>Ga0307374_10001248_pt1 | contig 47323 bp, 44 predicted proteins | sample OX3MG_FD_202532 | JGI IMG/M metagenome (GOLD analysis project Ga0307374, IMG submission 202532) | Soil microbial communities from Risofladan, Vaasa, Finland - OX-3 | ecosystem: Environmental > Terrestrial > Soil > Coastal area > Acid sulfate soil | place: Finland: Risofladan, Vaasa | collected...
TAAGGTGCGCGCCGTAGCGAGGGCTGCGCGCTCGACGAGGCTTCACCAGTTGCACCGTGCCCGCGTCCACGAGGGCGTGACGGGCGTAGTCGCGGTGCCAACCGGTCAGGCTCACCAGGTCGTTCAGGACCTTCGACTTCTCAGCTTTGGTGGAGCGCTTGTAGGCGACCGCCATCTTCTTCGTGACGGCGTGACGTTGACTCATCGTTAGCTCCATCGTTCATGCGTAGATGAAATCAGGAACTCTCAAAGCCCACCGCTTCGCGGAGGTTTTATATGAGGCAATGAATGGGTCTACGCGGAGGTTTTAGATGAGTCAACTCGGTCCGCTTAGGTCGTCAAACGACACGGTATAGACTTAAAGTTCGCGTCTTAGGGTGTTGGCTCTGGGAACACCGAGGACCTGTGGTGCAGCTCGGAGTGCACGTCGCCCTGTCAAGGCGAAGGTCGCGGGTTCAAATCCCGTCAGGTCCGCTCGACACCCCCCTGGGGTGACGAGGAGGTCGAGTAGCTCAGTTGGTAGAGCGCGCGCCTGAAAAGCGTGAGGTCACCGGATCGACGCCGGTCTCGACCACCATTTCCAAGAAGCGACATTTCGGGCGCGTCATTCTTAAACGGCGTCCGCCAACGTGACGCGAACTCTGCTGTGGTGACGACTCGACGTGTGTTGCCACGGGCCCGCGACACGAAGTGCCGACGCGCGAACCCCATTCCTTGCGTCGGTGTTAGGCAGTGATGGAATTCTTGCCACGACAGTAGAACCCTCGACGCGTTCGACGAGGTAAAGGCTTGGTCGTTGGCGACGGCTCGGTGACGTCGCCAACGATCGGTACACGTAGTGAGTGGCGACAAGTTCATTGGCGTAGTCCATGGCCAGAACGTAGCGAGACGCTGTGACGTGACGCGTGTAACAATGACCAAAGCTATGACCGACCCCGGCATCCCTCAGATCACGCCCCGCTTCGCTCCCCAGTCCCCGAGCGTTCCCTGGCCGACGACGAAGTGGCCACGCGGCGAAGTCCCCAATCAAGCGGACCTCGAGAACGTCGTCGATGAGATGTTCACCGATGAAGATCTGGCGCTCACCAATGCCGTCGTCATCATCCAGGGTGGGCGCGTGCTGGTCGAGCGCTACGGCGGCGTCACCGAGTTCTTCGACCGCCCGAGTGAGCCGATCACCAAATCAAGCCAACTGTTGTCCTGGTCGATGGCCAAATCGATGCTCCACATGATCGTCGGGACCCTCGTTGACGAGGGACTACTTAGTCCCACGCAGCTCGCGCCGGTGCCCGAGTGGCGTGACGAGAACGACCCTCGTCACCAGATCCGCGTCGCCGATCTGCTGGCCATGCGCGACGGTCTAGCCTTTGTTGAAGAGTACGAACTGGGCCAAACCAGCCACGTCATCGAGATGCTCTTTGGTGAGGGCAAAGAGGACATGGCGGCCTTCACCGCACAGTTACCGCTCGCCCACGAACCCGGCACGTTCTTCAACTACTCGAGTGGCACGTCGAATGTGCTGAGTCGCATCGTGGCCGATCGCGTGGGCTACGGCGATCACTACCGCGACTACCTTCAGCGTCGACTCTTTAATCCACTCGGCATGACGAGCGCCGTCGCGACGTTCGATCCCACGGGTGTCTTCGTCGCGTCGAGTTTCGTTCACGCCACCGCGCTCGACTTCGCGAAGTTTGGACTGCTCTATCTGCGCGGTGGTGAGTGGGACGGCGAACAACTCGTCTCACGCGACTGGGCCGCCAACGCACAGATTCCTCTCAGTCTCGATACCGACGGGAGCTACTACTCGTGGCAGTGGTGGGTGACGGGCGACCGGTTCGGTACCTACCGGGCGAGCGGTTACGAGGGACAGATGATCAGCGTCGTGCCGGCCCTCGACGCGCTTATTCTTCGCTTCGGTCACACGCCCGGCGACGGCTACCCCGCCCTCTTCGCGTGGCGCGATCGGGTCCTCGACGTCCTTAACTCGAGTCAGGCGCCTTCGTAGGGAAAGCCCAGGTCAGGTGCGCTAAAGAGGGCGTCGAAGGTGAGCCCTGCCTCGGCCGCCAACGCCCCCGCGGTGCCGCCGCGATCGACCACGGCGAGTATTAAGACCACGTCGGCGCCGAAGTCGCGAACGACGCTCGCCGCCTCGAGTTGGCTCAGTCCGCGCGTGACGGTGTCTTCGGTGATGACCACGCGGTCACCTCTTTCCAAAGAGCCCGCAATCCGACCGCCCGCGCCGTGATCCTTCACTTCTTTTCGAATACTGAAGGCGCGAAGCGCGCGTCCCTTCGTCGCGGCGACGCCAGCGGTGATGAAACTCACGCCGTCGGCACCCATCGTGAGACCCCCGATCGCGGTCGCGTCGAGTGGAATTTTCTCTAAAACCAACGCCGCCACGTCGACCATCACTTCGGGCGCGCAGATGGTCTGCTTCGAATCAATGAACCACGTCGACGTAGCCCCCGACTTCAACGTGAAGTCGCCTCGTCGCACCGAGTGTTCGAGGAGGTGCGCTCGAACGCGATCTCGAGCGTCGCTCACGTCAGCACCACCCGTTTCGTCCCGGCCCGGATCGAACCAATGATCGACGCCACAAAACCATTGGCGCGAGCGAGGGTCACCGCGGCTTCACCCGCGCTTTCGTCAAGCGCCATAACCATGCCCAGACCGCAGTTAAAGGTCCGGACCATCTCATCGGCGCTCACCGGACCGCGACGTTGAATCTCGAAGAAAATCTCGGGCGTCGGAAAACTCTCCATGTCAATGACCGCGTCCATGGCGTCGGGGAGAAGGCGCACCACGTTACCAACGATGCCCCCACCGGTGACGTGCGCGACGGCGTGCACGCTCGCGCCGAGTTCGTGTTGCAGGTGGCGCACGCACGGCGAGTAGATCAGCGAAGGGAGCAACAACTCATCACCGAGATTTCGCGTCGAGCCTTCAAACGCTGGCTCGAGAAGTGACGTTTCACTGGTGAGCAAGATCTCGCGAGCCAGCGTGTAGCCGTTCGATCGCAAACCTGGCGAGTGGAGTCCCACCAGCACGTCACCGTCGCGAACCCGCTCGGGTCCTAGAGTCGCGGCGCGCTCGACCACGCCGAGTGCGAAGCCCGCGACGTCGAGTTCGTCAGGTTTCATGACTCCGCCGTGCTCGGCCGTCTCACCGCCGAGTAACGCGACCTTGGCCTCGCGACACCCACAGGCAATTCCCGCCACGAGTACCTCGAGCTGTTTTGGGTCAACCGCCCCGACGGCGACGTAGTCAAGCATGAAGAGTGGCTCCGCGCCCACGCACACCAGATCGTCGACCAGCATCGCAACGAGATCGATGCCGACCGTGTCGTAGCGACCGACGAGACGCGCGACTTCGAGCTTCGTTCCAACGCCGTCGGCCGAGGCGACGAGCACGGGCTCTTGGTACTTGGTGGTGTCGAGCGCGAAGAGTCCGCCGAATCCACCGATGCCGCCGAGTACTTCGACTCGGTGCGTACTCGCCACCGCCGAAGTGATTCTCGCGACCACGTCGTCACCGGCTTCAATAGACACCCCCGCGTCGGCGTAGGTTTTTGCGCCCGCGACGTCGAGGAGCCGACTCACCAGCGACTACCCGCCGCGCCGATGGTGAGCGGAATCGGGGCCGGGTAGTTGCCCGTGAGACAAGCGTCACAGCACTCGCCGTTCAGTTGGATGGCTGCTCGAAGGTTCTCGAGCGCGATGTACTCGAGCGAGTCTGAACCAAGGAAGTCGTTGATCTCGGGAATCGAGTAGTTCGCCGCCAGTAAATCTTCGCGATTAGGCGTGTCGATGCCGTAGTAGCAAGGACCCATAAAGGGTGGCGAGGAGATGCGCAGGTGTATCTCCTTAGCGCCCGCGTCGCGCAACATCTGCACGAGAGCTTTGGTGGTCGTACCGCGCACGATGGAGTCATCGACGACGACGAGCCGTTGGCCGTCAATGTTCTCTTTGAGGGGATTGAGTTTGCGTCGAACGTTCGCCGCGCGGGCCTTTTCGTCGGGGGAGATGAACGTGCGTCCGATGTAGCGGTTCTTCACGAGGCCGTAGCCAAAGGGAATACCCGAGGCCTTGGCGTACCCCTCGGCGGCGGGTACCCCAGAGTCGGGCACGCCCATCACCAGGTCGGCCTCGACGCTCGACTGCTCCGCGAGCAGTTCGCCCATGCGACGTCGCGTCGTGTGCACTTGGTGGCCCATGAGGTAGGCGTCGGGTCGTGCGAAGTACACGAACTCAAAGATGCACAACTTCTGTTTTTCGCCCGCGGGCTCGAGGAGCTGGCGCGACGTCACCCCGTCCATCGTGATCGTGACCATCTCCCCGGGGAGGATCTCGCGCACGAAGGTCGCGCCCACGACGTCCAGGGCCGGTGACTCCGAGGCCACGATCCAACCTTCGGGCACGTCCTCGGTGCCGAGTCGGCCAAGGCACAGCGGTCGAAAGCCGTAGGGGTCGCGCACGGCGTGGATCTGATTGGCCTCGAGGATGACCATCGAGAAAGCGCCTTCGACGCGCGCGAGCACCACTTCGAGCGCCTCTTTGAGTGGCGTGCCGCTGTCCACTTCGCGCGCCAAGAGTTCCGCCACGAGGTCCGAGTCAGACAGCATCGAGGTGAAGAGAATGCCGACGTCCTCGGCGAGTTTCGTGGTGTTCGTCAGATTGCCGTTGTGCGCGAGAGCAAAGCCCGACGCGCCCGCCGAGCGGTACACCGGTTGCGCCGCGGTCCAGTTCGCCGAGCCCGACGTCGAGTAGCGAGTGTGGCCAATGACGAGCGAGCCCGCTAGGGCGCGCAACGTCGTGTCGGCAAAGACGTGACTGACCAGTCCGTTGTCTTTCACGACCGTGATCTGTTCGTTTTGAAACGTGGCCATGCCGGCCGACTCTTGGCCCCGGTGTTGAAGGGCGAAGAGTGCGTCGTAACAAAGGTGCGCGACGTCGCGCCCTGGAGCAACTATGCCGACAACGCCGCAGGCTTCCTTCATGTGCTTTCAACACTAAGGGTCAAAAGGGCGCAGGACACGGGTCCAGTCTCGCACAGCGCCCGGCTCGCGCTTTCACTTTTACTACGCTACGACCGTGATTGATCTGCACACCCACTCGACGTTCTCCGACGGCTCCGACACACCCTTCGAGCTCGCCCAGCACGCCCACCAGCGCGGAATCTCTGCCCTGGCCCTGACCGATCACGACACCACCGCCAGCCACGAGCCCATGAAAGCGGCCGCGCACTCTTTGGGGATCGAACTCGTGCCCGGCGTGGAGGTCTCGCTTCGCGACAACCAGTTCCCCATGCAACGAGACGGTAGAAGCGTCCCGCGCAACGTCCACGTGTTGGCGTACTTCTTGCCCCTGAATACTGAGCACCCACTCCAACAACAACTCGCTTCTCTTCGACACGACCGCGACGTGCGCAACCGCGAACTCGTTACCTTGCTGCAAGAAAAGGGCTTCGAGCATCTGACGCTCGAGTACCTCACCGAAATGTCGGGCAACGTCGACTCCATTGGGCGTCCCCACTTCGCGCGCGCCATGTTCGAACTTCACCCCGAGATCGTCGGCGAGCGTACCGACGCGAGTTGGAACGCAGTCTTTATTGACTGGCTCGGCAACACGGGTCGGGCCTATATTCCCAAGACCAGCATGCCCATAGAACAGTTCGTCGACGCCGCCCAGGGATCCGAGACGGTCTTTTCCATTGCCCATCCGCTCGTGAACTATCTCGACGAGGCCTCCTCGAGTGCCATCGAACGAACGATGCCCAAGGTCATGGCGTCGCTACGAGAGCGAGGCTTTCGCGGTGTCGAGGCCTACTACGGCGGCACGAACGTAGCCACGCGCGCGCTGATGGTAAAGCTGACGCGCGACGCAGGCATGATCCCCACCGGTGGCTCGGACTACCACGGCAGTTACAAGAAAGACGTGGCATTAGGCGTTGGTCGGGTCGGTGATCTCAACGTGCCCAACGAGATACTCGAAGAGTTAAAAGCCGCGCGCTAGTTCAACTCGCCCAGGGCGTCTTCGAGTGCGTCACGACGCCGCTGGGCGATGTGCGAAACTGGTATGTCAATCTTTGAACCCACGCGAAGTCGATCACCTTCACAGACCCCGATTCTCGTCGTCGTAACCCCCGACGCCTGAGCGCGGGCGCTAAAGGCGTCGGGGTCACTCGTTGCCATGACGAAGCGGCCCGGAAACTCACTGAAGAGCTCCCCGTGACCTTCGAGTTCCATCACGCTCACGCCCACGCCGCTCGCGGCCACCATCTCGGCGAGTGCTACGGCGAGTCCTCCACCACTGACGTCGTGCACGGCCGTTACGTCACTTAGCCCACCCGCGCAGACGGCGGCGATCTCGGCAGCGACGAAGTCCACCGTTGGTCGAAAAGCCCCCGGTTCAAAGCTCGGTAGAACTCCCCCGCGACGGCCACGCTTCGTGGCCCACGTCGAGCCCCCGAGTGGAAAGGGCAGCGTACCCAGAGCGCGGCGAACCCCCACCAGCACGATGGTGTCCCCGTCGGCCCATCCCCAACCGGGCGGTGGCGCGACGAGTTCGTCCACGACGCCGAGTAGTCCAATGACGGGTGTCGGGTCGATGTCACTGCCGCCACTCTCGTTGTAGAGCGACACGTTGCCACCAATGACGGGGAGATCGAGCGCGAGGCAGGCCTCGGCCATGCCGTCGATCGACTCAGAGAGTTGCCACATCACGCCCGGGTGTTCAGGGTTACCGAAGTTAAGACAGTTCACGACGGCCTTGGCCTTCGCGCCCACGCAGGCCAGATTCGCGACGCCCTCGGCGACCGTCAACGCGGTGCCGACGCGCGGGTCGAGCGCGCACCAGCGGGGGTTCGAGTCCGTCGAGAGCCCGATGCCCCGGCTCGAGATCGGCAGCCCCGGACCGGCGAGGCGCAGCAGCGCCGCGTCGCGACCGGGTCCGACGACGGTGTTTAAGAAGAGTTGCGAGTCGTACTGGCGATAGACCCACGCGGGGTCGACCAGCAGATCGAGCAGGTCCTCGTTCGAGGAGCCTTCTGGTTCATCGATCGTTGGATCGTCGGCGTGCACCGCGTCCAGCGTGGTCGGTCGCTCGCGCGCTCTGTCGTAGAGCGGCGCCTCGTCGGCCAGTGACTTAGCCGGCACTTCCGCGAGTACCTCGCCGTTAAAGCCATTGCGTACGCGCAACATGCCAACCGTGTTCCCGTTGGCGTCGAGCGTGGATTCGACGACGTGTCCAACTACGCTGGCTCGAACCTCCCACTTCTCACAGAGCGCGTTGACGGCTTCGAGGTTCTCTGGCGTGATGATCGCGAGCATTCGTTCTTGACTCTCGGACGTCATGATCTCGAAGGGCGCCATGCCTGGTTCGCGTTGGGCAACGGCCGTAACGTCGACGTCCATACCCACCCCACCACGAGCCGCGGTCTCGCTCGTGGCACAGACCAGGCCCGCGCCACCGAGGTCTTGGATGCCGAGCACTAAATGGTCGTCGAGTAATGCGAGACAGGCTTCGATGAGACGCTTCTCTTCGTAGGGATCGCCAACTTGCACGCTCGGTCGCTTGGCGTCGTCAATGGACACGGCGCCGTCGTCGCCGGAGAATCCGGCCGACGCGAGCACCGACACGCCACCGATGCCGTCGCGGCCGGTCCGTGAACCGAGTAGTACCGCCAAATTCCCCACGCCCGAGGCAATACCGAGGACGAGTCGCTCCTTGGGTAGCGCGCCGACGCACAGAACGTTGACCAGTGGATTGGACGCGTAACAGTCATCGAAGGTGAGCTCACCGCCAATCGTGGGCACGCCAACCGAGTTGCCGTAACCCGAGATGCCAGACACCACGCCCTCCACTAACCAGCGTTGACGTGCGTCGGTGAGTTCACCAAAGAACAGTGGATCCATCACGGCGAGTGGACGCGCGCCCATCGTGAACACGTCTCGCAGAATCCCGCCGACACCGGTCGCCGCCCCTTGGTAGGGCTCGATGGCCGATGGGTGGTTGTGACTTTCGATGCGAATCGCCACCGCGATGCCGTCGCCCGCGTCGATGACGCCTGCGTTCTCACCCGGTCCGACCAACACGTGGGGACCCGTCGTCGGCAGACGCTTCAAGTGCAGTCGCGACGACTTATACGAACAGTGCTCGGACCACATCACGCCATAGAGCGCAAGTTCTAAGTGATTGGGTTCGCGCCCGAGGACCTTCTTGATGTCACCAAACTCGTCGTCACTGAGCCCGAGGGCTCGATGAAGGGCGTCGGGGGCGTTCACGCCGCGACGTGGGCCGCGACGAAACTTTCGAGCAACACGCGCCCGTCGGCGCTGCCGAGCAGTGTGGACATCGCGCGCTCGGGGTGGGGCATCAGACCCACGACGTTGCCCCGCTCGTTCGCGATACCGGCGATGTCGTCACGTGAACCATTGGGGTTCTCCTTGTAGCGAAGAACGATCTGGTCGTTGTCGTTGAGCAACGAGTACGTCTCGTCGTCACAGGTGTAGGAACCCGAGAAGTGATTGATCGGGATAACCAACTCGCGACCAAGTGTGGCGCGCGAAGTCAACACGGAACGGCGCGACGACACGACGAGTGTCGTTGGTTGACAGAGAAAGGTCAGTCCAATGTTCTTCTGTAACGCACCGGGCAAGAGGCCCGCCTCGGTGAGCACTTGAAAGCCGTTGCAGATGCCGAGCACTGGTCCTCCGTCGGCGGCGAATCGACTCACCGCGTCCATGACGGGAGAGAAACGCGCGAGCGCGCCCGGACGTAAGTAGTCGCCGTGCGCGAAACCGCCGGGCAAAATAATGCCGTCGTACACTGAAAGGTCCGTCACCGAGTGCCACACCAGTTCAGCGTGCGCGCCGAGCGCGTTGACGGCCGCCACCGCGTCGTACTCGCAGTTCGACCCGGGAAAGACGACGACGCCGACGCGGTTCACGGCGCGAGTGCCGCAAGAACTGTCGCCCGCGCGTCTTCAATCACGGGATTGGACAGCAGTCGTTCACCGAGCGCCGTGGCCTTTTCGAGCGCCGCTTTTTCACTCTCCGCTTCGATGGTCATCCGAAACTGCTTGCCGGCTTTGACGTCCGAAACACCACTAAAACCCAGTGCTGGCAAGGCTCGTTCGATGGTGGCACCTTCGGGATCGGCGATGCCGCCACGAAGCGTGACGTCCACAATGACGGAGTAGTTCACTACTAAGAACCGTACCAGTCGCTGAGAAGACGTCCGGTAATTCGTTCGTAGGCCTCGGTGTAACGAGCCGACGTGACGGCGATAATTTCGCTCGGCACCGTGGGCGGAGGTGGCGTGCGGTCCCACGACGCGTCGTTGAGCCAGTCGCGAAAGGGTTGCTTGTCGAACGACGGCGGCGTCTCGCCCGAATGAACGTGCTCGGCGGGCCAGATGCGCGACGAGTCCGGCGTCAACACTTCGTCACACACGACGAGTCGTCCCTCGACGACGCCCAATTCAAACTTCGTGTCCGCGAGGACGAGTCCCACCTCGCGCAACGTCGCTTCGGCGCGAGCGAAGAGATCTAAACAGAGTGCCTGCGCTTCTTCTAGACGCTCGCGACCAACAATGTCGGCGGCCGCGTCGAGGTCGATGTTGAGATCGTGACCGGACTCAGCCTTCGTCGAGGGCGCAAAGATCGGTTCTGGAAAGGGATCGGTGAGGCGAAGTCCTTTGGGAGCGGCCATGTGGTGGACCGTGCCCTGGGCAACGTACTCGTCGTAGGCCTGACCGGCGAGACGGGCCCGCACGATGCACTCCAGGGGCAGCATCTCGGCCTTGCGAGCGAGCATCGCTCGCCCGTGCAACGATGGTTTTGCGAGGAAACCCGGCACGAACCCATCAATGAGGTGAGGATCACAGGTCACGAGGGAACTCGGAATATCGGCCTCGAAGGCGCGCGTCCAGAAGTTCGTCAGCCCCGTCAGCACGCGACCCTTCTCGGGAATCGGTTCGTTCATCACGACGTCAAAGGCGCTCAAGCGATCCGAGGCGACCAGCAAGAGGTAGTCGTCACCGACCTCGTAGAGATCACGGACCTTGCCCGAGTACAGGTGAGCGATGCCGAGGTCGCTCACGAGCGCCACGTCAGGGCGTCCAAGAACCGTCCTCGATGTGCCAAGAGTCGATCGAGATCAAAGGCCCGAGCGAGGACCTCGTTGCTCAAGCGAACGTCGTCGTCACTCTCGATGACGTCGCGAAAGTTCCGTTGTTCCTCGATCGTCGCGCGCGCCGCCGCCTGAACGATCCGGTACGCGTCATCGCGCGTCATGCCCGACTCAATAAGGGCCAGGAGGACGGACTGGGAGAACACCAAGCCGAGGGAACCTTCGGTCAGATTTTTCAGCGCGCGCTCGGGGTGCAGCACGAGACCATCCGCCAGCCACGTGGCCTTTCGCAACATGTACACCGTCAATTGCAACGCGTCGGGCAGCACGATCCGCTCAACGCTCGAGTGAGAGATGTCGCGCTCGTGCCACAGCGCCACGTCCTCGAGTCCGGCCTGGAGGTAGCCACGCAACACGCGAGCGAGTCCACTGAGGCGCTCGGCGATAACGGGGTTTCGCTTATGGGGCATGGCCGACGAGCCTTTTTGTCCCAGCGCGAAGGGTTCTTCGGCCTCGCCGACTTCGCTGCGCGCCAAGTGGCGCACCTCGAGGGCGAAGGCCTCCATCGACGTGCCCAACGCCGCGCAGGCGTAGAGAACTTCCGCGTGGCGATCGCGCGCGATGACTTGGGTGGCGGGAACGGCGACGAGACCCAACGCCGCACAGACGTAGGACTCGACCGCTGGATCAATGTTCGAGTACGTGCCAACGGCGCCACTGAGCTTGCCGACGGCAATGGCGTCGCGAGCGCGTCGGGATCGCTCCAGGTCGCGTTGAACCTGGAGAGCGAAGAGCGCGAACTTCGCGCCGTACGTCGTGGGCTCGGCGTGCATGCCGTGCGTGCGACCAACGATGGGAATGTTCGCACTCTCCTGCGCCCGTCGCGTCAACGCGTCGCGAAGTTTCGTGGCGTCATCAATGACAATGTCCATCGCCTCGGCCAACGTCGAGCACAGTGCGGTGTCGACGACGTCCGATGACGTGAGTCCGTAGTGAATCCACGCGCCTTCGGGCATACCGATGCGCTCCTGCACGACGTCCACGAACGCGGCGGTGTCGTGATTGGTGGTCTCTTCGCGTTGGTTGACGGCTTCAACAAACGCGGCGTCAACAACGGGTCGACGAGTGCGCAGTACCGCGACGTCGTCCGCGGGCAGGACTCCGAGTTTGGCGAGCGCCTCGGCGGCGAGCAGTTCGACCTCGAGCATGGCGTCGAATCGATGTTCGTCGCTAAAGAGCGCCGCCGCGTCTTTTGGTGCGTACCTCGGAATCACTGATCTCCCCTTGCGGCCACGAGCGCAATGTCGCTGCGACGGACGCTTCCTCTAAAGTTTACGAGGGACGCGCCGTCGTAGGCCCGGCGACGGGCCTCGTCAACACTGGCGCCGAGTCCCGTCACCGCGAGCACCCGACCGCCGTTCGTGACGAACTCACCGGCCTCGTTACGAGTCGTGCCGGCGTGAAAGACCAGCACGCCCTCCAGGGGCGTGGCGAGTTGACCGTCCGGGCCAAGCCCTTCGATCACGTGGCCCAGTCGAGGGCTCTCGGGATAGCCCTCCGCGGCGAGCACCACGGTGACGGCCGCGCCCGACGGTGACGACGTCGCTCCCGCGAGGCGACCTTCGCCCACCCGAAGGAGCAGATCAAAGAGTTCATCGCCGTAGAGCGGCATGAGCACTTCAGTCTCGGGATCACCGAATCGGACGTTGTACTCGAGCAGTTTTGGACCCGACGAGGTCAGCATGACGCCGGCGTAGAACACCCCGCGATAGTCAATGCCGCGTCGAACAAGTTCGGCGACGGTGGGCTCGATGGCGAGTCGCATGATGTCGCTGGCTTGGTCGCTCGTGAGTGCTCGCATCGGCGCGTACGCCCCCATTCCTCCGGTATTGAGACCTTCGTCGTTCTCGCCCACTCGCTTGAAGTCCTGGGAGGACGCGAGGGCGAGAACGTTCGTGCCATCACACAACACGTGAAACGAGCACTCCTCGCCAATCAACCCTTCTTCAATGACGACCGTCGTTCCCGCCGCGCCAAAAGTGCGACCACTGAGTTTGTCGGCGACGTCCGAGCGGGCCTCGTCGAGGTCGTTCGTGACGAGTACGCCCTTGCCCGCGGCGAGGCCGTTGGTTTTAATGACGTAGGGCGGTGTCATGGTCGCTAAGAATTCGTTGGCCGTTTCTTCGTCGCTAAAGACGCCGTACGCCGCGGTGGGCACATCGGCCGCGGCGAAGAACTCTTTCATGTACGCCTTGGAACCTTCGAGTTGTGCGCCCGCTGCACCCGGACCGACGACGGTCTTACCCTGCGCGCGCAGTGTGTCGGCGAGCCCCTCGACGAGCGGTTGTTCCGGGCCAATCACGAAGAGATCGGCCTCGAGTTCGCTGGGCTTCGTCGTCACGCAGTGAAGCCCGTGCGCGGCGATGCCCGCGTTGCCCGGTGTCACAGTGACCTCGGCACTCTTGGCCAACGCCCAAGCCAGGGCGTGCTCGCGCGCGCCCGAACCAACGACGACGCAGCGCCTCACGAGGGTCGAACGAACTGCTCTCGACCCGGGCCGACACTCACCACCGAGATTCGAACATTGGTCGCCTCTTCTAAGAACTTCACGTAGCGCTTCGCGGGCTCTGGCATCTCTGCGTACTTCGTCGCTGAGGAGATGTCACACTGCCAACCGGGCAGTGTCTCGTAGATTGGCGTGACTTCGTGCAAGACGGACTGGTGATAGGGAGGATGGTTGTATCGAACGCCACCCGCTTCGTAGCCCACGCACACCTTGATCTCTTCGAGGGTGTCGAGCACGTCGAGTTTGGTCAAGACGATCTCACTCAGGGAGTTGAGTCGCGCGGCCTGGCGCGCCATGACGGCGTCGAACCAACCCACGCGTCGACGCCGCCCGGTATTGGTGCCGAACTCGTGACCGCGCTCGACCAAAAGTTCAGCGATCTCCCCGTCGAGTTCCGTGGGAAACGGTCCCGCGCCCACGCGCGTCACGTAGGCCTTGGCGATACCGACGATGTCGGTGATGTCGCGAGGCCCCAGGCCCGAGCCCGTGCACGCGCCGCCCGCGATGGGGTTCGACGACGTGACGAAGGGGTAGGTCCCGTGATCGAGGTCGAGGAAGGTGGCTTGAGCACTCTCGAGAAGGATCTTCTTGCCGAGCGCGAGCGCGTCGTGCACGATGGTCACGGTGTCGGCGATCATTGGCGCGAGACGCGGCGCCATCTCGTCGAGATACTTCTCCGCGATGTCCCTCGCGTCGAGTCCGGGGCGGTTGTAGATCTTGGTGAGAATCAGATTCTTTTCCTTCAACACCAGATCGAGTTTCTCGCGAAAGATCTTGGGATCGAGTAGGTCCTGCACGCGCAGTCCCACTCGCGAGGACTTATCCGCGTAGGCCGGACCGATGCCGCGCTTGGTGGTCCCCAACGCGTTCTTACCCAAAAAGCGCTCGGTCAAGCGGTCTAACTCCTGGTGGTAGGGCATGATGAGGTGCGCGTTACCAGAGACGATCAGTCGTGAGGGATCAACACCGCGTGCGCTCAGCGCGTCGTATTCGGCCAACAGAACCGCCGGATCGACGACGACACCGTTACCGATGACGGGGATGATGTGGGAGTAGAGAACGCCCGAGGGAATGAGTTGGAGAGCGAAGGCTTCACCGTCCACCACGATGCGGTGGCCGGCGTTGTGACCACCCTGGTAGCGAACGACCAGGTCCATGTCACGAGCGAGGAGGTCTACCGTCCTACCCTTGCCCTCGTCGCCCCACTGGGTTCCGACTACGACGGTTGCGGGCACAGGACTCCTCGAGAATGGCCTCGTTGCTAACAAAGCCTACCGTAGAGAAAAACGCTCTCCGTCGTCCTCGGCGAAGCGACGAAGAGAGAACTTAACGACTACCGCGCTGGCGACGCTGGGACTCAATGATGATGGCGAGCGAGTTCGACACGGGCACCAGGTCGCGTCGGTACTGACGGTGGGTCTGTTCCACCGTTGCTCGCGCTTCTTCTGAGAGTGCGCCCAGCGCCTCCTGGGCCGTGGTCAGCTCTAGTTCGAGCGCCATGATGCGCTTGACGCCCTCTAAGTTGACGCCTTCGGACGTGAGCTCTTGAATTCGTCGCAGGGCCACCAAGTCCTCATCGGAGAATCGACGAGACCCGCCGCTCGTGCGCTTGGGGTTCAGCAACCCCCCGCGCTCGTAGTTACGAAGCGTCTGGGGGTGGACACCGGCCAGTTCGGCGAAGACTGAGATGACGTAGACGGCGTGGAGTTCTTGACGATCGCTCACGAGACCTCCTCGCTCTCACTCAGTGCGGTGGCGAGTTGTTCGACGAGGGCGCGCTGATGTTTGTTCAACTTCTTCGGTACCGCGATGCTCACGGTCACGAGCAGATCACCCGCGGCGTTCTTGCCACTCGCCGGAACCCCTCGACTCTTTACGCGCAGCGTGGTGCCGGGTTGGGTGCCGGCGGCGATCTTCAAAGTGACCGGGTCGTCGAGGGTCGCTACTTCGACGGTCGTGCCAAGAATGGCTTGGGTCAGGGGGACGTTGACGCTCGTCGTGACGTGTCGTCCACGTCGATCGAAACGCGCGTCGGTGGCGACGTGCACGTCAACGAAGAGGTCGCCGGCCGGTCCGCCGTGCGCGCCAGGGTTTCCCTTACCCTTCAGTCGAATGCGCTGACCGTCGATGACGCCCGGGGGAATGCGGACGTTTACCCGACGTGACGAAGGTTCGCGACCGGTGCCGTGACAGGTCGGACAAGGTGTAGCGAACCTTCCGCCACGGCCCTGACACACCGGACAGACACTCGACATTGCGAAGGGTCCCTGGTCGTCGTTGATGACACCACGGCCCTGGCAGCGCGGACACGTGACGAACTCGCTGCCGGGCGCGCCGCCGGTGCCCTTACAGGTATGGCATCCTTCGTTGCTCGGCAGATTCACCGTCGTCGTCACACCCTTCACGGCGTCACGAAAACTTAAGTGCAGGGCCGTCTCAAGGTCGGCGCCACGTTGAGCCCGCTGACGACGAGCGCCACCAAAGAGTCCGCCAAAGACGTCGCCCAAGTCGGAGAAGTCACCGGTTTGAAAGTTAAAACCGCCAGAACTGTTGCCCCCGAGACCACTGGCCGCGGGGCCGAGTCGGCGAACCTCGTCGTACTCTTTGCGTTTGACGTCGTCACCGAGGACGTCGTACGCGCCCGAGACCTCTTTGAACTTCTCCTCGGAACCGGGATGGGTATCGGGGTGAAGCTGCTTGGCGAGCTTGCGGTACGCGCGGGTGATCTCTTTGTCGGTCGCGCTCGAGGTGAGACCGAGGACCTTGTAGTAGTCCTTGTCGAACCACTCACGTTCGGCCATTACGACCCACTATCCCCTGACTTTGACCATGGCCGGACGCAACACGACGCCCTGCCAGCGGTACCCCGCGCGAAGTACCTCATCGACTTGGGCCGCGCCTTGCGCGTCGTCGCCCTCGACGTGGGCGACCGCGTCGTGCACCTGGGGATCAAAGGCCGCTTCGACGGTGTCGATGCGCTCGAGCCCTTCTTTACTTAACGCGTCGAGTAGCAGTGAACGAGCTTGGCCGAGAGCTTGCGCCTCGGGACCCGCGACGTCACCAAAGTGTGCTTGGGCGTAGTCGAAGGCGTCAAGGACGGGCAGCAACTTCGTGACGATGTCACCCGCCGCGCGCGTGGCCGCGTCCAAAGAGGCGCGCGCGACGCGCTTCTTATAGTTTTCAAAGTCCGCCTGGAGACGCTGCAGCGCGTCGAGATACTCGTCGCGCTGGCGCTCGGCGTCGGTCCTCGCGTCGAACGCTTCAGTGGCGTCGTCTGACGCCACCGACTCGCTCTCTACCACTTCGTCGCTCACGCTTCGTCCACAATCTCCGCGTCGACAATGTCGTCGTCGTCGCTCGCCGGTGGTGCTGGCTCGCTCGAGTTGTTCTTCGCGGCCTCTTCGTAGAGACGCTGGCTAAAACTCTGACTCGCTGAGAGTAACTTCTCGGTCGCGCCCTTAATGGCCTCAATGTCACTGCCGGCCAAGGACTCCTTTAGAGAGGTCAACGCACCGTCGACGTCTTCGCGCTCGCTGCCCTGGAAGGACTCGGCTTGGTCCTTCAACAACTTCTCCGTTGAGTAGACCAGTCCGTCGGCGTTGTTGCGAACTTCCGCTTCGGCGCGTCGGGTGCGGTCCTCTTCGGCGTGGGCCTCGGCGTCACGGACCATGCGGTCGATCTCATCCTTAGAGAGCGAGGAGCCGCCCGTGATGGTCATTGACTGCGTGGCGCCCGTGGCCTGGTCCTTCGCCGAGACGTGCACGATGCCGTTCGCGTCTATGTCGAAAGTGACCTCAATCTGGGGCACGCCGCGAGGGGCCGGTGGGATGCCCACCAACTGGAACTTACCGAGCGTCTGGTTGTACGAGGCCATCTCACGCTCGCCCTGGAGGACGTGGACTTCCACGGACGGCTGATTGTCATCAGCCGTCGTAAAGGTCTGCGACTTCTTCGTGGGAATCGTGGTGTTGCGATCGATGATCTTGGTCATGACGCCGCCCTTGGTCTCGATGCCGAGCGACAAGGGGGTTACGTCGAGAAGAAGAATGTCCTTCACGTCGCCCTTCAACACGCCCGCCTGCACGGCCGCGCCAATGGCGACGACTTCGTCGGGGTTCACGCTCTTGTTGGGCTCTTTGCCGGTGACCTTGGTGATGAGCTCTTGGATCGCGGGGATGCGCGTCGACCCACCGACCATGATGACGTGATCGATCTTGTCGAGGGTCAGTCCAGCGTCTTTGATCGCCTGGTCGAAGGGCTTGCGACAACGCTCGACGAGATCGGCCGTGAGCTCGTTGAACTTTGAGCGCGTCAACTTAATGTCCAAGTGCTTCGGGCCGTCGGCAGTCGCGGTAATAAAGGGCAGGTTGATCGTCGTCTCTTGCACCGCCGAGAGCTCGATCTTGGCCTTCTCTGCGGCCTCCTTCAAACGTTGCACGGCCATCTTGTCGGCGGAGAGGTCCACGCCTTCGGTGTCCTTGAAGGTCTTGACGAGCCACGCCATCACGGCGTCGTCCCAGTCGTCGCCACCGAGGTTGGTGTCACCGTGGGTCGACTTCACTTCGAAGACGCCGTCCGCGATCTCGAGGACCGAGACGTCGAAGGTTCCACCACCGAGGTCAAAGACCAACACGGTCTGCTCGGCGGGACCCTTGTCGAGTCCGTACGCCAACGCGGCCGCGGTGGGCTCGTTGACGATACGTAGTACTTCGAGTCCGGCGATCTGTCCCGCTTCTTTGGTGGCGGTGCGCTGGGCGTCGTTGAAGTAGGCCGGCACGGTGATGACGGCCTGGGTCACGGAGTCGCCTAAGTAGGCCTCCGCGTCGCGCTTGAGCTTTTGCAAGATACGCGCCGAAATCTCTTGGGCGGTGTACTTGGTGCCGTCGATGTCGACGCTCCAGTTCTCACCCATGTGTCGCTTGACCGAACGTATGGTGCGGTCGGGGTTGGTGATTGCTTGACGCTTGGCGACTTCTCCCACCAGAATCTCTCCGGTCTTAGAGAAGCCCACGACCGAAGGGGTCGTGCGGCCGCCCTCGGCGTTGGGAATAACCACGGGCTCGCCCGCTTCCAAAACGCTCACCACTGAGTTGGTGGTACCGAGGTCGATACCGACTGCCTTTGCCATGAAAACTCCTTAACTCTGTTCCTGGCGAGCCGGACCGTCCAAGCCACCAGACTTTACAAGATCCATCCTACAGAGTTGAGTCCCACCTTGTCAAGAAAAATTATACGATGTTTAACAACTCAAGGTTGACTGAGCAACCGCACCCGATCCTAAGGGGCGCCCTGGGGCATTTCCCGGGCCAGGGCTACCATTGCGAGGTGTCTGAGCTCATACTCCTTCGTCACGGACGCTCCCTGTGGAACGACCAGAACCTCTTTACTGGCTGGCACGACGTCGACCTCTCGCCCGAGGGCGAAGCCGAGGCCCTCGCGGCCGGGCTACTCCTCGCTGAGGAGACCGACCTTGATCTGCGGGTTCTGCACACCTCGGTGCTGACTCGAGCGATACGGACGGCCGATATTGCCCTGCACGCGGCCAATCGGTCCTGGTTGAGCGTGCGGCGCAGTTGGCGACTCAACGAACGCCACTACGGCGACCTCACGGGACTCAACAAAAAAGAGACCGCGGAGAAGTTCGGCATCGACCAGGTGAAGCTCTGGCGACGCAGTTTCGACGTCCCGCCGCCGCCCCTGGCACTGGCCGATCCGCGCAGTAGTCGCGACGACCCGAGGTACCGCGACGTCGCGAAGGACCTCATCCCCCAGACCGAGTGTCTGAAAGATGTCGTCGCGCGCGTGACGCCCTATTTTCGCGACGTCATGGGTGAAGACTTAAAGTCCGAAGGCGTGCGCGGTGGCGCGGTGCTCGTCGTGGCGCACGGCAACTCCATTCGAGCCCTGCGCATGGTGTTAGAGAACATCGGCGAGAACGAAATCACCGACGTCGAGATACCGACGGGCATTCCCTACCGCATGACGCTCGATGAGGAGTTCACCGTGCTCGACGCCCACTTCCTCGGCGATCCCGCGGCCGCGGCGGCGGCGGCCGAAGCCGTCGCACGCCAGGCCGGCTGAGACTAACTACAGAGCGTCGGGTCCTCGCTCGTTGGTGCGAATGCGCACCACGTGTTCCACGTCCGTGACCCACGCCATACCGTCACCCACGGTGTCGGTGCGCGCGGCGTTCACTATTGCGTTAATGAGTTCCTCGACGAGTTCGTCGGTGCAGATGATCTCCACTTGGATCTTGTCGACGAAGTCGAACTCGTACTCCTTGCCTCGGTAGATCTCGATGTGACCACCCGTGTGGCCAAAGCCACGGACCTGGCCCACGGTGAGACCCGTGATGCCCACACCCTTGACGGCAACCTTGACCTCATCGAGTTTGAAAGGCTTTATAACTGCGGTGACTAACTTCACTATCTCTCCTTAGACGTTGTCGCTGTGCGTGTGGCTGGGCGTCGCGACGGGCTCACCGAAGGTGGGCTCGGGGAACGCTTCTTCATCGTGGATCGCGATGTCACCTTCTCTAAGTGTCTCATCGGATTCGCGCAGACCTCCAAGAAGCAACTTAACGACGTAGAAGACCAGCGCGGTGCCAAAGGCCGTGTAGCCAATTATCCACATGGCCGCGAGGAACTGCTCCCAGAGCTGGTGGAACGAGTGGCCAAAGAACCAACCAGCGACCGAGAAGTTGCCCGGTCCCTTGTAGTTCGGTCCCTTGATGCCGTACTCGGTCATTCTCGGGTCCGCCAAAATGCCCACGAGCAGACCACCGGTCAGACCAGCGAAGCCGTGGGTGTAGACCACGCCCAACGCGTCGTCGACCTTGGAGAAGGGACGACACTTCGAGAGGTAGTTCCAGGCGAGCCAGACCACGGAGGAGGCAATGACGCCAACACAGAGCGCCCCCGTACCGTTCACCCAACCGGCGTTCGGTGTTATAGCCACCAGACCGCAGATCATTCCATTTATCGCGCCCAAGAACGTGGGCTTCTTTTGTTTCGAAAGGAACATGTCCCAGAAGAGCCAGGTCAGTAACGCGGCGGCCGTGGCGACGTTCGTGTTAAGAACGGCCGACGCGGCGTCGGCACCGGCGTAGAAGGGGTCACCTCCGTTGAACCCGTTCCAACCCAACCAGAGAATTCCCGCTCCTACCGCCACCATCATCAGGTTGCTCGGGAAGGCGTTTTCTCGGTCCTGCCAACGTCGAGGTCCGACGATCCACGCACCCACGAAGGCCGCGACACCGGCCGAAAGGTGAATGACGTAACCACCGGAGTAGTCGACCGCGCCCTTTTGAGCGAAGAAGCCACCGCCCCAGAGCAGGGCCGCGTTCACGCAGTAGACCACGGTGATCCACAGCGGCACGATCAACAGCCACGCCTTGAACTTGAGTCGCCCAACGAGCGCGCCTAAGAAGAGGATCGGGGTGATCGCGGCGAACACGAACTGGAAGTACGCCAGCGTCGCGGTCGGGAAGTGGAAGGGAATTAAGGTATTCGCTCCCGAGACGGCCTGACCCTGCTCAGAGCTCGCTGTCGCCAACGGCGTGAAGTGGCCAACGAAGCCGCTCCAGAACGAGCCCGTTGCTCCGAAGTGGGACAACGGTCCAAAGGCCATGTTGTAGCCCCAGAGCATCCACACGACGAGCGTCAACGAGAAAGCGGAGAACGTCATCAACATCGTGTTGACGATCCACTTCTTTCGAACCAGTCCACCGTAGAGAACGGCGAGACCCGGCAAGCTCATGAGGCCCACCAGCGTCGCGGCTACCAGTTGCCACGTGTTGTCCGCTGGATTTAACCAATGGGGATAGGGAATGTAGGTCGCTGCAAGTAACACGTCCACTCCTTCTTAACTAGGAGAGGGCGGCGCTGACCTCAAGATGTTGGCATCAGTGTCGCAACCGAGGATTTCAAAACCGTTAGCAACGTGTTTCGGGCGTGTGAACTACGACAGTTTTTACAGTCGACAGACCGCTTCGACCTAGCGAAGAGAGCGCTCGACCACCTGAGCGATGTCGAGCACCGAGACGTCGTCGCCCCGACCGCTGGCCTTGACGGCGTCGTCGAGCATGATCATGCAGAAGGGGCACGCCGTCGAGATGACGTCCGCGCCCGTGGCCAGGGCCTCTTCGGTGCGCTCCATGTTCACCCGCTTGCCGATGTTCTCTTCCATCCACATCCGCGCACCCCCGGCGCCGCAGCAGAATCCCTTTTCGCGACAGCGACCCATCTCCACTTTCGTGACCCCGGGTATGGCGTCGAGCACGTCGCGCGGCTCATCAAAGATCCGGTTGTGTCGACCCAAGTAACAAGGGTCGTGATAGGTGACGGTGCCGGTGTAGGAAACGCCCGGCACGAGTCGTCCGGTGGCGACGAGGTGACTCAGAAGTTCCGCGTGGTGGATCACTTCGTAGTTGCCGCCGAGAGCCGGGTACTCGTTCTTCATCGTGTTGAAGCAGTGCGGACAGCTCGCGACGATCTTCTTCGCCCCGGCCTCGTTCAGCGTGGCGATGTTGGCCTTGGCCATCTCTTGGAAGAGGTACTCGTTGCCCATGCGTCGCGCCGGGTCGCCCGTGCAGGACTCGCGCGGGCCCAAGATGCCAAAGCTCACGCCGGCGCGGTGCAGCATGCGCGCCGTGGATTCGATCTGTTTGCGACCGCGCTCGTCGAGCGCGCCGGCACAGCCGACCCAGTAGAGGTACTCCACGTCCTCGGGAATCGCCCCGTCAAAGACCGGCACCTCAAAGTCGAGCGCGGCCAGCCACTCCGTGCGCTTGCTCGAACCGAGTCCCCAGGGGTCCCCCTGGTTCTCCAAGTTGCGCAACAACAGACCGGCTTCAGAAGGAAATCGTGACTCCATCAAGACTTCGTAACGACGCATGTCGATGATGGCGTCGACGTGCTCGATGTCCACGGGGCACTCCTGAACACAGGCCCCACACGTCGTGCACGACCAGAGCACGTCCGGATCGATCGTGGTGGGTACGAGGGTCGCCACCTCGCCACCACTCTCGCCCGAGAGCAGGCGATCGGCCGAGGCGAACATGTTGTCGCGAAGCCCCATGATAAGGAGTTTCGGGCTGAGGGGCTTACCCGTTGTCCACGCGGGACAGACACTTTGACAACGCCCACACTCGGTGCACGTCGCCAAGTCCAACATCTGCTTCCAGGTGAAGTCCTCCACCTTGCCCACGCCAAAGACCGTGTCCTCGCTGACCTGCTCCATGTCCATGTTGGGGGTCTTGTCGAGACCACCCAACGCACGAGGCCGGCGTGAGACGCCGACATTGATGGGCGCTAAAAAGATGTGCAGGTGCTTCGAGTACGAAACGAAGACCAAGAAGCCCGCGATCACGGTGATGTTGGCGAGCAGGAAGATCACTTCGAGCACGCTGTTCACGCCCACGCCGAGGGGGCGCAGCAACGTCGAGACGAAGTGACTCGAGAAAGCCCACTTCGACTCTCCGTAGGGGAAATAACCGGTATTGATCTGCGCGGCGCGGTAGAGCAACAACGTGATGATCACCGCCGAGATCATCAAGAGCACCATCCACGCCGCCCGAGTGTGACTACCGTAAAAGCGACTGGCCCGTTCTTTCTTGGCCGGAGCATTCCTGACTCGGATAATGCTGAAGACGACGAGTGAGACCAGCACGGCGGTGGCGAAGAAGTCCTCGACGAAGGCCAGCCAGTTGCTCTGGCCAATCCACGGGATGTGAAAACTTCGGCTGAAGAGGTCGCCGTACGCCTCGAGAATCGTCGTCATCAAGACGGTAAAGCCCCACATGGTGAAGAAGTGCGCGAGTCCCGGCACCGTCCAGCGCAGGAGTTTGCGCTGCCCGGCTACTTCGGTGACTTCGGCGTCGGCGACTTTACGAAATCCGGACCAGCGCCGCGGTGCGGGTTGACCACTACGGATGAGTCGCGACAACCAGAAAAAACGCTGGCCCGCGATGCCAAAGCCGGCCAGCGTTATTACCAGTCCAATGATGATTCGAGCTAACAACGTGCATCCTTAGTCGGACAATACCTAGAGACTACTTTTTGAAGTTCTCCGAATAGCGACTCGGCGTCGGCCCGCGCTGGCCGCGGTACTTCGATCCAAGTCCCGTGGTGCCGTAGGGGCGATCGGCCGCGGTCGTCATCTCGAAGAAACTGATCTGGCCGATCTTCATGCCCGGGTAGAGCAGAATCGGCAAGTTCGCGACGTTCGAGAGCTCCAGCGTGATGTGACCGTCCCAGCCCGCGTCGACGAAGCCGGCCGTTGAGTGAATCACGAGACCGAGTCGGCCGAGTGAACTCTTGCCGTCGAGACGCCCCACGACGTCGTCGGGCAGACCCACGCGCTCGGTCGTCGATCCGAGCATGAACTCGCCGGGGTGCAGAATCATCGGCGTGTCGGTGCCGACGTCAATCAGTTCGGTGAGGTCTTCTTGGGCCTCACGAACGTCAATGACGCGCTGGGAGTGGTTACGAAAGACGCGAAAATACTGATCGACGTGGAGGTCGACCGACGAGGGCTGCACGCAGTCGTCACCGAGCGGCTCAATGATGAGTCGGCCCTGCGCGAGTGCCTCTTTTATGGACCGATCCGAGAGCACCATTAGAAGGTCACGATACTCGTTTCGAGCATTTCGCCCAGAAGTTCAAGCCTTCGAGCGTCGCGCTAGGAGAGGACCCGGCGGCGAAAGTTTCTCAGACCAAGGCTCAGGAAGAGGGTCGCAAAACCGAGCATCACCGGGTAGATCACGTAGAGGTGCATGTGCGGAGCGTCGGTGAAGGCGGCGCGCATTCCTTCGTTGACGTAGACGAGCGGATTGATCAAGACCAGCGTCTGTAGCCAATGAAAGCCGCCGACTTTTACCGGCGCCAGATGGGTCCAGGGATAGTACGTGCCACCGAGAAAAGTGATGGGCAAGATGATGAACCCGAACATCAAGCCAATGTTGCGAGGTTCAAACGACGTGCCGAGGATGAGCCCGAGCCCAGCCATCGTCACGCACGCGAGAGGCACCAGCGTCAAAATAACGAGCCAGTGCAACGACACGTCAGCCTTCACGCCCGCGGCGTGGACCACTGAAGCAATGGGAAAAACAATCGCCGCGGCGATAAGCCCTTGCACGGCGCCCGAGAGAACCTTCGAGATCGCGACGAGCCAGATGGGACACGGTGCTTGTACACGGTCCTCGATTTCGCGGGTGAAGCCAAACTCTTGGGCCATCGTGAGCGCGATGGACTGCACGCCTTGAAACATGATCGAGATGCCCACGACGCCGGGCACGAGAATCGTCGCGAAGGCGGACGCCCCTCCCGCGCTCGCGCTGCCGATCGACTGACCAATCTTGGGAAAGACGAAGAGAAAAACGAAGCAGAGCAGGAACGGCTGAATCAACGTGCGCAGCACAAACTCACGAAAGGTCTTGCGTAGTACGACGAGATCGCGCAGTATCAGCGCGCCCAGGGCAGAACGACTCGCGGCGAACACCGAGCGTGTTGGCGTGATGTCAATGGTGCCCGAGGTCATACTTCGCGCAGCTCCTTGCCGGTCAGGTTGATGAACACGGTCTCGAGACTCGGCTCGGTGACTGCCAGGTCCACGATCTCGACGTTGAGCGATTCAGCCACGTTGACGATTCGCGGCACGAGGCGTTCCACTCCTTGAACGTGTACCGAAACCACGTTGTCAACGACGCGCGTACCCACGACGCCTTCGAGCGCGTTAGTGAGTGCGGTGGCTAAGGCGTCGCCGTTAGCGGCGACCTTGACGGTCGCGATGGTGTCGGCCCCGATGCTCTTTTTGAGATTGGCCGGCGTGTCGAGAGCGAGAATTTTGCCGAAATCCATGATCGCGACGCGATCACAGAGTTGATCGGCCTCTTCCATGTAGTGCGTCGTCAACACGACGGTCTGACCAGACCTATTGAGTTCTTGGAGCATCTCCCAGAGCGCGAGACGACTCTGGGGGTCGAGACCGGCCGTTGGTTCGTCGAGGAACAACACCGCCGGCGAGTGAAAGATGGCCCTCGCGACCATGAGTCGTTGGGCCATACCGCCCGAGAGCGCGTAGACCGACGCCTTCGCCCACTTCGAGAGCGAGAATCGCGCGAGCAGCTCATCGGCCCTGCGCCGCGACTCTTTGGCGTTCATACCAAAGAGTCGGCCGTGAAAGTAAAGGTTCTCCCACACGTTGAGTTGACGATCGAGCGTGTTCTGCTGGGAGACGATGCCCGACACCTGTTTTACGAGCGACGGATGTCTGCGCACGTCAATACCCGCGACGAAGGCATTGCCCGAGGTCGCTACGACGCGCGTCGTGAGAATGCCCGCGGTCGTGGTCTTGCCCGCGCCATTGGGGCCCAGCAGGCCAAAAATCTCGCCTTGATGAACCTCGAGGTTCAACTGATCCACGGCGGCCACGTCCATACCCGGGTACAACTTCGTCAAGTTTTCGGTACGGATTACGTCGTTGTCCCCCACGTGCTCAATCATTTCGTTGGTTGGTTGCCTCGCCAACTCTAGAGCCGCGCACGACGCGACTCAGAGAGCTCATTCGGACGTTCTATACAGTGGTCACCAATGGTAAGCAGATACGCACGCACGACAAAACTCAGCCTAAAGCGTGAGTGGGTAAAGGGCATTGTCGCGGGCGTGATTGCGTTGACCGCGCTGGGCCTCGGCAAAGCCTTTGGCAAGATCACCAACTCCTCAACCAACGCCAAACTCCTCGGGTGGGCCGCGGCTCTCGTGCTCTTGATCGCGGGCGCCTACGCGATTCGACACCTAGCGAGAGCCCTCGGTCGTGGGCTCGCTCGGCGCTCGAGCATCGGCGCGGGCGCGACCCTTCGCCTCGTGGTCTCGGGTCTCGGCTACGTGATTCTTCTCTTCGCCCTCTTCGCGGTTCTCGGTGTGTCCCTCCAGCATCTCTTGATCGGCGCGGGACTCGCCGGCGTCATTCTCGGTATTGCCGCCCAACAGAGCCTCAGCAACATCTTCGCCTCCATCGTGCTCCTCTTCGCCCGGCCCTTCGCCGTGGGTGAAGACATTCGCATTCGCTCGGGCGTCGTTGGCGTCATCGACGTCAAGGTGATGGGCATCGGCCTTACCTACGTCACGGTTCGAACCGACGAAGGTGTGTTGAAAATCCCGAACTCGGTGATGCTCGGTTCTGCCATTGGACGCCCCCATCCAACTGCCCCTGTATCAGTTGAGCCAACTCCCGAAGCGCCTCCGCCAACGAACGACGAGAAGCAGCAATAGCACTCTCAAAGTGACCATCTGTGGCGAGATACTATGAAGTCTTCGCGGGCGTAGTTCAGCGGCAGAACATCAGCTTCCCAAGCTGAGAACGCGAGTTCGATTCTCGTCGCCCGCTCCATGTTGGTAGTCAGAATTCCTGACCAACAGGATGATCGGTAATTGGCCTAAGTGATTGAGTAGGACGCTTTCGCTCATTTCTAGCTCAGTTCTCGGCGAGCTAGCGCCCACTTGACGCCCGACGTATGGTTATCGCCCGCGAAAAATTGCAGCGTTGCAGGACGAGATCGAGGTAAGTCATGCTGACCAAAGCGATTTTCCGTCTGAATATATCGATTCTCGCATCGATAGACCTCAGCTTCCGCGGCTGAGATCCACGCGGGTACATTATTTCCATGATTGGGACACAAGGCGCGTCTGGATTTGAGTTCCGGGCTAAGTAAGCGAACGTGCTGAACGTCCCGCTCACCCACCCGAGCCCCCATTGGTGTGAATCGGTCAGCACGTGGTGACGTCGTCGAGTCGGGACGACAAATCGACTTGAGGGCACTTCGCGGCCAGCCAGTGCGTGGGTCAGACCCGACTTGACGACACCAACATTCTTCTCACAGTCAGTGCGAGATCCTCGTCAAGGGCTTTATCGTAGAGAGGATCTTTCCAAGTTCGCGACGAGCGATCTCGCGATCGTATCGATCCTGAAGATTCATCCAGAAACCCTCGCTCATCGAAAAGAAGCGAGAAAGACGTAGGGCGGTATCGGCGGTAATGCGGCGCTTGCCAAGCACAATCTCATTGATTCTCCGTGGTGAGACGCTGATGGCTCTTGCGAGCGCGTTCTGGCTGACACCAAGTGGAGTCAGAAACTCCTCCTTGAGTACCTCTCCAGGAGTGATTGGATCAATAATTTTCGTCGTCATAATTTCACCTCAGTGATAGTCCACAATCGTTACGTCTTCGGGTCCGGCGGCAGTCCACCGAAAGCAGATCCGCCATTGCTGATTGATTCGAATACTGTGTTGGCCTGCGCGGTCGCCCTTAAGTTTCTCAAGCCGATTTCCAGGCGGCACGGTCAAATCCTTCAATTCTTCCGCAGCGTCCAAAATCAAAAGCTTTCGCACTGCTGATCTCAGAAGTTCCGAATCAAATACCCGAACCTGCTCGCGGTGCCATACTCGCTCAGTTGTCTTGTCCCCGAACGACTGCAGCACGCCTTCAGTATAACGCGTAACGTCATTGGTAACAACCAGAGGTCTACACTCGAAATGTCCATCGCAGCCGTCGACCTGCCTGCGCTCTCCTCAGTAGACCCTTCGGGGTCAAGGGGCGCCTCGAGCGCCCGTATGACGCCCGAGTCCAGAAAATACGAACATCCAGGCACAAATAGTGCCGCCTGATCAGCGTATTTACTTCCCTTCGACCTGAGTACCTCCTAGCTTCCCAAGCTGAGAACGCGAGTTCGATTCTCGTCGCCCGCTCCAATTGAGGAGTGCAAAAAAAACCTCGTAGGGGACCACAAATCCCCTACGAGGAAAATCTCACTCACGTGATAGTTCGGCTATTTTCACGACGTTGTGGCCCATTTTTGTTTCTGGAGTGCCCAACTAATGCCCAAAAAGATTTCCCGCCGAGCGATTAATCGTAAGTCCGAGTGCTTCGAAGGTTGAATCACGATCGCAGCCCCCTTAGGGCGCACTGTCCGAGTCTTGACGCAGTTGGTGTTCACAGTTACCACAGCTGAGAACGGTCGCTGCTGCATCGATTGGCGCCACGTTGTAAATGCGAAATTGTTCAAACTTCTACTGAAGGTGAGTCCAAAGTTGGTCGATCGAGGCGACATGAATTGACGCCTCGTGGGTGTAAGAACGCTCACCGGCGTACAAAGCAATGCCGCCGAGAAAACGTGGCCCCAACGCATCTTTGAGTTTACGAAGACCGGCAAGATCGGAACCTGCGATGCGCCTAGATGATTTCACTTCAATTGCAACTACAGCACCGTCATCACGCTCCAGAATGATGTCAACTTCGTCGCCATCAAACGTTCGCCAATGTCCGTAATCACTAACTGAATCTGACCACGAGATCTGCTTTAGTAGTTCACCTACGACGAACGTCTCCATCAAATGACCGAACTGGGTTAACGCTGAGGGTTGCAGTGCGGCAAGTTTCGTCGGCGTTAAGCGAAGGAGACGGGCTGCAATTGCGGTATCGAGGAAGTGTACTTTCGGAGCGGACCCCGCACGAGCGCGTACGGTCGTTCCCCAAGCTGGCAACCGCTCAATCAAGAAGACCGCTTCTAACAATCTCGTGTAATTCTCTCCCGTTCTGGCTTCAAGGCCAACCGAAGAGGACGCCGCGGCAATGTTGAGAATTTGACCTGTTTGACTTGCTAGTCGTTCCAGTAGTCGTGGCATCAACGTTCGCTGTCTGATTTTTGCCAATTCGCGCAGGTCTCGGTCCAGGGTTTGGGTTACGTAATCATCAATCCACCGAGCACGATCTTGCTCACGTCGTTGCAGGACCATTGGCAGTCCGCCAGTCGTAACGCGATTGATGTAGTCAACACGTCCCAGTGTCGATCGTCGTAACGTTACGACGCTGGCCGGATCCACCATTACTGCTTCCACAAAGTTTTCGCGAACACCAGCAATCTCGCCCTGCGAAAATGGGCGTACCGTCACGAGGTGTAGTCGGCCCGTCAATGCTTGCGCCGCTTCGGGAAGAGCGCCGTACCTCGTCGATCCGGTAAGGAGAAATCGGCCAGGTCGTTGCAATTTATTGAGCTCCGCTTTAATCGCGTCGAGAATGATGGGGACGTGTTGATATTCGTCAATGCAGACGGGTGCGGGTCCACCAACAAACAAGCTCGGATCCCGTTGCGCTTCTTCGCGCATGACCATGTCGTCAAGGTCCAGGACTTCCACGCCAGCGTCCGACGCAATAGTCCGTAAAAGAGTCGATTTTCCAACCGAACGGGGTCCTTGAAGTCCGATAACGACTTCTACGTCCAAAAGCCTTTGGACTACTTCAAGCAGGCGACGTTGGACGACGTTCTGAAGTAGTTCCATCGAGTGATCATATCATTTATTTCGTAAAACGAGGTACTTATCATTCGTCATCCGAGCATCTTAAGATTCGCACATCGAGCCGACCATGCGGCTCGTTTGAGAGAAGTCGTAGTGCCCGTGGAGTGTCCGTAGTGATTTCATCCAACTTTAGAACACGGAAATATTCATTTTATCAGGTCTTTTGGAATTACGGTTCTGGCAAAGCATCCGCTTCCCAAGCTGAAAACGCGAGTTCGATTCTCGTCGCCCGCTCCAGGCTTGATTGTCACGCGACGACCGACCATGTCTTTGCCGAGATTGCTGCATCGCCAATGTTCGCCAGCATTTGCTCCCGTTGCCACGTCTCGCTGTCAGAACTCTGTCTTAATCATGATCTTGGCAGCAAACCACGCCCCGTGATTGAACGTCACTCGTCCAAACATTCAGAGAGGAATGGTGGCCAGGACCCGGTTCGGTGGCCCACGTCTATCAAGGCGTGTCGAAAATTTCGTGCGTACCGACACGACGCCAAATGACGTGCGACTCACCTGGCACGGTTGAGTCGCCGTACTCGAAGGTTGCGCGCCCGTCATCAGCCCAGGTCATTTCGAATATTCCCGATGCACCCCTAATACCCTTGACGCGAAGACCCTTGCGAAAGCCACGTTGGCGTTGCAGGTCCTCTACGAACTGAGCAACGGCCAACAGGAAGAGCGCTTGCTGCCCTTGGGTTAGACCATCGAAGTCTCTACCGAAACGAGCCAGCCATGCGTACGTTGGCAATGCTTTCTACGACTTCTTCCGCTGACGCGTCGGCTTTGACCGCTGGCGGAGCGAACCAAGCAACTCTTCGCCGGAAGCGAACGTACTGACCCTCTCGGCGGCATGATCGACGTCGGCATCACGCTCGCCAGCCTGCCAATCTGTCGTCCAGAACCACGTCTGTGTAGCATCGATTAGTTTCTGTGGTCGCAGGAGGATACCTTCAGTCGTAATCTCGGCGTCCAAGAGATCCCCCTCCTCCAGGTGCGCTGCCCGGCGTACATCGTCAGGAAGTGTGATTTGGCCCTTGGCTCGAACAGTGGTTCTCGACATGATCTAAATCATATCATTGGAGAGTAAGAATTTCCGATTTACGTACTTATGAACCACTCCAAAAACCAGCCCGTCCAAGTCGTCGACCGATGCCGGGATCAGGATGAAGCCTTGGCTACCCAACAGTGATTGCTCGCCCTGAAGGCACTTCGTTCGGCTCATCTTCAAAGCACCCAACCAGCGCCACGGTTCCTGGTGATCAGATATGACGATCAGACAGCTCCGGCTATCGCGAGCAACTGGCAGTCAAGCGCGTGTGGACGTCGCTCAAGTCGAGCCCGAAGCAACGGCACAGCCTCCTCGGCCCTCCCGGCAGCGACAAGCGCGCGAAGGAGGGTGTCTTCGACAACCTCTCGCTGGGCTTCGCTCCCGCCCAGCCGCGGTAAATCGACTAACAGCGGTTGGATGGAAGCAACAGCATCGTTAGTTCTCCCTTCGACCATGGCAAGCAAACCTCGAGCGATCGGGGCGATCAGATCCGCGAACGCTGGCCTCGAATCCGCTTCCAATCGCTCCGCAACTGAGACCAACGCGTCCCCATCGCCCGCGGCCGCCAGCGCAAGGCAGGCGTTGAACACCGCGAAGGCGGTCGGCATGGACTCGAGCACGGGGGCGGGGGCCGCAGCCGCGGCCGCGCCGGTCTCGTGCACCTCGACACTCGCGAGCCGACATCGCCACAGGAGACTTCCGGCATCGATCACCGCTGCTGGTCCGATCTGGTCATCAAAACGTGCGAGGGCGGCCTCAATATCCCCGAGCGCCAAGGCGTGCAGCGCGTTGTGCCATGGGAAGTGGGTCCTGTAGAAGAGAAAATCGCGATCGCGACTCCACTCGTCAAGCCACGCAATTCCTGCTTCATGCTCACCTGTCTCGTAGTTGACGTGAGTGATGACGTGCGCCGAGGGGGCACACTCCGGCTGTTCGGCAAGAACACGATTGGCGAGCGCTCGAGCTTCGTCGTATCGCCGCTGCTCTTCGCGGACCATGGCCAGCATCGAGTCGTATCTCCAGTCCCCGCTCAAGCGATGCGCGTCGGACTCAACGAGCGCCATTCCCCTTTCGCGATTTCCCGGTACGCCGCTCACGACGAGGGAAGAGAACCGAAAATAGGCGCCGAAAAGATCGTCGGGAAAGGCTCTCGAGTGTTCGTAAAACCGATCGACAGATTTGTGCGGACCTTGGGTGATGAAGACCTCTAGAGCACACGCGAGCGATTCATCCCCTGGGTCGCAAGGTAGTTTTCTCGCTGTCGCGAGCTCAGTCAGTGGGTCAAGTGCGAGGCCAAACACGCGAGCGGCTGCGGCACGCAGGATGTGAATCCGTGCGGAGGGAGACTCAGAAAGCGCTCGTTCAGATAGTTCAGGGAAATCACCCTCGTACCGAAAGAAGGCGTCTTCCACGTCCCTGGTATCCATCGTGTCCGGCCTCCGAAGAATCGAACTCGTTCGCAATCCTCAATCTATCCCGAACGGGTCAGAACGAGAGGAGCTAGTGGTTCGCATTCCAAACGGACCGGTCGTGGCTGAAAAAGACGCGACGCGGCTCAAGATCGAAGAGCCGCGCCGCCGACGCCAGGTAACCGGCGGGGTCTGACGGCGAGTCGCCTTCGAGCACCGCACCACTCATTCGAATGTGCTCGTACTCCAACTTGGAGTAGATCGCTTGGCCGGCAAGTACGACGGTCCCCTCTGTTGTGTCGATGACCAGTGATTGGTGCCCAGGGCTATGACCTGGCGTCGACAGTACGCGGACGCCGCTCGCTACCTGGGTGTCGCCTTCGACGACGGCGTAGTCAGCACCTTCGAAGTCGACCCATTCTGGAACCGTGTAGTTGGGTCGTCGGGCGGCTTCGTATTCGGAGGCCTGAACGTAGATTGGCACGCCCGGGAACCGCGTGTTGTTGCCGCAGTGGTCGAAATGGAGATGAGAGTTGACGACGAGTCGAACGTCGTCGACGCGATGGCCGTACGCTTGCAGCGCTGCCTCGATGGGGCGGTGAACAACCTGGTAGTAACTATCGAGGCGCTCGTTGCCGCGACCAATCCCCGTCTCGTACAGGAGAAGTCCAGTTTCGTGACGAAGCGCGAACGCGAAGACTTCGCCCGTCTGTCCCCTCAGCGGGTGCGTGACTGGAAACGTGACGTCCGCGAGATGAAGCGCGATCACGTCCGCGAGGGAGAGTTGCGACATCTTTCGAAGCGTACGATAGGTGACGCGACCAGAGGGCTGAACCCTCATCGGGGATGACTCACCCGTTAAAGCCCGAGGAAAACTCCCTCGCCTCATGCCAGGTCGGAACCGCAGGGGATGGAACCGATAGCTCGAACCACCCATCGGGCACTCTTGACGTCGGCCCTTAGAAACCAGAGCTCGAAGAGTCAAATGTTCGTCAACGAGTACGTACGCGACAAAGTAGTCACTCGATCCAGAATCGATTCACCATACTTCCGTCCATCGAAAGAGCCACCGAGTCAAAGACTCCGCCACATCGCTGGATCACCGTGGCCGAACCTTCGTTGTCCACGACGCACGTGACAAGAACGCGTTGAATGCCCGCGCGGTGCGCAATGTCCAAGCTCTGGATGAGAATCTGCGTGGCGTAACCCTTTCGCCGTTCACTCGGAACAACGCCGTAGCCAATGTGTCCGCCCTCGTGTGCAAGAAGCGCATCCAGTTCATAACGAATTGAGGTGCGACCAACAATCTTCGCGCCAACGTCCGCGACGAGGAATGTGGACGGTACCCACTGCCCGGTCTGCCCATATTGATAAGAGTCCAGTCGATTCAGGTACTCCGGCCACGCCTCGTTCTCCCGGAGACCCGTCGCAAAAGTGAAACCTTCATTGAGCATCTTTCGATGCGCACTCATGACGTCCGCTTCATCGTCAAAGGTGGGCGGGCGAAGGCGCAACGTGTTCACAAAACAATCCTAAGTAACCTCAGCCAACGGTGATTATCGCTCACGATGAGGTGGGCGCTGCCATATCCTGACGTTTCAAGCATCGAACGACGTCGAAATGACGACAGAGTGGTTGACATGAGAAAGACACCGAGATCGCTGCCTGGTGCCGTAAGTTTGAGGGAGGCTGAGCGTCTCGTTCATCGGAGATAATGAATGGCGATCCACCCTAAGCGCAAGGCGCGTTCGCGCAGAGAGGGCCCGGAACCCGCGCTCGCGTCCACGCACCGATCAGAGTTCGATCTCACCCCCGAGTACGAAGGACCAATCTGGCGCCAGTACCTAAGGGCCATGGGGCCGGGGCTGGTGACTGGCGCGTCCGACGACGACCCCTCAGGAATCGCCACGTACTCCCAAGCCGGCGCAAAGTTTGGTCTGGCCTTCGTCTGGACCGCCCTACTGACCTTTCCACTTATGGCGGCGGTCCAGGAGATCTGCGATCGAACGGCCCTGGCGACGGGCACCGGTCTGGGCGAATTGGCCGTGCAGCGTTTCCACCGGACCGGTCGAGCGGTCCTTGGCGTACTCCTCATCGTGCTCATCGTCGCGAACGCGCTCAACATCGCCGCGGACTTAGTCGCCATTGGCGCGGGCATGAACCTTCTCAACGCCGGTCCCACCTGGCTGTGGGCGCTCTTGGCGGGCGCGATCATTACCGTGCTGTTGGTCATTGGATCGTTTGCTCGCATCGCACTCGTGTTCAAAGTGCTGTGCGCGCCGCTCTTGGCGTACATCGTGGTCGCGATCCTCGTGACCCATCAGTGGGGTCAGGTTCTCACGCACACCCTCGTTCCTCATCTTCAATTCAACAAGACGTACCTCGCGCTGCTGGTCGCGGTGCTGGGCACGACAATCTCTCCGTATCTCTTCTTCTGGCAAAGTGCCCACCGCATTGAAGAGATGCGCGACGCACCAGAAGGCGGTGCCATGCCACTACCCCTCAAACGTCTGGGGCGTCGCCGGGCTGGGCGCAAAGAGCGCATGAGTCGCCTCGACGTGTTTACCGGCATGGCCTTCTCCAATATCGTCATGTTCGCCATCATCGTGGCCACCGCCCAGACCCTCCATGCCCACCACGTCACGAACATTCAAAGCGCCGCCCAGGCCGCCAAAGCACTTCGTCCCTTCGCCGGACGCTTTGCGAGCGCGATCTTTGCTTTTGGATTTATTGGGAGCGGGCTGTTGGCGATCCCCGTGCTCGCGGCCTCAGGATCGGTCGGCCTGGCGGGACTACTCGGTAAGGAATGGGGCTTTAGTCGTTCCATCCGCCAAGCGCCGGTTTTCTATGGCCTTCTCGCCCTGGGAACAGTTGGCGGCACGGCGTTCAGTCTCTTGCACGTGAATCCCATCAAACTGCTCGTCTTGGTAGCCGTGATCAATGGTGTGGCGGCTGCACCGTTCCTCTTTGTGGTGATGCGGGTGTCGAGCAGCCAGCACCTCATGGGCAGATCGGTGAACGGCCCTACCGCCAACATTCTGGGTTGGCTGACTGCCGTGATAATGGCCGCTGCGGCGATCGCGTTTTTCGCCACGGGGGGACTATGAATCGAAGCGGGGTAGTTGAGCGGATGGCCCTGTCAGAGGACTGTTCAACGTCACCGACTTCCAAATGCTCATCCGAACTACACCATCGGAGAGGTTCGCCGAGCTTATTGCGCTGAAGGGATGCATTCGCCTTACACGAACGCGATGACGTGCCGATCTAATCACCCGTCGGAATTCGGAACTTCTGTTCAGGGTCGATCACCGCGACGACCCTCACCGGACTCCCGTCAGCCTCGTGGAGCCGAGTCGGAAAGACCATGAAGGTACAACGCTTACCGGTTACCGCGTCCAGATCGCCACCCACGTTTTCGACCCCGGGAATGCCGGCGAGCAGCATGGTCTTATGCGCTGGCTCCCAGTCAGGAAAGTCATCGTGAGGGTCGCGTCCCATCGCCTCTCGATACTCGTCGATAAGGTGCGGGAGGATCGGACCGGGGCCGTGCGTGATCATGCGTGTTCCCAGTGGATGATCCAGCGCCTGCACGTCGACTCCCACCAACTTCACCTTCCTCGCCACCAACCAATCGGCGGCTTCTTGGTAGAGACCTGGCGAGTAGTGGTAGTACATGTCATTGTCACCGAAATAGTGGTGGTATCCGGTGTTGATCATCACGATGTCACCTGGCTCGATTCTTGGCGTGGCCTTCTCCAAGTCTTCCGCCGTAATGACCCCCCACTTCTCCTTGGGAATCGAGACGGCGACACCCGTGCCAAAGAACTTCCAGAGTTGAAAGCCGTCCATATAGGGCTGATCGGCCGTCACGTGCATCGGCGTGTCCATGTGCGTGCCGCGGTGCATGATGCCGTCGTACTCAACGGCGTAGAAGTCGTGCATTGCGTGGTAGTAGAGCTTGTGCACGACGAGCGGCGGCGCCATCGGCGACGGCCACTGGGGCATGTTGTGATCCAACTCGTGGCTCAAGTTGTAGAACTTCAAACCATTGGACAGTGCGGAGGACGTCATTACTTCCCACTCTCTATGCGGTAGGTGCCCGAAGTATCGAGGATGGCGACGAGACGCACGAGGCAGGCGTCGGCCTTGGCCCAGTTCCAAGGGATTGCGTGGAACGCGCACCGCTTACCCGTCACGGCGTCGACGTCAGCACCGACGTTCTCGATCGTGGGGACGCCGGCCTTGGCGAGCAGGCGGTGCGCCGGCTGCCAGTCGGGATAGTCCTCGACGACCTCGCGACCAGTTCGCTGCTTGTAGCGACGCGGGAGTTCGACGATGAGCGGACCGATGAGACGGTGCGACTGAGCGAGCGTCGTGGCGAGCGCGTGGTCGATGTTGGGCGTGTCAATGCCAACGAAACGCGCGTCACGCTCGACGAGCCACGCGGCGGCGGCCTCGGAGAGCCCCGGCGCGTGACCGAAGTACTCCATGTTGTCCGTGTAGTTGCGGTGCCAGCCCGTGTTGATGATCACGACGTCACCCCGCTCGATCTTTGGGGTGGTCGCCTCAAGATCTTCCACCTCGACGTACTCCCACTCGCCCTTGGGGATCGAGACGACGACGCCATTGCCGAAGAGACGCTCGAGGGGGATCTCGCCGATACCCAACCCACCCTGGGCGAGGTGCAGCGGAGCATTCACGTGCGTGCCATTGTGACCTACCGTTACGACGTGCTGGGTCAGCACCCCGTGCATGGCGTGCGTCGCGACTCGATGGACGCGTATGTCCTTGTAGCCCGGATACGTCGGCGTGTAGTGGCCCCAGACGTGGCTCAACTCGACGAACGCCAGGCCCGTCGACTCCTCCACCACCGCCTTTGACACCAAGGCCTCGTTGTTCACTGCTGACATCGCAACCCCCCTTCACTCGCACCATCCGTATAGTGGGCACTATAAATCGCATTATGAAACAAAAACCACTCCTTCTCAGGACGGGCAGCGCCGCGCCACGCGTTCGACGCGCTTAGGACGGCGTCCGCAAATTGACGACGGCACGACCAGGAACAACGCGATTACGCAACTCACCGAGACGTTCCACGGTCGCTACAACTTCATCGCCGGCGACCAGCCAGGGGTACTGCTCGGACGAGTGGGTCTGACCCAGTTCGAGTATGCAGCCGGTGCCGCAGGTGCCTGAACCCAGGACGTCCCCGGGACGTACCTCCGTACCGCGCGCGGCGTACGAGACCATCTCGCCGAAAGACCAATAGACGTCTGACCACCGGGCCCGCGAGTAGGGCTGGCCATTCACGCGAGCGGACATCTCCAGGTGGAATCCGTTACCCTCTCGCACGTCGTCGAGTTCGTCCTTCGTCACGAGCCAGGGCCCCAGGCCGGTCGCGGTGTCCTTGCCCTTCACCGGGCCCATGGAAAGTTTCATCTCGCGTTGCTGAACGTCACGGGCGCTCCAGTCGTTCATGACGCAGTACGCGATGACCAACTCCTCGCCCTCGCGGGGCGAAACGTTGGCTCCGCCAACCCCGACGATCGCCGCTACCTCGAGTTCGAAATCGAACTGCGAACAGCCGGGGGGCAGCGGCACGTCCCCCTCGCCCATCGCCGCGTAGGGGTTGGAGAAGTAGAAGGCCGGTTGTTCGTACCACAGCGGATCCATTTCGAGACCGCGCCACGTTCGTCCGGCCCTCACGTGGGCTTCGAAGGCGTAGAAGTCACGGACCGTTCGCGGCTCCAAGGGTGCGAGGTACTCGAGTCCTTCGAGCGGCGTTACTCCCGTGGCGCGCTTGAGCGCTGCGGCGCCGACCTGGCGCAGCGTGTCGGCGTTCGCGTCAAAGAGCACCACGATGTCACTCACGCCGTCGATGGCGTGCACGACGTCCTCGCCCACGACGCCCACTCGTACGGTGGCGCTCTCGTCGAGGTAACGAGCGAAGCGCATCGCTAGCGCGCCACAGCGTTGCTGGCGCCGACGATGACGAACGCGGCGATGGCTGGTTCACTGGTGTGATTGCGCCACGCGTGACGTGCACCGCACTGGACCACCACGTCACCGGCCGCGAGCGACACGATCTCGCCGTCGCCGAGGTCGAGATCCAACACTCCCTTGATGACGATGACGTAATCAATGGTCGGCATCGCGTGCATGCCGCTCCCGTCGGGTTCGAAGCGCTCGGCGATTCCCGGGCTGGCCGCGAAGTTCTCTGCGACGATATCCCGGGGATCGGTCGAAGGGTCGATCGTGCCCTCGGGTGGAACCTGCAGCACGATAAAACGAGTAGCCCCGAGTCCGGGCACGAAGTTGGCGACGGCGCCCGTCGGGTCGTCGCTCGAGAGCGCCGAACCGGGCTCGGTCGCCCAGACGAGGGTCTGACTCATCTCGGGAATCGTCGTGAAGTCGTGGGTACGCGGCGCTGGTGCGTCGGTGACGATAACGCCCTTCGCGTCAGGGCCGTTCTCGGTTACCACCCGTCGTACGTACATGGTCGCCCCTATCGCGCTCTCAGCTGTGCCACGTCGGCGAAAGCGCGCAGCTCGCGCGCGATGTCGTGGCCCTGGGGACCATAGAGCAGCCCCGCGACGCCCGACGCACGCAGCTCCTCGAGACGCGCCCGCATCTGCGGGGCCTCGCGTGTCTCGGTGGTCTTCAAGATCAGCGGCCCGTTGATGAGCGGCCGCTCCATCGGCAGTACCTCGATCAGGTGGCCCCGATGCGTCTCCAGGTGACGGCGACGTTCGTCAATTGCGTGAATCTGGCGTTCGTACTCGCGCCACTCGGGAGTGGCCACGGCCACGCCATCACCACCAATGTGCAGTTGGAAGGCCGCCGTGGCACCCGCGGCGTCGATGACCCGGTCCGAACCTGGATCCTCACCTGGCTCGAGCACGGTGCCATTGAACTGGACGAATAATCGAGCGGCGCCCGCACCAATGCTGTTCTGGCTGCCGTGCGAGACATTAGTGAGAATGCCGTCGGCGACGCGCTCGCCAACGGCGTAGCCCTTCGGTCCGTGAGCGGCCACCCAGATCGGCACCGGACCCAATGCGTCCAAGCCGGTCAATGCCCCGTACTTCAAACCAATGACCGATCCGTCCCATTCGATCTCCTCGCCACTCAACAGACCCCGCAACGCGGTGACGTAACTCTCAACTTCCCTCCACGTTGCGGGCGACTTGCCGATCATCAACTGTGACGTGAAGCCGGTCCCCACCACGATGACGACGCGACCGGGCGCGAGCGCTTCCAGGGTGGCGGCGGCGCCGGCGGTCGCCACCACGTGGCGCAGCCGCGGGGTCAGCACCGAGACACCCAGGATGATCTTCGAGGTGCGCTGCGCGGCGAGGGCGAGCACCATCCACGGATCCGCGAGGAAGGATGGCGAGTCGAAGACGAAAGCGTGTGAATAGCCCAGGTGCTCGGCGAGCTCGACGTGCTCTGGCGTCGTCGCGGTCGCGGGAAAGATGACACCAATTTCCATGACTCGTTCCTCCGTCTCTCTGCCTTCGAGTTTCTCTACTACCGCGTCTCGGCGAAGTCGCGTACGGCCTCGGCGATACTCATGAAGGGGTTCACGCGAGGGTCGATACTTCCTTGCACTTCGTCGGGTTGCATCCAGTTGTGGCAGATCGAGACCGCGAGACGTGCGTCGGGGTCGGCCCAACTGATGGACCCCCCGATACCGGGGTGGGCCAGCACGTGGGGGTTAGGTCCAAGGATCGGGTACGCCGGCGGACACTCCCCCCCTAACCAATAACCGCCCACGCCAACCCAGGCGACCCAACCCATCACCCTGTCGACCTCACCGGCGTCGGGACGCGGTTGGGCGAAACTGCGGACTCTCGCTTCGGACAGGAGACGCACGCCACCGAGCTGACCGCCGCCCGCGAGTAACGCGAAGTAGCGACTACCCGAACTGGCGTTCATGATCACACCGGCGCCGGGTAGGACACCGCTGCGCACGGCGTCCAGATTGTGCACGGCGGGACCGGGAAAGACACTCATCGGCATTGCATCATTGAAGTAGGGATTGTTGCTGGGCACGGGCGGGCCCGACGAGAGGACCGGTACGACTCGGGCGAGTTTGTCGGTCGTTACGCCGAGGTAGAGGTCCTCGACCCCCAGCGGCCCGCAGATCTCCTCCGCGATGAACGTGTCGACTGGGCGATGGACGCGGTCCGTGCGTCGGATCAACTCGCCCACCAGCCACCCCCACACGAGTTCGTGGTAGGCGTTCGTCGTGCCCGGCATGAAAACGGGTTCGAACTCTTCGATCCGAGCGATCATCCAGTCCCAGTCGAGCATTCGCTCGGGCGTGACGTCGCGCGGCATCTGAGGAATACCGGCACGGTGCGCGAGCACGTCAGCCACGGTCGTCGACTCCTTGCCGTGCTGAGCGAACTCCGGCCAGTACTGCGCCACCTTCGCGGAGTACTCAATGAGACCCCTCTCGGCCTGCACGTGCAGCGCCGTGGCGACGATTGCCTTGGTGACGGAGAACACCGCGAAGAGCGAGTTTCGATCGACCGGTGCGCCACCTAGAGTCTGGGTCCCCACCGACTCGTCGAGAATCTGCTCACCGTTCAGATAGGCGGCGACCTGAATGCCCACTTCGCCCATTCCAAGGGCGCGCTCCATCGCGCTTCGTACGTCGTTGGCACTCATTATCCGAAGCGTCCTGGACTTTCGGTCTCCTCTTCGAGACGACGTTGCTTGGCCGCGCTCACCAAGTACTCGTTGACCCTCTTTTGCAACGCGTCGGCCTCTTCGGGCGTCCACCTACGAAAACCCTCGCCCTTCTTCGCGCCGGTCTTGCCCTCGGCGACCAACTGCACGAGAAGCGGGTGCGCCACCGGCGTCACGTCGAGCGCGGGCATCAAAGTCTCGTGAATCGCCAGCGTCAGTTCGAGTCCGACGAGGTCAGACTGCTCGAGCGGACCGAGTACCGGCAGGCGAAGGCCAAAGCCGTACTTCACAACCGTGTCGACCGTCTCGGCGTCACAGACGCCCGAAGCGACGATGGCAATCGCCTCACGCTTTAGGGCGTGCTGCATGCGGTTACCAATGAAGCCGGGGATATCGGCTCGAAGATGCACGGGCCGTAGACCAACGCTGCGCAACAAGTCAATGGTCCGCGACACGAGTTCGGGGGACGTCGCTTCGGCCTCGACGACTTCAACGAGTGGCACCAGATACGGCGGATTCCAGAAGTGGGTCCCGAGCACGCGGAACTTCTGACTAAGCGGCGCGGCGATCTCGCGAATCGGGATGCCGGAGGTGTTGGTGGCGAGCACGACCGACGCGTCGGTCAAGCGTTCGAGTTCGAGAAAGATCTCTCGCTTCACGCTAAGACGCTCGGGACCGGCCTCGATCACGAGACCAGCGCCAGCGACGGCCTTTGCGAGGTCACCTTCGAGCTTCAGGTGCGCGAGTCCCGCGTCCTTGTCCTGCTCTAGTAGGTCGAAGATCGTGCCCGCGCGCTCGAGCGCGCTGTCTCGCACCTCGTTGCTGAGGTCGTAGAGCGTGACGTCGTGGCCGCGCGCGGCGAAGACTTGACCGATCGCCAAGCCCATTAATCCCGCCCCAACGATCGCCACCGGGGTGTCGCGTGAGAGGGTCATCCCGCGGTATACCCCCCGTCGACGTAGAGAACCTGACCGGTGCAGAAGTCCGAGGCCGGTGAGAGGAGATAGAGCGACACGCCGACCAGGTCCTCGGGTTCACCGAGTCGCCCGAGGGGAATGCGCGACAAGTTCCTGGCGCGAGCGGCCTGGCCCCGTTCATCGTCGGCGAAGATCCAACTCGTCAGGCTTGAACGAAAGACCGTGGGGGCGATGGCGTTCACCGAGATGCCCCGCGACCCCCACTCGATGGCCAGTGCTCGGGTCAAGGCGTCGACGCCGCCCTTGGAGGAGCAGTACGCCGTGTAGCCCACCGCGTTGCCCAGTCGACCGCGAACCGACGACACGAACAGGACCTTCTTGCCACGACCCTGGTCACCGGCGGCGGCGCCGAAGGCCTTGGCCATCAGCCACGGGCCTCGGACGTTGGCGTCCATGACCGCCTCCCAGTTTTCCACCACCATGTCGTCGATCATGGCCGGCAGATTGAGCCCCGAGGCCACGATGAGCATGTCGGGTGTCCCAAACGATGCCACGGCCGCGCCGATGATGGCCGAGGCGTCGTCGACGGTGTCGGGACGGGCCTGAAAGACCGCCACGTTCCCCCCAGCCTCCGTAGCCTCCTTGGCGACGCTGGCCAACTCGTCGGACGAGCCGGAGGCGAGCAACAGGTTGCAGCCGAGTGAAGCCAGCGCGATGGCCATGGTTCGACCGTACGCACCCGAGGCACCCGTGATGACGGCCGTCTTTCCCACGACGCGAAACAACGCCAGCGGGTCGTAGAGCGCGTCGTGGCGCAGTTCATCAGTTTCTTCAATCGTCATGCTCGGTGACCTTCCATTCCCTCGTCGCGTCGTAGAGAGTTGCGCGTCTCGGATCGGGCGACGCGTCCGTCACGATCGCGGAGTCGGCGCCTTAGGAACAGCACGCCGACGTGCTCGTCCCTAGCGATGCGACGAATCCACTCGATGAACTGCGCTGCGTCCTGCTCACCGCGTGCCGCCGTGGGCGTTCGTCGCCCGAGGGGCCATCAAGAAGCCAGCCTCTTAGCCAAACCGAGCAACTCAGAAACTCGCTCGCCCTTGATCTGTTCAACATCTTTCTCGCTGAACCCCGCCTCATCGAGGTAGGTCAAGCGTCGTTCGTACTCGCTCACGCTCTCGTAGGGAAAGTCGGTGCCGTAGAGCAGTCGGCTCACGCCCCAGAATTCGGCCGCGCACTTGAGCGCATCGACCGAGCCATTAACCGTGTCGTAGTACATCTTGCGCAGGCCCTCCTCGCCACGTCCGCCGGTCATTCGAAGGATGCGCGCGAGAAGAAACGGTAGGGCCCCGCCCAAATGAGGAACGATGAAGCGGATGTTCGGGAAGCGTTCGGTAGTGCCCGACAACGCCAAGCGCAGGGCGGCGATCGTGTCCTCGAAGGGCGCCCCAACCAACCACTTGAAGTTGTAGTCGTCTCCGTCGACGACACAGTCAGCACCAGTGGGGTGTAACAGAACGACGGCGTTGCGGCGATTCAGCTCGTCGTAGACGGGTGCGAACTCCGGGTCGTCAAGGTGACGCCCAGCGATGCTGCATCCAATCGTTGCCCCCACGTTGTACTTGTCGTCCCACACTCGCTCGATTTCGAGGACTGCCTCGTTCACGTGGGGCAGGGGCATCTGGGCGAGAGAGAAGAACCGGCTGCGGTGCTCGCGGCACAGCTCGAGGTAGAGGTCATTGCCGACCTTGGACGCGTGAGCGGCATCCGACGCCTTCTCGAGGTACGGCTGGGCCTGCGAGACCGAGAGAACTTGGATCTCGACGCCCTGACGGTCCATCATCTCAAGACGCCCCGCGATCGTCGTGTCCTTTAGAGGTGCGGACTCCTTCGGCGGCAACTCGGGGCGACCGATGAGTCGCAGATACTCCTCTGGGTAGTAATGGGCGTGCGCGTCAACAATCATTTCGCCTGGACCTCGCGCGCTGTGTTGAGCAGCGAAAAGCCAGCATGCATCACCTTCACCATCTCAGCCCCCTCGTGATGTAGTGGCGAGCCTCCGCTCGCACATCAGGAACGTACCATAACCCTAATGGTGGATACCAATATCCCATATTGTGGGACATCTCTCTTAACGGTACTAATTGTCTCGTCTCTTGTCAGCCAACGTCGCGCCCGCTTTGCCCTTGACGTGAAGTCGCCATCCTCAGAACGGCGTTTCCGAAGGACCCGTGTGTCGTAGCGACCAATGAGTTGCGCCGCGCTGGACAGCGCCAATCGAGTGACGACGACGGTGAACGGCCCAACTCGTCCTCGAAGAAGTCAAACACTCCCCTAGGAACGACTCAACTCTTCTTCTATCTGACGCTTCCCGTCGAGGAGCATCATCGCCAGGAACTTCTCTCGCTCGTAGAAGCGCTGCGCCGGCGCAGCGATCGTCAAGGCCGCGACACCCCCGTCACGCATATCGTGAACGACGAGTCCCACCGCGCAGATCATCTCAGTGTGCTCCTCGCGATCGAAGGCGACGCCCGTCTCGCGGATCTCATTCAACTCTTTGACCAGTTTGGCGCGCGACACCGTCGTGTTGGGTGTGAGCTTGACCAGTTTGTGATTCGCGAAGTACGTTGCCAGCGCGCTCGGGTGGAGCTCGGCGAGAAAGGCCTTGCCATTGGCCGTGCAGTACGCGGGAAACGTCATACCAACGATCACCTCGGCACGCAGACGTTGCTCCCCGATGACTTGATCGACGAAGCGAATCGAATCGCCCTGCCAAATCGCGAGGTCGACCGTCTCGTTTGCCGCGCGCGACATCTCCTGCATCTGAGCGTGGGCAATGTTGAAGAGACTCCGTCGCGCGGTCGCGCCGAGTTGGGCGAGCTCGGGTCCGAGTCGCACACCATTCTGATTGGGACCCACCGTCAAGAACCCGTCTTCGGCGAGAGTCTTGACGATGCGATACACGGTCGAGCGCGGCAGGCCAACTACCCGACCGAGTTCGGCGAGACTCAGCCCTGACGGAGCGTCCTTCACCGCTCGAAGTATCGTGGCGACGCGCCTGATGACTTGGACGCCCGTCGAGGACGTCGACACACCTTCGGTGCGCTCAGCCACGGGCCACCCACGTCATTTCGTCCTGGGTCGTTACGCTCGCGGTCGTCTCATACATCGCGTACGCCATCAAGTGAGAGCAAGTTCATCGCGTTTTCTCGTCCGATCTTCGTCCGGTCGCGCGAAGCGATCGGGACGCCGTCGAACCACTGCGCCGCCTCGGCCATCTCTTCGAAGGGGTAATCGACGGCGAACATCACGCGATCGGCGCCGATCTCCATCAGCGCTCCGAGCAAGGTGGGGGTGTGGAAGTTACCGCTGGTTGCGATATAGAAGTTCTCGTGCAGGTACTCGGTCACCGGCCTCTTCAAATCTGAGCCCCGTAACGCCTTCATACGACCTTGCATTCGATAGAGCGTAAAGGGAAGGGTTTCACCCAGATGACCGAGAATCACCTGGGCCCCGGGCACTCGGTCGAAGAGTCCGCTCGTGATGAGCCGTAGCGCGTGCGTCGCGGTCTCGACACCAAATCCCCACGTCGAACCGAGCAACTCCGGACGACCGTCGTAGATCGCGCGTTGGGAGGGGAGCGGATAGCGCGGGTGCAGATAGAGCGGTACGTCGAGCTCCTCTAGGCACTGCCAGAAAGGGAGGAACTTCTCGTGGTCGTAGTAGTCACCGCCTTCGCCCGAGGTCGTGAAACCGTTCACGCACACACCACTGAGTCCGAGCTCTCGTACTGAACGCTGCAGTTCCTTGATTGCCTCGTCGGGATCTTGCAGCGCCACCGTCGCCAATCCCGCGAAACGACCCGGATGCTGCTCGATGACTTCGGCCAACATATCGTTGGCCCTCGACGCCTGGAGGACCGCTCGAGCGGTCTCGGGTTCCGCCTGGACCCCTTCGGTCACGAGAGAGAGCACCGCCAATTCGATGCCGCTCGCCTCCATCTGTTCGAGTCGAACTCCCCCAATATCAGAGAGACGACTGATCATCCTTTGGTGCGTCTCGGGACTCATCCACGCCTTGGAGACATACTCCTCGTATTCGGGGAAGACAAAATGCTCCTCAACCGCAATCTTGTCCTTCATTCTTCCTCCAGTTTTGAACTTCGACCACTCGGGACGCAACGAGGTGAACCGTCACTCACTTCTCGCCAAAGTGGTGCTGCAGCGCCACGAGGGCACCCGTGTAGACCTCAGTCAAGGGACCCACCATTTCGTCGGGTCTCACCTCAAAGTCCCAGGTCACCTTGCTTCCCGTCGCCGTCGGTAGCACGTTGATCTCGGCGCGGTGCCCGTCGATAGGAAGCCCGGCGATCACCGAATAGACGAGACGGCGGTGCACGTCGTCGCGCTCGAGCAGCCTCTCTCGAAGTTGCACCCCCGGCAACGTGAGCACCCGGACATCGCCCTGCATCTCGATTGCCTGTAAGTCAGTGATGAACGTCCCCGGATGCGCAAAATCACCGACAACCGCCCAGACGCTGTCAGCATCTGACAGAAACTCATTCGTAACCGATGCTGACCCCACGACCCCTCCGAACCACCAACGCGCCGTCTCGGCGACGCCACGTACCTTATGACATTATGAATCGCGCCGGGAAAGTTAGAGAGTGAGTCATCATTGAGCCGCGCTGCCCGACGAGTCACCACGCCCGGCCCCAGTGACTGCTCCAAATCAGACGGGTCTCAATCGGGCCTCGTAGATCTACAGCACCGCGAAACCAGACCGACGAGCGGCAACGCCGGTGTAACCTCGCTGGCGGCCAGACGACGGGCGTCGGGTCGCTGCACCTAGACGGCCGATGTTGGTGGTCGTGAAATTTCTATGACAAGGTTGGCGTGACGTTGTGAAGTAGCGGTACTGATTGCGAGGGGTGTTCATCACCGAAGTACGGTGATTTTCTTCGAATCGATGTAGGTGAAGACACCAGCTCGGTGGCCTTAAAAAGATAAAGGGAGTCAATAATGAATGGCAAAATTGCGCTAGAAGAACACTTCGCTATCCCGCTTTACAACATGCGGCCACACTTTTTGAACCTGGAAGTTTGGCAGAACGTGGAGCGCCGGCTCGCGGACTTCAGAGAACTACGTCTCGAGCGAATGGACGCAACCGGTATTGGACGAGCCATCATCTCGCTCACGAGTCCCGGTGTTCAGGGTCAGCGTGACGTAAAGGAAGCGGTCAACGGCGCGCGCACCGCGAACGACGTCCTCGCCCAGGAAATTGCCGAGAACCCCGATCGCTTCGCCGGTTTTGCCGCCGTGCCGCTCCAAGACGTTGACCAAGCGGTCGGCGAACTCCACCGAGCCGTCACCGAGTTGGGTTTCAAAGGTGTACTGATCAATAGTTACACCGCAATGCCCGACGGGAACTCCGCGCACCTCGACGAGGAGCGCTTCGACCCATTTTGGAGCGCGCTCGAAGAGCTGAACGTGCCGCTCTACCTCCACCCCCAGATCTTGCCCGCTGATCAGCGTGGGGCTATTGCCAAGTGGCCCGAGATGGCGGGACCGGTATGGGAGTTCGCCACCGAAACCTCAGTGGCGGCACTACGGCTCATTACGAGTGGTCTCTTCGATCGTCACCCCAAGGCCCAAGTGCTACTCGGTCACCTTGGTGAGTCACTGCCCTTCAACATATGGCGCACCGAGAATCGAATGCGCAAGGCGTTTGATCGCGTCGAACTGAATCGTTCACTCACGTCATATCTGACCGACAATTTTTACATCACCACCGCTGGTCACTTCTACACGCCGAGTTTCCTCGCGACGGTAGCGGTAATGGGCAGCGACCGGGTGCTGTACTCGGTGGACTACCCCTTCGAAGAGATGGAGCAGGGCTCGGAGTGGTTTGACAACGCAGACATTGACGAGAGTTTGCGCCAGAAAGTCGGTCGCGACAACGCGGTTCGCCTTTTCTCGCTGTAACTCCAACAAGGTGGTCGCTCATCCATCTAGTGTAGTGTCTCGCAATTAGATGGTGATTATGGTATCATGGGGTATGCGCCCCGCGACGCCGCCGATGGAGATGGATGAAGGTCAGCGAGAGATCCTGGAGAAGCTCGCTCGCTCGCACACCGCCGCGCACCGAGAGGTCACGCACGCGAAGGCGTTGCTGCTGGCGGCACAAGGTGTGGCGAACACCGCGATCGCC
>Ga0307374_10001250_pt1 | contig 47302 bp, 35 predicted proteins | sample OX3MG_FD_202532 | JGI IMG/M metagenome (GOLD analysis project Ga0307374, IMG submission 202532) | Soil microbial communities from Risofladan, Vaasa, Finland - OX-3 | ecosystem: Environmental > Terrestrial > Soil > Coastal area > Acid sulfate soil | place: Finland: Risofladan, Vaasa | collected...
CCACGAGCTCCAGAGGATCTTGGCAACGGGATCGGGCAGCTCCTGCAGCCAGGGCTTGTTGGCGCCGCGCCCGTCGCCGAACAGCGCGTGCGGATGGGTGACCAGGTAGAAATCGCCGCCGGCGGCGTCGAGCGACGCCGTGCGCGCGGGCGCCGGCGCCGCGGCCGGCGTGGGCCGGGCGGCGATCGTGCCCGCGGTCACGCCCTTGGGCAGCGCGGCGGCGAATGCCGCCGGGCCACCGACGAACCGCGCCATGAGCCAGGCGCGATAATCCTTGGCCGGGAACCTGGCCGCGGCCGCCGGATCCTTCTGGGCGAGCGCGAGCAGCACGTCACCGGCGCCGCGCGTGCCTTCGAACACCGGATCCATGGTCGGCTGCTGGAGCGAGAGCGTGCCCTTGATGGGTTGCGAGTCGCCCCACGTTTCGAGTGCGTGGAGATCGGGCAGGATGAGATCGCAGAGTTCCGCGGTCTCGTCGGGCTGCGTGGCGAACGCCACCTTGAACGGCACCTTGGCGAACGCGTCGGCGAAGTTGGCCGCACGCGGCAGGTAGTACGCCGGGTTGGTGCCGCGCACCATCACCAGCGGCACGCTCCCGCCGCGCATGCGTTCCACCGCGTCGGCGAGGTCGGTGTATCGCGACATCCCGTCGAACAGCGTCACCGGCTCGGCGGGCAGGATCGTCTTGCCCACGTTGCCCGCCGCCTGATTGATGGACGCCACGGCGAGCGCCACGTCGAGCGCGTTGTCGGTACGCACGCCGGAGAGCACGAGGCTCGGCCGGCTCGCGCCGATCTCCTTGGCCAGCGCGCCGAGGACGTCGGCGCCGATGCCGCTGGCCTGGGAGGCCTGCGCGATCGAGACGTTGCCGCCGCGCCCCATGGTGCCGAGGACGGCCTGGGCGATCAGATGCTCGGTGCCGGGCTTGCAGGCGATCCACTGGTCGGCGTTGAGGCCGGTGAGCGAGCGGCGCGGGCCGATGTAGATGAACCGCGGCGCCGTGGCGACGTTGGCGCGCGCATCGGCGAAGTCGAGCTGCTGCGGCACGGCGGCGCCCCAGCCGTCGAGGAAGTCGGCGCCGAACGAGACGATGAGGCGGGCGTCGGCGAAGCTGAGCCGCGGCCACGCGACGCCGTAGCTGCGGCGGTTGGATTCGAGCGTGGCCTGGTCGGCTTCGAAGTCCACGCTCACGTGCGGCTTCATGCCGAAGGCGGCCAGCCACTGGTCCACGAACTCGGCAAAGCTGCCGCTCTCGTGCTGATTGATGAACAGGGCGTTGCCGGCCACGTTGCGGCTCTTGGCCTCGCCGAGCTTCTGGCTCACGAGGGCGAGCGCATCGTTCCAACTGATCGCCTCCCAGCCACCGGCCTTCTTCATCAAGGGCGTGCGCAGGCGGTCGGGATTGTACAGCCCCTGGAGCGCGGACTGTCCGCGGGCGCAGATCGCGCCGCGGTTGAGCGGGTGCGCCGGGTTGCCTTCGAGCTTGATGGTACGGCCGTCGCGCGTCTCGGCGATGACGCCGCAGCCCGCCGCGCATTCGCGGCAGGTGGTGGCGTAGTAGGTGGAGACGCCGGGCACCGTCTGGTCGGGCGAGATGAGGTACGGAATCAGCTTGCCGGCCTTCTCGGGGCTGCAGCCGATGGTACCGACGGCGGCGCCGCTGGCTCCGAGAATCTTCAGAAAGTCTCGGCGCTTGACGCCCTTGTCCTTCGGTTCCGATGCCTTGCTCATGAAATGTTCCTCGAACGACGAACGACGCGCGCGGCGCGCGCGAAGGACCAGACCTGCGAGCGGTGGGAAAGGATCACGGGGCGCTCAGTAGTGGCAGACGGAACAGTCGTAACGCGCCTTCTTGCGCAGCGAATCGGGCGTGGCGGCGGGCGGATGGTCGGCCATCGCGGCGGGAAGGACGGCCCCGCCCTTCCCGTCGGACACCATCGACGCCATCTCCTCGCCCGTGCGCGGATCGTAGCCGTTCACGTGGCAGTTCACGCACCAACCCATATTGAGCGACGAATACTGATAGACGCGGTCCATCGTCTGGATGGGTCCGTGGCACGTCTGACAGGTGACGCCCGCGTTCACGTGACGCATGTGCGGAAAGTGCACGTACTCCGGCAACTTGTGGATGCGCACCCAGGGAATCGGGTGGCCGGGCTTGCTCGGATACCCGGCGTATTCCCAGAGCTTCTCGATGCCGACGCTCTTGCGGGCGGGCCCGAGGTCGGTGGCCGGGCGCTGCGGCCCGATCAACGTGTGACACCCCATGCACGTGGACACGGCGGGGAGTCCCGGATCGGGCGACTTGTTGGCCGCGTAATGACAGTAGACGCAGTTGATCCCGAGCTTGCCGACGTGCACCGAATGCGGGAACGCGATCGGCTGGATGGGAGAACTGTTCTGCGAGGAGGATGCGCCGCTGTAGGCGGACAGGATCACAGCCCCGGCGGCCAGTGCAATCAGCCCGGGAATGGCTGTCCACTTCCTTCGCTTGGTCATCGCGATGTGGTGCGGGAGGGTCTCACGTTGGATACGGGAGCCTTGTGGTGGGGAAGCGCCGGTTTGTGAACGAATTCACAAATCTGTGACGGACGAAAAAATTTCACCGCCCGGGCCATTTCGCGCAAGTATTGTACGCCAAGAAGTTACCACGCTTGGGCATCTGCCCCACCAGGCCACCGCGAGCCTCGCGATCGGCCCCGTGGATCACCGGAGACGCCGCGCCCCGCGACCCGAGCGCGCCCTGCCATTCGACACTCGCAGGACCCCGGCGCGTGGTGGCTGCGTCACACGAACAACCGATCGGGATCGCCGAGTGTGGCGCCGGCCACGTCCTCTGGCAGCAGCGCGAGATTGGCCCGCGGCGCCTGCGTCAGGCGCAACGGCCACTGGGTGCCGTACACGAACCGCTCGGCGCCGATCGCGCGGAACAGCTTGGCCAGGTGGTCCTCGGGCGGGCCCCAGATCCACGAGATGTCCCAGAGCACGCGCTGCCGCTCGTCGGGCGTGAGTCCCCAGTGCACCTCTTCGATCATGTCGCGCCCCGCCGCGGTCACGACGAGGCGGACGCCCTGCCCCGCCCGCGCGAGGTCGCGCACCGCGGCGGCCGTGAGATCGCCGGCGCGATCGAGCGGGTGGCGCTGGCGCAGATCTTCGAACCGCACGGTGAGCAGCACCGCGAGCCTGGCGGCGCCGCAGGCGACGACCAGCTCCCGCATCCGGGCGTCGTGCGGACCCATCTCCCAGAGCGTGGGATACGCGCGCACGGCGGGAGCGCCGGCGTCCACGGCCGCGCGCAGGGCGCGCTCCCAGTGGGGCCAGTCGGGGCGGATGGTGGGCACCGGCCGCAGCGTGCTCGCATGCGGCGCCAGGGCCGTGTAGAGTTGGGCGTTGCCCGCGGACGGATCGCGATAGAACGCGCTGGGCAGGTGCCCCACCCACGCGCCCCGCAGCCCCTCGCGTTCGAGCACGCGCACGAGCACGTCGGGGTCCGGGTGCGGCAGGTACCGGAACGGATACGGTCCGATGAGCGCGTTGACGTCGATCATCCGGCCACCGGCGCCCGGCGCGATAGGGGCGCGTCGATGCCCGGGAAGCTGCCGGGCGGAAAGATGCGCAGCGCGTTGCCGTACCGGATCCGGGCCGCGTCGTCCGCGGTGAGGCGGATGGCCTCGAATCCCATCAGCTTGGCGAGCCCGGTTTCCATCGTCACGTCGCTGCCCCACACCAGCCGCTCAGCGCCGAGGCGCAGGATGGCTTCGTCGAGCATGCCGCGATCGACGCCGCTTCCCGAGAGATCGGCGAGAATGTTGGGGACGTCGGCGATGGCCGGAAGGGTGTGCATGTAGTCGCCGCCGCCGCCGATGTGGGCGAGGATGAACCGGACCGTGGGGTGCCGGCGCGCGAGCTCGGCGAGGTCGAGGCCATCGGAGATCTCCTGCGACGGCCACTCGCGCGTGCGGTGCTGCCAGATATGATGGAGGATCGGCAGCCCATGGCGCGCCGCCGCTTCGCAGATCGGGTCGAGCAGCGGGTCGCTGGCGCGGCGGCTGGCGGCGAGCTTGATGCCCACGGCGCCGGCCGCGACGCCGCGGCCGATCTCGTCCACCGCGTGCGCGGTGTCGTTGGGATTCACCGTGACGTACATGCGCACGCGATCGGGATGCGCGGCGGCGATGGCGCGCATGGCGTCGTTCCCCGCCGTGACGTCGCGCGGCGACGGGAAGTACGTGGGCGACGTGAAGCCGAAGCTTCCGAGGATGGACGCGACGTGGTACGTGACGCCGATGCGCTCGCCGGCGCGGAAGCGGGCGGCGTTCACCGCCTCCCAATCGGCGCGGCCGGCGTGGGCGTGCAGGAAGTGGGCGTGCGCGTCGATGAGCGGCGCCGGGCCGGCGAGCGGGGCCGCGGGCGTGGCGGGGGTCACGACGGCTCGAGCATCTCGACGAACGACGCGCTGGCGGCATGCTCGATGGCGCGCACGGCGTCGTCGTCGTGGGCCACGCAGGCGTAGTTGTAGGCGCCGCGCTTGAACAGGACGCCGTGGGCCATGGCGCGCTCCAGGAAGTCGTGCTCGACCGCGGGATCGTCGAACCGGAGGAACCACATCGGATCGAGCCCCTCGAGCCGGACGCCCGGGATGCCGCTGGCGGCGATGGCCGCCGACACCACACGCCGCATCTCAGCGCCATTCTTGGCCAGCGCCTCGCAGATGTCGGCCTGCTGATGCCAGTCGAGCACGACGTACGCCGCGGCGAGCGCGCTCGCCTCCCCGGCCAGCGTGGACGAGATCCACGTGCGGCGCGCGGCGTCCATGAGGTCGGCGCGACCACACACCGCGGAGAGCGGGAATCCGTTGGCGAGCGCCTTGCCGAACGTGGCGAGGTCGGGGGTGACGCCGGAGATTTCCTGGTAGCCGCCGGGCGCCAGCCGGAAGCCCGTCTTCATCTCGTCGAAGATGAGCGCGGCGCCGCGCTGCGTGCAGATGGCCTGGGCGCGGGCGATCCAGGCGGCGGAGGGCAGACGCTCCACCACCGGCTCGAGGATGATCGCGGCGAGCCGGTCGCCGGCCCGGTCGGCGGCGGCGTCGAGTGCGGCGAGGTCGTCGAACGGAACGTCGATGGTGTCCTGGCGAGCGCCGGCGGGAACGCCCGCCGCGTCGCACGCCCAGTCGTGCCAGCCGAGATAGCCCGACGCGATGACGACGTCCCGCCCGGTGTATGTGCGGGCAATGCGCACGGCGGCCGACGTGGCCTCGGCGCCGGTCTTGAGAAAGCGCACCTGCTCGGCACACGGCACCATGCCGCAGAACCGCTCGGCGACTTCCACCTCGAGGGCGCTGGACAGGCCCGCGACGTGTCCACCGCCGACGGCGTCGAGCACGGCGCGCGTCACGTGGGGTTCCGCGTACCCGAGCGCGACGGCGCCGAGGGCCATCGTGCAATCCACGTACGTCTCGCCGTCGGTGGCCACCACGTGGCACCCCGCGGCGTGCAGGAAGTGGGTGGGGGCGTCGGGCGTATCGGACCCGAACAGGCCCATGGGGCGCTTGCTGGCCGTGGACGAGCCGCCGGGGATGAGCTTGGCGGCGCGCTCGGCCCACGAGTGATCGGCCGCCGCTTCGGGCGCGTCGGCGTCGTCTTCGGGGACGAGCGACTCGGGCGTCTCGTCGTCGGGCGGTTCGGACACGTCGGCGGCGGGCTGTGCCTGGCCGCGATCAAAAAATCGTTTGAAGACCATGTCGTGAAAAAGGGTGGCGTTGGACGGGGCGTCAAGACCGGCCGGTGCGCTCGAGGTATTTCACGACCTCGATCGCCATGGCGCGGATGAGGGAGAGTTCGCGCGCGTCGGGTTCGGCGCGGTAGGTGAGCGATCGCACGGTGCGCATGATGTGCTCGGACACCCGCGTCTTGAAGAACTCGATGGCGGCGAGGGCGCGCTCGGTGTCGGCGAAGTACTGCTCGAGCTGCTCCGGCGTGGCCGGCGGCGCGGCCTTGCGCGGCGGGGCGACCGCGCGCGTGGCGTCCTGGGCGGCGAGGTGCAGCTCGTAGAGGGCCACGAGCACCGCCTGGGCAAGGTTGAGCGAGGCGTGCTCGGTGGTGGGGATCATCACCGCGGCGTGGACGCGGTCGAGGATCTCGTTGGGCAGCCCGCTGTCTTCGCGGCCGAACACCAGGGCCACGGGGCCGAGCTGGGCCGCGTCGAGGGTGGCCACGGCTTCCTCGCGGGGGGTGGTGACCGCCCGGCGGGCGGCGCGCCTCCGGGCGGTGAATCCGACCACGCGCACGCACCCGGCCACGGCCGACTCGAAGTCATCGAACGACGCGATGCGATCGATGAGATCGCGCGTGCCGTGGGCGATGCCCTCGAGGCGATGGGGATCGTAGGCCACCGGGCGCACCAGGTGCAGCGTGCCGAGGCCCATGTTCTTCATCGCCCGCACGGTGGCGGCGATGTTCACGGGGTCCTGAGGCTCATAGAGGACCACGCGGACCTGGGCGAGACGCGAATGGGTCACGTGACGACGGTGAAATGGAGGAGACGCGCCGGATCGTGCCGATCACCGCGCAGGTACACGAACTCGCCGTCGGGGCCGCTGAGGATGAGTTGCCCGCGCCGCCGTTCGCGGCCGGGCGCGGTCTCGTTGACGAGCACGTCGAGGGAGAACTCGCCGCCCACCTCGAGCGGTTGGCGCAACGCGATCTCGGCGCGCAACTCGTAGCCTTCGCGCACGCGGCGCCACGCCACGCGCGACAGCCGGAGGTTGCCCCACCCGGCGAGCGGGCGCGCGCGAACCACGCCCGCCTTGCCGGCGTCGTCCGGCACGAGCACCCAGGCCCCACCGTCGTCGAGCGTGCGCACGTATAGTTGCACGCCGTCGCCATTGATGTCCGCCGGTTCGTTGTCGTACGGGTTCACGGCTCCCGCCGGCATGAACCGCGGAGCGGGCGTGGCGACCTGGACGTCCACCACGAGCAGCCTGGGCGCGACGGCGATCGCGACGCGCGCCGAGGGGCGGCCGGCCTCCTCCCACGTCTCCTCGGAGCGGCGGTACGTGGGTTCACCCAGGTGATAGGCCGCGAAGCGCGACCGTTCCTCGGGCGGGGCGTCCGTCCACCACGGCGCCGCGAAGCGCGAGGGCGCCAGCACGAGGCCGTGGAATCCGCGCATCGTCGGCTCGACGGTGGCCACGGACGCGACGCCATCCGCGTCCGTCGGCGGCGCGTGGGGATCGGGCAGCTCGTGTTCTGGCTCGGCGTGAGGCGCCAGCTCGTCGTCCGCGCGCACGCCGCCCAGTTCGATGGTGCGCCAGCCGCCGTTGGAATCCACGTCCACGTGCCACCCATCGCCCGCGCGCGCGTGGAGGTGGCGCACGCCGCCCCGGTGGTGGACGATGGGCCCGTCCCCTGTCCATTCCACGGACTCGACGTCGCGCGACCATGCCCACACGGCGCGGATGACGCCGACCGGAGTGCCGCGGCTCTCCATGAGATGGAACCGCCGGCTGGTGCCCGGCGGCTGGCCGGGTCCGGAGAGGGCGTACCAGATGGCCGGCGACTGGCAGCGGAAGAAGGCGCGCACGTGGTCGGTGCCGTGTTGGGCGGCAAGCTGAACGCTGGCCCCGGCGGCCACGCGGAACGCGCGGTCGGTGGTCACGAAGCCGCCGCCGTCCTCGGGGCCACCGGCGCCGGTGTACTGGGCGCGCACCGGCTTGATCTGTCCGCTCAGCGTGCCGTCGCAATGCACGGGCAGCAGGAAGGCCGCGTCGTGGCCGGCGCGCCACCGGATCTCGTCCACGAAGTATCCGGGCATCACAACGAGCGTGCGCTGCACCGCGACGCCGGGCCAGATCGTGGCGCTGGCGCGCACCCATCCAGCGTCGCCCTGCTCGTCGAAGGCTTCGAGCACCCCGTCCACCCGCCACTGCGAATGCCCGTCCACCATCGGGGCGTTGTGGGCGAGCGTGCTGCGGTACCAATGCAGGGACGGATCCACGTACGAGGCGGTGCCGAGGTCGTCCAGCCAGCGGATGGCGCCGGTGGAGAAGAGCACGTTGAGCCGGTCGGGGTGGCCGTGTCCGCCCCCCGACTGCCCATAGTCGAGCGCGACATACGCGTCGCTGCCCGGGCGACGGAGCACCGCGATGCCCTGGCCCTCGAGCAACACGGACGGCAGCGCGCTCACACTCGCCGCCGCGACCTGCTCGCGCGCGAACAGCAGGGACTTCCACCCCAGATCGGCCCGTGTGAGCCGCACGCCGCGCACGTTGCGTTCCGCCTCGGCGCTCGCGCTCGCGCGGCCCGTGTCGCCGGCCGGCGCGGCGCCGTCGTAGAGGCGGGCCAACATGGCGCCCAGCACCGGGTCGTCGCGGCGGGCGAGCCCCAGCTCGCACGACTCGGCAAACCGCCACTGGCGGAGCGACGTGGCGTACTGCGAATCCTTGCGCGACGGCAGGGTGAGATCGGGGAGCGCGGTGGCGAAGGTGGCGGCGAACCCGCGCTCGAATCGCGCCACGACGTGGGGCGGCAGCTCGAGGCCGGCGCGTTCGGCGAGGGTGAGGCCGTACCAGAGCCCTCGGTGGGCGAACTGGTGGTAGTTCTCCCCCTCGTACCAGGTACCGTCGTCGAGGATACCGTCTTCGAGGTGCGCGAGCAGGCCCGACGGGCCGGCCACGAGGGTCTCGAGCGCGTGCTCGTTGCCGAGCAGCACGTGGGCGGCGAGCAGGGCGGCGTTGTTCCAGATCTGGCGATTGGACGTGCCCTCGTTGTACGCGGCGATCAGCGCGGCGCTGGGCTCTACGACCCGATCGCGGAATTCGGCCCCCACCGACTGGTCGCCGGCGGTCTCGAGCAGATCGAGCGCCACGCACAGTTGCAGCAGCCAGATGGACTCGAGGTAGGTGCTGAAGAACGGGCGCGTGGGCCCGAGGACATTGTCGCGGTTGGGATACGTGAGGTAGGCGCCGGCATACTGCCGCAGGACGTCGCGCGCGAACACCGCGTGGCGGTCGTCGCCGCGCACGGCGTACAGTGCCGCGGCATGCACGGCCCGTTCGGCGAGCCAGAGCTGATATGGATACAGCCACCACCGGTCGTGCAGCGTCCCGCGGTGCACCTGGCCGCAGGTCGGGCAGCGATGCTCGTGCGGGGACCACGGATCGAAGGCGAGGGCCGATCCGTCGCGCTCGCAATATCCGCCGGCGCGCGAGAGGAGCGCCTTGTCGCGCGGCACGCGGATGCCGGCGGCGATCGCGCGTTCGAGATCCGCGGTGAGCGAATCGGCGAGCGGCGCGAGCGCGCCGGCGGCGATCCGGCGCCGGTCGGCGATCCCATCGGAACTGAGCAGGAGCGGCATTACGTGGAATCTCTGGGCACGAGCGCCCATTGCGCCAGCGTCACCAGCTCGCCTCGCAGGTCCATGGTCACCCCGCGGAGCCGGCGAGACACCCCCTGGACGCCCTGAGCGTGGTACAGCCAGACCACGGGCTCCTGACGGGCGAGCTCGCGCTGCACGTCGTACCACGCCGCGGCGCGCTGAGGGTCGGTGCGCGCCGCGGCGGCGCGCGCGAACGCGGAATCGAGCGCCGGCTCGTGGAAGTCGGCGTAGTCGAGCGCGCCACCCGCCTCGCGTGAGGCGAACATGGCGCGCAGATAGGAGAGCGACAGGTCGCCCGGCACCCCGGTGACGAGCGCGTCGAAGCGCTTGGGCCGGGCGCGCGCTTCGGTGAGAAACGACCCCAGCTCCACCTGGCGGATGCGCATCGTGATCCCGCGGGCCGCGAGGTCGGCCTGCACGAGCTGTTCCAACGCGTTGTCGGCCGTTCCCACGGTGAGCAGGTCGAAGGCGAAGGGGTGGCCGCCGCGGCGGCGCATGCCGTCGGGACCGCGGCGCCAGCCCGCGGCGTCGAGCAGCGAGTCGGCGCGCTGCGGGTCGTACACCGGCGGTGTGGTGTCGGCGTACGGGACTTCCGGCGCCACGGGGCCGCCGGCCGGCTGCCCGAAGCCGGCGAGCGCGGCGCGCACGATGCGCTGGCGATCGAGCGCCAGCGAGATCGCATGGCGCACACGCACGTCGTCGAACGGCGGCCGATGGGTGTTGAGCACGATTCCGGTTTCGAACAGCACCGGATAGGTCACGAGGCGCAACGTGGGATCGCGCCGCACCAGCGACGCCATGGCGGGCGAGATGCCGGCCACATCCAGCTCTCCGCTGGCCAGCCCGGCGAACTTGGTGGTGGCCTCGTCGACGACCGCGATCACGAGCCCGCGGAGCCTGGGCGGGCCCCCCAGAGCTTCCGGGAACTGGTCGTTCCGCGTGAACACCCAACGCTGGCCCGGCACATGTTGCACGAACCGGAACGGGCCGTTGCCCACGGGCGCGTCGTTGAACGCGGCGGTGCGCATGGCGCGTCGCGGAACCGTCGCGAGCAGGTGTCGCGGCAGGATGGGCAGCTCGCAGAGCACGAGGGGGAAATCCACCTGCGGCGCGCGGAAGCGCAGTTCCGCCGTGGAGTCGTCGAGCGCGACCACCGTGTCGAGCCCCGCGAGGTCGGCCGCGCGCGGATAGCCGGTGGCGGGGTCGCGCGCCGCGAGCAGCGTGAACGCCACGTCGCGTGCCGTGGTGGGCCGGCCGTCGTGCCAGCGCAGGCCCATGACGAGGTGGAAGCGCAGGGCGCGACGGTCGGCGCTCCAGTCCCATGCCCGCGCGGCGTAGGGCTCGGGGTGGAGCGTGGAGTCATAGCGGGCGAGCGTGGTGAACAGCGCGAACCGCTGCACCTGCCGCGACAACGGGTGGATGGTGACTAGCGGATTGGCGGATTCCAGATCGGTGCCGGAGGCATAGACGACCACGCCCGGCGCGCGCGGGGGGGCGCCACAGGCCGCCGCCGCGATCGCCGCCACGATTGACGCGCGCCGCACCGCTCGCATAATCAACGCGTGTCCGCCCTCACCATTGCCCGTCGCCTGCGCGACGCGCTCGTGCTGTTCTGGCTCGTCATCAGCCTCACGTTCGTGTTGCTCCGGCTCGCGCCGGGCGATCCGGCAACGATGCTGGTGCCGCCCGACGCGTCGCCGGCGATGGCGGCGCGCCTGCGCCACGACTTCGGATTGGACGCCCCGCTGCCCGTCCAATATGCACGGTGGCTGGGCGAGACGCTCACCGGCCACTTGGGGGAGAGTTTCGCCGCGCACGAACCGGTCACGCGCGTGATCGGCCGCGCCGCGTCGCTGTCGCTCGGCCTCGGGCTGGCGTCGCTGGCGCTCACCTTTCTCATCGGCGTGCCGATCGGGATGCTGCAGGGCGCCCGTCGCGGCGGCGCGTGGGACTGGACGCTCACCGTGTTGACCACCGCCGTGTACGCGTCGCCCACGTTCTGGATCGCGCTGGCGCTGGTGGCGCTGTTCACGTATGGCGCCAGCATGCTCGGGTTCCCCGCCTGGCTCAGACTGCCCGCGTTCGGCGTGCAGACCCCGGGCGCCATGCTCAGCGGATTTGCCGCGGTGCGGGACGTGATCCGGCACGCGGTGCTGCCGGTGGCGATTCTCGCCGGCGTGGGCGCCGCCGGCGTGGCCCGGTATGCCCGTTCCAACGTGGCCGATGTGATGCGCCAGGATTTCGTCCGCACGGCCCGCGCCAAGGGCGCGTCGGCGTGGCGCGTGTTCGGCCGCCACGTGCTGGCCAACGTGCTCCCCGCCCTCGTGGTGCTGTTCGCCCTCGTGCTGCCCGGGCTCGTGGCCGGCTCGATCTTCGTGGAATCGGTGTTCGCATGGCCGGGACTGGGACGCACGATGCTCAGCGCGATCGGGGCGCGCGACTATCCGGTGGTGATGGCGAGCACGATGCTCTATGCGGGGGCGGTCATCGTGGCCAACCTGGCGGCCGACCTCGCGATCCCGTGGTTCGATCCGCGGCGGGCCCAGGAATGAACGAGCACCCCCATGCGGCGCCAAGACGCCGCGACCCGCTGGTGGCCGGCGCGCTCGTCCTCCTCGCCGCGATGGCGCTTGGCGTGATCATCGTGCCGATGCTGTCGCGGCAGAATGCGCTGGCCATCGGCGACGTGCTCGCGCTGCGGAATCTGCCGCCGGGCAGCCGCGACGTGACCGGCACGTTTCATCTCCTGGGCACCGATCGCTTCGGACGCGACCTGTTCGTGCGCATGATGCTCGCCGGCCGCATCTCGCTGGCGGTGGGCGTCGTGGGCTCGGTGGCGGCGGCCGGACTGGGGACGATCGTGGGCGCGCTGGCGGCGTGGAGCGGCGGAATGGCCGACCGCGTGCTCATGGCGCTCACCGACGCCATGCTCGCCGTGCCGCGCCTGGTGCTGCTGCTCGTGTGCGCGGCGCTCTGGCGCCCCGGCCTCACCGCGGTGGTGGTGGTGCTCATCGCCACCGGATGGATGGGCGTGGCGCGCATGGTGCGCGCCGAAGTGCTCGGCGTGCGCGCGCAGCCGTTCGTGGACGCCGCCGTGTCGTTGGGCGCGCGGAGCAGTCGCGTGCTCTGGCGCCACGCCCTGCCCAACGCGCTCGGGCCGGCGATCGTGGCCACGGCGCTCGGCGTGGGCAACGCGATCCTGCTGGAGAGCGGGCTGTCGTTTCTCGGACTCGGCGTGCAGCCGCCCACGCCGAGTTGGGGCAACATGATCGCCGGGGGGCGCGATCTGATCGTGACGGCGCCCTGGATCTCGCTCGCGCCCGGGATCGCGCTCATCGTCACGGTGCTGGCCTGCACGCTCCTGGGCGACTGGCTGCGCGACCGTGTGGCAGGCGACGCGCCGCGGTTGTTCGGCGAGCGGGCGTAGGTCAGCGGACGAGGAGGGTGACCACCCCGCGCGGCGGCGCCGCGAACTCCACTCCACCGCCGCGCGCCGGCACCGCATCCCCCGGCGTCTCATCCAGGCGCGACACGCGCGCCTCCGCGATCGCGAACCCCACTACCCACCGGCCGCGAACCACGCGATCGAGCAGGTTGACGCACCGCAGTACCAGCCACACGCCGTCCTCACTCTCCTTGGCGCACGAGAAGGCCAGCCCCTCGCCATCCAGCGAGAGTCCCGCCAGCTCCGGCGGCGCGGCGAGCAGCGCGCGCATCGTGTGGCCGGTGATGGGCGTGAGGACGTCCTCGGCCGCGCGCTCGATGCGCGCGATCACCGCGGCGTCGCGCGGCCCGTGCAACAGCAGCGCCAGCTCGGCGCCGAAGGGGCCGAGGCACTGCGCCTCGGGCGTGGGCGCGGGCCAGCCGGCGTGGCCAGGGCGCTCGGGAAGATCGGCGCGCGACAGCTCGCCGACCGCGCGCACGAGGGTCACGCGCACCGCGCCGGCATCGTCCGCCTCGTATTCGGCCAGGCCGTCGGAGAACACCGTGGCGCCGCCCGCGGCATTGAACAGCGACACGTAGCGGTGCAGCGGCGCCGTGGGGGGCGCCGCCTCAACCATCTGCTCCTCGGCCGACAGGCGCAGCGGCACGCGCTCCACCGGGCCGAACGCGGCGTCGGCGAAGACGGATGCACCATCCGCGCCGGTGTTCAGCCGCAGGCGCAATCGATGATCCGCGGCGCCGTTCTCGCCGTCCACGCCGACGCGCAGGATGTCGGAGTCCGCATCGAGCGACAACCGCACGCGGAGCGTCACGCGCGCGCCGGCGCGCACCACCACGCGCCACCGGATCTCGATGGTGCCGCGCAGCGGACCGCGATGCATGGCCCGGGCGCCCACGAATTGCGCGCCGCGCAACGCACCGCGGGGCGACGCGGTGTACAGGTCGCCGGCGTCGTCCTGATCTTCCACGGTGAGGACATCCGAGATCATCCGGCCCGTCACGACGTCCTGCACTTCGACCACGCCCCCGTCGCGCACGGCCACGATCAGCCGCCCGTTGTCCATCGTGCGGCCGTTGACGCGCACGGGATCAGGTATCGCGGCGGCCGCCGCGCGCCGGCCGCCGACCGCATGCGCCCGCATGCCGTAGCCGGCCAGCTCGGACACCCACACCGCGGCGCGCGAGACGGCCACGAGATCGTCGTCGGGATAGGCTCTGGGCGATTCCATGCGCTCGTGGCGCACCGCGCGCTCCAGCACCTGGAGCGCGGCCACGCCGGGCACGCCCGGCGTGGAGCGTCGCGCGTGCGGCGTTTCACCCGGCGCCGAGCCGGGGCCCACAGGCACGTGGGCCACGAACTGCGCGATGTCCACCACCGCCACGCCGCCGCGGGCCCGCGCGGCGGGGTTGCGCAGCACGAGCTGCGGGCGCCATGCCTCGTGGGCGCCACGCGCATGCTCGGGGTCGTGGCCGGCGAGCGCCGCGATCGCGTCGTCGCGCAGTCCCTCGGCCTGGGCGCCGGCTTCATCCAGGTGGGCATCGAACGCTCGCGCCACGGCGTCGGTGGAGCACCCGCAGAGCGTGTCGTGCGGATGGCCGAGGAGCAGTTCGCGCCACGCCGCGAGGACGAGCGCCCGGCCCGCTCCGCTACGCTGCCGCGCCGCGAGCGCCGTCCACGGCTCCACCTCGCGGACGAGGAGTCGCGCGATCCGCGCCGCGCGCCGCTTCTGGTGCGCCCGCGTGGCCAGGGTGCCCTGCAGCGTCCACGCATATCCGTAGGAATCGCGCAATTCGCCGTGGATCTCGGGCAGGCGCGCCGCGCCCGCGGCGTCGCGGGCCGCGCCGGCGAACGCGCCGAGTGAGCTGGGGCTCACCGTCGTCGGCGCCGCGACCCCGGCGAGCGCCGTGATGGCCGCCGAGAGGTCACGCTGGCGCGCGTGATGGTCGGCGCCGTTGAGGAGCAGTACGACGCCGATCCGCGCACGCGGTTTGAGTTCATCCCGGATATTCCGCCACCGCGTGGTGGCCGCGGCAGCATCCACCGGCAGGTCGGCGCCGAATTCGTACCCGCTGCGCGGCAGATGGTACAGCAGCGCGCGCTCGCCCGAGGGCGCCGCCCACCAGCAGGCGTCGCCGTCCGGCCACCGGCGGCTGCCGAAGCCGCGCCAGACCACGACCATATCGAGCCCGAATCCGCGCGCCAGGCTGGGCAGTGCCGCCGGGTGCCCGAACGAATCCGGGCAGTAGAGCACCGGCGGCGCCTCGGCCCGCAGGGCGCGCAGCGTTCGGCGCCCCTGGAGCAAGTTGCGCACGAGCGTCTCACCGTTCGGGATCAGCTCGTCGGACAGCACGAACCAGGGCCCGGCCTCGAGGGCCCGGCTCCGCAGGAGCGCCGCGAGTTCGGCGGCGCGCTCGGGACGCACGGCCAGGTAGTCGTCCAGCACCACCGTCTGGCCGTCGAGGAGGAAGCTGGCGCCGTCGCGCGGGGGATCGTCGAGCAGCTCGTCCACCAGCGCCACCAGGCGCTGCCGGAACCGCCCCGCAGGGTGGTACCACTCGCGATCCCAGTGGGTGTGCGAGACGAGGTGGACGGTGAGCATGCCAATAGAGACGGTAGGAGGGTAGGACGGTAGGAGGGTAGGACGGTCAAACCAAGTTCACGCCGCGACCGCACGGGAACAAGCGACCCGGGTCTGCCCGTTGACCGCGGCCCGTGGACCCTTGAAGTTGAGAGGTTCGCTGCCCGGTCACTCTCACTCGGACGCTCATGCACGAACTGCTCGATCTGTTCCACCGCATCACCAACGTCCGCGAGCTGATCGCGTGGGGTGGGTACGTGGGGCTGACGACGGTCATCTTCGCGGAAACCGGCCTGCTGGTGGGATTCTTCCTTCCCGGCGATTCGCTGATCGTCACCGCGGGCCTGTTCGCGGCGCTCGGGCAGTTCGACGTCTATCTGATGGGACTCCTCCTGTCGGCGGCGTCGATCATCGGCAACACGGTGGGGTACGGCATCGGGCGCGCCACCGGGCACGCGTTGTACGCGCGTCCCGATTCGCTGCTGTTCAAGCGCAAGCATCTGCTCAGGGCCCACGACTTCTACGAGCGCCACGGCGGCGCCACGGTGCTCATCGCGCGGTTCATGCCCATCGTGCGCACGTTCGTGCCCGTGGTGGCCGGCGTGGCGAACATGAACCTACGCCGCTACACGGTGTTCAACATCATCGGGGGGCTGGCCTGGATCTGGGGCATGCTCTTCATCGGGTATTTCCTGGGGCGCTACATTCCGGGAGTGGATCGCCACATCGACGTGGTGATCTTGATCGTGATCGGATTGTCGCTCACGCCAGGCGCCGTCGCGTGGTTGCGCGCACGCCGCCGGGCCGCCCCAGCGGATATCGCACCGGACGCCTGACGTCCAAGGAGATCGATATGGCCTTCACCCTGCCCGCCCTTCCGTACGCGAACAACGCCCTCGAGCCGCACGTCGACGCGCGAACGATGGAGATCCATCACGACAAGCACCACGGCGCCTACGTGACCAACCTCAACGCCGCCGTGGACAAGGCGCCCGAGCTGCAGGGCAAGTCGCTCGACGATCTGCTCAAGAATCTGAACGCCGTGCCGGAGGCGGTGCGCACCGCGGTGCGCAACAACGGCGGCGGCCACTGGAACCACGCGATGTTCTGGCAGATCATGAGTCCCAAGGGAGGCGGCGAGCCCACCGGCAAGCTGGCCGACGCGATCAAGGGGTCGTTCGGCGATTTTGCCAAGTTCCAGGAGCAGTTCGCCGCCGCCGCGATGGGGCGGTTCGGTTCGGGCTGGGCCTGGATCGTGAAGGACGGGGCCAAGCTCGCCATCGTGAGCACGCCCAACCAGGACAATCCGCTCATGGACGGCAAGCACGCCGTGATGGGCCTGGATGTCTGGGAGCACGCGTACTACCTGAACTACCAGAATCGGCGCGCCGACTACATCAAGGCGTGGTGGAACGTGGTGGACTGGCAGGCCGTGGCCGACCGCCTGTAGGCCGCCCCACGTCCGCAGCGCGCTGGCGCGGTCTCCGCGTCAGCGCGCTTTCGTATGTCGGGACGTGCCCGCCACGAGATCGTCGAGGCCGCCCTTGGCGGCCAGCCGCCGTTCCCGCGTCGCGGCCCGCCGCCCCAGCGCGGGGGGCGTGATGAACGTCGTCACGAGCACCATGAGCATGATCGCGCCGAACAATCCGGCGTCGATGCCGCCGGTGGCGAGCCCCATCTGCGCGAAGATCAACCCCACTTCGCCGCGCGGCACCATGGCCACGCCCACGAGCAGCTTGTCGCCGCGGAACCACCAGGGCACGTAGCCCGCCAGCACCTTGCCTGCCACGCCGACGGCGATCAGCATGCCGCCCACGAGCAACGCGTCGGCACTCATGAGGGCGCGCAGATTCACGGCCGCCCCCACGCTGGCAAAGAAGATCGGGACGAAGAACTGCCCGATGCGCGTGGTGGACTCCCGCACCTCGCCCGCCTGCGGCAGGTCGTGGAGCACGAGGCCCGCGGCGAACGCGCCGATGATCATCGCCGAGCCCGCGAGGTGGGCGAGCCAGGCAAGAAAAAATGCGAATGCGATCGCCACCAGACCGAGTGCGCCGGAGGCCCGGATCCTCTCGGCCACGCGGAACACGGGCGGCGCCACGCGGCCGCCGACGACCACGGCCAGCACCACGAACGCCCCCGCCACCCCCGCGATGCGGGCGATGCTCGTCACCGATGCGGAGCCCCCCTCGACGATGCCGGCCACCACGGCCAGGATCACGAGCCCGATCACGTCGTCGATCACGGCCGCGCCCAGGACCACCCGTCCCTCGGTGGTCTCGAGCATGTCGAGTTCGGAGAGCACGCGCGCCGAGATGCCCACCGAGGTGGCGCAGAGCGCGGCGCCGCACACCAGCGCCGGCACGTGCCCGAGCCCCAGCCACTCGGCGCCGAGGAACCCCGCGCCGAACGGCATCGCGACGCCGGCGAATGCGACCGTGGTGGCCACGCCGCCGACCTTGACCAGCGACCGCACGTCCGTCTCGAGCCCGATCTCGAACAGCAGCAGGATGACGCCGATCTGCGACATCGCGGCGATGACGGCATCGGAGGCATGGACGATGCCCAGCACCGATCCGCCGAGCAATACACCGGCCACGAGCTCGCCGAGCACGGCCGGCTGTCCGAACCGCTGCGCGATCTCGCCGAGCACCTTGGTGCCCACGATGATCGCCATCAGCGCCGCGAGCAGATGGGCGACCGGGGATTCGGCGGCACCCGCCCCGGCGGCGAGCACCGCGACGGGCAGGATCACTGCGCCGCCTCGCCCTCCAGATACGTGTAGCCCTCGAGACCGGCCACGTAGTCGGCGATGAAGGTGTTGGCCTCCTGCCGCGTGAGGTACTTGGCCGCGGCCACCTTGCGCCGGAACACCTGGAGGAGATCGGAGGCGCGGAACTGCACGTAGTCCAGCACCTCGGTCACCGTATCGCCGTGCACGAGGTCGCTCACCTCGTAGCCGCCGTTGGGGCCCAGACGGACGTGCACGGCGTTGGTGTCGCCGAACAGGTTGTGCAGGTCGCCGAGAATTTCCTGGTACGCGCCGGTGAGGAACACGCCGAGCACATACGGCTCGCCGTCGCGGAACTCGTGGAGCTCCAGACTCGGCGCGCCGGTCTTCTCACCCACGAACCGGTCGATCTTGCCGTCGGAATCGCAGGTCACGTCCTGGATCGTGCCACGCCGGGTGGGCTCCTCGTCCAGCCGGTGGATGGGCATGATCGGGAACAGCTGGTCGATGGCCCAGCTGTCGGGCAGCGACTGGAAGAGCGAGAAGTTGCAGAAGTAGCGGTCGACGAGCGTGGACTCGAGGTCGCCCATGATGTCGTCGTAGGCGTCGCGATTCTGACGGCAGATGCGGGCGATGACGTTGATGGTGGCGAAATACGCCTGCTCGGCCAGGGCCCGCTCGCGCAACGAAAGCACGCCGGAATTGAAGTACTCGTGCGCGCGATCCTTGTCGAAGGTGGCGTCGTGGAACACCTCCTTCACGCGCCGGCGCGACACGTTCTTGCGTGAGACGTCCTTGTGGTCGGCCACCATCTCGTGGAGGAGTTGATGGTCGTCGTCGGTGAGCGGGGGCAGCGGCTGCTCGGCCACCGACTCCACGTCGATCACCTTGAGCAGGAGCAGCGCGTGGTGCGCGGTGAGGGCGCGCCCCGACTCGCTGATCACGTGCGGCATCGGCTGGTCGTGCTCGCGGCACGCTTCGGCCAGCGTGTAGATCACGTCGTTGGCGTACTCCTGGAGCGAGTAGTTCACGCTCGCGTCGGACGTGGAGTTGGTGCCGTCGTAATCCACGCCCAGCCCGCCGCCCACGTCCACGTGCGAGATGTCCACGCCCATCGACCGGAGCTCCACGTAGAAGCGGGCGATCTCCTGCAGCCCCGACTTGATGAATCGGATGTCGGTGATCTGCGAGCCGAGATGGAAGTGGATGAGCCGCAGGATGTCGAGGCGGCCGGCGGCGCGCAGCTTCTCCACGGCCTGCACGAGCTGGGCCGAGTTGAGGCCGAACTTGGACTTCTCGCCGCCGCTCTCCGCCCACCGCCCGAATCCGCGCGACGCCAGCTTGATGCGGACGCCCGCCAGCGGCGTGACCTCCATCTCGTCGGCCACCTGCAGCAGCACGTCGATCTCGCTGGGCTGCTCGATGACGATGAACACCTGGTGGCCAAGCTTCTGGCCCATCAGGGCGAGGCGCATGAACTCCTCGTCCTTGTACCCGTTGCAGACGATCACGTGGTTGGTGTGCTCGGCCAGCCCCAGCACCGCCTGCAGCTCGGGCTTGCTGCCGCACTCGAGGCCCACGCCGTGGGCGGCCCCGAATTGCACGATCTCCTCCACCACGTGGCGCTGCTGGTTCACCTTGATCGGGTACACCGTGGTGTAGCCGCCCTGGTACCCGTACTCGTCGCGCGCCGCCTGGAAATGGCTGCCCAGCGCGTCGATGCGCGAGCGCAGGATGTCGGAGAAGCGCAGCAGCACCGGCAGCGCGATCCCCTGCTCTTCGAGGTCGAGCTCCAACTCGAAGAGATCCACCTCCTGGCCGGGCTGGGTCTTGTCGGGGCGGACCACGACGTGCCCCTTGGCATTGACGTCGAAGAAGCCGGCGCCCCAGCCCTCGATGTTGTAGAGCTGGCGCGCCGCCTCGATGGTCCAGCCGGTGGCAGGCGCGTTGGCGTCCGGAGGCGCCGACACGGGCGCCGAATCCGCGGTGTGAGTCCCCATAGACCGGAATCTTATAATGTCCGGCGGCCGCGTGCTACGGAGATTTTCGGTGGGCTACGGGAACAGCGGGCGCCGGGCCCAGCCGTCGCCCGCCCGGGTGTACACCTCGCGCTCGTGCAGCCGGCTCGGCATGGCGTGCCAGAATTCGATCCGGTCGGGCGCTACGCGGAACCCCGACCAGTACGGCGGGCGCGGAACCGGCCCATCGCCGAACTTCCTGGTGAACTCGGCCACCCGCACCGCGAGCAACCCATCCGTGGCCAGTTCGCGGCTCTGGGTGGACGCCCACGCCCCGATCTGGCTGCCCCGCTCCCGTGAGGCGAAGTACGCGTCGGCCTCGGCGTCGGTCACCGGAGCCGCCAGTCCCTCCACCCGCACCTGGCGCTCCATGGCCTGCCAGTGGAAGCAGAGCGCGGCATGCGGGTTGGCCGCGAGCTCGCGGCCCTTGCGGCTCTCGAAGTTGGTGTAGAACACGAAGCCGCGTTCGTCCACGTCCTTGAGCAGGAGGATGCGCACCGCGGGACGGCCCTGGGCGTCGGCCGTGCCGAGCGCGAACGCCGTGGGTTCGGGGAGCAGGGCGCGATCCAGCGCCTGCGCCTGGTCGAGCAGCGCGCGGAATCGCGTGAACGGTTCGGCAAAGGGAACGGTGATCATCGGCGGGCGCGGAGGCGAGAGGGAACGACACCGAAACGTAAACGGCGCGCGGCCCCGGGACGAGGGACCACGCGCCGCCACGCCAGGCGCCGACTCCGGCTACCGGTGCGCCGGAGCGCCACCCCCGTCACCGCCGCTCGGCGCCGGCGGCACGCCCGCCGGATGGCCGAGCTGATCGCGCCCCTTCTGCAGATACGGGATCCCGTGGATCATCCACCCGGGCTCGGGGAATCCGCGCAGGTGATAATCGAAGAACTCCTGCATGCGCATGGCGATGTCCATCTGGTTGGCGCGCTTGGTGGGATTGTGCTCGTCCCCGTTGTAGTCCACGAGGTACACCTCTTTGCCCAGACGGCGCAGCGCCACGTACATTTCGATTCCCTGATACCAGGGCACCGCGCCGTCGCCGTCATTGTGCATGATCAGGAGCGGCGTCTGGATGCGATCCACCCAGAACAGCGGCGAGTTCTCGAGGTAGCGCAGCGGCTCCTGCCAGATCGATCCTCCGATGCGGCTCTGCGTGTGCTCGTACTGGAACGACCGGTTGAGCCCCGACTGCCAGCGGATGCCGCCGTAGGCGCTGAACATGTCGGCCACCGGCGCGCCGGCCATCGCCGCCTTGAACATGTGCGTCTGGGTGATCAGGTACGCCGTCTGGTACCCACCCCATGAGTGGCCCTGGATGCCGAGGGCGTTCGGATCCACGTAGCCGCGCGCCAGCAGCGCTTCCACGCCCGGCACGATGGCCTTCATCGCGCTCGGCCCGGGATACCCGATCTCGTACGGGATGTCGGGCTCGAAGATCAGGTAGCCGTTGGACACGTAGTGCGTGGGGTTGATGATGTTCCGTCCGCCCGGCGGCACGTAGTGGTAGAGGTTGTCCGACAACCGCTCGTAGTAGTACGTGATCATCGGGTACTTCCGGGACGGATCGAAGTTCTCGGGCTTGTAGAGAATGCCTTCCAACGGAATGCCGTCGGCGCTCGTCCAGTGCACGAGCTCCGCGGTGCCCCAGTTGAACTGCGCCTGCTGCGGGTTGGCGTCGGAGATCCTGGCGATCCGCGCCAGGTCGGTGCCCGTGTAGAGGTCGGGGAACTGCTCGAACGTGCCGCGCGTGACGACGAGTTCCTTGGCGTGCTTGGCCTGGATGGGCGTGCCGTAGTCCGCATCGGCCATCACGATCTTCGCGGGCGTGGCCCGCGCGCCCAGGTGCATCCAATAGAAGCCGGCGGCCTTGGTGTCCTCGTTGAACGCGCTGAGCAGCACCGGCTGGCGCGGATCGAGAAACGGATCGTCGCGGTCGAGATCCACCACCCGCAACCGCAGGTGCTCGCGCCGCCCCAGGGAGTCGGTGGCGACCACCGGAGCGCGCGCCCCCGTGGGGTCCACCTCCCAGACGTCGTAGCGATCGTACAGCAGCACCGTCCGGTCGTCCATGGTCCACCCACCGATGCCATACGCCGGCGCGATGTCGGGATGGTCGTCCATCTCGTCGTCGAACCGGTTGCCGTGCAGCGCGCCGGTGAGATCGGCGGTGCGTCCCGTGCCCAGGTCGTAGGCATACCAGTGGCCACCGTCCATGTACGTGATGAACTTGCCGCCCGCCGAGAGCGCGGCGCGCTCCCCGCGCAGGTCCTTCTTGACCAGCGTGCGCCGCCCCGTGGTGGCGTCCACCGCGTACACGTCGTTGCCGCCGTCGCCCCACATCGACTCGATGGCGTACGGCACGCCGCTCGTCTCCATGGCCACGCGGCCGTCCGGCGAGACCGTGGCGCTGGGCACCGAGTCGTCGGTGAGCTGCACCAGCTTCCTGGCGCCGATGTGATAGAGCACGAGGAACGTCTTGTCACGGTCGCGCGCCGCGTCGGACTTCTGCTGCGGGATCAACTCCGCGTCCTTCCACGTCCAGAGATCGAAGATCGCCTTGTCGTACAGCGAGTCGTGCGGCACGGTGTCCGGGCGGGGCGGCGCGACGCCGAATTCGATGGCGCTGCCGGTGCGCGTGAACGCCACCCGCCCGTAGTCGGCCACCAGCAGGTCGCGTCCGAGCGTGCCCGCCGTGGCCACGGGCACCGGCTTGGCGTCCTTGAGCGGCGTGTAGTACAGCGTGAAGTGCGGATCCCTGGCCGCGTAGTCGTCGCGGTCGGACACGAACGCCACCTGGGCGCCGGCTCGATCGAAGGCCAGATCGCGATAGTCGCCCTTGCCCATCATCAAGGCGGTGGATGCGGCGGCGCCCGGCACGCGCACATACGCGCCGTCACCGGCGCCGTCGCGCGTGGACACGGCGTAGCCGAGCCACTTGGCGCTGTCGTCAAAGGCGTAGCTCGCCACGTGCTCGATCTCCGTCTGGGCACCGGTCACGAGATTGCGCAGCACCAGAGTGGAGCCCGGCGTCTTGCGACGCCCCCCGCTGGAATCCGCGGTCGCCCCACCGCGCCCGCCACGTCCGTTGGCGCCATTGCCGCCTGCGGCGGAATCGGCGTCCAGTTGATAGGCCAGCCAGTCTCCCGACGAGGACGGAAGCTGGAACGACCGGACGTCGGCCACCGTCGTCACGTTGCCGGTGGCGAGATCCACGATCGCGAGCTTGGCCTTGGGTGGCGGCCCGGCGCGTCCTCCGCGCCCGCTGTGGCGCGCCGAGTCGAACGCCGCCATCGGTGCATACGTGAGCGCGACCGCGTACTTCGAGTTGGGCGCGATCTGCCCGCCCGGCACCCCGCCCCGCCCACCGCGCCCGGTGGGCGCCGCGCCCGGCGTCATGACCGGCCGGCCGATGAACCCGCGCGGGAGACGATACTCCGTGGCGCCCGTGGTGGTGCGCAGCACGAGCTCCCCATCGCCCACCTGCGGCGTGAGCGAATACGCCACCCAGTGACCGTCGTTGGAGATCACCGTGCCGGTGATCGACATCCAATGGTCCCAGTCGGTGGGAGTGAGCAGCCGCTTGGGCGCCTGGGCGCCGAGCGCGGCGGCGGACGCGATGACGAGGACGGCGGCGAGGGGGAGGGAGACTCTTCGCATGACTCGGCGATCTCGCTGGTGGCAGGGATGGGGGAACGTGCCAGGACGCTGAGTAACGTCTCTCCGGGTACGCGCACTCGCCAGTGGGCGTTGGCCGGCGCCTCCGGGACGAGCGTAGATTTCGTGCACGCTTCCCTCCACCCACCCCATGATCCTCAGACGCCTGTACGACGACGAGTTGGCGCAGGCCAGCTACCTGCTGGGCTGCGAAGCCACGCACGAGGCCATCGTCGTGGACCCCAACCTGAATCTTCAGATGTACCTCGACGCGGCGGCGAGCGAGGGACTCACGATCACGCACGTGACGGAAACCCACATCCACGCCGACTTCGTCTCGGGCGCGCGGGCGCTGGCCGCCGCCACCGGAGCGACGCTGCTGCTGTCAGGCGCCGGGGGGCCGGATTGGCGGTACGTCGTGGGACCACAGGACGCCATCCTGCTCCACGACGGCGACTCGATCACGATCGGCGGCATCCGCCTCGACGTGCTGCACACTCCCGGACACACGCCGGAGCACCTGTCGTTCCTCGTGACGGACACCGCGGTGTCGGCCCAGCCGGTGGGGCTGCTCAGCGGCGACTTCATCTTCGTGGGCGACGTGGGCCGCCCCGATCTGCTCGAGCGCGCGGTGCACGTGGCCGGCACCATGGAGGCGTCGGCGCACCAGCTGTTCGCGTCGCTACGGCGGGTGAAGCCCCTGCCCGACCATCTGCAGCTCTGGCCCGGACACGGCGCCGGCTCGGCGTGCGGCAAGGCGCTGGGCGCGATGCCGCAATCCACGCTCGGCTACGAGCGGCTCACCAACGCGGCGCTCCGCGAGCCCGACGAAGCGGCGTTCGTGCGCGACATCCTGTCGGCGCAACCCGAGCCGCCGCGCTACTTCGCGCGGATGAAGCGGGTGAATCGTGACGGCATACCCGCGGCCGCGGCCGGCGCCGCGACGCGCCAGCTCACCGCGGGCCAGGTGGACGACGCCATCGCCCACGGCGCCCTGGTGGTGGACACGCGCTCGTCGGCGGCGTTTCTGGCCGGCTTCGTACCCGGCGCGCTGTGCGTGCCAAAGTCCAAGGCGTTCACCAGCTATTTCGGCTCCGTGGCGCCGGAGGAGGCGCCGGTGGTGCTGCTGGTCGCCCATCCGGCCGACCTCGCGCCGCTGGTCCACCGCCTGCACCTCATCGGGTTCGATCGCGTGACCGGGTGGGCGGTGGCCGCGGACGTGCTGGACGCGCGGCGGCACGCCGGCCGCCCGGTGCCGCGGCTGGGCGCGGCCGACCTGCCCGAAGTGCGGCGCCGGCTGGCCACCCACCGGCCACCGCTACTGCTCGACGTGCGCAGCGCCGGCGAGCGAGTGTCGGGCGCCATTCCCGGCGCCGTCGGCGTGGCCCTCGGGGACCTGGCCGCCTGGGCCGACCGGCAACCGCGCGAGGGACCGGTGATCGTGCAGTGCCAGACCGGCACGCGGGCCGTGATTGGCGCGAGCGTGCTCGCGGCGCGAGGTTTTGTGGACATCACTCCGATGACCGGCGGTTACGACGCCTGGACGGCGGCCGGCCTGCCGGTGCTCACCCCCCCATCGCCCTGACCCATGGGTGACATCATGCGTCTCGCTCGCTCCGTGTCCCTGCTGCTCGCCGGCGCCACCACGGTGATGCTTCCCGGCACGACGCTTATCCCGGGCGTGATCGAAGCGCACTCGCACATGTGCTTGCATATGACGGACGGCGTGATCTACAAGCGGCCGTAGGGCGCCGCCGCGCGGCGGGCGAACCAGAACCAGATCGGTCCCACGATCATCGCCACGGCGCTCCCGGCCACGGCCGGCACGCCGTAGGTGCCGTCGCGGAACGACGCGGCAATCACGAAGCCGAGGATCACCACCGGCGCCGACGCCAACGCGATCACGCCGCCGCGCGGCAGGGGGATGCGGAACGCGCCGCGCAGTTCAGGCTCCTTCCTGCGCAGCGCGATGAGGGCGCCGAACTCGAGGAAGAGCGCCAGCGAGTACAGCAGCACGTCGGCCACGACCAGCCGACCGAACGGCATGAGCACGAAGGCGGAGTAGCACACGGCGGCGGCGAGCACGGCGTTGCGGGGCGTGCCCCGCCGGTCCGTGACGGCCAGCGCGCGCGGCAGCAGCCCGTCCTGCGCCATGACGAACGGAATGCGCGAGTACGCCAGCAGCAGCGCGTTGAACAGGGCGAGCGCGCTCACCATCCCCGCCAGCGCCACCCAGTCGGCCAGGAACGGCCCCATCCGCCCTGCGGCGGCGCGCGCGATCTCGGGCCAGCCGCCGTCGCGCCACGTGGTCCAATCGGTGGCGCCGAGGGTGGACAGCAGCGGCGTCAGATAGCCGAGCACGACCAGCGGAAGCGCGATGGCCAGTGCGCGCGGATAGCTGCGCGTGGCGTCGCGCACCTCGCCCTGCACCGTGGAGGCGTTGTCCCACCCGATGTAGTTCCAGAGGGCGATCGAGAGGCCCACGGCCAGGCCCTGGGCGGGGTGCTGGCCCGGCACCGCAAACGGCACCCACGGCGTGTGCACCGCGTGCGGCAGCGCGGCCAGCGTGACGGCGAGGAACCCCGACACGATGAACACGCCGCTCACCACCGACGCCCGCCCCACCCGGCCCGAGCCGAGCAGGTTGATGGCCGTGGCGCCCCAGATCACGGCCAGCGACACGAACCATTGCTGCTCGGGGGTGAGCGAGGGCGCGAAGTACCGGAGGTACTGTATGAACAGCAGCGGGTAGAGCGCCATGTCCACCAGCGAGTACATCCAGGTGAGCCAGCCGTTCTGGAACGCCCAGAAGCGCCCGAAGGCGCGGTCCACCCAACGGTAGTAGCCGCCCTCCTCGGGCAGCATGCTGGCCAGCTCGCCGACGATCAGCGCTTCGGGCAGCGACCAGACGATGGGCACGAGCACGAGCATGAGGAGGGCCAGCCCCGGGCCCACCGAATGCACGAGCGTCTCGGTGGTGAACGGACCGCCCGAGACCGTGAAGTACAGGATGAACACCAGCGGCAGGGTGCCGAGCGATCGGCGAAGCTTGGAGGAATCCGGAGACGGCATGCCTGAAATTGCGCGGGGCGTGGGGTGGGCGGGAGGGGAGAAAACGAAGAGCCCCCCGATTGCTCGGGGGGCTCTCGTCTACACTGCTTCGGTCCGTCCGGTTTACGACCCGGCGCAGGCCGTCGCGTTGACGTACGTGGGAGCCGCGGTCGGCTTCGTATCCCAGTACATGCGGCTTCCGAAGTTATCCGGGCCCTGCCGCGCGATGGCGGCGTTGACGTTGGCCGCGTTGGTCGAGAGCTCCGTGGTGGAGTACTCGAAGCGACGCGGAACGTAGTTGATGATCGCGGCCGGACCAGCCTTCACGGTGCTCGGCACGCACGTCCGGCGCCACTCGGCCCAGGCGTTGGTACCATCGCTGTAGAGCGCCAGCCACTTCTGCGTGGCGATCTGCGTGAGGCCAGCCGCGCCGCCCTGGTAGGCCACGGCGGGCTGCGCCAGGTAGGTCGCGATGGCGACCGGATCAGTGACGCCCCATTGGTTCATCGAGGCCGTGATGCCGGCGTTGTAGAAGCCCGGCGCCTGCGATGCAGTGAGGCCGCCCAATCCACGCTCGGCCGCCTCGGCCTGCGTGAACGCCACCTCAGCGTACGTCATGATGTTGCTGGGGTAGGTCTTGCCGGCGCCGCCGTAGAATCCGTACGCCGTGGCGCCGGGGTAGAAGATCGCCCCAGGCCGCGAGGCGGTGTTGAAGTACGTGCCGGCGGTGGACGCATCGAGCCCGTTGGGCATTCCGGCATACTTGGTCGGATCGGCCACCGTGGGCTGCGCGTAGATCGGAATGCGGGGGTCGTTGAGCCCCAGCATGATGTTCATCAACGTCTGCGACATGCGATGGTCATCGCGAGTCGAGAAGTTGTTGGCCCACGGGTTGTTGAACACGCCGTCGCCGGGCCACGCGAACGTCGCGTTGTCGGCGTTGGACGCGAACACGCCACCCGGGGCGCTGAGGGCCGCCTTGATCTCGGCGCTGGCCGTGGCCGGATCGACGTTCACGATCCGCATGGCGTCACGCAGATGCAGGGAGTTGGCGAACTTCTCCCACGACGAGATGCTGCCACCGTAGATGGGATCGGCGCTGCCGAGCCCAGGATCGGTGGACGGGTCGCTGGCCAGGGCCGACGACACCGCCGACAGGGTCTTGAAGAAGGACGTGTAGATGTCCTTCTGCGCATCGTACGCCGGCGTGAGGCTGCCGCCGACCGAGTCGCCCGTGAGCGCCGCCGTGAAGGGGATGTCGCCCCACACGTCGGTCATGTAGCCGAACGCCCACGTCTGCATCACCGCCGCCGGGCCCCAAACGCCCGGTTGGCCGGCGGACTGGCCCTGCGCCACGACCTTCTTGAGGTTCTCCAACTCGGCCGTGTAGGCCGCGTTGAACGTGCCCGTGGTGGAAGACGCCTGCAACCGCGCATAGCGATCTTCGTCCGGGTACTGCACCTCGGACAGCTGCTGCGAGGTCCACTCGGTGCCGCGCAGATCGAGCACGCCGGTGCCGAGGTAACGGCCCACGGCATTCGCGGCCGCTTGCGTGAACACGGCACCGGCCGGCGCCGAGGTAGGCGCGTTCGGGTTCCGGTTCACGTTGGTGATATTCTCATTGTTGCACGCCGTCGCGCCTACAAGCAGCGCGAACCCGGCGACAACCAATGTCTTTGATGGGTGCTTCATGTGGTTGGCTCTCCGGGAATGGACGGTCACGGAACGATCCGGACGTTGAAGCCCCAGCTCAGCGTGTTGGGCAGGTTGGCGAACTCCATGCCCAGGCCGGCCGTGCTCGACGCGTACGCGAACTCCGGATCGACGTTCGGGATCTTCTTGGACGCAAGCAGATTGCGGCCAACGAACGCGATGTTCACCGACTGCGCCCAGAACCGATGCGCCTGGTTCGGGGTCAGGTCGTATCCAAGGCGCAGTTCGCGGAGCTTGAGATACGTCGCGCTGTAGATGAACGCCTCGTTGATCGCGAACAGCGACTGGTAGTAGTCCTCGGCCGTGCGGTTCACGGTGTTGGGCTGACCAGTGTTGCCGTCGATACCCTGCACCACCACGCCGGGCTTGTTCCAGTCGACTTCGCGGCCCTTGATGGTGCTGGCCAGCACGCCCGTGTACTGCCCGAACATGTTGGTCACGCTGAAGATGCTGCCGCCCACGTGGTAGTCGAGCAGGCCGCTGAGGGTCCAACGCTTGTACTTGAACTCGTTGTTCCAGCTGCCGATCCAGAGCGGATTCACGTTGCCGAGCACCTTACGCGGTCCAATCTGCGGCAGACCGTTGAGGGTGATCAGCTTGTGGGTCGCGCTATCGCGCAGGAAGGTGTAGCCGAACAGCGTGCCGTACGGCTGGCCCACGCGGGCCTCGACGTTCTGGTACCAGCTGCTGTTCAACACGATCGTCGTGAGCCCCGGATAGAGCGAGACGACCTTGTTGGCGTTGGTGGAGTAGTTGAACGTCGCGTTCCACTGGAAATTGTTGGTCTGGATGGGCGTGACGTTGAGCTGGGCCTCGAAGCCGGCGTTGACGATCTTGCCGGCGTTGATGGACTTGTTCGCGAAGCCGGTGGTCGGCGCGAGCGTCAGATTGATGATCTGGTTGCGCGTCGCCTTGCGGTAGTAGCTCATGTCCAGGCTGGCGCGATCGTCGAACAGCCCGAGCTCGACACCGGCCTCACCGGACTGCGTGATTTCGGGCTTGAGCGTGGGGTTGGAGATCGTGCTGGAAATGCTGTACAACGGCAGGCCGGAGAACTTGGCCGACGAGCCGCTGTACGTGGTGGCCAGCTGATACGGCGAGGCATCGGCGCCCACCTGGGCCACCGATCCGCGCAGCTTGAAGTAGCTCAGGAAGCTGGACTTGAGCGACGGGATCATGTTGGTGAGCACCAACGACGTGTTGACCGAGGGATAGAAGTACGAATTGTGTCCCCGGGGCAGCGTGGACGACCAGTCGTTGCGGGCCGTGCCTTCCACCGTCCACCAATCATCCCACGTGAACGAGGCCGAACCGTAGGCGCTGTTCACCTGAAGGTTCTGGATGTTCTGGTTAAGGGTCGGGGTGATGGCGGCGTTGGACACGTTGTAGATCCACGGCACCGAGATGCCGGCCGTGCTCTGCGACGTGTAGTTGTACTGCGAGAACCGGCGGTTGGCGCCGGCGATCACGTTGACCGCGAGGTGCGAATTCATGGTCTTGCGGAGCGTGGCCAGAACTTCGCTGTTGTTCTCGTTCCATCCGGTTTGCTGGAATGCAAACGCACCCGAGTACGCCGGGTCGGCGAAGTTCAGATTGCCGCCCGCCCACTCCTGCGACTGGTTGTAGTTGTAGATGTCCGAACCCGTGCGGGCCGTGACATCGAGCCAGTCGGTGAGCTTGTACGTGGCCGACACGTTGCCGATCATGCGGTTGCGCACGTCGTGCTCGGGATTGTCGTACTGGATCCAGAACGGATTGTTGTGATAGTTGTAGTTCCAGTTGTACAGCGAGCCGTTCGGCTGATAGAACTCGTGCCGGAGGGCGTTCATGTCCACCTGGCGGCCGAACCACACGTAGAGGCCTTCCAGGATGCCGACGTTGTAGCCGGTGCCGGGTCGGTTCAGCGCCTGATTGTTGATGTAGTTCAGGCTGGCGCTGGTGCTCAGGCGGCTGCTCACCTGGAGCTGGCCGGAGAGCGCGGCGCTGAACTTCTGGAACGAGTTATTCGGGATGTAGCCCTTGGAATCGTCGGTGCCGACGGATACGCGCGCGCTGGCGCGATCGGTGCCGCCGCTGAACGACAGGTTGTTGTCGAACGTGCCACCCGTCTGGAAGAAGCTGCTCACGTTGTTCGGATGAGCAACCCACGGACAACCGGTGGGGCACGTGAACTGGTCGATGATCCGGCCATCGAGGCGGGGACCGAAGCTCTGGTCGTTACCGTCCTGGATGCCGCCACCCTGGCCGTCGACGAAGCTGAACTGACCGCCGGCGCCCTGGCCGTACAGGTTCTGGAAGGTGGGCGTGATCGAGGGCGTGTCGAAGGAGTAGCTCGACGTGTACGACGTGTTCACCTTGCCGCCGCTCGCGGAGCCGGTCTTGGTGGTGATGAGGATGACGCCGTTGGCGGCGCGCGATCCGTACAGCGCCGCGGCGTTCGGGCCCTTGAGCACCGTCACCGAGGCGATGTCATCGGGGTTGAGGTCGTTGATGGCCGACCCGAAGTCGTAGGCGCCGTTCACGCTGCCGCCACGATCGGCCGTCGACACCGGAACGCCGTCCACGATGAACAGCGGGGTGTTGTTGCCGCCGATGGAGTTCGAGCCGCGGATGGTGATGTTGGACGACCCGCCTTGGGTACCCGAGCCGGTGATCGTCACGCCCGCCACCTTGCCGGCGAGCTCGTTGACCACGTTGGCGTCGTGCGTACTGTTGAGCACGCCGCTCGACACCTGCTGCTGCGCGGTACCCAGTTGGCTCTTTTCCATCTGGACGCCGAGCGCGGTCACGACCACGCCCGACAGCACGTTGGGCAGCGTCGTGAGCACGAAGTCCTGCTCCACGGAGCCACCAGCCGCCAGCGTGACCTGCACGGTCTTGGGCGAGTAGCCCACGCGCCGCACGGTCACCGCCACCGAGCCGCTGGGCACTCGCGCGCCGGGGACCTGGATGGAGTAGAGGCCGCCGTCATCGGTGTATGCACCGATGCCCAGCGACGGGATGCTCACGCTCGCCAGGGGCAGCGGGGCGCCGTTATCCGACGTCACGCGCCCGGTGATTCTGGCCGCACCCTGAGCGGACGCCGACGCTGCACAGAGCGCGAGACCCGCCGTTGCGGTGAGTAGTGTTCGAAGCAAACTCCTCATGCACCCCTCCGAGTGATGGGGTAGTGATTGAAAAGCGCAAACCACACGGAAGCCGTCGCCGGCCCGTGCGTGCGCTTACCCTTGCCGTTCAAGCGCTCTCGCGCGATCGGCAACCTGCCGGGAACCGCCGCCGTCATCAGCAATGCTGAATTCGGCGAAATTGTCCGATTCTCTGTCCGGCGTCTGAATGGTTTGTCATTCGACCAGTAAACCCCTGTGGTACAGTGCCCCGTCACAAAAAAGTGGGTGCGTCGTGGCACTCTTTACACATTCATCTAGTTGCGCCTTGGGGCACCCACATTTGTCCGGGGCCAGTGGAGCGCCGGTCCAAATTATGTAAGTGCTTTTTCACCATGACGTTGTGGCGCAGAAAGTCGGCGCGAATCGCGATGATTTCGCCCCGCGGCTGGACGGCAGCCGGCAGATCCCGCAGCGGTGGCGAAATCGCAAATTCTGCCCCGAAATCCGGCAGTTGGCCGTTCAATATTCATACGGCCACCGATCTGGACTATATGTCATCGTGACCGATACCGGAGCTATTATGTCGGCTGCTCAGATAAGTGACACCGCAGAACGCGCCGATCGCCGGCCAATCAGGACGCCACGCACCGATCTCAGGCCGCCTGACGGCGCACCAGCGTGAGGATCGTGTACAGCGCCACGGGTTCATCGTGCTGGTTGCGCACGTCCACGTCCCAGGCCACCACGCCCTGCGGGATCCCGCCGGCGGGCGTCTCCTTGGCCGTCTTCTGCTTGCAGGTGAGGCGCACCTGGATGGTGTCGCCGATGTACACCGGCTTCACGAACCGCAGGTTGTCCAGGCCGTAGTTGGCCAGCACGGGCCCGGGCGCCGGATCCACGAACAGGCCCGCCGCCGCCGAGACCACGAAGTAGCCGTGCACCACGCGCTTGTCGAAGATCGAGGCGCGGGCCGCGTCGTCGTCCATGTGCGCGTAGAAGAAATCGCCGCTCAGCTCGGCGAACGCCATCACGTCCGCCTCGGTGATCGTGCGGCTGCCGGTGACGAGCGTCTCGCCGATCTCCAACTGCTCGAAATACTTCCGGAACGGATGCACGCCGCCGCGCCGCTGCTCGGCGCCCGGCATCCACTGGTCCATCACCTGCGTGAGCACGGTGGGCGAGCCCTGCACCGCCGTGCGCTGCATGTAGTGCAGCACGCCGCGCACCCCGCCCATCTCCTCGCCGCCGCCGGCACGCCCGGGGCCGCCGTGCACCAGGTTGGGCAGCGGCGATCCGTGCCCCGTGCTCTCCCTGGCGCTGGTGCGATCGAGCACCATGATCCGGCCGTGATACGGGGCCACGCCCAGCACCACCTGCCGCGCCACGCCGCTGCTGGCGGTGAACAGCGAGCCGCACAGGCTGCCGCGCCCCAGTTTGGCCAGCTCGACGGCCTCCTCGAGGTTGGCGTACGGCATCACCGTATTCACGGGCCCGAACGCCTCGACGTCGTGCGGCTCGTGGTGCGCGAAGGGCGCGTCACAGACCAGCAGGATGGGAGCGAAGAACGCCCCCTGGTCGCGGTCGGCGCCAACCACTTCGAAGTCGGACTCGCCGCCGTATACGAGCTCGCCCGCCTGGCGGAGCTGCGCCGTCTTCTCGCCCACGTCGCGCACCTGCCCGCGGCTGGCCAGCGGGCCCATGCGCACGCCCTCCACGCGCGGATCGCCGATCGTGACTTTTCCGAGCCGGGCACGCAGCGCGTTGACGACATCCTGCTCCATGCCGCGCGGCACGATGGTGCGGCGGATGGCGGTGCACTTCTGCCCCGCCTTCACGGTCATCTCGCGCACCACTTCCTTGATGAAGAGATCGAACTCCTCCGTGCCCGGCGCCGCGTCGGGCCCGAGGATGGAGCAGTTGAGCGAGTCGGCCTCCATGTTGAACCGCACCGCGTGCTCGACGATGGCGGGACTCTCCTTGAGCATGCGCCCGGTGGCGGCCGATCCGGTGAACGCCACCGCGTCCTGGCATTCCAGGTGGGAGAGCAGATCGCCGGCGCTGCCGCAGATGAGCTGCAGCGCGCCGTCGGGGAGGATGCCGGACTCAATCATCGTACGGACCATCGCCTCGGTGAGGAACGAGGTGACCGTGGCCGGCTTGACGATGGCCGGCATGCCGGCCAGAAACGTGGGGGCGAGCTTCTCTAGCATGCCCCAGCACGGGAAATTGAAGGCGTTGATGTGCACGGCCACGCCCTCGAGCGGCACGCACAGGTGGCGGGCCACGAAGGTGCCGTGCTTGGACAGCGGCTCCATGGCGCCGTCCACGTAGAAGGTCTCGTTGGGAAAGTCGCGCCGGCCGCGGCTGCCATAGGCGAAGAAGGTGCCGATGCCGCCCTCGATGTCGATCCAGGAATCCTGCGTGGTAGCGCCGGTGGCGGCCGAGATCTCGTAGAAGCGGTCCTTGCGCTCCATCAGGTACTGCGCCATCGCCTTGAGCATGCGGGCGCGCTCGTGGAAGGTCATGGCGCGGAGCTTGGGGCCGCCCACGCGCCGCGCGTAGGCGGCCATCGCCTCGAAGTCCAGACCGCTGCTCGTGGCCTCGCCGATCTTCTCGCCGGTCACGGCGTGGAAGAGCTCGGTGGGCGTGCCGGTGCCGGTGATCCACTGGCCGAGCGCGTAGTTCTGCAGCTTCATGGGCGGTTCCTCGTCTCGTTCCACGTCCGGTAGTTGCGCTCCTGCTCCTGCCGGTCGGCGGGCACGTCGCGCAGCGGCTCGCAGGGCATCCACCCGGCGCGCATGCGCGCCGGCAGCGCGTGATAGACCCGCGTGCCGTCGGTCTTCCACGCCAGCATCTCGTCGGTCACGTCCTTCACGATGCGGGCCGGGTTGCCCACCACGACCTTGCGCGGCGGGATCTCCATGTTGGCGGGCACGAAGCAGAGCGCTCCCACGATGCAGCCGGCGCCGATCACGGCGTGGTCCATGACCACGGCGTTGATGCCGAGCAGCACGTTCTCCCCCAGGCGGCCGCCGTGCAGCACCGAACCGTGTCCCATGTGCGCGCTGTCGTCGAGCACGGCGGTGGCGCCCGGGAAGGCATGGATGGTGCAGTTCTCCTGAACGTTGCAGCCGTGTCCGATGACGACGCCGCCCCAATCGCCGCGAACGGCGGCGCCCGGTCCCACGTACACGTCGCGTCCGATGATCACGTTGCCGGTGACCGCCGCCTGCGGATGGACGAACGCGGACTCGTGCACGACGGGAACGAACCCTTCGAACGCGTAGATCACGCGCGCTCCAGCACCATCGCCATGCCCTGCCCCACGCCGATGCACATGGTGCAGAGCGCGTAGCGGGTGTTGGTGCGCTCGAGTTCGCGCGTGGCGGTGAGCGCCAATCGGGCGCCCGACATGCCCAGCGGATGGCCGAGGGCGATGGCGCCGCCGTTGGGATTCACGCGCGGGTCGTCGTCGGCCAGGCCGAACTCGCGCAGGCAGGCGAGCGACTGCGCCGCGAAGGCTTCGTTCAGCTCGATGACGTCCATCTGGTCGAGCGTGATACCAGCCAGGGCGAGGGCGCGCCGCGTGGACGGCACCGGCCCCATGCCCATGATGCGCGGCTCGACGCCGGCGGCGGCGGCGGCGACCACGCGGGCGCGGGGCGTGAACTGGAATTCCTTGACGGCGCGCTCCGAGGCGATGAGCAGCGCCGCGGCGCCGTCGTTGAGCCCCGAGGCGTTGCCGGCGGTGACCGTGCCCTTGCCGTCGGTGCGGAAGGCGGGGCGCAGCTTGGCCAGCCCCTCGCGCGTGGTCTCGGGGCGGATGAACTCGTCGTGCTCCACGCGCACCGGCGGGCCCTTGCGCTGCGCGATCTCCACGGGGGCGATCTCCACGGCCAGGCGCCCCGAGGCGCGCGCCGCGGCGGCCTTCTGCTGCGACCGCGCGGCAAACGCATCCTGGTCGTCGCGCGACACGCCGAACTGCTCGGCCACGTTCTCCGCCGTCTGCCCCATGGAATCGGTGCCGTACCTGGCCTGCATGAGGGGATTCACGAACCGCCAGCCCAGGCTCGTGTCGAACAGCTGCATGTCGCGGGCGAAGGGCTTGGCGCCCTTGGAGAGCACGTACGGGGCGCGGGTCATGCTCTCCACGCCGCCGGCCACGTAGAGGTCGCCCTCGCCGAGCTTCACGCCGCGGGCGGCGCTGGCCACGGCGCTGAGGCCGGAGGCGCAGAGGCGGTTGATGGTCTCGCCGGGCACGCTCACCGGCACGCCGGCCAGCAGCAGCGCCATGCGGGCCACATTGCGGTTGTCGTCGCCGGCCTGATTGGCGCACCCCAGGATCACGTCGGCGATGCGCGCCGGATCCACCGACGGATGGCGCGCCAGCAGCGCCGCGATCGCGTGGGCGGCCAGGTCGTCGGCCCGCACGTCGCTCAGCGCGCCGCCCAGCGTGCCGATGGGAGTGCGCAGGCCGTCGACGATGAAAGCGTCGGTCATGGGGTGGCGGGTTGAGGGAGGTGCGATTGCCGGGTGCGGTACACGGTGCCCCGGAAGAGTGCCACGGCGACCCCGGCCTCGTTGCGCACGGTGACCGTGTAGAAGGCCACGCGATTGGCGGCGCTGTCCTCCACCGCGATCGCGGTGAGGATGTTGCCGGGGTGCACCGCCACCGGATAGCCGATGCTGTTCTCGATGCTCACGGTGACGCGCCCGTTGGTGTTGGAGGCGAACGCGAGCGCGCTGTCGGCCAGCGAGTACACGATGCCGCCGTGCGACACGCCGAAGCCGTTCACCATCTCGCCGCGGACCTTCATGCGGAGCGAGCAGCGCCCGGGGGCGAGATCGATCAGCTCCACCCCCAGCCAGCGGCTGAACTCGTCGCGGGCCAGCATCCCGCGCACCACGGTCTCGGCGAGCGCCTGCTCCGCCGACCCGGCCGCGGTCACTGGAGAATTCTCCGCGCTTCCTTGGCGAGGCGCCGCAGGAGCGGGCTCGGCCGGTAGCGATCCTCGCCGTATTCTTCCTGGAGGGCGGTGATGCGCTGGAGGACGGCGCGCACGCCGATCTCGTCGCCCCAGGCGAGCAGGCCCTTGGGGTAGTTCACGCCCGTCGTCATCGCCCGCTCGATGTCGGCGGCCGTGGCCACGCGCAGATGCAGCGCGTCGACGGCCTCATTGACCAGCATGGCGACGACCCGGTCCACGACGCGCTTGGCGAGCGCGGCGTCGCGGGTGGGAGTGGGAGCGGCGGCGCCGTCGCGGTAGTCGTAGTAGCCGCGCCGGGTCTTGCGGCCCAGCCGCCCCGCCTCGACCAGCCGCCGCTGGGTGAGCGCGGGACGATAGCGGGGATCGTAGTACATGGCTTCGAACACCGAGCAGGTGACGGCGTAGTTCACGTCGTTGCCGATGAAGTCCATGAGCTCGAACGGGCCCATTTTGAAACCCGCGGTGTCGCGCAGGGCCCAGTCGATGGTGGCGTAATCGGCGATGCCCTCTTCGGCGATGCGCAGCGCTTCGCCGTAGAACGGGCGCGCGATGCGATTGACGATGAATCCCGGCGTGTCGGCAGCGACGACGGTGGTCTTGCCCCACCCGTCGATGAACCGCCGGGCCTCGGCGGTGACCGCCGGATCGCTGGTGATGGCGCCGACGATCTCGACGAGCGGCATCACCGGAGCCGGATTGAAGAAGTGGATGCCCACGACGCGCCCGGCCTGCGTGCACGCCGAAGAGAGCGCGGCCACCGACAGGGACGATGTGTTGGTGGCCAGCACGGCGTCGGGCGCGACGACGCGTTCGAGGGCCGAGAACACGGCCTTCTTGAGGGTGAGGTCTTCGAGAATCGCCTCGACGACGAGCCCGCAGGGCGCGAACCGCGCCCACTCGGCCTCGCCGATTCCGGCCACCCATGTGACGCGGGCGAGCGCGGCGGCCGCCTGTTCGCGGCTGAGTGTGCCTTTGTCGACCTGGCGGGTGAGGGATGCGTCGAGCGCGGCGCGCGCACGATCGAGCGCGCCCGGAATCGCATCGGAGAGGATGACGGAATGGCCGCGCGTGGCGGCCACCTGCGCGATCCCGGCGCCCATCGCGCCGGCGCCCACCACGCCCACTACCGTGTCGGCCCCGAGCGGCATGGTCATTGCCCCGTGAAGTTTGGTTTGCGCTTTTCGAGAAAGGCGCGCACGCCTTCCTCGTAGTCTCTGGTGCGGCCCGCCTCGCGCTGCAGTTCCTCCTCGAATTCGAGTTGCGAATCGAGGTCGTTTCCCAGCGAGCGGTTGAGCGCGCGCTTGGTGAGACCGAAGCCGCGCGTGGCCTGGGCGGCGAGATTCCGGGCGAGGCCGAGGGCGGTGTCGTGCAGCACGGAGTGCGGCACGACGTCGTGCACCATGCCCAGCTCCTTGGCGCGCGCGGCGGAGACCTTCTCGCCCAGCATCATCATCGCGGTGGCGCGATGGAAGCCGACGAGCCGGGGCAGGAAGAACGTGCCCCCGGTGTCGGGGATGAGGCCGATCTTCGAGAAGCTCTGGATGAACGACGCCTCTTCGGCCGCGATGAGGATATCGCAGGCGAGGGCGAGGTTGGCGCCGGCGCCGGCGGCCACGCCGTTCACGGCGCAGATCACGGGCTTCTCGATGGCGCGGATGAGGCGGACGATCGGGTTGTATCCGTCGTGCACGATGTCGCCGAGGTCGGGGAGCGGACCGGCGGCGGGCACCGCCTCGCCCAGATCCTGGCCGGCGCAGAACGCGCGCCCGTTGCCGGTGAGCAGGATGGCCCGCACCATGGGGTCCTTGGCCAGCGCGCCGAGGGTGAGCTGGAGTTCCAGGGCCATGGCGCGGTTGAAGCTGTTCAGGACATCGGGGCGATCGAGGGTGATCGTCGCCACGCTTTCGCTGAGGGTGCAGGTGATGAACTGGTAGGCCATCCGGGTCCTCGGGACCAAGGGGGTACGCCAGCGGCTAAAGATATCCGATCCGGGACGCGATGCGCACCAGACTCTCGCCTTCCGGGCGCGCTCCGTCCAGATTTGAGAGCGGAATTCTTCGGGAGCGGCCCCAGCCGCGATCCCGAGGGTGTGTCGTCAATCCGTGCGAGGTTCGATGCCCACGAAGTCGCCGTCCAAGTCCGCTGCCGCCGCGCCAGGCGCGGCCGTCAATCCCAACTTCGATTGGCGGAAGATCGCCTACCACACGCTGGTGTCGCGCGCCCTCGACGACGTCGAGGAGACGACGAACAAGAATCGCGCGTCGGTGCCCAAGGATCACCTGGTGCTCTACCAGTTCTCGGCGCGCGGGCACGACATGGCGCAGGCGATTCTGGGTTCGCTGCTCACGGGCACGCACGATGCGGCGGGCGCGTACTACCGGTCGCGGCCGCTGTTGCTCTCGATGGGCCTGGGGATCGAGGACGCGCTGGCCAGTCCGCTGGGCCGCTCGGGCGGGTTCAGCGACGGCCGCGATATCGGGGTGGTGTGCAACATGCCGCGGCGCAGCGGGCCGATGGTGCTGCCGATGTCGGGCGACGTGGGCTCGCAGTACACGCCCGCGGCGGGCTGGGCGCAGGCCATCACCTACCACCGCGACACGCTCAACGACCGATCGTACGCGGGATGTCTTAGCGTGGCCCTCGGGGGCGAAGGCTCGGTGGCGACCAACGGGTTCTGGTCGGCGCTGACGATGGCCACGACGCTCAACCTGCCGATGCTGTTCTACATCGAAGACAACGGGCTGGGCATCTCCGTGAAGGGGCAGATGCAGACGCCGGGCGGCGACATCGCGAAAAACCTGGCCTCGTTCGGCAATCTGTTCGTGCGCGACGGCGACGGCACCGACCCCGCCGAAGCATCACGGCTGCTCGAGACCGTGACGGACCATGTGCGCGCAGGCCGGGGTCCGGCGCTGATCCGGCTCACCGTGCCGCGGCTGTGCAGCCATTCCGGCCCCGACAATCAGAAGGGATATCGCACGGCGGCCGAGATCGCGGCCGACGCGGCGCGCGATCCGCTGCCGCGGCTGCGCGACTATCTCGTGCCGGCGGTGATGTCGGCCGGAGACTGGAGCGCGCTCGAAGCCGATGTGGCGCGCGACGTGGACCGGGCGCTGGCCGGGGCGCGGGCTCGTCCGGCGCCCGCGCCGGAGACGGTGAAGCGGTTCCTGTACGCCGAGGCGCATCGGGACGGCGACCCCGAGACCGTGGGCGGGCTGTCGGACGCCGATCTCGCCGCGCTTGGCGGATCGGACACGCCGTCCGCCGACGGCGACATGGTGCGGTTTGCCGAGGCGGTGCGGCGCACGCTCAAGGCCGAGATGGCGCGCAATCCCAAGGTGCTGGTGTTCGGTGAGGACGTGGGGGTGAAGGGCGGCGTGCACCTGGTGACCGAAGGGCTGCAGAAGGCATTCGGGGCCGATCGGGTGTTCGACACCAGCCTCTCCGAAGAAGGCATCGTGGGGCGGGCCGTGGGCATGGCGATGGCGGGGCTGATGCCGGTGGCGGAAATCCAGTTCCGCAAGTATGCGGATCCGGCCACGGAGCAGCTCAACAACTGCGGCACCATGCGGTGGCGCACGGCCAACCAGTTCGCGGCGCCGATCGTGGTGCGCATGCCGGGCGGATTCGGGAAGGACGTGGGCGACCCGTGGCACAGCCTGAGCGACGAGGTGCGGTTCGCGCACGCCATCGGGTGGCAACTGGCCATGCCGTCCAACGCCGCCGACGCGGTGGGGCTGTTGCGGTCGGCGATGCGCGGCCGGAACCCGACCATCTTCTTCGAGCATCGGTCGCTGCTGATGACGAGCGACGGCAGCGCGCACTATCCGGGCGATGACTACGTGCTCCCGTTCGGCAAGGCGAACCGGCTGCGCGCCGGGGAGCGGATCACGGTGGTGAGTTGGGGCGCGATGGCGCTGCGGTGCGTGGAGGCCGTGGACCGGCTGGGGGCCGGGGCGGGCGTGGACCTGTACGATCTGCGGACGATCGCGCCCTGGGACCGCGATGCCATATTGGAATCCGTAACGCGGACCGGCCGGTGCCTGATCGTGCACGAAGACACGATCACGGCGGGGTTCGGCGCCGAGATCGCGGCGACGGTGGCGCGTGAGGCGTTCTGGCATCTGGATGCGCCGGTGGACCGGCTGGCGGTGGACGACGTGCCGATGCCGTACCACCCGGTGCTGCTGGACGCGGTGCTGCCCAGTGTGGAGGGGATCGCGGCGCGGATCGAGGCATTGCTGGCGACGTAGCGCGGCCGTGGCCGGACAGATCGCACGGCAACGGCAACAGCCTTGGACCACGATGAGGCGGATTGGACGGATTCAACGGATACGGCAACAGCAACAGCCTCAACTGCCAAACCACTGGGGGAACTGCTCCGCCATCCAGATCTCGATGGCGGAGCGGTTCCCCCGATTAGTGCAGTTGCAGTTGCAGTTTGATCCGTGGATTCGCCCAATCCGTCTAGTCGTAGTTCAAGGCAGTTGCCGTTGCCGTTCGCAGAAACTCAGAACGGCTTGAACTCGTCGAACGGCTGGCTGCAGGCGTTGCAGAAGTGGATGGCCTTGCACGCGGTGGACCCGAATTCGCTCCGGCGCTCGGTATTCGCCGATCCGCAGTACGGGCACGCCACGGGCGCCGCGCGCCGAGTGAGGGCGATCAACCCGCCCTGATCGGCGGGGCCCGGCGGAGCGATGCCGAACCGGCGGAGCTTCTCACGAGCCTCGGCGGGAATCCAGTCGCTGGTCCACGCCGGTGCGTACACCGTCTGGAACTCCACCGCGGTGATGCCGTGGCCGGCGAGCGCGCCGCGCATGTCCTCTTCCATGGTGTGCATGGCGGGACAGCCGGAATACGTGGGGGTGATGGTGATCTTCACGCCGGCGTCGCCCACGTCCACATCGCGGATGATGCCGAGTTCGACCACGCTGAGCACCGGCACCTCGGGGTCCATCACCGTGCCGAGGATGCGCAGGACATCGTCGCGACCCGGACGCGCGGCGTTCACCAGCTGGCGCCGGGGTGCGAGCGGGCGACGATCTGCATTTCGGCCAGCAGGTGGCCGAGGTGCTCGCTGTGCCGGCCGCGGCGGCCGCCCGAGGCCATGGGTACGTTGCCGGGGAGCGTGAGCGTGGCGCGTTTCACCACGTCGGCCACGATGTCGTGCCAGCGCGCGCGGATGGACTCGTGGTCCACGACGATGCCCTGGGCGGCCACGGCGGTGTCAATCGCGTCGGACTCGAACAGCTCGCCCGTGAACCGCCACAGCTCGTCGAGGGCGCGCTGCACGCGGGCGTGACTCTCCGCGGTTCCGTCGCCCAGGCGGAGCATCCACTCGCTGCTGTGCCGCAGGTGGTAGCGATCTTCCTTGAGACTCTTGGCGGCGAGCGCCGCGAGTTGCGGGTGGGCGCACCGCGCCAGGGCGTCGAGGGACAGCACGCTGTGAGCGTCGAACAGGAACTGGCGCACGACCGTGGCGCCGAAGTCGCCGTTGGGCTGCTCCACGAGCAGCGCGTTGCGGAAGTCATGCTCGTCGCGGAAGTACGCCAGCGCGTCCTCGTCGCGCCCCTTCCCTTCCACCTGGCCGGCCAGCGCCAACATCGCGCTGGCCTGGCCGATGAAATCGAGCGCGATGTTGGAGAGCGCGATGTCCTCTTCGAGAATCGGGCCGTGTCCGCACCACTCGGAGAGCCGATGACCGAGCACGAGGCGGTCGTCGGCCATGCGCACGATGTACTCGAACAGCGGATTGGCCACCGCCGTCGTGCGGGGAGCGGCGACGATAGGTTCGCTCACAGCCCACGCACTCCGCGCGGCACCTTGTAGAACTGCGGATGCCGGTACGCCTTGTCGTTGCCGGGGTCGAAGAACGGGCCGGCGTCGCCCGGCATGGAGGCGACGATGGCGCTCGTGGGCACCACCCAGAGGCTGATCGCCTCGCCGCGGCGCGCATACACGTCACGGGCGTTCTGCAGCGCCTGCTCGGCGTCGGCGGCGTGCACGCTGCCGGCGTGCTCATGGGGCGCGCCCTGCTTGCTCTGGGTGAACACTTCCCAGAGCGGCCACTGGCTGTCGTCGGTCACGTCGGCGTTCGAATCGTTGGCCATGGTCGTGGGGTCAGGCGGCTTCGGTGCCCGTGGCGGCGCGATGCTTGAGGGCATAGGCGGAGGCCGCGTCCCGCACCCAACGGCCGTTCTCGTGCGCGGCGCGCCGCGCCTCGAGGCGCTCGCGATTGCACGGCCCGTTGCCCTTGATCACCTCATAGAACTCGGTCCAGTCGATCTCGCCGAACTCCCAATCCTTGGTCGCTTCGTTGTATGTGAGATCGGGATCGGGCAGCGTGAGGTGGACCGCCTGCGCCTGCGGCACCGTGAGGTTCACGAAGCGCTGGCGGAGTTCGTCGTTGGTCTTGTGCTTGACCTTCCAGCGCAGCAGCTCGGCGGAGTTGGGCGAGTCCTTGTCGCTGGGGCCGAACATCATGAGCGACGGCCACCACCAGCGGTTCACCGACTCCTGCACCATGGCCTTCTGGGCGGGGGTGCCGTTGGCGAGCGTGGCGACGATCTCGTAGCCCTGGCGCTTGTGGAAGTTCTCTTCTTTGCAGATGCGGATCATGGCGCGCGCATAGGGTCCGTACGACGCCTTGGCCAGCACCGTCTGATTGACGATGGCGGCGCCGTCCACCAGCCACCCGATGACGCCCATGTCGGCCCAACTGAGCGTGGGGTAGTTGAAGATGCTGGAGTACTTGGCGCGTCCGTCGAGAAGCTGATCCACGAGTTCGGTGCGATCGACGCCCAGCGTCTCGGTGCCGCAGTAGATGTACAGCCCGTGGCCGGCCTCGTCCTGCACCTTGGCGATGAGCGACATCTTGCGGCGGAGGCTGGGGGCGCGGGTGATCCAGTTGCCTTCGGGGAGCATGCCCACGATTTCGGAGTGGGCGTGCTGCGACATCATGCGCGTGAGCTGCTTGCGGTAGCGCTCCGGCATCCAGTCCTTGGGCTCGATGGACTCGCCGGCGGCGATGCGCGCCTCGAACTCCGAGAGCTTGACGGGATCTTCGGCGGTGGCCTGCGGCTTCTGGTCCATGCGCTACTCCGGTTCGCGGGCGTCGTGTTAAATCTATGGGGCACCTTGACCTTGGACAATCGAAGCGGGAGGGTATGTTCCGTGCCTATGCATGCCAACGACCGCGCCGCCGTGGGCACCGCCGGCGACGTGACACTCGAGATATCCCACGGGATCGCGACCGTCGCGTTCGGCCATCCCAAGGGGAATGCGCTGCCCGGGGCGCTGCTCCGGATGCTCGCGGTGCAGATCGCGGCCGCCGGCGCCGACCCTCGGGCCCAGGTGATCGTGCTGCGGAGCGAGGGCACGGGTCCGTTCTGCGCCGGCGCCTCGTTCGACGAACTGGCGGCCATCCAGGACGCGGAGTCGGGCAAGGAATTCTTCAGCGGGTTCGCGCGCGTGATCCTGGCGATGATCCGGGCGCCCAAGTTCATCGTGACGCGGGTGCACGGGAAGGTGGCCGGCGGCGGCGTGGGGCTGGTGGCCGCTTCGGACTTCAGCGTGGCCGTGCGCGCGGCATCGGCCAGACTCAGCGAACTGGCGGTGGGGATCGGGCCGTTCGTGGTGGGACCGGTGATCGAGCGGAAGATCGGGCTGGCCGCGTTCAGCGCGATGGCCGTGGACGCCGACTGGCGCGACGCGGCGTGGTGCGAGCGGCACGGGCTCTACTCGCGGGTGTATGCGGATGCGGGGGAGATGGACGCGGGGCTCGACGCGCTGGTCGCGACGCTGGCCAAATCGAATCCCGACGCGATGGCACAGCTCAAGCGCGTGTTCTGGACCGGCACCGAGGAGTGGGAACTGCTGCTCACCGAGCGCGCCGAGATGAGCGGGACGTTGGTGCTGTCGGAGTTCACGCGGAGCGCGATCGGGGCGTTCAAGAACCGATAGACGATGGGCGGAAGGCAGCGGGCAGACTACTGCCCACTGCCCGCCGCTTACTGCGGACGCTCCGTCAGTTCGCGTCCCCGTACAACCCGTGCACCGCGTCCTCGAACGACTCCTTGAAGCCGCCGGCCTTCACGCGTGACGTGGCTTCGAACCCCGCGGTGTCCAGCCGCTTGGCCGCCTCGAGCAGCGTGTGCACGTCGAACGGCACGCCCTCGAGGTGCGCCAGATACTCCTCCGCCGCGGTGAGATAGCCCATCATCCCGCCGAGCTCGGTGGGCGCGTACACCTTGCCGGCCGCGCGCAGGCGCTCCGCGTCCTTCGCATCTGGCATCACGAGGTTCTCCGACCCGCACACCACCCGCACGCGCGCGTTGCCGCAGATGGCCGAGACGGCGGCCGACTCGAGCGTGCCGCCGGCGGCGTTCACGACCACGGCGTCCATGGGGACGGCCAGGAGCGCGTGCTCGTCTTCCGGCGCCCAGGTCTTGATGCCCGTGGCCTCCAGTTCCTTGCGACGATCCGCACGCGCCTCGGCCACCAGCATGGTGGTGCCGTGCTCGCGCAGCCGCGCGATCATGTGCATGCCGATGTTCCCCGCCCCGATCAGCCCTACGGTGGCGTTCGCGAGGTCGATGCCGAGGGCGCGGAGCATGCCCTTGAGCAGTTGGTAGTTGCCCTCGCCGGTGGGCCCGGACGTGTCGGCGATGACGCTCCCCTTGTACCGCGCGTTGAGGTAGGAGAGCGACGGCGTCTTGCCGTCGGACATGATGCCGTGGCCCAGGTCCTGGCCCGTGGTGAGGTAGAACCCGCCGCTGGCCTCCACATCCTTGAAGCACGACACGGCCCAATCGAGCAGCGCCTGGTCGCGGGGCTGGCCCACCCGCGCGTCGGCCGTGGGCTGCAGCACGCACTTGCCGCCGCAGATGCGGGCGATGCTCTTGAGCGTGAGCGGTCCGCCCACGCGGATCACGCGCGACCAGTGGACCTTCTCCTCCATGCCCATGGCGAGGCCGATGGCCTCGTGGTCGGTGGTGAAGCCCGGTGAACTGACGCGCGAATCGGGCGCGATACGAAAACCGCCGAGCGAGAGCTTTTTCGAGCCCGGCTCGGCGTGGGTGGCGATGCTGAGGGTCCAGTTGTTGGCGGCGTCGTGGTAGCGATAGACCCAGACGTCGGGGTGCCTGGCCTGCGCCAGCTCGGGCACGATGGCCCGGGCCGCCACAGGTTGCAGAATTGTCTTATGCATGTCTCGACCGAGAAGCGGTCAGGAAGTCGGTGGATTGAAGGCCGCGTGCTGGGCGTCGACCCAGCTCCGGAAGTACTCCGGGTCCTCGATGGGGAGCGCGGCTCTGGCAACCGTGAGCGGCCGGAAGCTGTCCATCATCACGGCCAACTCGTCGGTGTATTTGGCGCCGATCGAGGCCTCGGCGCGGCCCGGGTGGGGACCATGCGGGATCCCGTCGGGGTGGTGCGTGATGCTGCCGAACTCGATGCCCTTGCGGCTCATGAACTCGCTGGAGGCGTAGTACAGCACCTCGTCGGAATCCACGTTGCTGTGGTTGTACGGCGCCGGCACCGAGTTGGGATCGAAATCGTACGGGCGCGGGCAGAACGAGCAGATCACGAACCCGTCGCCCTCGAAGGTCTGGTGCACCGGAGGCGGCTGGTGCACGCGTCCCACGATCGGCTCGTAGTCGCGGATGTTGAACGCCCATGGATAGAAGTAGCCGTCCCAGCCCACGACATCGAGCGGATGGTGATCGATGACGTATTCGTTGAGCCCGTTGTACTGCTTGACGAGTAGGCGGAAGTCGCCCTTCTCGTCGTGCGTGCGCAACTCCTCGGGAATGCGGATGTCGCGCTCGGAGTAGGGCGCGCCCTCCTTGAGCTGGCCGAACTCGTTGCGGTAGCGCTGCGGCGTGCGCACGTGGCCGCGGCTCTCGAACACCAGGAGCTTGGCCTGCTCGTCGGTGTTGAGCTGGTAGCGGTGCATGATGCCGCGGTGGATGACGACGTAGTCGCCCTCGCCGAAGGGGAGGTCGCCGAACTGCGTCTCGAGGACGCCGCTCCCCTTGGCGACGTACACCACCTCGTCGCCCTGCGCATTGCGATAGAAGTGCTCGTCGCGCTCGGTGGGCTCCACGTACAGCATCGCGATGTCGCGGTTGAACAGGAGCGGCGTGCGGTCGAGCGTGGGACTGCCGTGCGGCTTGATGCCCGAGGTGCGGAAGTGACGGTGCTTGAGCGTATGGTCGGGATCGGGCTCGTATTTCATCTCGCGCAGCCGTTTGACCGACTTCACGGTGGTGGGCGGATACACGTGATACAGCAGCGCCGAGGTGCCGGTGAAGCCTTCGTGGCCCATCAACTGTTCGGCGTACAATCCGCCGTCCGGCTTGCGGAAGACGGTGTGCCGTTTGCGAGGGATCTGGCCCAGCGTATGGTAGAAGGGCATCAGAGGTTCCCGCGCAGGCCCTGCTCGCGCTCGATGGCTTCGAACAGCGCCTTGAAGTTGCCGGCGCCGAAGCTCTTGGCGCCCTTGCGCTGGATGATCTCGAAGAACACCGTGGGGCGGTCTTCCACGGGCTTGCTGAAGATCTGCAGCAGGTACCCCTCGTCGTCGCGGTCCACGAGGATGCCCAGCTCCTTGAGCGGCGCGATGTCCTCGTCGATGTGG
>Ga0307374_10001257_pt1 | contig 47065 bp, 43 predicted proteins | sample OX3MG_FD_202532 | JGI IMG/M metagenome (GOLD analysis project Ga0307374, IMG submission 202532) | Soil microbial communities from Risofladan, Vaasa, Finland - OX-3 | ecosystem: Environmental > Terrestrial > Soil > Coastal area > Acid sulfate soil | place: Finland: Risofladan, Vaasa | collected...
CACCGTCGCCATCATGACCTCCCGCGTCGAGAACCCTACGCAAGAAGGCTTTGCCACTCCGAAGGCGATTCCTACCTAAGACCTACCAAAGCACTACTAGGAGCTTCGGATACAGCCGCGCGAACGCCGCCGGGCTTGACACCCAGTCGAGGCAGAGCGTTTCCGTCCCGAGGGCAAGCAACGCACCTGACTGTCCGGTCGCAAGCGGGAACGCCGCACGCAGCTCGCCCAGGTCGTGCTCGCGGGCACGAAACACGTCCGCCTGGGCAGCTGTCGGCGAGTCGACGCGGTGCCGGTTTGCCGTGGCGGCGACAGCATCCCAGACCTCGCGCTGGGCGATGCCACGCGCAAGCGGCTCGGCTTCAAGCTGCGCGGCTTTGCGTGAGCGCACCTCCGGGGACGCGGTGTGCGACGCGGCGGTGAACGCCTCGGACTGCGTGTGCCAGCGGCCTTGCTCGACGCACGAGACCGGGATCCGTGTCTGGCTCTTGGCGCCGACGAGCACGGTCACGTTGAGGATCCGGTTTTGCTTTGCGCCGACCAGTTCCTCGCCGTCGTAGAGCAGCACGTCGGTCACAAGCGGATTCGCCACAGCGAGCTCTGGCACAGATCCGGCCGTGTCGATCTCCGTGACCCGCAGCCCGAGCGGCAGGGCCTCATCGAGGGTGAGGTAGGCGGCCTCGGGCGCACGGCGCGGGAACAGCGGCGTGATGACGACGCCTCGGTGCTCTGTCGGGTCGCCGAGCTGGATGTTGGTCTCGATCATGGTGCGGCTCCTTTTCGATTCTGATGAGAAGTCACGCTGTGACGGGCGGGGTCTTACGCCTGCCGCGCGTAGGATGGAAATCTGCCTCCAGTGACGACCTCACCGAGCCGCGATGACTGGGATGCCGAGGACACTCGGCTACGGGATGCGGGCGACCTCGAAGGGCTCCTGGCCCGTTATGTCGAGACGATCGACGGACGCTGCCGGGCCAAGATCTGGAACGAGTACGACGCGCAGGACGTTGCCCAGCGGGTGCTCTTTCGTCTCTGGAAGGAGCTCACCTCGGGCAAGCGCTATCGCGCACCCTTTCGCGTGGTCGTTCATCAGGTGATCGGCTGGACGATCAAGGGGTACTTCGGTGCACCCGCCGAGCCTGACCCGCTCGACGAGTGGAACGCGCGCACGGATGGCGGCTTCAGTGAGATCGAGGAGCGCCTCACGCTTGAGCGCCTGTTCGCAGAACTCACCGAGCGAGAGCGGCGCATCTTTGTGCTGCGCTACCTCGAGGGCGTCGATATCGCAGAGATTGCAGCGAGCGAGGGTGTGACGCGCAACGCAATCGACCAGGCGCTTCATCGGGGGCATGAGAAACTGCGAGGCTTGGCCGATGTCTGAGCCCGTCGACGCGCTGTTCGATGAGTTCGCGGCGGCCTTTGCTCGTGGCGAGCGACCCGAGGTGCTCGGCTATCTCGGCCGCGCCGGCGGGGGTGCTGGCGAACTCGCCGCGCTGATCGATGGGTTTCTTGTCGTGGCCGTCCCGCCGCCGCCGAGTGAGGCCGCCCGTCGCCGGGTGCGCGCGATTGTGCCCCAGCCGACACTGCTTGATTTGCGAAAGAAGGCGGGGGTCCAACCTGACCGGCTCGTAGACGAGATCCTCGCGGCGTTCTCGATCAACCCCGTCAAACGCAAGCGCGTAAAGAACTACTACCGCGAGCTCGAGGCGGGCCTGCTCGACTCGGCCGGGGTCAGCCCGCGGCTCTGGGCGCTCCTCGGCCGATTGCTCGGTGCGGACCCGTCGGTGCTGATCGGCGCGGCGCGCCCGGCGCCGATCACCCAGTCCGCATTCCTGAGCTCCGAGGTGGCCATGGAGGCCGCAGCGCCCGCGCCGGGACGGGCCGACGAGCCCGACGATGTCGATCGCCTATTCCTCGCCGGTCGCTGACGTCGGGCCATCGAGGCATGCCGAGTCCGCACGATGACCAGCGCGTTGCGGCGTTGCGGGGCGGTTCCGCGAGACTGTCGGCGGCCCGAGCGCGCCAGCTCCGGATCGTGGGCACCCAAGGCGACCGTCCCGAACTGCGCGACCATGGCTCGACAATTCGCATTCAAGACGGCCACGACGCCCTTTTGCCGGCATCGCCGAGTGTGCGATAGGCGCGCCGCGCGCACTTCCGGGCTAGGGCTCGGGAAACACCGTCGCGGGAATCTCAACCCGCCGCGGCGACTCGTGCAGAGCATGGTTTTGGTCGATGAAGGAGAACTGGTTGGTAGCCGGGATGAGCCCGGACGATTCACCGCCGACAAGGGAGAGGCGCAATGACGATCCGGCGCGCCAGCATTGCAATCGCAGCGGCAGGCGCCCTCGCACTATGGAGGCCACCATGTCCCGCTCGATAACGTCCAAACTGTTCCGCGCTGCCCGGCTCAGCGCCGACGCGCGCAGCGTCGAACGCGGGACCGAGGTTAAGCGGGCCACCCACATTGTCGAAGGAAGAGCACTCGGCCGCGTTGGCTTTTGGCGGTTCTTGTGGGGAGGTGGTCGGCGATGACGGCGGCCGGACCTATGGGCCCAGAAGCGCGAGAACGCCCGCAGATACCGTGAACACGAGCCCGAGGAACAACAGACCAATGCCGAGCCAAGAAGGCCGCGCAATGTCGCGGACCGTGTCGGGCAGGGTGTGGCGGATCCCTGCAATCTGAGCTTCAGCCGCGCCGACCTGCTCCTTAAGATCTCGAGCCTCGGCCTTAAGATTCCCGATCTCGGCCCTACGGGCTTGGATCTCGGCCTGAAGATTCTGGATCCTGGCGCTATCCAGGCTAACGCTAACGTCCGTACCTACCGCGGACACCGGCGCAATGCCAGCCGGAGCCACGGTGTGAGGGGGGGAGGCAACTTCTTCCCGCGCACGAGCGAACGGAGGAACCGGCGAAGGCGAGCGCTGCCGCGACGCGAGCGATCGGCCCACCAACCGGGCCAGCGGCGTCGTGCCTGCTCCCCGCCTGGCAGCGCCGGCAACCCCGTCGTCCAACACGCCGCCACTCACCAACCCCGGGGCATCGTTGTGCCCCACGAGGAACCGCTGTGCGTGGGGGTCAGCGACTGCGTGAGGGGTCAGCCCCAGTTCCTTTGCGCCCAACCTCGTCCGCGCGAACTGGCTAGTCCGACACCATGGAGGGCGACGTCGCCTCGTGATGAGGCACGCGCTCGACGCCAAACAGCGCGATGTGCCCAAGTCCGATGCCTCCCGGCTCGTCCGCACACGTTCCCCATCTTGTTGGGAAGTGCCCTCTCGAGCGCAGAACACACGGGAATGCCGGGTCATGCGACCGGACGACCGAACCGCGTTGGCGATCTACGGATTCGACGCCCCTGATGTGATCGGTAAGCCAGAACCGGGGTGGGGTCTTAAGCAAGCCGGTCTGCCACATCGGGGCATCGCACGCGAGGGTGTTGTGGCACTCCAAGTCTGTTGCACGCGAACAGTCGCCGACGCCGATATAGCAGTCGAATGCCGAGCCGCCAGAGACCATGCTTGTCACTATCCATGCGTCAGATGCGTCGACGAGGAGCACCTCGACGAATCCGTCCCACGGATAGCGTGGGTGGCCATGATGAACGGAGACTTTGAGTAGCCAGGCGTCGCGATCCGCGATCCGGAGATATCTACGCCGCACGGTCCTAATGGCTGTCCGTCCAAAACCCAAAGCTGGTCCGGAAAACCGCAGCATCGGGGGCGACACGTGGGAGGATTGTGATTCGGCATAGACCAGAAGCCGCGGTGCGGGGACATCGTCCCCGAACCGACGAAGCCACCTCGGATTCGAAAAGCTGATGGGAAACATGGTTACTCCGGCGCGAGGCACGAACGCCGCCGGCAGGATCGCGATGTTCTCGCTATTCGCCAGCGCAAGTCTGAGGTGTGCAACGGACTCGCATTCCCACACCTCGTAGCCTCCTGCGCGATTGACGACTCGAACCGGCCCGCCGCACCAGATGGTAGGCGCGCCCCTCGTGGTGCGCCCAGCCCCTCCGGTCATGGCGGCGGCCTCTGCCCCGCGCTCGCCGACCGTCTCCTATTCGGTGGCTCGGACTTATTGGCGACGGAGACGGCCTGCGACTGTTCTCACGTAGCGCCGGACCAAGCTACTGAGGACGCTGTCACCCAGCACGATCGTAGGGGAGCGAGCCCTGCGCGTCGTGCCGTGCAACAGGGCCCGCTGAGTCCGTTCACCGGTCAGGAGCTGATGCAGCCCGGTCTCTCCGATGCAGCTGTCGCAGCGTTGCGATGGGTGCCACCGGAGCTGACTCCGATCACGTGATTGCACAGATGGATACGGATCCCGACCTCGTGGCCGCAGTCGCGGAGCTGTGGCGCGATCCCGCACCCCATGTTTCCCGCGTCGCGAAGGACGAGGCCCTCGCCGTTGGGCCGCTTGCGTTGTCTGAGCGGGAAGCTGCCCAGTGGCCTGAGCCGCCGGAACGTTCGGTGTCACGTCTTGCGGTATCGGACGAGGATGTCTTAGAGGCCCTGCTGGATCAAAACTGGTCCAAGCTCCGTTCCGCGCAGTCATTAGGATCGACGCCTACCAGATGGAGCCGCTCCGCAAGGCGCTTCGCCTACCGCGGGTCAACCTCTTTATCGCTGACGACACGGGTCTCGGGAAGACCATCGAAGCGGCCCTCGTCACAGGCCGACCTGGCTGTCGGGAGTCTTCACCGGAGCGGGTTCACTGTCGGCTCGAAGACGCTGCCCGACCGTCTCGTTGCAGACAACCACCTTCTCTGGATGGTCACCAACTCGGTAGCTCAAGTCGACGTTGCCGAACTCCGCAGCTCCAATGAACGCCTGTTGTTCCTTCACTCGACGGCGCAGCTCCAGAGCGAGGTCGGCAGCCCACGCCAGCGCGTCGTCGGGGACTTGCATCTCAGGGTTTGGCCACAAGAGTTTGAGCAGGCCGTTTACGGTGTTGTCCGCCGCCTTTCGATCCCGACCACTCAGCTGGCTGCCCCACTCCAGGCGACCTTGGGTGATCTCCAATCGAGACGCGCGACGCAACTGACTCCAGCACTCGGCCAGAAAGTCGCTCACGAAGCCGAAGTGGTTGGTGAAGTACGACGGATCGAGCTTGGGAACGTCCCAACCCGGCAGATATGCGTGAATACGATCGTGAAATGCGGTGTCGTCGCGCATTTCCTTCGGCATGGGACCGAAGAGGTGAACTCGCCGAAGCTCCTCCTCGACTCCAACATCGAAGTTGCCAACCATGACAACTCCGCCCTCAGGCCGGATGCTTTCCTTGCCGCGGCTGAATTCGCCGGATTCCATATAGCCCTTGAGGATGTTGACGCCTTCCTTCGTATCGAAGGAGACCCCTGAGATCTCGTCAAAACACACCACGTCGTACTGGGCCACCAGGCCGCGCCGGCCAGTGGCGTTTGTGACGAACATGTTGGCGATGGTTGCCTTGCCACCAGAGACGAGATGCGCGTACGGAGAGATCTGCTGGATCAGATGAGACTTCCCGGTGCCCCTGGGACCGAGCTCGACTGCGTTGTAGTTGGTCTGCACAAAGGGCACCATGCGAACGAGCAGGATGTCCTGCTGGCGCTCTGTGAAGCGGCTCGGCTCGAAGCCGACGCTACGCAATAGGAGGCCGCGCCACTGGTCGATCGTGAACCGCGCACGACCTCCCACGAACGTGTCGAGTGCATCGCGTGTTGACATCTGAATCGGTCGCACCGACTCAACGCGAAACGGCTGCCCACCGGACTCTTTTCCGAGCGCAGCGAAGTACTCGAGGGTGACCTCAGCATAGAACCCGCCCGTGAGCATCCGATCGTGTTGGTTCACGAGTGCATCGGAGATGTGGATGTCGTTGAGCTGGAGGCTGGGGAGTTCCGCTTTGTAGGAGTCGGATTTGGTGTCGAGTCGCGCCCGAAGCAGGTCGATGATCTTGACCTTGCCCTTTTCTCTCGCGCGCGACTTGAACAACTCTTCCTCACCCGCGCGAACGGTCCGCTCCTTCATGGAGCGCTCAACGATGGCGAGGCCTGCGGATATTTCCTCCGGGTCAGTGGTGGCGCAATACCTCCCGAGCAGGAACTCGCCGACGTAGGTTGGGACCGGGTACTGCCCACTGGACATCGTGTACTCGAGCCGCCTTCGCACCGCGGCGCCGGCACCGGAGCGCGCTCCGTCAGCCCCGGAGACGCCGTAAGCTCTGATTATGCGCCCGAATCGCTCGATTCCCGATGCCGCAGTCGTCCCGGTGCTCATCTATCCGGATGTCCGCGCCGCGGTGGACTGGTTGACCGCCGCCTTTGGGTTTTCGGAGCGGGTGCGTATCGGTGCCGACCACCGCTCCCAGCTCCGGGCGGGCGAGGGCGCCGTCATCATCGGTGACGTGCGGGACACCCGACGTGCGCCGCGGTGGGGCGAGGTCACAGCCTCGGTGATGGTGCGCGTCGACGATGTGCACGCCCATTTCGCCCGCGCCACGAGCCATGGCGCCCGCATCGTCATGGACCCGACCGACTTCCCGTACGGAGAGCGCCAGTACACCGCCGAAGATCTGGCGGGTCACCAGTGGACATTCTCGGAGACGCTCGAGGATGTCGCGCCCGAGAGCTGGGGCGGGACGCTCGTCTCCCCGGACTAGCCGCCGATCATGCTCATCGGCCGGCCATCGTAGCTCCATCCCGGTGTCCCGATTCCGTGACCGGGGCCCTTGCCAGCGACGGTGTCCGCGATGAGCACAGTGAGCTGGGCGTCGGTGGCGCCGGCACGCAGCGGGGTCAGCAGATCGGTTTCCGAGGTCGCGAACAGACATGCGCGCAGGCGACCGTCCGCGGTCAGGCGCAGGCGATCGCAGCTCGCACAGAACGGTTCGGACACCGAGCTGACGAACTCCAGCTCGCCCTGCCCGTCGGCGAAGCGCCAGCGGCGACCCGGCGCCGACGGACGGGTGCGAGGAACCTCACGCAGCGGCCAGGTCGCACCGATCATCCGCCGCAGCTCCTCACCCGGAATCACCTGCTCGGACGACCACGTCCGCCCGGCATCGATCGGCATCGACTCGATGAAGCGCACGACGTACGGGCGGTCTCGGGCCAACCGCGCCAGCGGTAACACGTCCGGCTCGCTCAGACCCCGTAGCACGACCGCGTTCACCTTGATCGGGCGCAACGCGATATGACGCTCGCACGCGGCAAGCCCCTCGAGCACGCGAGTCAAGTCGTTGCGGCGGGTGATCTGGGCGAATCTGCCGGGATCCAGGCTGTCCACGCTCACGTTGAGCCGATCGAGGCCGGCCTCCACGAGCGCATCGATGTGCTCGGCCAGCAGTACCCCGTTCGTTGTCATGCTGATCTCCGCAATGCCGGGCAGCGCCCGCAGGCGCGCGAGGATATCGGTGATGCCGGCACGCACGAGCGGCTCCCCGCCGGTGACCCGAATGTCGCTAACGCCAAGGCCCACCAGCACGCCGGTCAGGCGAATGAGTTCCTCGTCGGTGGCGAGCTCGTCGCGCCGTAGCCATGTCATCCCCTCGGCGGGCATGCAGTAGCGGCAGCGCAGATTGCAGCGGTCCGTCACGGACACGCGCAGGGAGCGATGTCGCCGGCCGAATCGGTCGGTAAGCGCAGGGGAACTCACGGACCTAGGTTTGCGCACCGCCGCCGTCCACGCAACGCCGTTCGGGGGACCAGGTCGGCGCGGGATCGCCGCGCGTTGCCGCATATATTCTCACGAGACCTTGAAAACTGACCATGCGGTGGTGTCCGCCCAGTGCCGCTGCGGGGTCGCCCCGTGACGGTGGTCGCCCGGTCGCCGGTCGACGGCGGAGCGAATCGTCTGCCCTCGCGTGCCGCGCCCCGGACATGGCATCCTGCCTACAGCTACTCCTGCCGGAGGGCGATCTCTCCCACCGAGGCTTGATGCTGCCAATCACCATCGGGGATGTCCGCCTGTTTCTCCACGTCCTCGGGGCGGCCGTGTGGGTGGGCGGCCAGATCATCTTCTCGGCCCTCGTGCCGGTGCTGCGCCGTCTGGGGACTGCCACGCTCAAGCCCATGGCCGATCAGCTGACGCGCATCCTCTGGGCGGGATTCGCGCTGCTGATCGTGACCGGAATCTGGAACCTGTACGCCGTCGACCTCGCCGCGCGATCCGGCGCCTATCACACGACGCTCGCCGTCAAGTTGGCGGTCGTGGCACTCTCCGGCGTGACCGCCTGGCTCCATACCGTCGCCGCTGGCCCCCGCGCCCGCGCAGCCTGGGGGGCCACCACCGGTGTCACCGCGCTCGTGGCGCTGCTGCTTGGCGTCGTCCTCGCCGGGTAGCCCCGCTAAGGCGTCGTCAGCAACCGTGCGAACACGCGGGCAAGCGTCGCGGCCTCTTCCGGCGCCAGTCGTGCGGTGAACGCATCCTGCACAAGGACAAACAGCCGGCGCTGCGCGTGTTCCGTACGCTCACGCCCACGCGCGGTCAGCATGATGTCGGTCGCCCGCGCGTCGGTCGGGCACGCGCGGCACTCGACCATGCCGCGATGCTCGAGCATGCCGATGATCCGCGAGACGCGGCTGATGCTCAGGCCGGTCGCCGCGGCGAGCGCCGTCGGGCGCAGCGTCAGGTCGTCGGCACGCACAAGGCGCCCCAGGATGCCGAGCATGCTGACGGTCAGATCCTCCTCGCGGGTGAGCATGTCCTCGGCCTGGCGCCGCAGCCGCCGGCTGAGTTCGAGCATGCCCTCCCACGCCAGCGCATCGTCGTGGCTCCAGGCGCCCTCGGCGTCGCGGCCCATCATGTGCACCGCGCGGGCGGCGACGCGATCCGGGTCGTCAGGCGAGGACGAGGCCACGTCGTTGCTCGGCTGATCGCGATCAGGTGTGTCGATCACGACCCCGACGCTACCACCGCCGCCGAGACCGCGATCCGGTTGCCGGCGGGGTCGGTGAGGGCCAGCGCCCCGCGGGCGTCCCGCTGGCTGTTCGCCCCGGCCGCCGCGATCCGCGCCGAAAGCGCCTCGTCGGCGCCCGGCTCATCGACGATCAGTTCAAACAAGCGCATCCCCGCCGTTCCGGGGCGCGGCAATCGTGCGTGCGGGCCATGCCAGTTGTTCATCGCGATGCGATGGGGGAACCGTCCTCCGGCGCTGAGGTCCGCCATGCCGAACGGGCCCATGTAGGCGTGCTCGGCGAAGCCGATCAGGTCCCGATAGAAGCCAACGGCCGCCGAGAGGTCGGGGACGTGCAGGTGCACGTGCCCGATGAACGCGCCATCCGACAGCGGGGCAAACGGGTCGCGGTCTCCGAGATGGGCGAGCGCCGTCTCCACGTCGAGCGCCTCGGTCGGACGGCGGAGGCGCCCGTCGCTGTCGAACATCACGACCTCGTCTGGGTGGATCTCAATCGACTGGAACCGCTCGGGCGTCTCGAGCGTCAGCTCCAACATGATCCCATCCGGGTCGTGGAGGTAGGTCGCCTCGGAGAAGATGTGGTCGGTCGGCGATTGCGGGACGCGCGCAACGATCAGGCGCGCCAATACGCGGGCGAATTCGCCGGAGTCCGGAAGATGGATCGCGAGGTGGTAGAGCCCGGCATCCGCCCGACCGACGCCGCGCTCGGCACCGGGATGAAGGACGACAAGCGTGCGGCCGTCGACGCCAAGCGCGACGCCGTCACCGTCGGCGGTGCCCGCCTGAAGCCCGATGACATCGCGCCAGAACTCGAGCGAGCGTCGCAGGTCCACGACGTCGAGGTGGACCGCACCGTAGGTGATGCGGTCCGTCGCGGGGGTGCTGATCCCGGTCGAGCTCGAAGGCTTGGTGAGATGTTCCATCGCCCTGCCCTTCTCCCGCGCCCACCGGGACTCTTTGCTTGTGCACACAAGGATATCAAGTTATGTGCTAGCGCAACAACTTCGCCGCATACGACACCCGGTCCCACGATGGCGACCGATCAGACGACGAGCACGTGCACGTCCCCGGCCGCAACACGCAGGCCGACCAGGGCACCTTCGGCCAGCGCGATGTCCGCGACGGCAGATACCGGCGCGCGGACGAGACACCGCTGCAGGCGGACCACGAGCGCTCCGCTGTCCTCACGGACGCTGAGCACCCGATCGGTCAGCTGCGCCCTGTCGGGGGACGTCAGCGCGATTTTCCACGGGTAGATCGCGACCCGGACCGGACCGGCGGCGGTTGCCGCGATTGCGAGCGTGCCGCCACCGTCCAGGTGGATCACGGCCCCGTCGGATCGACGGATCGCCGTCCCGTCAAGCACGTTCGCCCCGGTCAGCGCCGCCACGGTCACCGTCGCCGGTGCCGCGACGAGCGCCGCGGGCGTCTCCAATTGGCTCAGACGACCGTCCTCGAGCACGCCGATCCGCGACGCCAGGGCGCGCGCATCGTCGAACGCGTGCGTCACCAGCAGGGTCGGCAACCGCAGCACCGCCAGCATGTCGACGAGCTCATCGCGGACGCGTTGGCGGGTAATCGCATCGAGTGCCCCGAACGGCTCGTCGAGTAGCAGCACGTGCGGGTCGCGGGCAAGCGCACGGGCAAGGGCCACGCGCTGTCGCTCGCCGCCGGATAGCTGCGCCGGCCGGGCGTCGGCGAGATGTGCGATTCCCAGCCGCTCGAGTAGGTCGGGGCGTGGACGCCGACCCGCGAAGCGCACGTTGCCCGCGACGCTGAGGTGCGGAAACAGCCCATAGTCCTGGGGGACGTAGCCGACGCGCCGACGCTCGGGCTTCCAGTCGATCCGCCGCGCGGCATCGAACCAGACCTCATCTCCGAGCGAGACGCGCCCGGTGCGGGGCCGCTCGAGCCCGGCAACGATGCGCAACAGCGACGTCTTTCCCGAGCCCGACGCGCCGACGAGGGCAACCGTCTCGGCGCTGACCCTCAGCGCGGCGCTGAGATCGAACGTGCGCCGCGCAAGGATGACGTCGATGTCCAGGTGGTCCATGAACGCAGGATCAGCTTCGAGGCAAGAAGGATGGCGGCGCTGACGAACAGCAGTAGCACGCCGATCGCAACGGCCTGGTCGAGGTTGGCGTCGAACAGGGAGTAGACGGCCAGCGGGAGTGTCTGTGTGACGCCCTGGAAGCTGCCGGCGAACAGGATCGTAGCGCCGAACTCACCCATGCCTCGGGCGAAGCTTGCGCCGGCCGCGGCGCCGAGCCCACCACTCGCCAGCGGAACACCGACGCGCAGCATGCGACGTACGGGTCCTGCGCCCAGCGTCCCGGCGACATCGAGCACGCTCCCGTCGAGCGCCTCGAAGGCGGCGATCGCCCCTCGCAGGTAGAAGGGGCCCGCCACGAACAGGATCGCCAGCACGACCGCGGCCTGGGTGAACGCGAGGTCGACGCCCAGCACCTGCAGTTCGGATCCCAGCAAGCCGAGCCTGCCGAAGGCTGCTAGCAGGGCGAGCCCGGCAACGGCGGGCGGCATCACCAGCGGCAGCTCGACGAGGGTGATGACCACGCTCCGTCCCCGGAACTGATGGCGGGCCAGAATGTAGGCAAACGGCGTCCCGAGTACGACGGTGATCGCGAATGCGATCGCATTGGCCTTGAGCGAGACGATGATCGCGTCGATCGTGACCTGAGCGCGCAATCCGTCGATAAGGTCGTGAACCGGCTGGTAGGTCAGCAGCGCGACGATCGGCAGGACGAGGAACGTCAGCACGACCGCCATCAGGACCGCCCCGCCGGCGACGAGGGCGGCGCGGGCGACCGCTTGCCGGCGCGAAGACCGCGACCCCCCGGTCGGGGTCACCGCAATGCCGTGACCAGTGCTCACCGTGCGCCGAAGCCGGCCGCTCGCAGGATCGCCTGGCCGCGCGGGGACAGCACGCTCTGCACGAACGCCGTCGCGCCGGCCCGATGGGATCCGGACTTGACCACGGCGATGTAGTCCGAGGTCAGCGGCTTGGCAGCGGCCGGCAGCGTGATCACGGTGACCTTGCCGTTCGCCGCCTCAGCGTCGGTGATGTAGACGAACCCGGCGTCCGCTTGTCCCAGCGCGACCTGCGCGACCACCTGGGTGACGTCGCTCGCATTGCTGACGACATTCTTCATGGCAGCGCGTGTGATCCCGAGGTTCGCAAACACGCCGCGCGCATAGTCGCCGCACGGCACCGAGGTTGCGCAGATCACCAGCTTGACGCCGGGCTTGGTGATGTCGGTAACGCCCGCGATGTGCACAGGATTCTCCGACGGGACGATCAGCACGAGCCGGTTCGTCGCGAACTTGACCGGTGCATCGACCAGACCCTTCGCCACGAGCACTGCCGGCTGCTTTGCGCTCGCGGCGGCGAAGACGTCCGCCGGCGCGCCTTGCGCGATCTGGGTGGCGAGCGCGCCGGAGCCCCCGAAGCTGTAGGTGGCGGAGGGGACGATCTCCGGAAACACCTTGGACAGCGACGCCGCCGCGAGCACCGTCGGCGCGCCGGCCGAGGTCGATGCGGAACTGCTGCTGCCGCATGCTGCGACACCGACGGACACCCCGACGACGACGATTCCTGCGGCCACGGTGCGCAGCATGGTGGTGCGTAACATCAGGAGGTGCCTTCGCGACGGGGCCAGACCGGGGGGTTCCGGAGGAGGTCTTAACTGAATACAAGAGCAACGCCAGTATTATGGCAATCATGCCGCGTCGATCACTGCGCACCCGTCGCATCGAGCACGGACTCACCCAGGGCGACCTCGCCGCACGAGCGGGCGTCAGCCGACAGCTGGTCGCCGCCGCGGAGGCGGGGCGCAACGCACCCGCCGTCGATGCCGCGCTGCGGCTCGCGGCCGCCCTGCACACGACGGCCGAGGCGCTGTTCGGCGAGAGCCCGACCGAACCCGCCACGCCTGCGCTCGGTGGCTGGCTGGCGGATGGCGCCGCCGTGCGCGCCGGACGGGTCGGGGATCGGCTCGTTACCAGCGAACTCACCGACCACGGCGTCGCCGGCATGGGCTGGGCAAAGCCCGATGGCACATTCACCGGTGGGGTGGTGCGGCTCTTTCCCGGCGCACGGCCCGCGGCGACGGTCGTCGCCGGCTGCGATCCGGCGCTCGGCCTCGTGGAAGCCCTCCTCGAGCGCGACGGCCCGTGCAGCCTACTGGCGGTCCCGGCTCCGACCGGAACGGCACTTGCCGCGCTTGGCGCCGGCCGGGTGCACGGCGCGGTCGTGCACAACCTGCGGGACCAGCTGCCGCAGCCGCCGGTGCCCGTGAACCGCTGGCACCTCGCCCGCTGGCAGGTGGGCCTCGGCATCCCGACGCGACGGCGTGACCGCGGCATCGCTGCGCTCCTTCGCGGCGGTCCCGGCATCGTCCAACGCGACACCGCGGCGTCGAGCCAGCAGGCCTTTCTCCGTGCCGCGGCCGCCACGGGGGTGGCCCCGCCGGTCGGGCCGATCGCATCAGGCCATATCGACGCCGCGCGGATCGCTGCGCTGACCGGCACCGCCGCCGTGACGACCGAGGCCGCGGCGCGGTGCTTCGGGTTGGCGTTCACGCCCCTCGAGGATCATACGGTCGAGATCTGGATCGCCGAACAATGGGCCGAGCTGCCGGGCATTGCAGCACTCGGGGAGGTCCTTGCCAGCGGCGCGTTCGCCGAGCGCATTGCGCGGGTCGGCGGCTACGACCTCACCGGCTGCGGCGCCTCGGTCGGCGCGGCCGCCTGACGGGCTTTCCGCCCGCGCCCGGCGCACGACTCAGCCGGCGCGGGCCGTCGTCGTCTCGGCGGGGTCGATCGGCGTGGTGCCCTGGGGCCACGCATTCACCGGCCCGCGGATATTGATGCGCACCGCCGCACCTGGCGCCAAGGCGAGCGCCCCCAGAACCCGGGAGGTGACCGGCCGCGGCAGGGCATCCGACTCGATTGCGATACCGATGATCGAGTCGTGGCCATGAAAGCCGGTATGGACAACCTTGCCGGCGACCCCCGGGCCATCCTCGTATGGGAAGACCCACACCTGCTCCGGCCGCACCAATACGGTCATCCGCTCTCCAAACGGTGCATCGACGCCCCCTCGGACCTCCAGCAGTCCCAGCGGCGTCTCGATACGGTCGCCGCGCGCGATCCCGGTCATCACGTTCGCCTCGCCGATAAACCCGCCGAGATCGACGTCCACGGGCGACGCGTACAACCGCTGGGGCGCGTCGACCTGCGCGATGCACCCGTCGCGCAGTACTGCGACCAGATCGGCGACCGACAGCGCCTCATCCTGATCGTGGGTGACCAGGATCGCGGTTGTCCCGGCGCGGGATAGGATCGTCTGGACGTCATCGCGGACGCTGGCCCGCAGGCTCGCGTCGAGGGCGGCGAACGGTTCATCCAACAGGATCAGCCGCGGCTGCACCGCCAGCGCGCGAGCCAGCGCCACCCGCTGCTGCTGGCCGCCGGAGAGCTCGTGCGGATACCGGTGTCCGAGCCCCTCGAGCCCCACCAAGCCCAGCAGCTCCGGCACCCGCGATCCTCGGCGGTCTTTGCGCGAGAGCCCGAAGCCCACGTTGGCCTCAACGCTCAGGTGCGGGAACAGACTCCCCTCCTGCGGCACGTAGCCGATGCGCCGCTGCTCGGCGCGGACATGCGTATGGCCGTCGTCCAACGGGACACCGCCGATCGCCACCGAACCCCGGTCGGGGCGCTCGAAGCCCGCCAGGATCCGCAACAGCGTCGTCTTCCCGCTACCGGACTGCCCAACGATCGCCGCAAAGGTGCCCGCGGGAACGGTGAGAGCGACCCCGCGCAGCACCGGGTGGGACCCGAAGGACTTGTGCAGGTCGGCGATGACCAGATCTGCGGGAGGATTCGTCACTTGGACCTCGCGGCGCGGGCAGGCAAGCGATCAAAATAGCGCGCGATCACGTAACTGGGGACGGCAGCGACCGCAATGATGACCAGCGCGAAGGGTGCCGCCTGCCCGTATGACAGATTCTGCTCGTAGGCCCAGAACTGGGTCGAGAGCGTCTGGGCGCCCGTCGGGATGAGCAACAGCGTGGCCGTGAGCTCGGTCAGGGCCGCGAGAAACACCAGGCAGAACGCGGCAGCGAGCCCCGGGCCCACCAGCGGCAGCGTCACGCGGCGGAACACCGCCACGCGCCCCGATCCCAGGGATCGCGCGGCCTCCTCGAGACTGACCGGCGCGTAGGCGACCGACGCCCGGACGCCCACGAGCGCCAACGGGAAGAACAGGATTGCGTAGGCGACCACCAGGAGCGCCGCGCTCTGGTAGCCGAAGCCGCCGGCATACCGTTCGGCGAAGTAGCTGAGCGCAAGCGCGATGACCACGCCCGGCATCGCCAGGACCAGATAGGTACTGCGCTCGAGCAGGCGCGCGATGCGACCGCCGTACCGAACCGCATACAGCGCCACCGGAAGTGCCATGACGGTCGCCAGCACCGCCGCCGAGGCGCTGTATGCGGCCGTGTTGACGCCGGCGCCCGCGAGCGACGCGCCCGCGATCGCACCGCCCTGCCGCGCAAACATCCAGTAGATGCTCGAGCCCACCGGGACACCCAGGGCGAGCGCGGCGAGCGCGGCGAAGGCCAGGAGCACCGGGATCCGGAAGTAACCGAGTGTGTGGCGGCGCGTCGCCCGCTGGGCAAACGCCCCGGTCCGGACGAGCCGGCCGCGACCCTGCACCAGCACGTCGCCACCGAGCACGATGATGCCGATACCGACCAGCACCAGCGACAGTGCCGACGCGGTCGCGACGCTGAACGAGCTCCGCAGTTCGGTGAAGATCTCGGTGGTGAAGGTCTGATAGCCCAGGATCTCGAACGCGCCGTACTCGGCCAGGATGATGAGTGTTACCAGGATCGAGCCGCCGAGAATCGCGCCGCGGGCCTGACGCAGGGTGACGCGGACGAACGTCTGCATTCGGCCGAGTCCAAGGCTGCGCGCCGACTCCTCCTGGCCGGGGTCGGCGCTCCGGAATGCCGCCGCGACGGGCAGGTAGACCAGTGGGTAGACCGCCAAGGTCATCACCAGGACCGCGCCTCGGAATCCCTGCACCCAGGTCGACAGCGATGCCCATCCGAAGCTCACCACGAAGTCGGGGATGGCAAACGGGATGACCACGAGCACGGCCCATACGCGCCGGAACGGCAGATCGGTGCACTCAACACACCACGCGGCGAGGGTCCCGACGATCGCACACAGGACCGTCACGACCACCGTGAGCCGGATCGTGTTCCACAACAGCGTCCAAGTCAGCGGACGCCAGATCAGCTGCCACACCGTCGACCAGCCGGAGTCGCGCGCCTCGATCAACAGGAACACCAGCGGCGCCGCCAAGATGATCGCGACCCCGAGGCTCAGCGCCAGAAGGATCCACGACGGCGGGCGGCGGCGGTTCGGGGCGACCGCCCGCTGCGCCGGCGCTCGGTGCTCAGGCGTGCCGGGGCCTGCCGCTAGGGTTGCCATGGGCGACGCGCGCGGTCTCCAGCCGCCGGATAGGACCGCACGGTCACAGCAGCCCCGCCTGACGCAACAGCGACACGGCCGTCGATCCGTCGCCGAGGTCGGCGATCGACACCGCGTTCGGCTGGAGTTGCGACAGGGGCGGCTCCTTGGGGGAGGCCGCCACGCCCGGGGCGATCGGGTACTCGTAACTCTGGGAGTGCGCGATGATTTCTTGCGCTTGCGGGGACACGAGGAACGCCAGGAATCGCTGTGCGTTGGCTTGATGGCTGCTCGACTTCAACGCGCCCGCGCCGGACACATCGATCACATACCCCACGTCGTTGGGGGCGAAGTCCGCGATCTTTGCGTGCATGTTCGATGCGCCGATTTCATCTCGAATCCGGTACCAGTAGTACTGGTTGATGACTCCGAGCGCGGCGCTGCCACGGTTGACCTCGTTGACTACGGTCTCGTTGTCGGGGTACACGCGGCCGCCCGCATTGGAGGCGATCCCCTTGAGCCAGCTCACGGCCGCGGTGTTGCCGTAGGTCTTGGCGACCGAGGTCACGATCGGCTGAAAATCGGTCTCGGATGGCGCCACGGCGAGCTGATCCTTGTACTTCGGGTCAGAGAGCTGCATCACACTGGTCGGCAACTTGCTGGGTGAGATGCGGCTGGGGTTGAAGATGATCACGCTGGCGCGCGCCGACACGCCAACCCAGTCGCCTTGGGGCGAGCTGTACCTGGCCGGCACCTTGGCGAGCGTGCTCGGCAGCACGGGGCTCAGCAGACCCTTGCCCTGCAGGTATTCGAGGGCCGGCGAGTTCTCGGTGTAGAAGGCGTCCGCCGGCGAGTTGGAACCCTCCGTGCTGATCTGCGCGGCGAGCGTGTCCTCATCGGCGCTGCGGGTGTTGACGGTGATACCCGTGGCCTGCTCGAACGCCCGCACGAGGTCGGCGGTCGTCTGGACGTGCTGGCCGCTGTACAGGGTCAACGAGTTTGCCGAGCCGGACGACCCGCACCCGGCGGCGACCCCCGCAACGGCTGCCATGGCGATCACGAGCGCCATCACCCGTACGCGTATCCTCGGGTGCCTGAAGGACAAATGTTCGGTAACCCTCATTTCGGAAATCCATGTTACCCAAATGCGTGCGACCGCGGTGCGGGTCGGGCCCGCCAACGGTCCCGGTTCGGAGGGCCCATCGTCGCTGATCGACGTTGCGGACCACCGGCTCTCTGCGCGCCGGGCGGCGACGCGACACGCCGCGGGGGCCGGACGGCGGGCCCTCGACGGATCGGCGCCGCACCGGCGGGGTCCCGCCGGTCCGTTAGGGTACCTGCAGAACCGACTGCCATGGCTAAGAAATCGCACACCACCCCGGGTCCGCCCGACCCGCCCAACCGCTGGCTCACCGTCCTTACCGGCGTGATCCTCGGCGCGATCTGGGGCGTCGTCATGTGGGGGATCAACGCCGCGATTCACCACTCCGCAAGCGGGATCGTGTTCTTGTACATCGTGCTGACGATGGCCATGATCGGCGGCGGCGTCGCGGCGTTCTTTGGTGCGGTCGGCGTCAAACGCGCCGGCGACAGCCTCAGCCCACGCTTTCGTCGACGCGGCAAGTAGCGCCGCCTGGCGCGTCGGACCTGTCGGCCCCAGGATCGGTCGAGCGCACCCTGGACCTTGGCACACCAGATGATCGTTCCCGTGAGCGGGATCAGGTTCCAGAGACCTGTCCAGGCGCATACCGGTGACCGTTCACCCTCCCGCTCGTACGGCTGCTTGGCCTCGTACGGGACGAGGGCGAGCGTCATGAACCGGATGACGAGGTTGATCATCAGGCCCAGCCAGCCGACGACCCCGGTCGCAGCGCGGCGCCGGCGCTCCTGGTGGGCGCACCAGACCCCCGGGAGCCCATACGGGCTCCCGGTCACCACCAACGGCAGGATGCGGACGAGGATGGGGCGCGGCGCGGCGACCGGGCCGGGCACCGGGGCGAGCGGCGACAGGGCTCCGACGGTACCGGTGACGGCTGCGCCCTCGCGGAGTGTGCGGAGGTCCTCTATCCTCACCAGGTGACCGTGCTAGGCGGGGAGCTAGCGGTGCCCTGTACCCGAAATCCGCTTCAGCGGGGCACAATTCCCGCCCGAGGGGCACGTCCGAAAGGGTCGGGTCCGTGCAATGCGACGTTGATGGTGAGGTCCCATTCGGTGGGCGACCGCGAACCAGGTCAGGTCCGGAAGGAAGCAGCCTTAAGCGGATCCGCTTACGCGCAGTGGGGTTACTTCGCCGGAGTTGGCGGCACGGTTACCGCTTTCGCGGCGTATTTCGACGGCGGGTGCACGGTCACCTCAGCGCTGGCGACCCCTGCTCTGCAGGGTCGCCGCAGCTGAACTTGCGACGTGAAAGGGTTGCGTGAGCGGGGAATCCGGCGGAAGCCTCTATAACCGCTACCGCCCGACGACCTTCGAGGACATGGTCGGGCAGGAGCATGTCGCCCGCGCGCTAGCCAATTCACTCAGCTCCGGGCGCCCGGCCCGCGGGTACCTGTTCTCCGGTCCCCGCGGGACCGGTAAGACGACGACCGCGCGCATCCTGGCGCGCTGCCTGAACTGCCAGTCCTCGCCCGGACCAACGGCAACCCCATGCATGAAATGCGATTCGTGCCTGCGTACCGGGCATGATGACTGGCTCGACGTGGTTGAGGTGGACGCGGCCTCAAGCGCGCGACGGATCGACGAAATGCGCGACTGGCTCGAGACGGTTCGGTACGCCCCGGTTGTCGCCCGTTACCGGGTCACGATCATGGACGAGGCCCACCAGATCCAAGAGGGCGCCGCCAGCGCCCTGCTCAAGACGCTCGAAGAGCCGCCGCCACACCTGGTGGTGATCCTCTGCACCACCCATCCATGGGACATCCTCCCGACGATCCGCTCACGCGTGCAGCATTACGTCTTGCGCAAGCCGGGCATCCCGGCGCTTGTGCGCGTGCTCGAGCACGTCGCGCGCTCGGAGAACATCGAGACCTCGGAGACGGCGCTCGACACGCTGGCCCGTGCCGCTGACGGTTCGTACCGCGACGCGCTCGGCCTGCTCGAGCAGATCGTCGCTTACTCCGGGGGCCGGGTTGAGCTGTCCGAGGTGCTCGAGCTGCTGGGCGCCGTCGCCCGCGAGACCCTCTTCGAGCTCGTTGACCTCCTGGCCAGCGGTGATGCGGCCGGCGCGTTTTCGCTCCTGGAAGACATCCTCGACTCGGGCAGCGACCCCGAACAGCTCCTGCGCGGCCTCACGACCCAACTGCGCTGTGTCTGTCTCCTGCAGCAGGGCGCCGGCGCCCGCGACGAGTGGGCCTTCGCGCCAGACGAACTGATGCGCCTGTCCGCCCAGGCCAACCAGCTCTCGCCGGCCCAGGTCGTCCGGGCACTCGATCTCCTGGCCGACGCCCAAGTCCGGATCCGCAACGGGGGCGCCGACCCGCGACTGCAGCTCGAGCTCGTCGCCGCCAAGCTCGCCCGCCCGAACCTCGACGCCGATATTGCCGCGATCGTGCCGCGGTTGGAGGTCCTCGAGCGCACCGGCGGCGCGCCGGCCACACCGCGCGCTGCAGCCCCGCCGCCGGCACCGGTCGCAGCTCCCGCTCCCGGCGACGATGGCGCGGACGCGTCCCACCCACCGGACGACGCACCGACTGCAGCCGACGGAGAGCACGCTGCGGTATTCGAGGCACCGTCGGCACCCGAGCCGGCCGGACCCGCGCCCGCGGAGACCCCGGCACCCGCCGTGTTCGACTTGCCGCACGTTGAGCGGATGTGGCCGCAGGTGCTGCAGGAGCTGCAGACCTCCCATCCACCGCTGTACACCTTCATCGAAGACGGGCGACCGAGCGCCGCCGGCGACGGCGTCCTGGAGATGTCGCTCTCGAGCTCGGTGGGCGCGAGCATGCTTGCCAAGCCCGATCAGCGCGCGGACTTTGAGCTGGTCCTGCTCAACGTCTTCGGGCAACGCATCCGCGTCGAGATCCTCGTCGATCCGGCCGCCGTCCCGGCGAAGGAGACCGCGCCGGCCCAGCCCGCGACCCTTGAGGCGCTGCGCCAGGAGCTGATCGCGACCTTCGACGCGACCGAAGAGCCCCACTGACCCTCACTGTCCCGACCGCAACCAAGGAGCCGCCTCGGTGTCCTCAGGCATGAACCCCCAGAAGATGCTCAAACAGATGCAGAAGATGCAGGCCGACATGGAGCGCGTGCAGCTCGAGCTCCAGGACGAGTACGTCAGCGCATCGGCCGGCGGCGGCGTTGTCACCGCAACGGTCAGCGGCGGCCTCGAGGTGAAATCGATCATCATCAAGCCGGAGGTCGTCGACCCCGATGACGTCGATCTGCTGTCGGACACGATCGTCGCGGCGATCAACGAGGCAATGCGCCAAGCGCAGGAGCTCGCCCAGCGCCGGATCGGCGAGATCACCGGCGGGCTGTCGGGTCTCGGCATCCCGGGGATGTAGGCCGGCGGGGCGGAAATCCTCACTCCCTCCCTCGATCGGCTGATCGCCGAGCTGTCCCGGCTGCCCGGGATCGGCCCGCGCAGTGCCCAGCGCCTCGCGTTCCACCTGCTCAAGTCGCCGCGGGAGCGCACGCTCGCGCTCGCGGCCGCATTGACCCAAATGGCCGAGCGGATCCGGCCGTGTTCACGGTGCTTTTCGTTTGCCGAGGACGAGCTGTGCCCGATCTGCCAGGACAGGCGACGCGACGCGACCCTGTTGTGCGTCGTCGAGGAGCCGTCGGCGATCCTGCCGATCGAACGGACCCACGAGTTCCGGGGCTACTACCACGTGCTCGGTGGGGCGCTGTCGCCGATCGACGGCGTCGACCCCGACGATTTGCGCATCGATGAGCTCGTCCGTCGGATTGCCGACGAGGGCATCCAGGAGCTGGTCGTCGCCACCAACCCGACGATGACCGGCGAGGCAACCGCACTCTATTTGGCTGATCTGCTGCGCGGCCAGGTGACGCTGACGCGCCTCGCGAGCGGCCTGCCGGTGGGCGCCGACCTCGAGCACGCCGACGAGCTGACGCTCGGGCGGGCGCTGCTCGGCCGACGCGTATTGGAGTAACACCGGTAGCGGCCGCGTGCCATCCCCGCGGGGAGGGGACACGTCGCGTGGGATCGATAGAATCGCGCGTCGGTGAATGATGAACGACCGCTAGGAGCGCTCCCATCGGCCTGAGGGTGATGAAATTCGGCGGCAGCTCGGTCGCCGACGCGGACCAGATCCGCAACGTGGCGCGCAGGATCGCCGCCGCGGCCGAGACCGGCGACCGCGTCGTGGCCGTCGTCTCCGCGCGCGGCAAGACGACCGATGGCCTGGTCCAGCTGGCCAATGAGATCAGCGATCGGCCAAACCCGCGTGAGATGGACATGCTGCTGTCGACGGGCGAACGCATCTCGTGTGCGCTGATGGCGATGGCCCTGCATGACCTCGGCCACCAGGCGGTGTCGTTCACCGGCTCGCAGGCCGGCATCTTCACCGACAACGCCCACACCCAGGCCCGGATCGTCGAGATCCGCGCCGACCGCATCCGCGCCGCCCTCGGCGATGGCAACATCGCGCTGGTCGCCGGGTTCCAGGGCATGTCGATCGACGACAAGAACGTCACGACCCTGGGGCGTGGCGGCAGCGACACCACCGCAGTGGCGCTCGCCGCGGCGATCGGCGCGGATGTCTGCGAGATCTACACCGATGTCACCGGCGTCTTCACGGCCGATCCGCGCATCGTGTCGGATGCCGTCAAGCTTCCGCGCATCAGTCACGAAGAAATGCTCGAGATGGCGGCCATGGGCTCCAGGGTCCTGGCGCTACGATCAGTCGAGTTCGCACGCAACTACGACGTCCCTCTGCACGTGCGCTCGTCGTTCGCACCCGACGAGGGGACCTGGATCATCAAGGAGACACCCGACATGGAGCAGGCGATCGTGTCCGGCATCGCGCACAAGAGCGACGAGGCCAAGATCACGATCACCGGGGTCCACGACCAACCCGGTGTCGCGGCGTCGATCTTCACCGCGCTCGCCGACGCGCTGATCAACGTCGACACGATCATCCAGAACACGAGCACCGACGGCCGTGCAGACCTCTCGTTCACGCTGCCGCTGGATGAACTGGCACGCGCCCTCGATACGCTCGACAACGTCAAGGGATCGCTGGACTACACCTCGGTCACCGCCGACGACCAGATCGGCAAGGTGACGCTCGTCGGGGCCGGTATGAAGTCGAACCCCGGCATCGCCGCCAAGATGTTCCGCGTCCTGGCAGAGAAGGACATCAACATCCTGATGATCGACACGTCCACGATCCGCATCACGGTGGTCATCAACCGCCGCGATGTTGAGCGGGCGGTGCGTGCGCTGCATGACGCCTTCGATCTGGAGGCCGAGGCCGCCCGGAGGGCGAATGTTTAACGTCGCCGTCGTGGGCGTCACCGGCGTCGTCGGCTCGATGATGCTGCGTGTACTCGAAGAGCGGGGTTTTCCGGTCTCCGACCTGCACCCCTTGGCGAGCGCCCGCAGTGAGGGCCGCACGGTCGAGTACCTCGGCAAGCCGTTCACGGTCCGCACCCTCACCGTGGATAGTTTCGCGGGCGTCGACATTGCGCTGTTCAGCGCCGGTGGCCAGCGTTCGCGCGAGTTCGCGCCGGCCGCCGTCGCAGCGGGCGCCGTCGTGATCGACAACTCCTCGGCATTCCGGATGGCGCCCGACGTGCCGCTGGTCGTCCCCGAGGTCAACGAGCAGGCGATCCAGGGCCACCAGGGCATCATCGCCAACCCCAATTGCGTGGCCGCACCGCTGGTGGTGGTGCTCAAGCCACTTGCCGACGCCGTCGGCCTCGAGCGCGTGATCATCTCCAGCTATCAGGCCGTCTCTGGCACCGGTGCGGGCGGCATCGCCGAGCTGCGCCGCGAGGCGGACGGCTACCTGGCCGGCGACGAGCCCGCACCGCAGGTCTACCCGCACCCGATCGCGTTCAACGTCATTCCCCACATCGATACCTTCGATGTGACCGGCTACACCGGCGAGGAGCGCAAGGTCATCGCCGAGACGCAGAAGATGCTCGGCCTGCCGGACCTGCCCGTCAGCGCGACGTGCGTGCGGGTGCCGGTGTTCAACGGCCACTCGGTGTCCATTCAGATCGAGACCACGGAACGGCTCACGGCCGACCGCGCGCGGGGCCTGCTGATGGGCGCACCCGGGCTGATCCTCGCCGACGAACCCGAACGGGCCATCTATCCGCTGCCGCGACTCGCGTCCGGCCGCGACGAGGTGATGGTCGGCCGGATCCGCAACGACCTGTCGCACCCACGCGGGTTGGTGCTATGGCTCTCGAGCGACAACTTGCGCAAGGGCGCGGCGACCAACGCCGTCCAGATCGCCGAATCCCTCGTGACGCGCGGCTGGCTGGCGTCCGCGCGGGCGCGCTAGGCGACCGGAACGCCCTGCGGGGCGGTAAGGTCGTAGGGCACCGGCGCGTCCTGGAACGGCACCGGCATGCCGCTGACCAGTACGCGCCGCGGGATGAGCTCGTGACCGGACTTCAGCCGCTCGACGCAGGCCGGGCACAGTGGACCATCCTCGCCGGGGTGCGCGATCGGTCCGTGCGCCGGATCAACGCTGCACAGGTCCGAAAACGGATCCGTCGCCGGCAGCGCGATCCCCGCAAGCTCACCCGCCCGCTCGGCGTCACCGAACCCGCTGCGCAGCGACGCAGCGCCGTCCTTGAGCTCGCCTTCGGATGTGGCGTGGTCGACGAGCGCATCCGCCGCGACGTGGTACGCCTCGACGGCCTCGACGAGCGCCCGCGACTCAGGTCCGGCCCCGGGCGCGACGGCCAGCAGCCGGGCACGAGCGCCGAGCGCATCGGCATACACCTTGAGGATCCCTCGGGACTCCATCGTGCGGTCATGGGCCCGGCGCTGCTCGCGGCGCAGGCCCCAGCCGATCGCCACCGACCCGCCGAGCAGCGCCAGGCACGTCAGGATGACAAGATCCCGCACGCCGTTTGAGCTGTCGGTCGGCGGCGGGGTGCTGACCTCCGCCGCGACGAGCAGGCGCGCCGCGGGATCAGCGACCGTTGATGCGCCGACCGCGGTCAACGCGGTCTGGATCGACAGCTGGCTGCGCAGTCCGGCCGCGGCGACGTCGCCGTTGGGCGTCGTGACGACCAGCGTTCCCGGGTACTTGAGCGTCGTGCGCAGCGCCTCCGCGTACGCAAACAGATCGCCGCCCGGCACGAACGGCACGGCGGCAAGCTTGACGTTCTGCCCGCGCTTGGCCAGTAGCGCGGCGTCGGCGCGCACCTGCTGGACCACCGTGGTGTCGTAGAGCGCGGGATCGACATACGTGTCGCCGCGCTCGAGGCTACCGACGGCCGGCGCACCGATCACCGACGGCCTGCCCATGGCACCACCCGGAACGAGCAACGCCACCAGCGAAGCCAGCAGGACGAGCCACAGCAGGCGCTGCGCCGCCCGGACCTCGGCCGCGCGAACGCTCATCCGACCGGCGCGCCTCGCGGCACCCGCCCGCGGCGCAGCCGCGCCGCGGCCCGCTCCACCCGTCGGCGCGGCGAACTCCCGGGTTCGGCCAACTCCAGACGCATAAGTACGACCTGTCCGGCGGCGCGCACGGGGTCGAACCCGAGATGACCGAGAAAGGTCCGATCGAACAGGGTGTGGTGCGCCCCAAAGCGGTCGTCGGTCGGAACATCGTCCGGATAGTTGATCCCGAAGGCCTCGACGGCGGCAATACCGCGTCCCTGCAGATCCGCCAGGGCTTCGAGGAACAGCCGCTCGCACGTCCCGGCGCGATCGACCTCGCCCAGGTATACGCACGTCACGATGGCCGCATCCGCCGAGGCCGGCCCGGCGGGCATCATGCGGGTGCGCGGAAACAGCGCGCGCGGCCCGTACTGGATCATGCCGCGAAACACGCCCTGCTCGTGCAAGACCCGACCCCACGGGCCGAACCGGCGTACCGCGGTCCGCGCCCAGCGGCGCTTGGCCGATGCCTTGGCCGGCGTGCGCGTGCGCTGCCAGAACACGCAGTCGCCGCAGCACTCCGGCAGCTGCCCGGCGACCGCATCCGTGACTGCCAAGATCCGACTCACAGCGCGATCATGCCACGTTCGACGGCCACCTCGTCACCTCCGTGCGAAAGGGCTCCGAAAAACCGCGGGTTGCCCGCCGAACGGCGGGCAACCCTCACACACCACGGCCCGGCCCCGCGCCGTTCGGGCGCGAGGGGCCGGTGGGATCAGGGTCCGACGACCGACAGGACCTGGTCGACCGACACCATGTGGCGTTTGAAGTCCATGATCTTGTTGTCGAGGCCGAGGGCCAATCCAATCAGCTGCGGAAGATGTAACACCGGCAGGTTATACGTCTCGCCGTTGACCGCTTCGGCCTTGCGCTGATAGGCGTCCATCGCCAGGTGGCACAGTGGGCACGGGGTGACCATGCATTCCGCGCCCGCGTCGCGGGCCTGCGAGAGCGCGACATGGGACTCCTTGAGGGCCGTGTTCTCGCGGGCCAACAGGATCGGGAAGCCGCAGCACTTCGACTTGGCCTCGTAGTCGGCGACCTCGCCGCCGAGCGCCACGATCAGCCGCTCCAGCGACTGGGGCTGGTCGGGGTCCTCGAAGCCCATCACCGACGAGGGCCGCAGCAGCTGACAGCCGTAGTAGGGCGCCACCCGCAGGCCGTTGAGGCCCTTGGGACCCTGGCGCTCCAAGATCGACAGGCCTTCCTCGGTGGCGATGTACCAGAGCAGGTGCGTGACCTCGCGGGTGCCCTCGTACGGGCGCGCGCCGGCCTTGACCAGCTCCTCGTTGACGGCCTCCAGCAGACGCGGGTCTTCCTTGACGAGCTTGTTGGCCCGGCGCAGGTTCAACGTGCACACGTTGCAGATGGTCATGATGTCGCAGCCCATCTCCTCGGCCTGCGACAGGATCCGCACGTTGAGCGTCAGATAGAGGTTGGGCTTGGCCTCGGCGACATCGCCGGCGCCGCAGCAGGTCGCTGCCGGCATCGGCTGAAGATCGATGTCGAGCAACGGTGCGAGTGCCACGGTGGTCGAGTTGAGCTCCTTGGAGCTGAACTCCGCCACGCATCCGGGGTAATACGCGAACTTGCGCGCCACCTAGATCGTCTCCTTCACGTTCTTCATGAGCTTCTTGACCTCGTCCAGCCTGCGGATCTTGTGGGGCAGCGGCGACGGGGCCTTGCCCTTCGAGATCATCTTGACCGCGAATGGGAGATCAAAGGGCGCCTTGAGCGGTTGGGTGAGCGGGACCAACAGCGTCTCGTTGAGCTTGCCACCTGTCCGCAGCGACACCAGGAACGCCTTGGCGTGCCGCCCGCCGGCGTCCTTCATCCCGAGGCCTTCCTGGAAGGCGATCCCGCCGAGCTTCTCGATCGCGTCACGCGGGTCGACGCCCTTCGGGCAGCGCTCGTTGCAGTACATGCAGCGGGTGCAGTCCCAGATCCCATGCTCGCCCGAATACAGCTTGGCGCGCTGCTTGCGCCGACCATCCCGCTCGTCGGCCGCGAAGCGGAAGCCCCAGGCAAAGGCGGCCGGCCCGACGAACTCGGAGTCCGCGGCCAGCGACTCGCACTCCGAGTAGCAGGCGGCGCACAGGATGCACTTGCTCTCGTTGTAGATCTTCTGCATCGCCTCCTTGGAGACGATGCGCTCGCGCTCCGGCGGGGCGTCGTCGGGGATCAGATACGGCTTGACCGATCTGAACTTGCTCCAGAACGGCTCCAGGTCGACCACGAGGTCCTTGATCGGCGTGAAGTTGCCGATCGGGTCGACGCGCACCGGCTGGCCGCCGTTCTGCTCCTTGAGCTCTTCGACTTGGGTCATGCACGCGAGCACCGACTTGCCGTCGGCGCGACAGGCACAGGACCCGCAGATCGCCGAGCGGCATGAATAGCGGACCGCGAGGGTGCCGTCCTGCTCGTTCTGCAAACGCAGGATCGCGTCGAGCAGGGTCAGATCCTCGCCGTGTTCGAGCTCGTACTTCTGGCGATAGGCCTCGTCGCTGGTGTCCGGCTGATAGCGGAAGACATCGAACGTTGTCTGGGGCATCAGTAGCTCCTCACCTGCGGTTCGTACTTCGTGAAGGTGACCTCGGAGTAATCGAGGCGGATGGTGTCGTCTTCGAGGTAGGCGAGCATGTGCTTCATCCAGTGCTCGTCGTCGCGCTCGGGGAAGTCCGTGCGGGAGTGGGCGCCACGGCTCTCGGTGCGCGCGACCGCCCCGGTGACCATGGTGGCCGTGAGATCCAGCTGATTCGTACCGTGTATAAATATCGGCACACGATCGATGGTCGCACCACGCCACGCCGCCGTCAAGAAGCACGCGGGAGTGCTCGTTGCTCCGCGGTGGCAGGCGGATTTCACCGTCCGGCCAGGGTGCTCCGGATTGTCGAGTTCGCGCTGGTAATTGGTGCACTGGGTGCCCTGGTGGCTCTTGCGCTGGTCGATCGCATGGGGATGATCTCCAACGCGCTCTATTTTGGATGACTGAACACGGGGCTGTCATCGCTCATGGACTGGTCGTTCGCGCATCTTTCGAATCGGATGGGCGCGTCGTACTGGTGCGCCTGATGCCAGAGGGCGAGCGCCGACTGGCCGGCGCCGTCAGCTCGCTTCGCGCATAGCGCGCGGCCCTGCGCGGCGTGCTCGGGGCAGGTCTCAAGCCGAAGTGACCGCGTACCCGCTGCCATCCTCCCGATGGGTTGGATGGCGGGTGCTCACGCCGCTTGCCCTGCCAATGCATACCTCCACCACGGCGTCGATGCAGGCTTGTGTCGCCGAGATCACCCTGCCACCCGAGTCCGCGGGCAGGGCCGCGCAGCGGCGCGCAGGCGAACCGCTCTCAGTCCTCGTGGCGGTAGCCGCCGGAGGAGGTCGACAGGTCCATCTCGCACCGACCGCGACCAGGGCAGAACCACACTAGGTCTGAAACTGACGAAGGTCGTTTACATCGGGGTCTGTCCGTGAGAGGAAGACTCCATGAGCGAACAAGAACAACAGCGCAAGATCAGGCACTGAGGGTCGCGGTCACACGGAAGGAAGTTCTGGGCCGCCGACTCCTTCCTCGAAACCCCCGCTGGCGAGCGGAATTCTGATGATGCCAACGAACGCATCAGGCGAAGGAGCGGGGTTTGTGCGACGGGGTCATGAGGGCGGTGCACCTCCCGCATTGCCCCCCGGAGTTCACTCGGCGAGGAGCTGACGCAGGACGTAGGGCAGGATCCCGCCGTGGCGGAAGTAGGCCGCCTCGGCCGGGGTGTCGATCCGGACGATCGCAGTGAGCTCACGGGTCTGCCCGTCCTGGTCCACCCGGACCGTGACCTCGTCGGGCAGCTCTGCGCTGTCTCCTGACGCGGCACGCTCCAGCCCGGTGATCGAATAGAGCTCCCCACCGGTCAGGCCCAGACCCTCGGCTGAGTCCCCCGGCATGAACTGCAGCGGTAGCACGCCCATGCCGATCAGGTTCGAGCGGTGGATCCGCTCGAACGAGGTCGCCAGCACCGCCTTCACGCCCAACAGCAGGGTGCCCTTGGCCGCCCAGTCCCGCGACGACCCCGAGCCGTACTCGGCACCGGCGATGACAAGCAGCGGGACGCCCTCTGCCGCGTACGCGGCGGCGGCGTCGAAGATGGTCATCTGCTCACCGTCGGGTAGGTGGCGGGTGAAGCCGCCCTCCACACCGGGCACGAGCTGATTGCGCAGCCGGATGTTCGCGAAGGTACCGCGGATCATCACCTCATGGTTTCCTCGGCGCGACCCGTAGGAGTTGAAGTCCTCCGGGCTCACGCCGTGCTCGGTCAGGTGCTGTCCGGCTGGTGAGTCCTTCCTGATCGTCCCCGCGGGCGAGATGTGGTCCGTAGTCACCGAGTCACCCAGCAGGGCGAGCACCCGGGCGCCGGTGATATCACGCAACGGCGCCGGCTCGCGGGGCATGCCCTCGAAGTACGGAGGCTGGCGTACGTACGTCGACGCCTCATCCCACGCGAACATGTTCGCGGAGGGCACGTCGAGGCTGCGCCAGTTCTCGTCACCGTCGAAGACCGTCGCGTAGCCGCCGGTGAACATGTCGGCCCTCAGGCACTCGTCGACGACCTCCTTGATCTCCTTGGTCGTCGGCCAGATGTCGCGCAGGTACACCGGCTGACCGTCGCCGTCGAGGCCCAGCGGGTCGTTCGGCAGGTCGACGTGCATGGTACCGGCCAGGGCGTACGCGATGACCAACGGTGGGGAGGTGAGAAAGTTCATCTGGGTCTCGGCGTGGATCCGCCCCTCGAAGTTGCGATTGCCCGACAGCACCGAGCACACGGTCAGGCCGCCTCCGGCCACCGCGGCACTGACCTGCGGGATCAGCGGCCCGGAGTTGCCGATGCATGTCGTGCAGCCGTAGCCGACCAGGTCGAAGCCGAGCTTGTTCAGGTACGGCGTCAGCCCGGCCCGGTCGTAGTAGTCGGTGACCACCCGCGAGCCGGGCGCCAACGAGGTTTTCACCCACGGCTTGCTGGCCAGCCCTCGCTCCACGGCCTTTTTTGCCAGCAGCCCCGCGCCGACCATTACGAAAGGGTTTGAGGTGTTCGTGCAGGAGGTGATCGCCGCGATCACGACGTGGCCGTTGTCGATGGTCGCGCTCTGCCCGTCGGCGAAGTTCACCGGCACCGGGTTCGAGGACCACTGCTGTGAGACGTCACACTCGTAGGGCTCACTCGGTCGGTCACCGGGGCGGCCTTGGGTGATCGAGATCGGGTCGCTGGCGGGGAACGACTCGGCCGACGCCTCGTCGAGACCGGTCAGCTGGGCGGGCGCGGGCGCCCCGTCTGCCAGTAGACATCCGATCGTGCGTGCGGCGGAGGCCAGCGGGATCCGGTCCTGGGGCCGTTTCGGCCCGGCGATCGACGGCTCCACGGTGGCCAGGTCGAACTCGATGGTCTGGGAGTAGGCCGGCTCGTGATCAGGGTCATGCCACAGGCCCTGCTCCTTCGCGTAGACCTCGACCAGCCGGACCTGCTGCTCGCTGCGCCCGGTCAGGCGCAGGTAGGTCAGTGTCTCGTCGTCCACCGGGAAGATCGCACAGGTGGAGCCGTACTCCGGACTCATGTTGCCCAGGGTCGCCCGGTTCGCCAGCGGGATGCGCGCCACACCCGGCCCATAAAACTCCACGAACTTGCCGACCACCCCGGTGCGGCGCAAGAGTTCGGCGATGGTGAGCACCAGATCGGTCGCCGTGGTCCCTTCTCGGAACTCGCCGGTGAGCTTGATGCCGAGCACCTGGGGGATGAGCATGCTCATCGGCTGGCCGAGCATGGCGGCCTCGGCCTCGATGCCACCGACCCCCCAGCCGAGGACGCCGAGCCCGTTGACCATGGGGGTGTGCGAGTCGGTGCCGACCAGGGTGTCCGGGTACGCCTGCGGGCCGTCCGGCCCCTGCCTGGTGAACACCACCCGCGCCAGGTACTCGAGGTTGACCTGGTGGCAGATGCCGGTGTCCGGCGGCACCACCAGAAAGTCGTCGAAGGCCTGCTGCGCCCAGCGCAGCAACTGGTAGCGCTCCTGGTTGCGCTCAAACTCCAGGTTGGCGTTGACGCGGAACGCGTCGGGGCGGGCGAACACGTCAGCGATGACCGAGTGGTCGATGACCAACTCGGCCGGGATGAGCGGGTTGATCTTCTGCGGGTCGCCGCCGAACGCGGCCATCGCGTCGCGCATGGCGACCAGGTCGACCACGCACGGAACCCCGGTGAAGTCCTGCAGCAGGACCCGGGCCGGGGTGTACTGGATCTCCTTGCCGTGCTCGGCTGCGGGATCCCATGACGCGAGCGCGCTGACCTGGTCAGCGGTCACCAGGACGCCGTCCTCGTTACGTGCCAGGTTCTCGAGCAGCACCTTGAGGCTGTAGGGAAGCCGGCTCGCCCCGTCGATCCGGTCGAGCCGGTGGACGCCGTACGTGGTGTCGCCGACGGTGAGCCGGTCGCGGGTGCCGAAGCTGTTCGTGGTCATGCCAGTTCAGGTGCTGCTTCGCCCATGGCGTGGAGGGCCAGCGTGGAATGGGCGTACGCCCCTCCGGCCCGCATCTCGGAGGCGACCCAGATCGCCTCCATGATCTCCTCTGGGCTTGCTCCCGTGCGGCGGGCCAGCTTGGTGTGTCCCGTGATGCAGTAGGGGCACTGAGTCACGTGCGCTACGGCCACGGCGATCAGCTGCTTAGTCTTCTGCGGCAGGGCCCCCTCGGCGAAGACGGCGCGGCTGAAGTTCTCGAAGGCCTCGTTGATCTCTGGAGCAAGCTGTGCCCGTCGAGCGGCGATCTCGGGTGTCGCCGCCGGGTATATACCCTCAGCCATCACTCGGCTCCGGTTCCGGCCGCGCCGGCATGCGACGCCTGAGCCGTCAAGGGTGCCTCGATACCTTCGAGACTCGTCACGTCGGCACCCAGTCCGACGGCGAGGCGGTTCCAGCTGTTGATCGCCACGACCGCGAAGGTGAGCGCCGCCACGTCCTCCGACGAGAAGACGGCCTCGACCCTGGCGTAGTCCTCGTCTGGCGCCCCAACGTGCGCGAGGTCGGTCAGGCACTCGCACCACGCCAAGGCGGCCTGCTCACGCTCGGTGAAAAACGGGGTCTCGCGCCATGCCGCGACGGTATCGAGCCGCACCTGGTGTTCACCGCGGGCCCTGGCGTCGCGGGTGTGCATCGCCAGGCAATAGGCACAGCCGTTGATCTGCGACGCACGGACGCGTACGAGTTCCACTAGGGCCGGCTCGAGCGGGCTCTCGTCCAGCGCCTCCTCCAGCCGCACCAGCGCCGCCACACCCTTCGGGAACTGCTCTCTATAGTCGACCCGCATGGTCACGCGCTCCTTGGTTCGGTCAGTCCTGACATCTCATGCGTTGTGGCTGGGGGCCGGGTGGCCGGGCCGATGCGCGCGCGGTCTGGTCACCTCGCCACGGGAATCCGCGCAGCGCAGCTCGCAGATCCGGTGCATCCTGATATTCCGGTCGAGGGGCCTCCTGCAACCATGAACATCCCCTGCTGACTCGTCTCCTGAGTTTGAATCGTACCCCGATATGTACACCGTGGTCAATCGACCGGCCAACCAGCATCCCTACGCCGTAGGTCCCGGTGTCACGTGCGCAGCGGCGCGGGGTTGTGGGGCGAAGACGCGGTCGTAGGATCGACGGGAGCAGGCGATGATCACCCACCGTACCGAGCCCGCGAGCCGCTCCGTCGGCAACCAGATGCAAGCGGTAAGGCGGTGATTGGCGAGGTCGAAGGGTGCGGTCGAGCGGGTCCCTCCTCCATACCCTGCCTGCGCAAGCTCGCCACTATGAACCCGTGCCGGTCGAGGCCAGCGGGGCACACCACCGCATCAGCCTGACGGGCGACGGAGAGGACTCTGCACGCAAGCGCCAGCCGCGGCAGCGTCAGGCTTTTCGGTCAGCGCTCGTGTGTCAGAACGCGGCCGGCCGCGCGGGAAGACGGGGCGCGCCGCTTCCGGTCACCGAACACCGACTGCATCCGGGCCGTTGGTGCCCGCGGACTCGGGTGGCGGGGTGATCTCGGCGACGCAAGCCCGCATCGACACCGTGGTGCACGCACGCGTTGGCAGGGCAAGTGGCGTCAACACTCCCGCTCCGACCCGTCACGAAGACAAGGGCGGCGGCGAGGTCACTTCGGCTTGCGATCTCCACTGAGTACGCCGCCCACGGCCGCACGTTGTGCGTGAAGCGAGCTGACGGTGCCGGCCAGTCACCGCTCGCGCTCTGGTGCCAACCGCACCAATACCACGCGCCCATCCAGTTCGGAGGACGCGCGAACAACCAGTCCAGCAGCCTCGCAGCGGTCAATGAGCTCGGTCACGGCGCTCGGGCCAAGCGCGAGCCGCCTGACCAGATCCATCACCGTCGCTTGTTCGCTCGCGTCTGGGGCTCCCTTGATCATCAATAGCAGCAGGTGCCGCTGTGGAGTCAGCGCGTCGGCCTCGTCGGCGGGCCAAGCAGGTTCGCGGCCGCGCGATGCTATGCCAGCTCGGTATCATTCCTGACGACGAGCCGCACGATCATGCGGCTGCTGGACAAGATACAACGGTCGCCGGCTAGGGCGTAATCTCTCGCACCGTGACCTCGTCGGCGTGCACCTGGACTCAGAACGCATTGTATGCCGCCTCACCCCCAGCGCCCGGCATTCGACCCATCGAGGTTCTGGCACTCGGTTCCGTCGTGCACGATCGCCGCGTCGCCCTTCATCAGTACGCTCCATCCCGTGCCCGCGCATGAGTCAGGGCCGTAGGCCTCGATGGCCACCGGTGCGGCGGTGGCAGTCGGCGAATGTGAGACAGTCCCCAGTCGTGCAGACCGACTCTCCGCAGGCCGCCGGGATGGCGCGGTGACCGTCAGCGCCACGGCGACCACGTCGCGCAACGGAACACCGCGTGTCTTCAGCGGGATCAAGCCGACCGGCCATCCGCATCTCGGCAACTACCTCGGTGCGATGCGCCACTGGGTAGCAGACCAGCACTCGGTCGACGCGCTGTACTGCGTCGTCGATCTTCACGCGCTGACCGTCGAACACGATCCCGCCGCCGTCCGTGCAGTGACCGTGGAGGTAGCCTGCCTCTTGGTGGCCGCGGGTTTGGACCCCGAGGTCTGCACGCTCTTCGTCCAGAGCCACGTCGCCGAACATGCGGAGCTGAGCTGGTTGATGGAGTGCACCGCAACCTTCGGAGAAATGCGCCGCATGGTGCAGTTCAAGGAGAAGAGTCGCGGACAAGAGTCGGTACGCGTCGGCCTGTTCACATATCCGGCACTGATGGCCGCGGACATTCTTCTCTATGATACCGACCGCGTCCCCGTCGGGGACGACCAGCGTCAACATTTGGAGCTAGTGCGCAACCTGGCCCTACGTTTCAACCACCACTACGGCGAGACGTTTGTCGTGCCCGAAGCGGCGATCCCTACGGTCGGCGCGCGGATCATGGACCTCCAGGATCCGATCGGAAAGATGGGCAAGTCTCACGATTCGCCGATGGGCACCGTGTACCTGCTAGATTCGCCGGCGGACATCGAGCGCAAAATCAAACGGGCCGTCACCGACACGGAATCCGAGGTTCGCTTCGATCCCGAAAATAAGCCGGGCGTGTCCAACCTGCTGAGCATCCTCGGCGCTGCGACGGGCGAGGATCCTGTGACACTCGCGAAGCGATACACCCAATACGGAGCGCTGAAGGACGACACTGCCGCAGCAGTGGTCGATGCCCTCAGCTCTGTGCAGGAACGCTACGCGGAGCTGTCGAGTGATCCCGGCGAAATGGACGCCATCCTCAGCAAAGGAGCCGACAAGGCGCGCGCGGTGGCCGCGCATACGCTGGACCGGGCAAAGCGCGCGATCGGTCTGCTCACGTCGTGTCGGTGACCTGATACTCCAACCGAGGATCGGCTGGAGCACGAACTCAATCCCCGCCGATAGTGAAAGCCTCTTCTCGAAAACCAATCCTTCAGGAAGTCGGTGTAGAACTTGCGAGTCGGAGCCGTCGCGACAGACTGGCAGACCGAGCTGCTGACACTGCGCACGCAGCTGGGCGATCGTGTTGATCTCGCCGTTGTGGCCAAGCGGTGAGAATGACTGCGAACACGGACATGTACGAGGCCTTGCGGCATCTCACCGAAGCAGTCTCCTGCACCGAAGCTGGCGATCGCACGGCCCCGCACTCGGCAGCTCGCTCGACCAGACAGCACCACCAACCACTCCGCCCCGCGCGCGCCGGCCACGGTGAGGTCCCGCCCTGCCGCGATGGTGACCGGCGCCCCGAGGGAGGCCACCGCCTGGATCTGACGGTTGGTGTAGTCCGAAAAGAGCGGCACGCTGCGTGGCTCGGACAGAACATTCCTCGGCACTCGCTCCCTCATGGACCTCTCCTCTCGGTCTGCGCGTCTCGCTCTCTGACGATCCAATGTTATTCCAGTTGGTGCTAGAGTTTTATGAAGGGCCAGCCCGTCGCCCCCGCCGTTCGGCCACGATCAAGAGGTGACCGACGGGAGGTCTCCGAGACGACAGTGCGGTACCGGCAGCGTCGGCGGGTGCCGACGTGTCTGAGGTGCGAGGGCAACGACGGACATGAGGCCTGAGGGGGCGGTCCGACCGGGCTTCGCACTCGACAGGATCGCGCCTCCTTTGCACCTGCTCACCGTCGGACACGGCACGGCGAGCAGTGACGAGCTCGCCGTGCTACTCGAGGGCGCAGGCGTGAAGCTCGTCGTCGACGTCCGCAGCGTGCCGGGCAGCCGCCGGAACCCGCAGTTCGGCCGCGCGGAGCTGGAGGAGTGGATGCCCGCAGCCGGGCTTGGCTACCGGTGGGAGCCCGACTTGGGCGGCTTCCGACGGTCCGGCGCGGACTCTCCGAACGTGGCGCTTCGCCACCCGTCCTTTCGAGGCTATGCGGACTACATGGCGACGGATCGCTTCAGCGACGCCCTGGGTCGTCTGCTCGACGACGCATCCCGCCAGGTCGTTGTCGTCATGTGCGCCGAGACGCTCTGGTGGCGATGCCATCGGCGTCTCATCGCCGACGCCGCCACCCTACTCTTCGGGGCCGAGGTCCTTCACCTCGGTCACGACGGCCGGCTGTCGGCGCACCGGCTCACCGACGGCGTACGGCTTGCCGGGCTGGGGAGCCTCGTCTATGACGCCGGTCAGGCCCGGCTCGAGCCGGGCGAACCCGTCGATCCGATCGAACCCTCGCAGTCGACCTGAGCGATCCGCGCCGCGACCTGATCACAGAGGGCTTGAGTGCGCGTGGACCGCACCTCCCACGATCCCGGTCGCCCATGGGACCGAGTCGTCCGCTGGCGGTCCTTCAGTGATCTTGACCCCCAACCTGGGTCGCGCCTCAAGATGCAGCGCCGCGGTCGCTCAGGTCACCGGCCGGATCGACGCCGCGCTCGGAAGCTCATGATGACTACTCGACTCACCACCACCGACGAGCCGCCAAGGTCCCGGCCAAGCTCGCCGAGCAGCTCGACGCAGCGTTCGAGGCCGACATCGACCAATTGCCCGGGATGGGCGACGAGTGGGGAGCCGAGCTTGAGGCTGACGACCGAGCACCGCTGTCCGAAGAAGGGCGGCCGACGATCGCATCGGAGATCGATGAACTAGATGGCTCGCCACCCTTCACTGCGCGCTCGCGCAGAAAGGCGTCGAACATGTCCTTCCAAGCAGCCGCGTGAACCTTTACGGCCTGCGTCAGCACGCCGTCCAGATCGAACAGGTACGCCCGCACGCGATCTAGGCAACCCGAGCATCGACAACGCCTACGCCGCCGGGGACGAGCGCCGGTGGGAGAGATCGCTGCGGCAGGAGGCTGGCCAAAGCAGACTTCGACCCGGGCGCGAGCCTCCGCACCTACTCGCCGGTTCGGCCGGAGGGTAAGAAAGGCAGTCGAAGCGACGCTGGAGGACATGCCAGGCAAAACGAGGAGGCTGCCGTGCACGACAACTCATCATCGCCGGGCCCAACGCACCCGGCTGCGGTGAGCGTGCGCCTCGCCAGCGGTCCGCGTGCGGAGATCACCTGGATAGGCCGTTACTTGGACGACCTCGCGAGGACTGGTCCAGAGATGCTGCGTCCGTTCGCTGCCGGGCGCGCCGCGGTGGTCGTCCTGTTTGTGCGACAGCACGAGGACGACTTTGCCCGTGCCGGTCTCCCGGTCGACCGACGCGCATCGCTGGTGGTGCGCTCCGCGACGCTGAGGGATGCGGTCGCGATCCGGAATTGGGATGAGGTGCGGGCCACGGCGGTGGAGATCGCAATGGACCTCGGCGCGTTCATCTCTGCTGGCTCAACCGACTGCGCACCCTCGACGCCCGCGCCGCCGGTATCACGGACCGCTAAACTTCTTCGGCAGCTTCGCCGCTATTGGGGCAGACTCGATGACGCTGTCGACCCGGAATCCGCAGAGGCCTCGGATTCCGAGCCCGCCGAGGGTGGCCCCGCGAAGAGCGAACTCGTGGACGGGACTGATGTTGCGGCCAAGTGGTGAGCTCAGCCAGAGAACGTGTGAGCGTCTCGATCGGGCGGTCGCGATGGGCGCGTGCGAGACCTGGATAGATCGCGCCGAGCTGGGACTTTCGGAGCCGTCGTTGCTTGGCCGCTGGCTGTGCGCACTCGAGGTCCCAGGGGCGTGGATTGCTGCCACGGGATCCTCAGGACCCGATCCGGACCAAAGTGTTGAGAGCGCAGCGCTCCGAGCACTAGAGCGCTTCGGCGAGCTGGCTGACGGCCCACGCCGTATGAGCGACCGACCGCGGACCCCGCCACACAACGTCTCCGCGACCCGCATCCCCGTCGCGCAGCTCGACCCAGCGCTTGATCTGGGCGGCGACGCTCGCGCAGAGCGTGCCGGTGACAACGGCAACGGGGCATTCGGGCCAATGCGCGCGCATCCACACAAGTCTCGTGTCGAGGCCGAGTCCGCACACATCACAGCCCGTGGTGTCGAGTCACCGTCCGCCCCGATCGAGGGCATGCGTCGCCACGTGCGCCGCCTGGCCGAGATCGGCCACGAAGGCGTCGAAGCCATGGACAGACCCTCTGCGTGACCCAGTGACCTAACGGAGATAGTGGGTTCGATGACAAGCTCCAGTTCCCTTGTAGCGAGCCCGATCGGCGAGATCGTCGCGCTCGGCCAGAGTGTCTGGTTCGACAACATCCGGCGTGGACTGCTCAGCTCCGGCGAGTTCGAGCGAATGGTGCGCGAGGACGGCCTAAGCGGGGTGACCTCGAATCCGTCGATCTTCGAGAAGGCGATCGTCGGCTCGACCGACTACGACGAGGCGCTGGCGGACGTACGCGCGGCCTCGGAGCTGAAGGCCGCCGCGCCGGATCCTAAGTCGGTCTACGAGGGGCTGGCGATCGCCGACCTGCGCCAGGCGGCCGATGTGTTGCGCCCCGTGTATGAGGAGACCGACGCCGGCGATGGCTACGTGAGCATGGAGGTCGCGCCCGACCTCGCGCACGACACTGCAGCCACGGTCACGGAGGCGCAGCGGCTGTGGGCGGCGGTCGATCGGCCGAACCTGATGATCAAGGTGCCCGCAACAGACGAGGGCACCCCGGCGATCCGGCAGCTGATCGGGCGGGGAATCAACGTCAACATCACGCTGCTCTTCTCGACCGTGGTCTACGAACGGGTGGTCGAGGCCTACCTGGCAGGGCTGGAGGACCGGCTGGCGCGCGGTGGCGAGATCGAGCGGATTGCCTCGGTGGCGAGCTTCTTCATCAGTCGGATCGATTCCGCGATTGACCCGCGGGTGAGCGCACACCTGCAGGGCAAGGTTGGGATCGCGAGCGCCAAGCTCGCCTACGCCCGCTTCGGGCGACTGTTCAGCGGCAAGCGCTGGCAGGCTCTGCAGGCTCGCGGCGCACGAGCCCAACGGCTGCTCTGGGCGTCGACGAGCACCAAGAACCCAGCCTATTCCGACGTGGTCTACGTCGAGTCGCTGATCGGCCCGGACACCGTCGACACGATCTATCCGGTCACCTATGAGGCGTTCAAGGCCCACGGCAAGGCCCGCGTCACGCTGAGCGAAGACCCGCAGGCCGCGCAGGCGCTGCTCGAGGAGCTCGCCGAGGAAGGCGTCGGCCTCGACCAGGTCACCGACGCGCTGCTCGATGAGGGCGTGGAGCAGTTCATGGAGGCCCAGGGCAAGCTGCTCGCCTCCGTCGAGGCGTCGCTGCGGACACCCGCCGACTCGCAAACCGCGACGCTCGCCTGCTCGCTGCCGGTCGAGCTCGCCCAGCAGGTGGACACGACGATCGAGGAGTGGCGTGACGGCGGCAAGGTCGGCCGCCTGTGGGCCCGCGATGCCCGGCTCTGGAGCAACGCTGACGAGGGGCGCTGGCTGGGCTGGCTGGCGGTGCCGATGGACCAGCTCACGCACGCGCACCGCTTCAGCGCGCTGGTCGACGAGGTCCGCGCGGGCGACTTCGAGCAGGCGCTGCTGCTGGGGATGGGCGGATCGAGCCTTTGTCCGGAGGTGCTCGCGCTCACCTTCCCGACCCGGCACGGGCTGCCGCGGCTGCGCGTGCTCGACTCGACCGACCCGCAGCAGATCACGACCCTCGAGGACGAGCTCGACCTGTCAAAGACGCTCTTCTTCGTCTCCTCGAAGTCCGGGACGACGCTCGAGCCGAACATCTTCGCCGCGTACTTCCACGCCCGCCTGACTGATCTGCTCGGCGCCGCGGAGGCCGGTCGGCGGTTCATCGCGATCACCGACCCGGGCACGCCGCTCGAGCAGCTCGCCGAACAGGCCGGCTACTACGACGTCTACCACGGCTGGCCGCAGATCGCCGGCCGCTACTCGGCGCTCTCGGACTTCGGGATGATCCCCGGCGCCGCCGCCGGGGTCGACGTTCTGGAGCTGCTCGACCGCGCCGAACGGATGGCCCACGCCTGCGCCGCCTGCGTGCCGGCGACCGACAACCCCGGGCTCCAGCTGGGCGCGATCATCGGCACCTGCGCGAGCTCGGGCCGCGACAAGCTGACCCTGATCAGCTCCGCGGGGATCCGCGACCTCGGCGCGTGGCTCGAGCAGCTCTTGGCCGAATCAACGGGCAAGAACGGCAAGGGCGTCGTTCCGGTCGACCGCGAGCCACTCGCTACGCCGGGCGCCTACGGCGACGACCGCCTGTTCGTCTACCTCCGCCTCTCCTCGGACGACGACGAGGACCAGGAGGCGAAGGTGCGGGCGCTCGAGCGCGCCGGCCAGCCGGTCGTGCGAATCGTGCTGGAGGACGTCTACGACCTGGGCGGCGAGTTCTTCCGCTGGGAGTTTGCGACTGCTGTCGCCGGCTCGATCATCGGCATCGACCCGTTCGACCAGCCCGACGTCGAAGAGGCCAAGATCGTCGCGCGCACGCTCACCGACGCCTACGACCAGTCGGGCTCGTTGCCGGAGCTGGCCCCGTTCTTCGCCAGCGACGGGTGCCAGTTGAGCGCAGACGAGCGCAACGCGGGCGAGCTCCGGCACGCAGCGGGCGAGAGAGCGCCGCTCGAGGGCTATCTGGCGGCCCAGTTTGGTCGCGTCAAGTCGGGTGACTACGTCGCGCTCCTGGCCTACCTGCCGGTGAGTGCCGAACACGAACGGCTGCTGACAGACATCCGCGTCCTGATCCGCGACCGACTGCATGTGGCGACCTGTGTCGGCTTCGGGCCGCGGTTCCAGCATTCGAGCGGGCAGGCCTACAAGGGCGGGCCCAACTCCGGGGTGTTCCTGCAGATCACCTGCCGAGACACGGTCGAGCTGCCGGTGCCGGGGCATGCCTACACGTTCGGGGTGGTCAAGGAGGCTCAGGCGCGCGGCGACTTCGACGCGCTCGCCAAGCGGGGACGGCGCGCCCTGCGCATCGACGTCGGCGCCGATGCCACGAAGGGACTGACGGTTCTGCGCAACGCGATCGCGCGAGTCCTCCCCTAACCAGCGCTGAAGACGAAGGCGAGCTAATGCAACTGGGAATGGTCGGCCTCGGACGGATGGGCTCGAACCTCGTCCGGCGGCTCCTGCCCGCCGGTCACGAGTGCGTCGTCTTCGACGTCGACCCGAGCCAGGTCAACGAGCTCGAGGCTGAGGGTGCGACCGGCAGCAGCTCGCTCGACCGGCTCGTCGCCAAGCTCGACAAGCCTCGGGCCATCTGGGTGATGGTGCCGGCCGGGCAGATCGCCGAGCAGACCGTGCGCGACCTGGGCGAGCGGCTGGAAGCCGGCGACGTGATCATCGACGGCGGCAACTCCTACTACCGTGACGACATCGCGCGTGCGGCCGCGCTTGGCGAGAAGGGAATCCACTACCTCGACGTCGGCACAAGCGGCGGCGTCTGGGGCCTCGAGCGCGGCTACTGCCTGATGATCGGCGGCGAAGCCGAGGTCGTCAAGCGGCTAGGGCCGCTGTTCGCGGCGATCGCGCCGGGCGTCGAGGTTGCGGCGCGCACACCGGGCCGCAGGGGGAGACCGGCCAGCGCCGAGCGCGGCTACCTGCACTGCGGCCCGGCCGGCGCCGGCCACTTCGTCAAGATGGTCCATAACGGGATCGAATACGGGATGATGGCCGCCTACGCCGAGGGTCTGAACATCCTCCAGAACGCCAACGCCGGCACTGTTCAGCGTAAGACCGACGCCGAGACGGCGCCACTGGAGCACCCCGAGTACTACCAGTACGAGATCGACATCCCCGAGGTCGCAGAGGTCTGGCGGCGCGGCAGCGTGATCGCCTCCTGGCTGCTCGACCTGACCGCCCAAGCGCTGCTCGCCTCGTCCGACCTGCACGAATACTCGGGCCGGGTGTCCGACTCCGGCGAGGGCCGCTGGACGGCGATCGCCGCGATCGAGGAGAGCGTCCCGGCGCCGGTCCTGCTGGCAGCGCTCGCCTCGCGCTTCAGCTCTCGCGGCCTCGACCAGTTCGCCGCCCAAACGCTCTCGGCGATGCGCAAGCAATTCGGCGGCCACGCAGAGAAACCAGCCGGATGAGCGAAACGAAACGCATCGCGGTCCTGTTCGACATCGACGGCACGCCCCTGATCACGGGCGGCGCAGGAGCCGCGTCGTGGCGGCTCGCGTTCGACGAGCTGTACGGAATCCCAGCCGACATCGGAAAGTTCACCGACAGGGGCATGACCGACCCCGACGTCGGACGCAAGACCTTCGAGGCGGTGCTGGAGCGCAAGCACGAACGCACGGAGTTCTCCCGGCTGCTCGAGTGGCGGCTCTATTACCTGCACAAGACGGTCGCGGAATCCAAGGACTATCGGGTTCTGGCGGGCGTGGAGGAGCTGCAGCCAAAGCTGATCGAGGACGGCTACCTGCTCGGCCTGGTCACCGGGAACCTGGAGGCCGCCGCCCATATCAAGCTGCACCGCGCGCAACTGAACCGTTTCTTCTCCTTCGGCGGCTACGGATCCGACTCCACCGACCGAGGCGAGCTGACCAAGATCGCGCTCAAGCGCGCCACACTGGTCTCCGGCGAACCGGTGGCAGCCGCACAAGCGATCGTCGTCGGCGACACACCCCACGACGTCGAGGGAGCACACGCCGCCGGGATCGCCTGTGTCGGCGTCGGCAGCCACAACTTCACCATCGACCAGCTGCGCGAGGCAGGCGCCGACTACGCGATCGCCTCGCTGACCGAAGGTCTGCCGCTGTGAGCTCCGGGAAAGGCCGCCGGCTCTACATGCTGTCGTTCGACCACCGCGGGTCGTTCGAGAAAGAACTGCTCGGGCTCGCCGGCGCGCCCGTCAAGGACGAGCGAGCACGGATCAGCGCACTCAAGGCCCTCATCTACGCGGGCTTCCAGCAGGCGGTTGCCACGGGCGCCCCGAAGGACGCCTGCGGGCTGCTGGTCGACGAGGAGTTCGGCGATGGAATCGCCCGGTCGGCCCGAGCCGCCGGCTTCACGCTGGCGATGCCGGTCGAGCAGTCTGGAAAGCAGGAATTCGACTTCGAGTTCGGCGACGAGTTTGGCGAGCACATCGAGGCGTTCGATCCGACCTTCGCGAAGGTGCTCGTGCGCTACAACCCGGACGGCGACGAGCAGCTCAACAGCCGCCAGGCAACAAGGCTCGCGCGGCTCTCTCGGTGGCTACGCGACCGCGAGCGCCACCTCCTGCTCGAGCTGCTCGTACCCGCGACGGACGCACAGCTCGGCCGGCTCGGCGGCGACCGAGACGCGTACGACCGCGGGCTACGGCCGGCCCTGGTGGTGCGTACGATCGCCGCGCTTCAAGACGCCGGCGTCGAGCCGCGCATCTGGAAGATCGAAGGCCTCGACGAGCGCGCCGACTGCGAGCGGGTCGTCGCCCAGGCGCGCAGCGACGGGCGCGACGAGGTCGACTGCGTCGTGCTCGGCCGCGGCGCCGACCCCGCCCGCGTCGCCAGCTGGCTGCAGCAAGCCGCGCTTGTTCCCGGTTACATCGGCTTCGCGATCGGCCGCACGATCTGGGAGGATGCCCTGCGCAAGCATCTCGCCGGCCGGCTCGATGCCGCCGCGACGAGCGAGAGAATCGCGGACGAGTACCGCCGGATGATCGGTGTCTATGCGGCTGCGGCCGACGCGACGCCCCCAGTCGCATGACTGCCGCCCCCCCGACTCCTGACGCAGCGCCTGCGACGCCCGAGGACCAGCTGCTGATCCTCTTCGGCGCGACCGGCGACCTCGCCAAGCGCAAGTTGCTTCCCGGCCTCTTCCATCTCGCCGTCGCAGGGATGATGCCCACCCATTACCGGATCGTCGGTTCCGGCCGCCCGGAAGGCGCCCCGGACACCGACGGCTTCCGCTCGCACGTACACGGGGCGCTCGCCGAGTTCGGGCGTCGTGAGCTCAGCGACGAAAACTGGGAGCCGTTCGCTCGCAGCCTGTCCTTCGCGGCCGCCTCTACCGAGCAGCCGCACGCGCTCCTAGACGCGGTCGCCCGAGCCGAGCAGGAGCTTGGAGGCGGCGTTCGGCGCCTGATCTACCTCGCCGTGCCGCCGAATGCGTTCGCGCCGATGGTGCAGATGCTCGGCGCCTCCGGCCTTACCAAGGGTGCCAGGCTGATCGTCGAGAAGCCGTTCGGGAGCGACCTCGCCTCCGCGCGCACACTCAACAAGATTCTCCACAGCGTGCTCGAGGAGACGCAAATCTTCCGGATCGACCACTTCCTCGGCAAGGAGGCGGTTCAGAACATCCTCGCCTTTCGCTTCGGCAACGGCCTGTTCGAGCCGCTCTGGAACCGCGAGCACGTCGACTACGTCCAGATCGACGTGCCCGAGCAGCTGACGATCGAGGGCCGTGCCGGCTTCTTCGAGCAGACCGGCACGTTCCGCGACATGGTCGTGACCCATCTCCTGCACGTCCTCGGCTTCATCGCCATGGAGCCAACGAGCCGCCTCGACGCCCAGTCGCTGCGCGACGCGACCGGGAAGGTGTTCGACGCGATCAAGCCCCTCGACCCCGGCCGGGTGATCTTCGGGCAATACGACGGCTACCGCGCAGAGCCCGGGGTGGCGCCCGACTCAAACGTCGAGACGTTCGCCGCGCTCGAGGTCGAGGTCGACAATCCGCGCTGGGCCGGGGTGCCCTTCCAGCTGCGCACTGGCAAGGCGCTGGCTGAGAGCCGCCACACCGTCACGCTCGGCTTCAAGGAGCCCGTGCGGGAGATGTTCGAGCTCATTTCTGAGACCTCAGTTGCGAGCGCGCGCCCAAACGAGCTGACCTTTGAGCTCTCAGATCCCGGCGTGATCTGGGTCGACTTCCTCGCCAAGACACCCGGCGCGAAGATGAGTCTGGGCGCCGCGTCGCTGACCTTCCGCTACGGCGACTCCTTCACCATCGCCAACGAGCTCGAACCCTACGAGCGCCTGATCCACGACGCCCTACTCGGCGACCACCTGCTCTTCACGCGCGCCGACGGGATCGAACGACTCTGGGAGATCTCGAGTGCATTGCTCGAGCACCCGCCGCAACCGCGGCCCTACCCGCCGGGGTCATGGGGCCCGGCGGCGATCGAGGGACTCGTCGCTCCCCACCGCTGGCACCTGCCCTACGGCGCCGAAAGCGTCTAATAATGGCAGACGAAGTCGACCCCAGCGAGGACAACGGCCCCCCTGCCACCGAGGCCGAACTCCAGGACGAGTTCCTAAAGGAGAAGTTGCTCAGCGAGCAGGGCGAGCATCCGCGAATGAACCTCGCCCGGGTGCATATCCGTCTTGGACGCAGGTTCTTCTCCGTGTGGCGGCTCCTAGGGATCGGAGTCGCTGTGGCCGTTGTCTTGGTGGTTGCCGCCAAGCTCTATGTCGCCAGCAGCGCCGGTCACGGATTCCTGGCCCGGCACGCCTGCGTCCCGGTCTCCCCGGTCGTGCCGGCGGGGATGCCCGCCTTCGTCCGCTGGGCACACCTGTTGACCTTCTTCTTCCTCGTGATCATCGTCCGCTCGGGATTGCAGGTGCTTGCCGATCATCCGCGTCTGTACACCAAGGTGCACTGCACGCCGGGGCGGGAGTGGCTGCGCTTTCGCGGGCCGGTGCCGACCGACCGTGTGTGGACGGCCAAGGAGGACACGATCACGTTGAGCCCGCTGGTCGGGCTGCCCGGCGGTCGGCACACGATCGGCGTCGCGCGCCACTGGCACTTCATCTTCGACATCCTGTTCGTGCTCACCGGCATCGTCTACGCCGCCTTCCTCTTGTCGACGCCGTGGCTACACCGGCTCCTGCCTACCCATGCGTCGATCGTCCCCGCCGCGGGCTCCTGCGCCGTCACCTACTTGAGCCTGCACTTCCCTAGCGGCGCGAGTGGCTTCTTCCGCTACGACGCGCTTCAGCAGCTGACCTACTTCGCGGTCATCTTCATCCTCGCGCCGCTGGCGATCCTCACCGGCCTGGCCATGTCGCCTGCCCTGGACAACCGTTTTCGCTGGTATCCGCGCCTGTTCGGCAACCGCCAGATCGCACGCTCGATCCACTTCCTGGTGATGGTCTCCTTCGTGGTCTTCTTCATCGGCCACATGGCCCTGGTCGCCCTGACCGGCTTCGCGGCCAACCTCAACGACATCACCCTCGGCAACAACGACAACAACCTCGACGGCTTCGCGATCTGGCTGCTCGTGATCGCGCTGGTGATCGCCTTCAACGTCTGGGCGGTGCGCTTCTCCTGGACACACACCCGTGTCCTGCAACGTGTTTCGAACCTCACGGTCGGCCGCCCCATGGACCTGCTGTTCGACCACTACGCACCCCGAGTGGAATACCGCCGCGAGGACATCAGCCCCTACTTCTGGCCCAACCACGCACGCCTCCCCGACAGCCCCGAGTGGTGCGCACTCCGCGACGACGACTTCCACGCCTACCGGCTCAAGGTGCACGGACTCGTCGAGAACCCCGTCGAGCTTTCCCTGGAGCAGATCGAGGCGATGCGCAAGCGGGAGCAGATCACTCTGCACCACTGCATCCAGGGCTGGTCGGGGATCGCTGAATGGGGCGGTCTGCCCTTCGCCGAGCTGATCGAGCTCGTGCGCCCGAAATCGGAGGCCGAGTGGGTGATGTTCTACTCCTTCGCCGCGGGCGGAGAAGGAGGCCGCCGCTACTACGACTCCCACTCAATCGGCGACCTGCGCCACCCCCAGAGCCTGCTCGCCTACGAGATGAACGGCGAACGCCTCCCGATCCTGCACGGCCGCCCTCTACGGCTGCGGGTCGAGAACCAACTCGGCTTCAAGCACGTCAAATGGATCAGCGAGATCGAGTTCGTCCACCACTTCCGCGAACGCTACGCAGGACAAGGCGGCTACAACGAAGACCACGAGTTCTTCGGCTACCGCGACGAGATCTGACGACGAGCGCTCCGGCGAGATCTTGGCCGCCGCCGGCTTCCTTGGCCGCCGGCTTCCGTCCACATTGCTCCAGTTCGGGGCGAACCCGATTCAACCCGGAAGGGCTCGACATGAAAGCTGCAAGTGACCCGAAGCGGGTGCTCGTGGTCGTAGACCGCGCCATCGTGGATGTCGCCTCGGTGGCGGCGAGCGTCGCGCGAGCGGAGCGCCAAGCGGACGAAGTCTATGTCATC
>Ga0307374_10001258_pt1 | contig 47053 bp, 51 predicted proteins | sample OX3MG_FD_202532 | JGI IMG/M metagenome (GOLD analysis project Ga0307374, IMG submission 202532) | Soil microbial communities from Risofladan, Vaasa, Finland - OX-3 | ecosystem: Environmental > Terrestrial > Soil > Coastal area > Acid sulfate soil | place: Finland: Risofladan, Vaasa | collected...
TCGAACCCGTGCGCCGCGGCGATGGCGCGGGCCTCGGCGAATCGCTGCTGTGCGCGGGCCGCCGCGACCGGGTCGGTACGGGACTTGGTCAGGTTGTCACCTGACAGCACCAACTGCCGGATCCGCCGACGCGCGTCGTCGTCGGGTGCCTGCAGATCGTCGGATGGGGAGGAGGTATCGATACACCGAGGGTACCCGATGGCACCGCGGAGTCCTCAGGGTCCGTGCTCATCCCGGGGGCCCGGATCATCGCGCGGGCGGCCACACGACGACGACGTGCCGGGCGCTCATGCGATACTCGCACTCGTGAACTGGCTGATCGACAACGCGGTACTGGTGTCATTTCTGGTCGGCCTCGTGGCCGTACTGATCGCGTTGGTCATCCTCGTCGTGCGGGCGCTTGGGGCGTACCGCCGCGTCCGGGTCGCCACGACGACGCTCTCCAAAGCCGGCGGCGCGCTCGCCGAGGACGTCAACCGCGTGACGGCGGCGCTTGCCGCGCTGCCCGAGCGGCAACTCGAGCTGCAGCAGGCGATCACTGACCTCCAGCAGCGCGCGGCGGCCGTCGGCGTGCTCGCCCGCCACGCCATCGCCGCCCAGCGGATCCTGCGCAGTCCCTTGTGGTTTGTCGGGCACTAGGATCGACAACGTGCCGCCGGTCGCCGTCGTCGACATCGGCTCCAATTCGGTGCGACTGTTCCTCTGGGAGGGCACCAACGGCGATGGGCCGAGCGGCCCGCGGCTGACCACCGTGACCGGACTGCGCCGCGGCGCCGCACCGGACGGGCGCATCGCGCGCGATGCGCTGTCGCGTCTGAGCGCCTGCGCGGCCAGGTACGGGGAGATGATGCGCGCCCGCGGGGTCATCCACGGCGTCGCAGTGGGGACGAGCGCCATCCGCGATGCGCCCAACAGCGCGGCGGTGGCGCGCATCATCGGCGTGCACCTGGGTCTGCCGTTGACGATCGTCTCCGGGACCGTCGAGGCCCGGCTGGCGTACGCGGGCGCCCGGCTCGCCGTCGACGACGCGGGCCCGGCAATCGTGTTGGACGTCGGTGGCGGGAGTACCGAGCTCGTGCGCGGGGATGCGACCGGTCCGACCGGCGCCGTGAGCCTGCAGATCGGCGCGGTGCGCTCGACCGAGGCCTATCTGCACGCCGACCCGCCGCACCCGGACGAGCTCGCCCGCCTGCGCGAGGACGTCGACGTCGCGCTCGCGGACGCCGTTGCGGGGATCGGCGGCCCCGCGCCGTTGGTCGGCGTCGCCGGAACGGCATCGACGCTTGCGGCGATCGATCTGGGCATCTACGACCCCCGCCGGGTGCACGGCCACGTGCTGACGCGGACGCGGGTGGAGGAGATGCTGTCCTGGATGTCCGGCCTGCCGATCGCCGAGCGGGCGCTCATCCCGGGGCTCGAGCCCGCGCGGGCACCGGTCATTGTAGCCGGGACGACGATCGTCGCTGTGGCGCTGGCGGCAGTCGGTGCCGATGCCATGCGGGTCTCTGAGCGGGACCTGCTCGACGGTGCGGTCCTGTACGCCGACAGCCTGATCGGTCCCGTCGGGGCGCTCGTCCCGCAGGTCGCCACGCGGTGGGACCTGCCGTAGACTGGCCGCCATGTCCCCCGATTCGGACCATTTCGACTCCGGGATCGAGCAGTACACGGCGATCGACGGCCTGGTCAGCGCGATCCGCGGCGTCAGCGATCCGCGCGATGAGCGGCGCCTGATCTTCGCCAAGGGGGAGAATACCCGCCATGTCCGGCACGACCAGGTCCTCAAGCGCTGGCCGATCCTCGGCGAGGAGTGGGCCCGCCAGATCGAGGATCGTAGGATCAATTCGGTGGATCACACTCCCGGCGCCGCGACGTTCGGCCGATAGCCCGGCCGGTGCGTCGGCGGGATGAGATCGACTAACCTGCGCCCGCGGCCGGAGTGGCGGAACGGTAGACGCAAGGGACTTAAACTCCCTGGTCCTTCGGGGCGTGTGGGTTCGACTCCCACCTCCGGTACTCGGACATCATCCGCGCGGAGCGTGTGCCGCCGCAAGGCGCGGCGGCACACGGATACGCGGCGCGGGTGAAGTGGAGCTAGTTCGCGCTGATCGGTGTCACGACGCTCGCCGCGAACCGGTTGTGGGAGATCGTGTTCGAGCCCGAGGGCACGTTGAGCGTCCAGATGCCGACCGTCACGTGGCTGATCTTGTTGTGCTTGATCACGGTGCCGGTGATCGGGCCTGCGCCTGATCCGGGCGGGCCCGAGGCCACAAGGATGCCGATCGTGAAGTTGAGATTGATCGGCGGATAGTCGGGATCGCCGCCCACGTTGTCGTTGCTGACGCGGTTGCCGATGATGACGTTGTTGTTGAGGTCGCCCGGTCCGTGCTGGTGGATCACGACGCCGGCAAACCCATTGCCGATGGACGTGTTGTCGCGGATGACGTTGCTGTAGACCGCGGCGTCGGGCGCGCCACCACCGAGCAGAATTCCTCCGCCCTGGCTGGTGGTGCCGTTGCCGATGGCCACGTTGTGGGCAACGAGGTTGTTGTAGACCCCGCCGGCTGCCGTGGGCAGCATCGTCACGGGGTTCCAGGCCGCCACGTGGCCGGCGAGAATGATCCCGCACTGCAACAGATTGTGGGTGACACGGTTGTCGACGACGCGATTGTTGTGGTTCGGACCGAACTCGTCGGTCAGGTAGATACCGCCGCCGTTGTTGTAGGCCCGGTTGTCGGCGACCGTGGAGTTGGTCGTCGACATCAGGTGGATGGCCCAACCGGGCGCCGTCGGGTTCAGGCCGTTGTCGTGCAGTCGGTTGTCTTCGATCGTAATGTTGGACACCGGGGGCGTCAGCGCGGGTGCCGCCGAGACTGAGCCCGGGACCACGATGATGCCCGTGTCCATTGCGTTCTCGACGGTGAAGCCCCGCACCGTGGTCCCGGAGGCGGTGCCGACGATGCCGATGCCGAACGTGTCGCCGGTGGCGTCGAGGACCGCACCGGGTTCACCGACAAGGTTGACTGGCGAGGCGATCGGGACACCGATCTTGTTGGGCCCGACCATCAGGCCGCCGGTGTAGGTGCCTGCCTTGGCCCGCACCGTCTGGCCGCTCGATGCGGTCGACACTGCGGTGATCAGGCTGCACGGTGCGGCCCAGCTGCAGGTCGTCCCGGTGCCCGCTGGCGCGGCCCAGAGGGCTATGCCGTGCCGATGCCCATGGTCGTTGTGGTGCGACGCCATCGCGACGCCGACAGGCGCCAGCGCGGTCGTGGCGGCGAGCGCGAGTGCGAGATTGCGCAAATTGCGTTTCACGTTGCTCCCTGTGTTCATTCGGAAAATCCCGGGGCAACCAGCTGCAATCTGCACGCGTGTGTGTATCCCTACGCGTGCTGCGCAACGGTCAATGGGACGACACTACCCCAGATTTGGCGTACTGCCGAGATCTTCCGCCCGCCCGTTCCCGCACGCCGGTGCGGGATCCGAGCTACAGGCCTGCTGCCCAGTCGTCGCGGCGCGAGTCGCGCACGTCGTCGTCGATGCGCCGGACGACCTCGTGGGGGTGGGCGATGCCGATGAAGCGGAAGTCCGCCTCGGCGACATCCCCACCGGCGGTGTCGAACTCGACGTCCCCAATGCCGAACAGGCGCTGCAGGATCGTCTGGCGCGTGGTGATGTTCTGGATGCGCGCGATGGCTGTCGTCTGTTCGGTTCGCGACAGGATGCCGTGGCGGACAATGATGCGCTGGTTGGTGACCGTAAAGCGCATCGAGTGGCGCACGACGGTGTTGCGGATGATCACCATCACGACCAGGACGATCGAGATCACCCACCAGTCGCCGATCGACAGACCCGTCGGGGACCCGTTGGACCACAGGACTGTCGCCAGCACCGCGGGCAACAGGCTCAGGGTGCCCCAGCGTGCGAAGAACGCCACGCTCGAGCGCGGGGACGGCTGTCCCCGCCAGACCACCTGCTCGTCACGTAGCAACTCCACAGCACCGCACTCCGCGTCGTGGACGCTCCAACCGCTGTTGGGGTGCGCCCCGTGGGGTGATCTTGGCGCAGCGCGTCGGGAACCCTGCCGGGTCCGGATGCCGCGACGCGCCGATGTCGGTTCGGGGATAGGTCCGTTTCACCCACGGCGGCCTGCAGCGCGTGTCTCAGGTGGTGGCCCCCCGCACTGTATCCCCCGTTCGGGGGAACCAGTAATCGCGCCGTGCGCCGACAACGCAAGGGAGACTGGGAACAAGGGGAACGTGATGGCATTGATCGGCATGACCTCCACGGCGGCAACGGCGACCCGGCAGAAGCCGCGACGTCGCAGCCGCGCCAAGGCCCGTCCGGCGCGCGCCCATGCGGTGATCTGCGCGGAACTGCGGGGTCTGGGTGGGCTCGTGCTCGAGCAGGCGCTGCTGGACGGTACCGAAGCGCCCCTTGGGAGCCTTTGCGAATGGGCGGATCGGCTTGCACGCGAGCTCGGGGTCGAGGGCGTCGGGCAGCCGGAGGACTACCGCGGCCTGCTGCACGCCATCGTCGAGATGAACAAGCGCGCCGAATTGCGCCACGCCGCGCTCGAGGCCGCCGCCCCCGCGGGTAACGGAGACGTCGCCGCAGCCTGAGCGGGCCCGCGCCGGGTTAGCTCTGGCGTTGATAAACGTGGTCGGCGAGCGCCGCCAGATCGTCCGTCGGTCCGGGGATCGCATCCAGTAACGTCAGGGCCTGCCGGTGGCGCTCATCCGCGAGCTCGCGCGCGCGCTGGAGCCCGTGGACGCTCACGTAGGTCGCCTTGCCGCGCCGGGCGTCCGCGCCGACGGCCTTGCCCAGCAGCGCCTCGCTGCCGACCTCGTCCAGAATGTCATCGACGATCTGGAACAGCAGCCCCAGTTCATCGGCGAAGGATCGATAGTGCGCGGCGATGGTCGGTGCGGGCGGTGCGAGGACAAGTGCACAGGTGACACAGGCCCCGATCAACCGGCCCGTCTTGAGCAGGTGGACCCGACGCAACGAATCGGCCGAGAGTAGCCCCGCGTCGCGCAGGTCGAGGAACTGGCCGCCGACCATGCCCCCGACGCCGGTCGCACGACTGATCTCGGCGAGGATGCCGACCTGCACCGCCGGGCCGCCTGCCTGCTGTTCGCAGATCAGACGCACCGCCTCGGCGAACAGGGCGTCGCCTGCCAGGATGGCCGCATCCTCGCCGAAGGCCTTGTGGCAGGTCGGCTTGCCGCGGCGCAGGTCGTCGTCGTCCATTGCCGGCAGGTCATCGTGGATCAGCGAATAGGTGTGGATCAGCTCGAGCGCGGCCGCGGCCGGGACCAGGCGTCCCGGATCGACGCCAAGCGCCTCGCCCGTCGCCAGGCACAGGACCGGCCGGAACCGCTTGCCGCCGGCAAGTAGGGAATATCGCATGGCCTCGACGAGGCCCTCGGTGCCCGCCGCGTGGTCGCGCGCGGCCGGATCCGCGGGGAGGAAGTCGATTTCCCGAAGGAATTCCTCGATGCGCGCGCGCAGGTGCTCGGGATACGGGGTGGATGTGCTCACGTGCGAACCGGATGCTATCGACGCACACCGCGCCGGGGGAAGTGCCGGTTCCGCGCCCGGCCCGACATCGGTACGGTGCGCCCATGCGCGCGCTGATCCTGCACGGTCCCGACGACCTGCGCCTGCAACAGGTCCCGCGCCCGGAGCCGGGTGCCGGTGAGATCGTCGTGGCCATCGACGCCGCTCTGACGTGCGCCACTGATGCCAAGGCGCTCGTCCGCGGTGGGCATCCGTCGCTCGGGCCGCTGCCGGCCGCATTCGGCCACGAGGGGACCGGGATCGTGGCGGCGACGGGCGCCGGCGTGTCCGGCGTCGCCGTTGGAGATGCGGTCGCGGTTGCCAATTCGGCCCCCTGCGGGTCCTGCGAATGGTGTCGCGCCGGGCGCGAGGGGCTGTGCTCCGGGATCACGTATCTCAGTGGAACCTACGCCGAATACCTGCTGGTGCCCGCGTCGATTGTGGCCGTCAATGTCGTCCCACGTCCGGCGGGCCTCGTCGCATCCTTGGCGGCGCTTGCCGAGCCGGTCGCCTGCGGCGTACGCGCTGCGGAGCGGTCGTCGGCGCGACCCGGCGACAGCGTCGTGGTGCTCGGCGGCGGCCTTCAGGGGCAGGTCATCGGGATGGCGCTTGCCCGCCGCGGCTGCGAGGTCGTGCTGTGCGACCCGCACCCTGACCGGCGGGAGCTCGCGCTGCGCATGGGCGTACAACGGGTCGCCGACGCGCCCCGCGACGCGGCGGGCATCGCACGGGTTCGGGAACTGACGCCCGGGGGACTCGGCGCGCATGCGACCGTCGCGGCTGTCGGCGCGGTCGGAGTGTGGGAGGCCGCCGCCGCGCTGACCCGTGCCGGCGGCGAGGTCAATTTCCACGGCGGCCCGGCGCCGGATGCGGTCCTTGGGATACCGGCCGCCCGCCTGCACTACCAGGAGATCACGCTGCAGGCGTCCTATCACCACACGCCGGGTACGTTTCGTCGGGCGCTGGCGATGATCGATGCTGATCGGGACCTGTTCGGCGCGCTGATCGGACCGGAGATCGGGCTTGAGCAGGTCGCGGCCGCCCTCGCCGCCCACGGTCCGAAGCGCATTGTGCGGCCCGAACCGTACGGCGACGGGTGATCAGTCGGCCAGCAAGGCGCGCAATTTGTCGATTTGCTGGACCTTCTCGGACAGACGCTCGAGCTCGCGGCTTTGCTGGCGTACGAGCGATGTGAGCTCGTTGAGCGCGGTGGTCGCGCGCGCGATCACGGCGTCGGCGTCGCCCGTCGGGGCCTTCTTGCGGCCCCGCGGCCGCACCGTTCCGTCGTTGCGCTGGCGGGCGATGCGGTAGTAGTTGGCCGCGACGGTACCGGCGCGACTGCCGCGTTCGACCGCGATCCGCTGGAACGCCTCGGTGCGCGTGATGTGTTCCGCGCCGACCAGCGCCTCGACCTGCGCGAAGATCTGTTCACCGATCTTCCCGCGTCCGGTGGTCTTGTCGGTGTCGCTCATTCACACAACTCCCGGTATTGGATTCATTAACTTGGGAGTGGTGTACCACGTTGCACGGCATACGTGCCCCGATCCGGTGTAACTACATTGATCGGATTGCTATAGCGGATATCAAATCGTCGTTATCCGCCGAATACCGCGATCGTCGCAGTAAAGGCGTGCAAGTAATTGCGTCCCCCGACCGAACCGAACTCCCCGTTACAAAACAGGCCCGCGACGGGCGGATCCCCGAATCGCGTGGCGAGGACCCCCGCGTCGTGGTGTGCATCGTGGAACATGGCCGCACCGCGGGCGATGCACGTAAACATCAGCGCACCGGCGATCTCGCGGTGGTGGCGCTGCGCGGCCGCGTGGGTGACCGCATGCAAATCATCCGACGCGGAGACGTTGTCGCGCACATGCAGCCGTACGGTCTGGCCGACGCGGACCTGCTCGCCGACGTGAATCGCGCCGTCGTCGGCATCGGCGCCGAGGATCCCGCGCATCAGGTAGTCACCACTTTGATAGTCGGGCTGGTTCTCATTCATGACGATGCCAAGCGTGATTCCCGAGTTCACCAGCCCGAGCGTGGCGTCGTCGAGCCCGTCGAGGATGTCCTGGAGCTTGCTCAGTGCCGGCGCGCCCGCCAGCGAGTAGATGCGGCCGGCATTGTCGCCATCGGTCACGACCATGTCGGGTCCGATGGGCGTGCAGCCCTGCGAGACCGCCGTCGTCACGTCGATGCCGCCGATGCGGACGCCGACCAGGCCATCACACATGTGCTCGTCATCCAGCCAGAGCACATGGTCGCCGGGGCGATCGCCTCCCGCGGCCAATCCTCCGACGATCGTCGGTCGCCACTGGGCGGAGTTGGCGATCCGCAGGAGCGTGTCGACCGGGTACGAGAACGGGTCGGCGAGCGCGATCACGACCTCGCCGTTCTCCGGGCGGGGCCGGTCGGGCGGGGCGTCGCCCCCCGCCGCGGGCCAGCCGGAGATCTCGAGCGCCCCGTCGCTGTCGCGCCGGCCGACCGAGCGGATCGGGGTGATCCGCGCCGCGGGCAGGACCGCTGCCCAGACGACCAGCGCCGCGTCGGTCTCGACCTCGCGGCCCGTGCCGACGACCCCAGCGCCCATGCACCCGATCATGTGTTGTGGCGCGAGTTCGGCTGCGATCGCCGCGCGGACCGCCGGGGGATCGTCGCACAGCTGCGGGCTCGCGAAGACGACGACAAGGTCGGCGTGCCCGCCCAGCTCGGCGGCGACGGCGCGCGCAGCCTCGGTGGCCGCCTGCGCAGCGTCGGCGCCGACAACCAGCTGTGAGGCGATGATCGGGTGAGTCATGTAGCACTCGGCTCGTCGGGGAGCGGGTCGAGGATCGCGTGTGCTTCGAGCTCGTACCGCGCCGGCACCAGGATCTCTCGGGGCCCTGCTGCCAGCATGCCAGGGTGGTCAAATTCGGTGCGGCGCTGCATGGCCGGGATGCCCGCGTTGTGCAGGACGCCGATGAGCATCGTCGCCTCCGGCTCGTGGCTCGCGACCGCCACTCGCACAAACGGTGCACTGCGCTCCTCGCGGCGCGGGCGGCGCCAGCGGCCCATCACCGGGCCGCCAGCAGGCGGAACGTGCGCGGCACCATCTCGTGTGGCGGTCGCCGCCATGTGGTGACCCGGATGGTGGCCGCGCCGATCGCCAGGCCGGCCAGATGGGCGACCGTCGCCACGCCCGTCGAGCCGCCGCCCGATGTGCCGGTGATATCGACCAGTTGCACCAAGACGAAGATCGCCGCCCAGATCCACGCCGGGACCTTCATCGGGATCACGAAGAACATCAGCGTCCAGATCCCGGCTCGCGGGTACAGGACCAGGTACGCGCCGATCAGCGCGGCGATCGCGCCGGAGGCCCCGATCACGACCGCGGTGCTCGACGGCTGGGAGAACGCCTGGGCGAGCCCTGCCAGGGCACCGCAGCCCAGCACGAACGGCAGGAAGCGGATGCGTCCGAGCCGGTCTTCGACGTTGGCCCCGAACACCCACAGCATCAGCATGTTGCCCACAAGGTGCCACCAGCTGCCGTGGAGGAAGATGCTGGTGACCAGCGTCAGAAACCGGTTGTGCTGCTGGTTGAGCCCCCGGCATGTCAGCGGGGCGCCCACGTTGGCCGGATTGTCGAGCGCGAGTGCGGGATCAGGGCCGTGGACGATCTCGGTCGGAATCACGCCCCACGTGCACTCGAACGCCTGAGCGCTCCCCGCGGCGCCGTTCGAGGGCAGGCGCTGCTGGTATCCGAAGATCGCGACGCACACGAGGATCAGCAGGACCGTGAGGATCGGGAATCGGCGCGGAGAGAATTCGTCGATGAGGGGGAGCACGGGCTCCTCGGGTGCGCGTCGGCGCTAGACCAGGATGTGAATGAGTAGCGCGGCTTGGGCGTAGATCCGGTTCTCGGCCTGGTCCCAGACGGCCGAGCGGGGTCCGTGCAGGACCTCGTAGGTGATCTCTTCGCCATGATGGGCCGGCAGGCAGTGCAGCACGACCGCATCCGGCGCGGCCGCGCCCAGCAGGTCGGCATCGACGCGGTACGGGTCGAGGTCGCGCCGCCGCCGCTCGGCCTGGTCCTCATCGCCCATCGAGATCCACGTATCGGTGTAGATCGCCCGGGCGCCGGTGACCGCGGCATACGGGTCGTCGGTCACCCGCGCCGTCCCGCCGGTGCTCTGGCCGACGCGCTGGCACCAGCTCACGACCTCGGGGTCGGGCTCATATCCGGCGGGACAGGCCGCCACGATCTCCATTCCGGTCAGTGCGCCGACGACCATCAGCGAGGAACAACAATTGTTGCCGTCGCCGACGTACGCAACGCGGATGCCCGGCAGTGTCCCGAAGCGCTGGCGCAGCGTCAGGGCATCCGCGAGCGCCTGGCATGGGTGGTGGCCGTAGCTCAGACTGTTGATCACCGGCACGCTGGCGTGCGCATCGAGTTCCTCCAGCGTGGCATGCGGACCCGTACGCAGCACGATCGCGTCCACCATGCGGCTGAGGACCTTCGCGGTGTCCTCGATCGTCTCGCCGCGCCCCATCTGCATGTCGCGACCCGCCAACACGAGCGCGTGGCCGCCCAGGTGGGTGACGCCCACCTCGAAGCTGACACGGGTGCGGGTGGACGGCCGCTCAAAGATGAGGGCGACCATCCTGCCGGCCAACAGCGGTGGCCACGCGAGTCTTGGGGTGGTGGCCAGCCACTCGGCGGTTGTCAGCACCGCGTCCACCGCCGCCGGGCTGTGCTCCATCAGGCTCAACACCGACGCTCCGCGAAGCGTCGGGAAGGGCATGCCGAATCCGCCGGAGGCGGCTGGTGAGGTCATGGTGGGGTGGTCCCTGCGTCGATGTCGCCGTCGTCGATCAGCGAGCACCCGTCGGCGGCCCGTGCACGCAGCAATGAGGTCGGCTGGAAACGGTTCCCGGCAGAGACCGAGAGTTCCTGCATCGTGCCCAGCACGCCCGCCACGCCCTCGCCGTCCGCCCAGGCGAGCGGGCCGATGGCCCAGCCAGCCCCAAGCCGCATGGCGAGGTCGATATCCGGGCGGGCGGCGATCGCGTCGTCGTGGCAGCGCAGCGCCTCGTCCAGCGCACCGTAGTAGTACCGCTGCGCCGCGGCACGCGCCTCGTCCCCGACCGCGGGCGCAGGTTCGTCGGCCTCAAGGAAACCCTGGCCGTTCTTGCGGCCCAGGCGCCCTTGCGCGACCTGCGAGGCGATTGCGCCGGCATCGGTGAACCGCTCGCCGTAGGCCTGTTCGAGGTCGCGCTGGATGTGGTCCATGGTGTCGAGCCCGATCAGATCGCCCAAGGCGAACGGGCCCATCGGAGCCGGCCCGGCATCTGCGGCGGCGGCGTCGACGGCTGCCGGGGCGAGCCCGTGGGTGGTTGCATGCCGATATGCCTCGGCCATCGCCCGGACCAGGATCCGGTTCACCAGGAACCCGGGGCATTCGCGTACGCGTACCGGGGCCTTACCGAGCTGGCGCACGAGCTCCTCGGCGGTATCCATCGCGTGCGCGCTGGTTTGGCGGCCCTCGATGAGCTCGACTAGGCGCATCACGGCGGCGGGATTGAAAAAGTGGATGCCCAGTACCGCCTCCGGGCGGGTCGTGCACGCGGCGAGCTCCGTGATCGAGAGCCCCGAGGTGTTCGAGGCGATCAGCGCGCCGGGGCGCAGGATCGCATCCAGGCGGGCGAAGATAATCCGCTTGAGATCCATCCGCTCGCTGACCGCCTCGATCGCCAGGTCGCACACCGCCAGATCCTCATCGCGGTTCGTCGTGGCGACGCGGGCCGAGAGCGCCGCCGCATCGTCCGGACCGAGCTTCCCGCGCGCCTGTGCGCGGGCCGCGAGGCTTGTCACGCGGTCCGTGGCACCCGACAGGGCTGTCGCGTCGACGTCGCAAATGATCACCCGTTTGCCCGCGAGGGCCGCCACGAACGCGATGTCGCTGCCCATGACGCCCGCGCCGACCACTCCCAGCGTCTCGATACCCACCGCGTCTCCGATGTCCGGTGTCCGGGGCCCATACGGCCCCGGCGGGGGAGCGGAGTCTAGCTGCGCACGGACGGTGCCTCATCATCATCCGCGGCCGGAGCCGGGCTGCGCGACCGGCCCACGCGCGCGACGACCCGCGCGACGACACCGCCCAGCACCGCTCCCGCGACGACGTCGGCGGGGTCGTGGTCGCCGGTGCTGATTCGTCCGCTCAGGCCGATGGCGGTGATCACGGCCATCGGCAGGCTGAGCCGCCGACGGCGTTCGGCGACGATGCCCGCGATCGCAACGGCTGCAGCCGCATGGCGACTGGGCAGACCGCCCTCAGCCCGCACGCCCGGCCGGGGTCGGGCGATCCCGTCCCGCATCCGTCGGGCGATCATGGCGGCGGCGACGGCGCCGATCAGCGCCCGGATCCCGCGCATCCGCGTCGGGCGCCACAAAATCAGGGCCAGGACCATGATCCGATAGAGCGGCGACATGACGCCGCCGGCCACCGCCAGGGTCCGCGCGATGCGCCCGCGTCGGGCCACGCGGCCGCGCATGCGCGCGCCGAGTTCGCGATCGAGGCGGTTGATGGTCTCGTGCAACGCAGTCATCGGTATGGCCTTTGCAGGTCTGCGGTAACGTCCCGCCAGTGCGTCGCATCTTCGCAGCCCTGACGGCGATTGGCCTAGCGTGCGTTGTCCTTGCGGGTTGCTCGATGGGCACGTCCGCGAGTACGCCGTCCAAACTGAAGCTCACCGGCGGGGCGCCCGCTCCTTTGTTTTCGGTGCCGAACCTCTCGGGCGGCGCGCCGGTGCGTCTGGCGGCGTACCGGGGGCGGCCCGTCGTGGTGAACTTCTGGGCGTCGTGGTGCGGACCGTGTCGGTCGGAGATGCCCGCGCTGGAGCACTTCTCCGCCGCACACCCCGGTGCGACGGTGCTCGGGATCGCCACCCTCGACCAGGACGGCGCCAGCCGGGCATTCGCGAAGACGGTCGGGGCGACCTACACGATCGGCACCAACGCCGACGGCACGCTGTTGGCCACGTACGGGGGGCTGGCGATGCCCACGACCGCGATCGTCGATGCGCGCGGTCGCCTGGTCTCGACGATCTACGGTCCCGTGACGGCGAGTGATCTCGCCGGGATTGCCCGCCAACTCGGCGTGTAGCCCGTTCGGGGGAATCCGGCGCGCCATGCCGGAACGGGGCATACTTGGCGGGTGAGGGACCCCGTGCTGGAACGAATCGCGGACTACATGCGCACCCGGCGCGCGCCGGCCCCCGGTGAGCGGGTGCTGGCGATGGTCTCCGGCGGCGCAGACTCGCTGTGCCTGCTTTACGCCCTGGTGGCGAACCATCCAGGGCCCGTTGGCGTCGTGAGCATCGACCACGGTGTGCGGCCGCAGGCGCGCGCGGAGGTCGACGGCGTGCGTGCGGTCGCCGCGGGCTTGGGGTGTCCGTTCACGCCGGTTGCCCTCGCACTCGAACACGGGCCCGGCCTTCAGGAGCGGGCGCGAACCGCGCGCTACGCGGCGGCCCGGGGCATCGCCGCGCGCGACGGCTGGGATGTGATCGCGGTGGGGCACACCGCCTCCGATCAGGCCGAGACGGTGATCATGCGCATGGCACGCGGGACCGGCCGTACCGGCGCCCTTGGGATGGCCGCGCGCAATGGCGACCTTGTGCGCCCGCTGCTGTGTGTCGATGCGCAAGAGACGGCGGCCTGGTGCGCGGGCGCGGGCCTTGCGCCGGTGGCTGATCCGTCCAACCGGGATCCCGCCTATATGCGTGTCCGGGCCCGCGAGCTCATGGGCACCCTTGCGGGCCTGCATCCGGGCGCGGTGCGCCATGTGGCCGAGCTGGCCGACCGGCTGCGCGACGAGGACGCCATCCTTGCCGCAGCGACCGACGCGGCCTGGGCGCGCTGTCGGGACCGGGACGGACTGGATATCGACGCACTCGCCGCCGAGCCGGACGCGATGCGGCGGATCCTCGTCCGGCGCCTGCTCACCGACCACGGCCTCGGCGGCGATGCACTCGGTGCCGAGGCGATCCGCAGGGTCCTGGCCGTCGCCGGCGGCCGCGCTGGTACGCAAGTGCACGGGGGGACGGTGGTGCGCGAGGGTGGCGCGCTCGTCGTGGTTGGCGCGCCGGCTCCGGCGCCGGAGCCGGTCAGGCTCGCGGTACCCGGCACCGTGCGCTTCGGGGCGTCGCTGATCCGAGCCCGCGCGGGGTACGGGGCACCGCCCGGGGCCGGCCGGGTAACGATCCCGCCGACCGCACGGATCGAGGTCCGCGGTCCGCGCGACGGTGACCGAATCGCGCTGCCGGGTGGCGGGCACGCCCGCGTCGGCCGTATCTTGCAGGCAGACGGAGTCCCCGCCCGGCTGCGCACGCAGGTTCCTGTCGTCGTTGCCGACGAGATCCCCGTCTGGGTTGCCGGCCACCGGGTTTCGGCCGGTGCGCTCGCCGGACCCGGTGAACCCGCTGTCGTGCTGGAGGTGCTCCCCGCGTGAGTGACGCCCGACCCGGAGAGGTGCTGGTCAGCCCGGAACGCCTGCAAGAGCGGGTCAACGAGCTGGCGTTGGAGATCTCCGGGGATTACCGCGGTCGTGATCTGCTGGTCGTCGGCGTGCTCAAGGGCGCGGTGTTCTTCATCGCCGATCTCGTCCGCCAGCTCGACATCCCATGCGAGCTCGATTTCATGGCGGTCTCGTCGTACGGGTCCAAGACCCACTCCTCGGGGGTCGTGCGCATCCTCAAAGATCTCGACTCACCGATCGCCGGACGCAACGTCCTCGTGGTCGAGGATGTCATCGACTCGGGCCTGACCCTGTCGTACCTGCTGCGCAATCTGGCATCCCGGGAGCCGGCCTCGCTGGAGGTGTGCACGCTGCTGACCAAACCCGGTCACCGCCGCCGCGGACTCGACACCCGCTACGTCGGGTTTGACCTTGAGGACGTGTACGTGGTCGGGTACGGGCTCGACCACGGCGAGCGCTTCCGTCACCTGCCGTACATTGCCGTTCTCGACCCCGGAACCGACCCACCTCAAGCGTGATGGCACACGCTGCTATTCTCGGCAAGAATGCAGTTGACCAGGCAGGGTGTGCCCGGCGCGCATCGCTGCGCTCGCAGAGCATCCCGGCGCATGGTGCGCAGCGAACCCACGGTCTCGGAGCGGGGGCGTAGTGAACAAGTTTCTCAAGAGCGCACTTTTCCCGATTCTGATCCTGCTGCTGCTCGTGTTCGTAGCGCAGCGCCTGGTTTCGACGAGCTCTTCGGGACCGCCGCCGCCGGACTTCCCTGCGTTGATCACGATGATCGACAGCCACCAGGTCAAGAACGCGACCATCAACCTGCCCGACCAGACGTTCAACGTCACGACGACGGCGGGCAAGAGCTACTCGAGCGGGTACCCGGACAACGACATCCAGCTCACCCAGGCGCTGACGGCCTCCAAGACGCCGTACAGCGTCGGCGGCCGCGGGACGAACCCGTGGTGGAGCTTCCTCGAGACGCTGCTGCCGTTCGTGCTGTTCATCGTGTTCTGGATCTACCTGATGAACCGCATGCAGGGCGGCGGTTCGAAGGTGATGAGCTTCGGGAAGTCGCGCGCCAAGCGCATGTCCCCGGATGCGCCGAAGGTCACGTTCCGGGACGTCGCGGGCGCGGACGAGGCCGTGGAGGAGCTCCACGAGATCAAGGAGTTCCTGGAGAACCCCAAGAAGTTCCAGGCCCTCGGTGCGCGCATCCCCAAGGGCGTGCTGCTGTTCGGTCCTCCTGGAACCGGTAAGACGCTGCTGGCCCGTGCGGTGGCGGGAGAGGCAGGCGTGCCCTTCTTCTCGATCTCCGGCTCGGACTTCGTGGAGATGTTCGTCGGCGTCGGCGCCAGCCGCGTGCGCGACCTGTTCGAGCAGGCCAAACAGAGCGCGCCCTGCATCATCTTCGTCGACGAGATCGACGCCGTCGGTCGTCACCGCGGTGCGGGGCTCGGCGGCGGTCACGACGAGCGCGAGCAGACCCTGAACCAGCTCCTGGTGGAGATGGACGGGTTCGAGGCCAAGGACAACATCATCCTGATCGCCGCGACGAACCGGCCCGACATCCTGGACCCGGCGCTGCTGCGTCCCGGCCGGTTCGACCGGCAGATCGTCGTGGACCGTCCGGATCGGTCCGGACGCTCGGCCGTCCTGCGCGTGCACACCAAGGGCAAGCCGATCTCCAAGGAGATCGACCTCGACGCGCTGGCCGGCCAGACGCCGGGCTTCACGGGCGCGGACCTGTCGAACCTCATCAACGAGGCGGCGCTGCTGGCGGCCCGCAAGGGCAAGCGCGTGATCGAACAGCTCGAGCTCGAAGAGGGGATCATGCGCGTGATCGCCGGTCCCGAGAAGAAGAGCCGGCTGCTGTCTGAGAAAGAGCGTTCGGTCACCGCATATCACGAGATGGGCCACGCCCTCGTCGGTCACTACCTGCCCAACGCGGATCCGGTCCACAAGATCAGCATCGTGTCCCGTGGCCAGGCGCTCGGCCTGACGATCTCCATGCCCACCGAGGACAAGTTCAACTCGACCAAGGCGGAGCTCGAAGACCGCATGGCGATGACCCTGGGCGGGCGCGCCGCCGAGGAGGTCGTCTTCAACGAGATCACCACCGGTGCGGCCAACGACCTCGAGAAGGTCACCCAGACCGCCAAGGCGATGACGATGCGGTTCGGCATGAGCGAGAAGCTCGGGCCCCGCGTGCTGGGTCATGCCCAGGGCCAGCCGTTCCTGGGTCGAGACATCCATTCGGAGCCGGACTACTCGGACGAGACCGCTCGCGAGATCGACGCCGAGATTCGGCGGATCATCGAGGACGCCCACCAGCGCGCCCGCGACATCCTGGTCGAGCACCGCGATGCGCTGGAGTCGATCTCCAAGGTCCTGCTCACCCGTGAGACGATCGAGCGTGAAGAGTTCCTGGCCCTGCTGGCCGGCGCCTCCGAGGAGGACGTCTTCCGTGCCAAGGACGAGGCCGAGCGCCGCGAGCGTGCCCTCGACGGTCCTTCCGCGCCGGCCTCCGACGCACCGGTCCGCATGCCCTTCCCGCCACCGGCGCCGGGACAGCCGATCCCCGAGAGCTGAGCGCGCCCCCGATGGGGCGCGCTCCCCTCGATTGGCTGCGCCCGCCGAGCGTGATGGGCGTCGTCAACGTCACCCCGGATTCGTTCTCGGACGGCGGTGAGCACCTGGCGTCGGGTGCGGCGCGCCGAACGATCGACCAGATGTCCCACGACGGGGCGGCGATTGTTGACCTCGGCGCCGAGAGCACGCGCCCCGGGGCCGAGCGCGTCGATCCCTCCGAGCAACTTCGGCGGCTGGAGGCCCTGTTCGCGGACCTCGCCACACGTCCACCGCGCACGGCGCTGTCGATCGATACGACCCACGCGGCCGTCGCGGATGCCGCCATCGGCATCGGCGCGGTGTTGGTCAACGACGTGAGTGCGGGTCGCGACGACCCGGAGCTGTTCGGGCTGGTGGCGGACCGGGGCGTCGCAGTGTGCCTGATGCACATGCGCGGGCAGCCGCGCGACATGCAAGACGACCCGACCTATGAGGACGTCGTCGGGGAGGTCATCGGGTTCCTGGAGGGCCGCATCGACACCGCAGTACGGGCGGGCGTCCGGGAAGACCGCATCTTGGTCGACCCCGGCGTGGGCTTCGGCAAGACGCTGGCGCACAATCTGGCGCTGGTGGCGGGACTCGAGCGCATCCGCGCGATCGGCCGGCCGGTTGTCGTCGGGCTCTCGCGCAAGGGCATGATCGGTCTGCTGACCGGCCGGCCGATCGAGGGCCGCATGGCCGGGAGTCTGGGCGGCGGACTCGCGGCGATCGTCCACGGTGCCGATGTCCTGAGGGTGCACGACGTCGCAGAGACGGTCGACGCGCTGCGCGTGTGGACGGCGATCGCGGGAGCTTGCGCATGAACGAGCGCGTCACGGTGATCATCCGCGGCCTGGAGGTCTATGGGCGGCACGGACTCGTCGACGCCGAGCAGGAGCTCGGCCAGCGCTTTGTGGTCGACCTCGAGCTCGAGCTGCTGCGCTGCCAGGGTGTCACCAGCGACGCCCTGGCAGACACCGTCGACTACGCCGCCCTCGCCGCTTCGGTGGCGGCGATCGTGGCTGGGCCGCCCCAGCGGCTGCTCGAGCACGTCGCCGGTCGGATCGCCGACCGCGCCCTCGCTGAGCCGCTCGCGCATCGCGTGCTGGTGGAGCTGCGAAAGCCCCATGTCGCCCTTGCACAGACGGTCCGGGAAACGGCCGTGCGGATCGAGCGGGTGCGGGCGTCGACCTACTGGCTCGGGCTCGGGTCGAACCTGGGCGATCGTCTGGCGAACCTCCAGGGGTTGGTGGACGCGCTGCGCGACGGCGGGGTTCAGATCGAGGCGATCAGCCCGGTCTACGACACCGCGCCCCGCGAGATCACCGACCAGCCCGCGTTCCTCAACGCGGTCGTGCGGGTGCGCACGGAGCTCGCGCCGCCCGCGCTCTTGGGGGTCGCCAAACAGGCCGAACGCCGCCTCGGGCGCACCGGCGGCGGGGTGCGCTTCGGACCGCGCCCGGCCGACTGTGACATCGTGTTCTGGGACGGGGGCATCTGGCGCGATGCGGACCTCGAGATCCCGCACCCGCGTCTGACCGAGCGCCGCTTCGTGCTCATACCGCTCCTAGACGTCGGGCCCGAGCTGGTGCATCCTGACGGTCGTGCGCTCGCTGCGTGCGATGCCGCGCTCGATCCGGCCGAACAGCCGGTACGTCCGTGGCTGGATGGGGTGCTCGGCTAAGATCTCCGTTTACCGCGCCGCTCAAGGAACCCACCATGTCCTATACGGATGAGCTCGAGGAGTACGACGCCGAGCTGGAGTTGCGCCTCAAGCGCGAATACGCCGACGTCTACCCGCTGTTCGGGTATTGCGTGTGCACGCAGGAAGCGACGTACCTGTGTAACCGCTTCGAGCGCGAACTGATCCCTCAGGCGGCGTACCCGCTGTTTCACATCGTCATGGAGGACGTCTGGGTCTGGGACAAGAGCCGCCCGTCCCGGATCATTCCCCGCGTCGAGGTCTACACGACCCAGGACGTCACCCTCGAGATCCTCAAGTCGCCCGACGACGTCCCGACCGAGGACTAGGCGCACATGCGGTCGGCACTGCTCGCCATCGACGTCGGCAACTCGAACACGCTCGCCGGGGTCTTCCACGGCGACGAGTTGCTGCACGACTGGCGCATCTCGACCGAGCGTTCGGCGACCGCCGACGAGCTGGCGGCGTCGCACGACCAGATCCTGCGCCTGCGGGGCGGGAGCCTCGACGAACTTGACGCGATGATCGTCTCGTCCGTGGTACCGACGCTCACCAACGGCTATCGCCAGCTCGCGCTCAAGTACCTCGATCATCCGGCGGTCGTCGTCGGCCCCGGCATCCGCACGGGGATGGCGCTGGCGATCGACAACCCGGTGGAGCTCGGTGCGGACCGGCTCGTCAATGCGGTCGCTGCGTACCGGCGCTACGGTGGCCCGTGCATCGTCGTCGACCTCGGCACGGCGACCACGCTTGACGTCGTCTCGGACACCGGCGTGTACATGGGTGGCGTGATCGCGCCGGGCATGGAGACGTCCCTCGATGCGCTGACGAGTCGTGCGGCGCGCCTGGTGAAGGTCGATTTGATTCCGCCGGAGCGTGTGATCGGCCGGTCGACGGTCGAGAGCATGCGTTCGGGCCTGGTGCTCGGGACCGTTGCGATGATCGACGGCCTATGCGCACAGATTCGCGAAGAACTGTCTGGCACCGCGACCGTGGTCGCCACCGGCGGGCTGTCGGGGATGGTGGCGAAGCTGTCGACCCAGATCGATCACATCGAGCCGATGCTCGCCCTTGACGGACTGCGCATGATCTACGGCCTGAACGCGAACGCCGGCCCCCCACGGCGGGTGGCGGAGGATCCACGGTGAAAAAGCGCATGAAGGGCGCGATCATCGACCGAACCGCCGACCGGGCCGCCTTCGCGGCACCGGACGGGGACTGGCCGCTCGGACAGCCGTTTGCGATCGGCGATCTGGTCGTGCCCAACCGCGTCCTGCAGGCGCCGCTTGCCGGGATCGCCAACGCGCCGTTTCGCCTGCAGGCGCAGCGCCACGGGGCGGGCCTGGCGGTCTCGGAGATGGTCGCCAGCATGGGCGTCCATCACGGCAACGCGCGCACCGTTGAGATGCTGCGCCTGGATCCCGAGGAGCGCCTGACCGGCATCCAGCTGTTCGGCGCGGTGCCCGACGCAATGGCGGAAGCCGCCCGGGCCGCCGAAGCGCAGGGAGCCGCGCTCATCGACATCAACATGGGTTGCCCGGTCGCGAAGATCTGCAAGACCGGCGCCGGCGCGGCGCTGTTGGCGGACCCGGTGCACGCGGCCGCGATCGTCGCCGCGTGCACGAACGCCGTGCGGATTCCCGTCACCGTCAAGATCCGTCGCGGGCTGACGCCGACCGAGGCGCGCCCGGTGGAGGTCGCCAAGCGCCTCGCCGATGCCGGCGCCCGCGCGGTCACGATCCATCCGCGGGCCGCCGCCGAGGAGTACCGCGGATCCGCCGATCACCGCATCACGGCCGCGCTCGTCGAGGCGCTCGATGTCCCGGTGATCGCCAGTGGGGACATCACCACACCCCGTGCGGCCTACGAGGTCGCCGTCCAGACCGGTGCCGCCGCGGTGATGATCGGACGCGCCGGGTTGGGTGACCCGTGGCTCTACGGCGCGATCGCCACCGGCCGGCCATCCGAGCGTCCGGGGCTACCCGGGGTCATCGACGAGCTGCGCGGGTTTGCCGGCGAGATCGTCGCACTCATGGGCGAGCGGCGCGGCGTGCACTATCTGCGCAAGTTCTACCCGTGGTACCTGGCGGGCGAACCCGTCGACCACGACGCGATCGCCGAGCTGCAGGTCATGGAGGAATTCGACCGTGTCCTCGACCGGCTCGTGGTGCTCGCCGAGCGGGCTCCGCTTGCAACCGCCCCAGGCCTGAACTAGCGTTCGGCGCCGCCCGGCACTCTGCACGCGCGCGACCCGCGCGCGTGCAGAGTGCTCCTGACGCAAGGAGAACCGATCACGATGGACCGCGAAGTCATCCTTACCGAAGAGGGCTACCGCAAGCTCCGGGACGAGATCGAACACCTCTCGACCACGAAGCGACGCGAGGTCGCCGAGCGGATCAAGGCGGCACGTGAATTCGGTGACATCTCCGAGAACTCCGAATACGACGACGCCAAGAACGAGCAGGCGCAGATCGAGACCCGGATCCAGGTGCTCGAGCAGAAGCTGCGCAACGCGCGCATCGTCGACACCGAGCACATCGCCACCGACAACGTCGCCATCGGGGCACGGGTGACCCTCAAGAACACCAAGTCCAAGGAGACCATCGAGTACGCCATCGTCGGTTCCGCCGAAGCGGATCCGCGCAACCGGCGTCTGTCGAACGAGAGCCCGGTGGGCAAGGCGATCCTCGGCCGCAAGAAGGGCGAGAAGGTCGCGATCCCGGCGCCACGCGGGGTCATCGAGTACCAAATCGTGAAGATTGAGGCGGGTGACGCAGCCGCCTGATCCGTCGGCGGCCGACCGTCCGGACGCCGAGGGCTCGGGGCTCGAGCGCCTGGTCGCCGAGCGCCGCGCCAAGGTGGATGCCCTGCGGGCCGATGGGGTCGATCCGTTCCCGCGCGCGTTTCCCAACCGGGTCGACACCGCGGCGGTGCGTGCCGCCCATGACGATCTGGCGGCGGGCGAGGAGTCGGCGCAGACGGTGCGGGTGGCCGGGCGTCTGACCGGCCGCCGCGGCCAAGGCAAGGTCGCGTTCTGCGACCTGGAGGACCGCGACGGGCGCATCCAGCTGTGGGCGTCGCTGGATCGCCTTGGTCAGGGCCCCATGGACCTGCTGCTGTCGCTGGATCTCGGCGACCTCGTCGGCGTGGAGGGGCCGGTGACCCGCACCAAGCGCGGCGAGCTGTCGATCGCCGTCACCGCGGTCGAGCTGCTTGCCAAGTCCCTGCGCCCGCCACCGGACAAGCACGCCGGCCTGCGCGATCCGGAGACGCGCTACCGGCAGCGTTATCTGGATCTCATGAGCAACGAGGACGTACGCAGCGCGTTCATCGTGCGTGCCAAGACGATTGCCGCGGTCCGCGCCTTCCTGGACGCCCGTGGGTTCATCGAGGTCGAGACGCCTTGCCTGCAGCCCATCTATGGCGGCGCGGCGGCCCGTCCGTTTGTCACTCACCACAACCAGCTCGACCGCGACCTGTACCTGCGCATCGCGCCGGAACTGTACCTCAAGCGCTGCATCGTCGGCGGCCTGGAGAAGGTCTACGAGCTCGGCAAGGATTTCCGCAACGAGGGCGTCAGCTACAAGCACAACCCCGAGTTCACGATGGTCGAGACCTACGAGGCCTACGTGGACTACCGCGCGGTCGCCGAGATGCTCGAGCAGCTGGTCGCCCATGCCGCGATCGCCGCGACCGGCTCGGCCCGGGTGGAGTGGCGCGGGCACACGATCGACTTCACGCCCCCGTGGCGCCGGCTGGACCTGCGCACCGCGATCCGCGAGGCGAGCGACATCGACGTGCGCACGCTCAGTGACCCCGACAGCCTGCGCGCGGCGATGCGGGCCGCCGGTCACGACGCGCCGGAGTTCGAGTCCTGGGCCAAGCTCGTTGACGGTCTGCTGACCCAGACGCTCGAGCCGACACTCATCCAGCCCACGTTCCTCTTGGACTACCCGCTGGAACTGTCACCGTTCGCCAAGCGGACGCCCGACGATCCGGACACCGTCGAACGCTTCGAGGCCTTTGCCGGCGGGATGGAGATCGCCAACGCGTTCACCGAACTCAACGATCCCGACGATCAGGCCGAGCGGTTTGCGATGCAGCAGGCCGATCGCGCCGCCGGCGACGAGGAGGCCCAGCCGATGGACGCGGACTTCCTCGTGGCGCTCGAGCACGGGATGCCGCCAACCGGCGGGCTCGGGCTCGGCATCGACCGCCTGGTTATGCTCCTTACCGGTGCGAACTCGATCCGCGAAGTCGTGCTCTTTCCCGCGATGCGCACTTGAGCCCGGTCGCGCCGTCCCACCGTGACAGGTGGCCTGCTAACATCCCGGGCCGTCTGTCGCACGATCTATGGGGAATTGATGGCTAAGCCGCGGGCACGCAGTCGGTCCAACAAGAAGGGCAAGGGCGCAGCACCCGCCCAGCGCAAGCGTCGACCGACGCTGCCCGCCGAGGATCTCGACTGGAAGAACTTTCCGTCGCTGCGCCGATTCGTCAGCGAGCGCGGCAAGATCCGCTCTCGCCGGATTACCGGCCTGTCACGGCGCCAGCAGGCGATCGTGAGCAAGTCCGTGCGGCGCGCGCGGGAGATGGGCCTGCTGGCCTACCCGGACCAGGACCGCAAGGTCCGTCACTAGCAGCGTCGGCGGAACCCGCGTCGTGGCGGGGGTGCATCGGGCGCCGCTGCCATACTCGTCCAATGGGTCCCTGTCCGGTCTGCGAGCAGACGTTGGTCTGGCGCCACAACGGTGCATGGTGCGACCGCTGCCACCGCAAGGTCGAGACGTGCTGTGAGGGGGCGCCCCAGCCCCTGGGGACTGGGATGCGCCGTGCCGCTCCGGCCGGCGGCGTGACCGTCGAGATACCACTTGGGAACTGAGATCCGGTACTTCGGCGGAGGGACGATCGTCCCTGCTAGAATCCGTGGCCTTGCACAGATGGATGCAGGACGACAATCCCGCGCGGATTGTCGGGTGCGAGTGACTCCAGGCAGCAGTTTCACCTGGGGGGTACTGCCCGGTCGGCGCAGTCGTTGCTGAGATCCGCAGCGGCTGCTTGGCGAAGAGGAGATCTCGTTGTTCGAGAGGTTCACCGAGCGGGCGCGCCAGGTCGTCGTTCTGGCCCAGGAAGAGGCGCGTACCCTCAAGCACAACTACATCGGGACCGAGCACATCCTCCTCGGCCTGCTGCGCGAAGAAGAAGGTCTCGCCGCACGGGTCCTCGAGGGGCTTGAAATCACGGTCGAAGAGGTCCGGGCGCAGGTCATCCGGATCGTCGGGTCCGGCGAAGAGGTGACATCGGGGCAGATCCCGTTCACCCCGCGCGCCAAGAAGGTCCTCGAGCTCGCGCTGCGTGAGGCGCTCTCGCTCGGCCACAACTACATCGGTACCGAACACATCCTGCTCGGGCTCGTGCGCGAGAACGAGGGCGTCGCCGCCCGCATCCTGGCGGACTTCGATGCCGATTCCGAGAAGATCCGCAACGAGATCATTCGCATGCTCTCGGGTCCGGGTCGCCGCCAGCAGGGCCAGACCGCCGCCGGCGCGCCCGCTGACAAGAAGTCGAGCAAGCTGCTCGAGCAGTTCGGCCGCAACCTGACCAAGCTCGCCGCCGACGGCAAGCTCGACCCGGTGGTGGGCCGTCAGAACGAGATCGAGCGCGTGATGCAGATCCTCTCGCGCCGCACCAAGAACAACCCGGTGCTCATCGGCGAGCCCGGCGTGGGCAAGACCGCCGTCGTCGAGGGCTTGGCCCAGCGCATCGCGACCAACCAGGTTCCCGACCTGCTCAAGAACAAGCAGATCTACACCTTGGACCTCGCCGCGCTTGTGGCCGGGTCCAAGTACCGCGGCGAGTTCGAGGAGCGCCTCAAGAAGGTGATGAAGGAGATCACCCAGCGCGGCGACATCATCCTGTTCATCGACGAGCTGCACAATCTCGTCGGCGCGGGAGCGGCCGAGGGCGCCATCGACGCGGCGAGCATCCTCAAGCCGGCGCTGGCACGCGGCGAGCTGCAGACCGTCGGCGCGACGACGCTCGACGAGTACCGCAAGTACCTCGAGCGCGACTCGGCCTTGGAGCGCCGCTTCCAGCAGATTCGGGTGGAGGAGCCCTCCCAGGAGGAGACCGTCCAGATCTTGCGCGGACTGCGTGACCGCTACGAAGCGCACCACCGCTGCACCATCACCGACGAGGCACTCGAAGCCGCGGCCAACCTGGCCGACCGGTATATCTCCGAGCGCTTCTTGCCGGACAAGGCGATCGACCTCATCGACGAGGCCGGCAGCCGCATGCGCATCCGCACCATGACCTCGCCGCCCTCCTACCGCGAGCTTGAGGACGAGATCGAGACCGTCCGCAAGGAGAAGGAAGCGGCGATCGAGGCGCAGGAGTTCGAGAAGGCCGCGAACCTGCGCGACAAGGAACGCCGCCTGACCAACAAGAAGCGGGAGCTCGAGGAGGAGTGGAAGTCCGAGGACGGCGGTCCGCGGCCCGAGATCGGCGAAGAAGAGATCGCCGACATCGTGTCGATGTGGACGGGCATTCCGGTCTTCAAGCTCACCGAGGCCGAGTCCCGCAAGCTGCTGCGCATGGAAGACGAGCTGCACAAGCGCGTGATCGGCCAGGAGCAGGCGATCAAAGCAGTCAGCCGCGCGATCCGCCGTGCCCGCGCGGGCATCAAGGACCCAAAGCGCCCGGCCGGCAGCTTCATCTTCCTCGGCCCGTCGGGCGTAGGGAAGACCGAGTTGGCGCGCACGCTTGCCGAGTTCCTGTTCGGCGACGACCAGGCGCTGATCCAGGTCGACATGTCCGAGTACATGGAAAAGCACGCGGTCAGCCGTTTGGTCGGCTCGCCGCCCGGATACGTCGGGTACGACGAGGGCGGCCAGCTCACCGAGCAGGTCCGCCGCAAGCCGTACTCGGTGATTCTGCTGGACGAGGTCGAGAAGGCGCACCCCGAGGTCTTCAACATCCTGTTGCAGATCCTCGAGGATGGCCGCCTGACCGACGCCCAGGGCCGATCGGTGGACTTCCGCAACGCGATCGTGATTATGACCTCGAACATCGGGGCCGCCACGATCAGTCGCGACACGCCGCTGGGTTTCTCGGTGTCCGAGGAGGCGGGCCTCAGCTACGACGACATGAAGTCACGGATCATGGGCGAGCTCAAGCGCGTGTTCCGTCCCGAGCTGATCAACCGGATCGACGAGATCATCGTCTTCCACAAGCTGACTCGTGACGAGATCACGCAGATCGTTGAGCTGCTGCTGGTGCGGCTCAAGGAGCAGATGGCCGACCACGGTCTGGCGTTGCAGCTGACCGAAGAAGCCAAGGACCTGCTCGTGGCCGAAGGCTACGACCCCGCGATGGGCGCGCGGCCCCTGCGCCGTGCGATCCAGCGCCTCATCGAAGACCCGCTCGCCGATGAGGTCCTCAAGGGGAACATGCCTGAGGGCACCGTCATCGTGGTCGACCGCGATGGCGAGCAGGTGAAGTTGATTCCGACACTGCCCGAGGAGCCGACCACCGTCGGCGTCGCGGCGAGCGAGACCCCCGAGGAGGGGTCCAGCTCGGAGCCCGCAGAGTCGTAGGGGGTAACTGCGTGCGGGGGACCCGAAGCGGGTCACCCGCGCAGCGGCCGGTGAAGGCATCTTTGGTTCGAGCGCGTCCACAGAGCGTCCACGTCTGTCAAGAATGTGGCTCAACGCATCCGCGTTGGGTCGGACGCTGCACAGCCTGCGGTGCCTGGGGCTCCGTCACCGAACAGACCCGCGTCGCCAGCCTCTCCCCGGGCGCCGCGCCACCGGCCCGACCGGTGCGGATGGGCGACCTGGCCCTCGTGCCCGCGTCCCGCCTGAGGACGGGCGTCGACGAACTCGACCGCGTTCTGGGCGGCGGGCTCGTACCGGGGTCGCTTGTGTTGATCGCCGGCGAGCCGGGGATCGGCAAGAGCACCCTCGTCTTGCAGGCGCTTGCCGGCATCGCCGCCGCGCATCGCGCCCTGCTGGTCACCGGTGAGGAGTCGCTCGCCCAGGTGCATGCGCGCGGCGTTCGCGTGGCGGCCGATACGGACGGGGTCGCGATCCTTGCCGAGTCGAATCTCGAGCGTGTGGTCGAGGCGATCACGACCCACGAACCCGACGTCTGCGTGATCGATTCGATCCAGACCCTCGTCTCCGAAGCGGCGGAAGGGGCGGTGGGATCGGTCTCCCAGATCCGCCAGGCCACCGGCGACCTGCTGCGCCTCGCCAAGGAGCGCGACATCGTGATCGTGTTGGTCGGCCACGTCACCAAGGACGGCGGGCTCGCCGGGCCGAGGATGCTCGAGCACATGGTTGACTGCGTGATCACCTTCGAGGGTGAGGAGATGCGTGCGCACCGCGTCCTGCGCGCGACCAAGAATCGCTTCGGTTCCATCAACGAGACCGGGGTCCTGGAGATGCGGCCCGACGGGCTCGTCTCGGTCGAGGACCCGACCGGGCTGTTCCTGGCCGAGGTCGGCGAGCGGGTCGGCTCGTGCGTGTTCCCGGTGATCCAGGGCAGTCGTGCGATGCTGGTCGAGATCCAGGCGTTAGTCGGCCCGACCGAGGTGGTGCCGCCACGCCGCGTCGCGGTGGGCGTCGACCGGACGCGCCTGGCACAGGTGATCGCGGTGCTGTCGCGGCATGCCGGGTTGCGGCTTGGTGATCAGGATGTCTTTGTGAGTGTTGCCGGAGGCGCCCGTGCGATCGATCCGGCCGCGGATCTGGCGATGGCGCTGGCAATCGCCAGCGCGCATCGCGGGACCCCGCTCGCCACGGGGTCCGCGGCATTCGGTGAGATCGGCCTCACGGGCGGGGTGCGCCCGACCGGTCATTGGGGACGTCGACTCAGCGCCATCGGTGCCCACGGGCTCACCCTCGCGGTGGCGCCACGGATGGCAAGCGAAAGTGCAGAGCCTCCGCCCGCAGGGGTGGAGATTTCGTCGGTTGGGGATATCGCGCAGGCCCTACAGGTCGCGTGTCCGCGCTAGCAGCGCGGACACCGGGATATTCCACGAGCAGGAGGGGCGAGTGTTCGAAGTCGGAGACAAGGTGGTGTACCCGCACCACGGCGCTGGAGTGGTCCAAAAAAAGGAGCACAAAGAGGTACTGGGCCAGCGGCGCGAGTACCTGACGATCACGATTCTGTACAACGAGATGACCGTCATGGTTCCGGCCGAGAATGCCGAGCGCGCGGGACTGCGCCGCGTGATCGACGAGACGACCGTCCAGGAAGTGCTGGCGGTGCTCAAGGACGACGGTACCCAGATGCCCAAGAACTGGAACCGTCGCTTCAAGCACAACCGCGACAAGATCAAGACCGGCGACGTGTTCGAGCTGGCCGAGGTCGTGCGCAACCTGTCGATCCGTGACCTCGACAAGGGGCTGTCGACGGGCGAGAAACAGATGTTCGGGCGCGCCAAGAAGATCCTGGCAAGCGAGCTGATGTACGCCTGCGACATGGAAGAGCAGGAAGCGATCGACTTCCTGGAGAACCTGCTGGAGAACATCGGCGGTGATCGCGACGAGGCACGGGTCGCGGCGGGTGCCGCCGGCGAGCCGGACGAGCCCGAGGAGCACGAGGCCGCGCCGGAATAGGCGGGAAGACAACCGATGTGGCGGAGTGGCGCGAATGGCGCGAATGGCGCGCTAGGCTTCGCGGTAGGGAAGTTGTCGCGGCACAACACGAGGATCCCCTACCCGCCCAGACCGCGAGGAGCCCCAGCACTCATGAACCTGCGTTCCCAGCCACCTGCGCATGCCCCCGCAGGTCGTTGGGCGACCGCGGTGGTGTGTGCCGGAGCCCGGATGCCGGAGTGCCGGTCATGATCATGGTGAGCCGCATCGTGCTCGCCCTGTTGGGAGGGCTTGCGACCTACCAGGGGGCGGCCAGCCTCTTGATCGCCACGCGCGTCAACTCGCCGTATTCGTACGGGCTTTGGATCGGCATCGTGATCGTCGGGGCCCTGGTCGGGTTCCTGCTCGGCGGGCTCGCTGGGCGCTGGCTGCGTGACCATCTGCGCGCGCTCGACCGCGCCGCCGATCGACGCTCGGCCGCGGAACTGACCGTCGGCGCGTTGGGCCTGGTCGTCGGGCTCGTGGCGGCGGCGCTGGCCGGGATCGCCGTGGCCCGCCTGCCGATCGTCGGCCCGTACCTGCTCTTGCCGGTCGTCCTGCTGGTGGCCTACGTGTTCAGCAGGATCGCCGCCCGCAAGCATGTCGACATACTGCGTCTGGTTGGGGTCCGGTCGCGCTCGACCCAAACACGGGTCATCGACACATCGGCGATCATCGACGGACGTCTGGTCGAGGTGATCCGTACCAAGTTCCTGTCGGGATCGATCGTGGTCCCGGACTTCGTGCTCGACGAGCTCCAGCACGTCGCCGATTCCACCGATGCGCTCAAGCGGGCCCGCGGCCGCCGCGGGCTCGACATCGTCGAGGAGATGAAGAAGGCGGCCAACGGGGGCTTTTCGGTCCGCACCACCGATCGTGGCGACGTCGACCAGGTCGATAGCCGGTTGGTGCGCCTCGCCCGTGAGCTCGGCGCATCGATCGTGACGACCGACTACAACCTGAACAAGGTTGCCCAGATCCAGGGCGTCGAGGTCCTCAACGTCAACGAGCTCGCCAACGCCCTCAAGCCGGCGGTCCTGCCGGGCGAGCCACTGTCGATCAAGGTGATCCGCGAGGGCCGCGAGTACGACCAGGGCGTCGGGTACCTCGACGATGGAACCATGATCGTGGTGGAGGGCGGCCGACGCCTGATGGGCCAACAGGTTGAGGTCGAGGTGACCTCGATCCTGCAAAGCCCGTCGGGAAAGATGATCTTCACGCGCGTCGCCGAGCACGGGGTCTCCGCGTAGGTGCTTTGCGGGCGGGAGCGCGCCGGGGCGCGGCTGGGCCATTGGCGCGGTGGCGGGCCGGTCTGCCGAGATGCCCGCTGAACCGACGCCCAGGTGCGCCGCGATCGTCGTCGCGGCCGGGGCGGGCATCCGCATGGGTGCGGGGATGCCGAAAGCGCTCATGCCTGTCGGCGGGCGTGCCCTCGCGGCGTGGTGCCTGGACGCGCTGGCCGGCTCCGATCGAATCGGCAGCGTCGTCGTCGTCGCTCCCGGCGGCCATGAGGCGGAGCTCGCGCACGCGCTCGGACTCGAGGTCGACCAGGTCGTCACCGGTGGATCCTCGCGGGCGGAGTCGGTCGGACGCGGCCTCACGGCCGTGGACCGCGACACCGATCTGGTGCTGGTTCACGACGCCGCCCGCCCGCTGATCCGGCCCGAGCTGATTACGGCGGTCATCACGGCGGCGGTGGCGGCCGACGGAGCGATCGCGGCCGCACCGCTCGCGGATACGCCCAAGCGTGTCAGCGACGATCTCATCATCACCGCGACGCCGTCACGCGCGGGGTTGTGGCTCGCGCAGACGCCGCAGGTGTTCTGGCGCGCGGTGCTGGAGCGGGCATTCGATCGCGCGCGAGCGGCGGAGCGCCTCGATGCGGCGACCGACTGCGCATCGATGGTCGAGGCCGATGGCGGACGGATCGTCGTCGTGCCCTCGCTGTGGCCGAATCTCAAGGTGACGACCCCGTCGGACGTCAGAATCGCCGAGTTGCTGCTTGCCGACGCCGCGCCCGGCCGCGTTCGCTAACGTGGGCCGCCGATGCTGACCGACTACCACCTCCACCTGCAGCCCGACGGGACCGCCGCCCGCGCTGAGCACGCTGCCGAGTGGGACGTGGCGGGCGGATACCTCTCACCCGCGTGGATCGGTCGGTATACGGCCCGCGCCCGCGTCCGGGGCGTGCAGGAGATCGCAATCACCGAGCACGTACACCGCTTCGCCGAGGCGCGCGAATGGCACCCCAACCCGTGGTGGCGCGAAGAAGCCACCGAGGATCTCGATGCCTACTGCGCGGCGCTCGAGGCCGCACGTGCCGAGGGCCTGCCCGTGCTGATCGGGATCGAGATGGACTGGCTGCCGGATCGTCAGGACGAGATCCGCCGCCTGGTATCCGACCGTCCGTTTGACCTCGTGCTCGGATCGGTGCACTGGCTGGCCGAGCGGGCTGTCGATCACCCGGACTACCTCGCGTGGGACACGCTCGATCCTGAGGAGATCTGGGCGCGCTACCTGGACGAGCTCGTCGCGGCGGCACGCTCGGGCCTGTTCGATGTCCTGGCACACATCGATCTGCCCAAGGTCTTCGGCCACCGCCCTCCCGAATCCGCGCTCGCCCGCTGGCCCGAGGTCATCACCCAGATCGCGGCGGCCGGCGTGGCCGTCGAGTGCTCCACGGCGGGCCTGCGCAAGCCGGTCGGTGAGCTGTATCCACACCCTGATCTGTTGGGGTTGTGCGCGCGTGCTGGCATCGCGGTCACGCTCTCCAGCGACGCGCACCGCCCCGCGGACGTCGCTGCGGGGTATCCGACCGCCGTCGCCGCGCTTGGCGGTGCCGGCTACCGGCATCTGACCCGCTTCGCCCGGCGCGTCGCCACGCAGACTCCGATCGCAGACTGGGCATGAGGGTCGGGCTCGGCGTCGACGCACACCGGTTCGGTCCGGGCATCCCGCTGATGCTCGGCACCGTGGCGGTCCCGCATACCCACGGGCTCGTCGGGCACAGCGACGGCGACGTGGTGGTCCACGCCGTCTGTGATGCCGTGCTCGCCGCCTGCGGGGGACCGGACATCGGGGCACTGTTTCCGCCGGGTGATCCGGCCTGGGCCGGCGTGTCCGGTGCGACCCTGCTCGAACACGTCCGCGCACATGCCGCCGCCGCGGGGCTGAGGATCGTCAACGCCCATGCGGTGGTGATCTGCGAGGCCCCCCGCATCGGGCCGTATCGCGAGGCCATGCAGGCGGGCTTGACCGCGGCGCTTGGCGCGCCGGTCACGGTACACGCGACGACCACCGAGACCATGGGGTTCACCGGTCGCGGTGAGGGGATCGCGAGTCAGGCGGTCGCGTTGGTCGCACCCATCGACACGGAGGACGCGTGAGCACAGCGAGTGCCGTCGGTGGCGAACCCCGGCTGTACAGCACGCTCTCGCGCCGGGTCGAGCCCTTGACCACCGGACCCAACGGGGTCGTGCGGATCTACGTCTGCGGACCGACCGTTTACGGGCCGATCCATGTCGGCAACGCGCGTCCGTTTGTCGTGTTCTCGGTGCTCAAGCGCTACCTGACCCGCCGCGGGTACGCCGTGCGCTTCGTCAGCAACGTCACCGACATCAACGACAAGATCTACGTGGCCGCCCAGCGGGAAGGCGTGCCGTCGGCCGAGCTGGCCGAGCGCTACCTGAACGAGTACGTCACCGATACGGATCGCCTTGGGCTCGGGCGACCCGATGTCGAGCCGACCGTGACCGGACACATGCCGGAGATCATCGCGCTGATCGCACGGCTGATCGCCGTCGAGCTGGCGTATCCGAGCGCCGGTGACGTGTACTTCCGTGTCGATCGGTTCCCGGGGTACGGCAAGCTGTCGGGCCGTCGACTGGACGAGATGCTGGTCACCGAGCCTGGTGGGGCAAAAGAGCACCCGCTGGACTTCGCCCTTTGGAAGGGCCACAAGCCCGGCGAGGACACGTCCTGGGACTCGCCGTGGGGCCCCGGTCGCCCCGGGTGGCACATCGAGTGCTCGGCGATGGCGCAGGCGGCGCTGGGGCCATCGTTCGAGATCCACGGCGGCGGCATCGATCTCGCGTTCCCGCACCACGAGAACGAGATTGCCCAGAGCGAGGGCGCCAACGGCGTGCCGATGGCCGGCATCTGGGCCCATAACGAGATGCTTGAGCTCGGCGGCAAGATGTCCAAGAGCGAGGGGAACATCGTCCTGCTGCGTGACGCGCTGGACCGCTGGGGTCGCGACGTGCTGGTGGCGTTCTTTCTCCGTACGCACTACCGCTCAAAGCTGCCGTTCGGCGACGCCGTGCTCGAGGACACCGGTCGCCAGGTCGAGACGATCCGCAACGCCGCCCGGACACTCGATCGGGCCGAGTCGGTGCCGGGTGAGGGGATCAATCGCACGCTCGCCGATACGCTCGTCGCGGCACGCAGCGACTTCTTTGACGCGCTCGATGACGACTTTCACACCCCGCGCGCGTTCGCCGCGCTGTTCGAGGTCATCCATGCGATCAACCGGGCGGTCGAGGGCGATCGACCCGGCGTCGCGCAGCTGCAGGCCGCTCGGGCTGAGTTCGTGGGCCTGCTGGACGTCCTCGGACTCGCGGACCTCGCGGCCGGGCCGCCCGTCGCACCGGCGGAGATCGTGGCCCTCGCCGCTGAACGCGAGGTCGCACGCATGGCGCGCGACTTTGTGCGCGCCGACGCCCTGCGCGCCGAGATCGAATCCCTGGGCTATGACGTGCGCGATACGCCCGAGGGACCTCGGGTCACCCCCAGGTGAGCGACGGCGAGATCATCTATGGCCGAAATCCGGTGCGCGAGGCGTTGCGCGCCGGCCGCCGGCGGATCGACGGGATCTGGGTGCTCCCGCAGCTGGCAGACGCCGACTGGCTGGCCGGGCACCGGGTGATCGCCACCCACAAGGCGGAGCTCGGCCACATGGCCGGCACATCAGACCACCAGGGGGTCGTGGCGCGCGCCGAACCGTATCCGTATGCCGATGTCCGTGACATGCTCGAGGCGTCCGGACCGATCGTATGTCTGGATGGCGCGCAGGATCCACGCAACTTCGGGGCGATCTGCCGCGTCGCCGATGCCGCCGGGGCCGTGGGGATCGTCACCGCCCAGCGGGGATCCCCGGGCGTGACGCCGACGGTCTGCAAGACCTCCGCCGGTGCCGTCGAGCATCTGCTGGTCGCCCGCGTCAGCAACATCGCGGGGTTCTTGAGCCAGGCAAAGGACGCCGGGCGCCTGGTCGTCGGGGCGGACGCGGACGCCGAGATGGACTTTCGCGAGTTGGCGTGGACGTCCGAGGTCGTGATCGTGATGGGCAGCGAGGGGGCGGGGCTCCGTCCGAGGGTTGCGGCAGGATGTGCCGCAATGGTGCGGATCCCGATGCATGGCAACGTGGCCTCGTTGAACCTCTCGGTCGCGTGCGCGCTGCTGCTGTTCGAGGCGGTGCGCGGCGAGGTTTCCACCTGAATTCCGGAATTCGCCTTCCCAAACGCTCTCCAGTCACATAACATCCCGCGGAGAGGGGAAATCGAACCCTCTACCTCAGGATAAGACTTCTCGGAGAGCGCCGTGTCTTTCGCCTTTTCCACTGCGAGAACGCAGGATTCCACCGTCCGGCGCATCCGCGGAAGCTATGAACCTCAGACTGAGAATGAGATCACCGACCGCGCGCTTATCCAGCGTGCGCGGCGCGGCGATCCCGTCGCGATGGACAAGATTGTGGATCGTTACAGGGGTTTTGTCCGGTTGCGGGCGAGCTCGTACTTCCTGGCCGGCGGTGAGGGCGAGGACCTGATCCAAGAGGGGCTCATCGGCCTCTACAAGGCGGTCCGGGACTATCGCCCCGACCGCGAGGCCTCGTTTCGTTCGTTCGCCGAGCTCTGTGTCACCCGGCAGATCATCACGGCGATTAAGACCGCCGCCCGCAACAAGCACACGCCGCTGAACACGTACGTGTCGTTCAGTCACTCGCGGGCGGGAGCCTCCTCGGACCAGGAGATGTCCCTGGCCGAGATCCTTCCCGACGATCCGGCGTGGGATCCGATCAACCAGGCGATCTCCTCGGAGGAGCTGCGGTCCTTGATCGGCTGCCTGGGCGAGACCCTCTCGCCGCTCGAGAGCGGGGTCCTGGCGATGTACCTCGAAGGGCGGTCATACGAGGAGATCGCCAATCGCCTCGATTGCACCCCCAAGACGGTCGACAACGCCCTGCAGCGGGTCAAGCGCAAGGTGATCGTGCATCTGCGCTCGCGTGAGGTCGCCGACCTGCGCTGAGGGTACGGGATCTCAGCCGCCGCCAGCGGCGTGGGTGGTCCCAGACGTGCCGGCGGTGCCGGCCCAGTACGCTGTCGGATCGTGGAACGCTTCGAGATGCCACGCTCCCGTTGGGGGTTCGCTTTCTTCGCGCTGTTCGCGCCGCACGGCGGGTCCGTCGAACTCGATGACGCCCACTGCGCGATTCGGCTCGGGGTGCTGGGCAGCGCGCAGATCCCGCTCGCGCTCGTCACCCGGGTATCGACGCTGGATTGGCCCTGGTGGGCGGGGCTCGGGGTGCGCATCGGCCGAGGCGTTGTCGGCTTTATCAGCAAGTCCGGTCAGGCCGTGGTGATCGAGCTGGCCCAGCCGATCTCGGTGCGGGCCCCGCTGCGCTGGACCACGCAACGCATCGCGGTGCGCGTCGTCGACACCGAGGCCTTCATGGTGTCCTTGGCCTATCGCCGAAGCGCGCTGTCGGAGGACTGAACTCGCGTCCGTCGGCCCGAGGGGCCGTCGCTACTCTGCCAGGGGCTCCAGGATCACCAACTGGTTTCCGTCGGGGTCGTAGATGTCGAGCATGCGGGCCCCGCCCATATCCTCGATCTGGCCCATCTGGGTCCCGGCCGCCTTCAGCGCGGCGGCGAGTTCGTCGAGGGCGTCGGTGCGCAGCACGACGGTCGCCCCGCCCTTCTGGGGCGCGACGGCGAGCTCGCCGGACAGCGCCAGGTTGATGGCGCCCGCCGACAACTCCGACCAGTCGTTGCCCTCGCGGCGCGCGAGCTCGAGTCCGAGGGTCTGGGTATAGAACGCGACGGCGCGATCCATGTTGCAGACCTGGTAGAAGACCGTGTCAATTCCCGCAATCAAGCCCATGCCGACTCCCGTGACGGATCCGGTCGGAGTCTAGGCGACGTGCCGTGAGGATGTCGTCGACAGGCGCCGTCGCGACGGGAAACGCCGCACCGGCGCAGGGATTGCGGTCCGCGAAGCACCCCGTGCTGACCCGGGGGCATCGGGGGGCGCCGGTACCATTGGACAAGTGACGCTTTCTGGCCAGCTCGACCTGCCCGTCGCCGCCCGCCCGGCCGTCGGCGAGCCGGTGATGTCGGACCGTCTGTGCGCGTTGCTGGTCCGTCGGGGACGTCCGCTGGAGGTCGGTCAGATCGTGGCTCAGGTGCTGCGCCTGCGCGGGTGCCCGCTGACGCTCCAGCGACGCCTGGTTGCCGAACTGGTCGACAGCGACGCCCGCCTGACCTGGCTCGGCCGGGACCTGGTGGGCCTCGCGCCTCCGCGCTGGGCGTCGCAGAACGTCGCCGACGCGACGTTCTGCATCGTCGACCTCGAAACCACCGGCGGGAGCCCGGGCAGCTCGAAGATCACCGAGATCGGCGCCGTGCGTGTGGCCGGGCTCGAGATCGTTGCCCGCTTCTCGGTCCTCGTCGATCCGCAGCGGCCGATCCCGGAGACGATCACCCGCCTGACGGGGATCACCAACCAGATGGTCGTCGGCCAGCCGGAGATCGGCGCGGCCCTCGAGATGTTCGTGGGGTTCGCCCGCGACGACGTCCTGGTCGCCCATAACGCCCCGTTTGATCTGCGCTTTTTGACCTACGAGCGCCGGCGCACCGCGGGGCGGTACTTCACGCAACCGTGGCTGGACACGCTCACCCTCGCGCGGCGCCTGCTCGCCGGGCGGCTGGGCCGGCACGATCTGACGACGCTCTCGGAGTGGGCCGACACCAGCGTCCGGCCCTGCCACCGTGCGCTGCCCGACGCGGAGGCGACCGCCGAGTTGCTGATTCGGTTCCTGGGGATGCTCGCCGAGCGCGACCTCGACACGGTCGAGCGGGTTGTCGCCATCGGGGCGCCGGGCGGCACGCGCCACTCCTGGAAGCTCGCGCTGGCCGACGACCTGCCGACCTCGCCCGGGATCTACCTGATGCGCAACCGTCGCGGCGACGTCCTGTACGTCGGCAAGGCGCGCAACCTGCGTCGGCGCGTGCGCTCGTACTTCGGACCCGGCGGCCGTCACGGCCGCTTGATCGGCCGGGCGCTCGAACAGCTCGAGCGCATCGACTACGAATGCTGCGCATCGGAACTCGACGCGCTGCTCGCCGAGCACCGGGTGCTGCGCGACCTGCAGCCTCCCTGCAACCGGCACGGGCTGCCCGGTCCGACCTGGCGCATCGTGCTGACCGGGGAGGACATCCCGCGTCTGCGGGTGCTGCGCGGCTTTCCGGTCGCCAGCGACGGCACGCTGTTGTGCGTCACCACCGAGCGGCGCGCCCGCATGGTCCGAGATGTGCTGCTGGCGCTGTATCCGCTCGACTCCTCGCGCCCGCTGCCGCACCCGGACTTCGGCGTCGCCGATGCGATCCGCCATGCCGGCGAGCCCGACGACGATCGCGTGCGGGTCGAAGAGCTCCGTGGCCTGGTCGGCTCCGTGCCGGCGGCACCGCTCGGGCGGATGGCCGCCCGGTACGCGCGTGCGGTCGGCGATGGCCGCCTGCGGATCGACGATCTCGGGCAGCAGCAGTTCGAGGCGCTCCTGCGCGAGTTGGGCGCCGCCTGGCGGGCGCACGCGGTGCGGCAGCGGCTGGCGCTGTTCGTCGACCCCGCGGCGACGCCGGGGCAGGCGGTGGTGTTTGGGGTGGCGTTCGGTGAAATCGTCGGTCGGGCCGAAGTCGACCTGGACAACTGGCCGGTCTCGGTCGATCGCATCCTGCGTGCGCTTGCCGTCGCACGGGCGGCCCCGGCGAGCTCGCCGCTGGATCCGGAGGCGCTGATCGTCGATGCCCGGATGCGCGAGCGCGGCCGCTTCGGCACCTTCGAGCTCGGACCGGTGATCGACATCGACCAGGCGCTTACGGGTGCGGCCTCCCTGATTGAACACGCCTGCGCGCACCATCGCGGTGCGGAGCCCACACATCAGGAGCTCACGCTGCTCGACGAGTGACGGCGACGGTGCGCGGTCCCGGCCGGTCCCGGCGTGCCAAGATTCGCGGTCGATGACCAGACCGGCACCGACATGCGATCCCGCGGTGGCGACGTTGATCGAGTGGTTCGCCGCGGACGGGGCCGACTTTCCCTGGCGGCGAACGCGCGATCGCTACGCGGTGCTGGTCGCCGAGGTGCAGCTGCAATCGACGCAGGTTGCCCGCGTGGTGCCGTATTTCGAGGCGTGGATGGCGCGTTGGCCGAGCGCATGCGCGCTCGCATCCGCGCCGCTCGCCGACGTGCTCGGGGTGTGGCAGGGGCTGGGGTATCCGCGGCGGGCGCGGAACCTGCACCTGGCAGCGCGCCAGATCTGTGCGTCCGGATGGCCCGAGGACGATCGACTGACCGAGTTGCCCGGGGTCGGGCCGTACACCGCCGCCGCGATCCGGTGCTTCGCCGACGGCGCGCCGGTGCTGCCCCACGACACCAACGTCGCGCGGGTGCTGGCCCGCCGGTTTCCCGACGGCTGGCCCGGGACACCGGATGGCGCGGGCTGGGCGGTGGGCCAGGCGTTCATGGATCTCGGGCGCGAGTGGTGCACCGCACGGGCGCCGCGCTGCGAGTCCGGATGTCCGCTGCGGAACGGGTGCCGAGCCGCGGACGCGGGCCTGGTCCTGGAGGTGACCCCGCCGCGACGACGCCAGTCGCGGTTTGCCGGGTCGTTTCGCCAGCGGCGGGGGGTCCTGCTGCGGGAGCTCACCGCGGACGGGGCGGTCCCGATCGACCGCGACGTGGAGGCGGCCGCGAGCCTGGTCGCCGATGGGTTGGCTCGGGCGGTCGGCGCGGAGCTCATGCTCCCGGAACGCCCGTGACCTGGGACGCGCAGGAGATCCAGGTCGTTGTCGCCGCCCTGATCGAGCGCGGCGGACGCCTCTTGATCAGCCAGCGGCTGCCCGACGCCGGGCACGGTGGCCGTTGGGAGTTCCCGGGAGGCAAGCGGGAGTCGGGCGAGCACGACAGCCAAGCGCTGCACCGGGAACTGCGCGAAGAGCTGGGTATCGAGCTTGCGATCGGACCGCATGCATGGACCGAACGCTCCGGGCCGCTCGAGCTGCGCTTTTATTGGTGCCCCTGGGCCGAGGCGCTGCGCCCGCGGGCGCTGGAGGTCGTCCAGTTTCGCTGGGTGCCGGCAGAGTCCCTGAATGGATACCTGTTCCCGCCCGCCGATAGCCGTCTGGTGCAGGCACTTGTCGACGGGCGCCTTTTTCGCTGATCGTGTGCTGTCCCGACGCGGGAGGTACAATCGGTGTTCGATCCGGGAGGGACCGATGGCGAAGGCCAAACGTGAACGGCGCAATAGCTTTAGGACAATGGCAGCAGATCAAGCGCTCGAGGCGCTGGATCGCATCGAACAGATGGAACGCCAAGAGCAACAGGCGTCGCCGAGCGGTGAGCCAGTGCCGGTCGTCCCGGACACCGACACCGAGGACGAGTAGCCGCCCCTCCCCGCCCCGCGGCGTCGACTACTCGACGGCCTCGGCAGGCGCGTGCATGCGCTGAAATGGCTCGCCGGACACGATGAAATTGACCCGGCCCCCCAGCTCGCCGCCGTTATTGGCGACCCGCTCAAGGTGGCGGCCGACCAAGACGGCCGACGCGGTCCAGGCGCTGTTGCTCGCCTGCCCGTCGGCCGCGGCGACCACGTCGGGCAGCTCGTAGAGCATCTCTCGCACCATCTTGGCCTGTTGTGAGGCCCGCGCCCCGAGCTCGATGTCGCTGCGGGCGATCGCCTGGACGGCGAGCGCCAGCGTATCGACCGCCTGCGCGCTCATCCGGGCAAGGGTCGCCTGGACCTCGGGGTTCTCGTCACCCGGGTGCACCGAGCGCGTCAGCTCGGCGATCGCGACCGCGAGGTCCCCGACCCGCTCGAGGGCGACGACCGCGATGAGGCCGACGTGCAGCAGGCGCAGGTCGCTCGCGACCGGCGCCTGCAAGAGCTGGATGCGATAGATCCAGTGGTCGAGTTCGGCGCAGGTCTCGTCGATGCGCTCGTCGTCGGCGATGACCTGCTCGGCGGCCACGGCGTCGGCGTCTTCCCAGGCCGCGGTGGCGCGCTCGATCTGGTTGAGCACGAGGCTCGCCATCTCGACAATGCGCAGACGAAGATCCTGCATCTCGCTTTGGAAGTGCACGCGCGACGGACCCATGAGCTTAGTCTAGGCGCTCCCGGGGACAACTGGGTTACAGAACACGTCAAGTGCGAACGCGGCACGCTGCCGGAGTACACCGACACGACGTCGTGGGTCACGGATGGGGCGTGCCGGCCAGCGTCGCGTTCACTACAATTTTACCTCGTGCGGGATCCGCTTGCAGCATCGCCAGGACGCGTGTGTGCGTTCGTCGTCGGTGCAACCCTGATCGGCCTGGCCCTCGATCGCGCCGTCGCGTTGCCGGGCCAATACGTGCTGGGGCTGCTGTGCTGGTGCATGCTCGGCCTGGCCCTGCGGTCGGCCACCCGTGCCGAGCGCGTGCAGACGCTGGTCGTGATCGCCGTCGCGACCTGCTTCGAGATCATCGGGTCGATCATCTGGGGTGCCTACATCTACCGGCACCACAACCTGCCGATGTTCGTGCCGCCCGGACACGGCATGGTCTATCTGTTCGGCCTGCGCCTGAGCCAAACCGCCTGGGTGCGCACACACACACGCCTGTGGATCGGAATCGCGGCGGCCGGGCTCGTGGCATGGGCCGTGATCGGCCTCACGGTCCTCCCGCGCGCCGACGTCGGTGGGGCAATCGGCTGCATCGTGCTCTTGGCGTTCCTGCTGCGCGGACACAACGCGACGGTCTACGCCAGCGTGTTCGCGTTCGTGGCGTTCCTCGAGATCTACGGCGTCTCGATGGGCACCTGGGCCTGGCAGGCCCACATTCCCGGGACACCGATCCCCACCGGGAACCCGCCGTCCGGGATCGCCGCAGGATACGTCTTTTTTGACATTGCGGCGATCGCACTCGCACCGTGGCTGCTCGCGCGCTGGGAACGCTGGCGTGGGCAGACCCCGCAACCGGCGCCGGGGTTCGTCGCGGACACCGCTGCGCGTGGGCCTGGTGAGCGCGCGCATGACCCGCTGCCGGCCACGCCGACCCCGGTCGCTGAGCCCGCGCTCTAGACGCCCGGCCCCCCGAAGTGGGCCTGGCACGCCGTCCCGTGGTCGGTGCGGCTGATGCCGGCGAGGGTAATCTCGGCCGACCACTGCGGGGCGGTATGACCGCTCTCGTTTGCGGGTGCGGTGATCACCGCCTGCCAGCGGTGCACGGTGCACTGCCAGCCGATGTCCCGGAAGTCCAGCATCAGATCGTGCAGCAGGTCCGGCGGTCCCACGAGGCGGTAGTTGGTGGGCAGGGGATCGGTGCTCATGGCTGTAGAGTGTGCACCTCCGTGGGTCCCCGCATCGCAATCTCCGGCGAGATCTCGCTGCTGTGGCAGGACATCGACCCGTATCAGGGTGATGTGATCCTGCTCACCATCATTCCCGATGAGCTGCTTCGGATAGATACGTTCGAGCTGCGTGGACCCATCGCGACACGTTGTAAGGAGGGCGTGCTCGAGGAGGGCATGCGCGTGCAGATCGTCTGCGAGATGGACACGATCGAGGTCGTCAATCGCGACACCGGGGAAACCTCCGACGAGGAACGCCCGGTCGTGGTGGACATCGTCGTGTTGGAGGCGTGAGCCGATCGTGTTTCCCACCGAGCGCCGCATATACTCGCCGTTGCGCGATCGTCGATGGGGCGTAGCCAAGTGGTAAGGCAGCGGGTTTTGGTCCCGCGACCGGGGGTTCGAATCCTCCCGCCCCAACCAGGACTTCGGACACTTCAAAGGGGTTGGTTCACGTGATCCTCGGCGCGGTTGTGCTTGCCGCGGGCCAGGGGACGCGCATGAAGTCTGCGCTTCCCAAGGTCCTGCACCCCCTCGCGGGGCGTCCCATGATCGGCTGGGTACTCGCATCCCTGGCGGGGATCGATGTCACCGAGACGGTCGTTGTCGTCGGCCACGGGGCGGATGCGGTGGCCGCGGCACTGCCCGAGGGCGTCACGACCTGCGTCCAGGACGAGCAGTGCGGCACCGGTCACGCAACGGGCATCGGGCTCGCCGCGCTGCCGAGGGCCTGCGACACGGTGCTGGTGGTCTGCGGGGACACGCCGCTGCTGTCCAATGAGCTTGTTGTCACGCTTGTCGCCCAGCACGCGGCGACGCGTCCATCGGCCACGATGGTCACGACGGTGCTGCCCGACGCGGGTGCCTATGGCCGGGTCGTGCGCGACGGCGGTGGCAGGGTGATGGGCGTCGTCGAGGCGCGGGACGCCTCCGACACCGAGGCGCAGATCGCCGAGATCAACGCGGGGATCTTCATGTTCGATCGGGCGGCGCTGACGGCCGCCCTCGGTCAGGTCGGTTCAGGCAACGCGCAGAGCGAGCTCTACCTGCCGGACGTGCTGCCGATCCTCGGCGGGCCCGTCGAGACCCTGATCACCGACGACTCGGATGTCGTGCTTGGGGTCAACACCCGGGTCGACTTGGCGGCCTGCGAGGCGATCTTGCAGGCGCGGCTGCGCGAGGCGCTCATGCTCGACGGCGTGAGCATTCCGGATCCGACGAGCGTCTATCTCGGCGCCGACGTGCTCGTCGGCCCCGACACGGTGCTGTTGCCGGGGGTATATCTGCGTGGCGCGACGACCGTCGGCGCAAACTGCGTGATCGGCCCGAATTGCGTGATCGACGATGCGACCATCGCCGACGGGGCGCAGGTGATCAACGCGGTCGTGCGCGAGAGCGACATCGGCCCGGGCACCAGCATCGGCCCGTTTGCCTACGTGCGTCCCGGGACGCGCCTGTCGGCCAAGGCCAAGATCGGCACGTTCGTCGAGACCAAGAACGCCGTCATCGGCGCGCGGGCCAAGGTACCCCACCTGTCGTACATCGGCGACGCCGAGATCGGCGAAGACACCAACATCGGCGCGGGCAATATCACCGCCAACTACGACGGTTTCCGCAAACACCGCACGACGGTCGGCGCGCGGGTAAAGACCGGCTCGGACTGTGTGCTTGTGGCGCCCGTGACCATCGGCGACGATGCGATGACCGGGGCGGGGTCGATCATCACCGACGAGGTTCCCGCGGGAGCACTCGGGATCGCTCGAGCCCGCCAGCGGGTGATTGAGGACTTTACGAGGCGGGCTGCCGCAAAGGCGCGCGCGGCATCCGAGGACTCCGGGGGGCACCACGCATGACCAGGACGAGCATCGACCGCGATGACTCCAAGCGGCTGATGGTCTTCGCCGGGCGCGCGAGCCGGGTGCTCGGCGAGTCGATCGCCGACAAGCTGGGCATGGAGCTGGGTGAGGTCACGCTCAAGACGTTCGCCAACGGCGAGATCTACGTGCGGTTCGAAGAAAGCATCCGCGGCGCGGACATCTTCCTGGTCCAGTCGACCTCCCGGCCGGTCAACGAGGCGCTCATGGAGCTGCTGATCATGATCGACGCCGCCAAGCTTGCCTCGGCCCACCGCATCAACGCGGTCATCCCGTGGTACGGGTATTCGCGCCAGGACAAGAAGTCGGCGCCGCGTGAACCGATCACGGCGAAGCTTGTCGCCGAAATGCTCCAGGCCGCCGGTGTCGACCGGGTGCTGACGATGGACTTGCACGCCGGCCAGGTCCAGGGCTTCTTCCGGATTCCCGTCGACCACATGACCGCGATCCCACTGCTGGTGGAGCACTTCGAGGAACGGCAGCGCGCCGGCGAGCTCGACAACCTCGTCGTGGTCTCACCCGACGCCGGCCGCGCCAAGCTCGCCAACCACGTCGCCGAGAAGCTCGGCGCGAATCTGGCCGTGCTCACCAAGCAGCGTCCCGAGCACAACGCGGCCGAAGTCACGCTGCTGGTCGGTGACGTCAAGGGGCGCGACGCCATCTTGATCGACGACATGATCGACACCGCCGGCACGTTGGTCGCCGGTGCCGACACCATCCGCGAGGCGGGCGCCCGGCGGGTCTACGCCGCCGCCGTGCACGGCCTGTTTTCGCCGCCCGCGTTCGAGCGGCTGGCCGCGTCGGCGATCGAGGAGATCGTCGTGACCGACACCGTCGCGCTGGGCCCTGACGCTCCGCCGGACCTGATCAAGGTCGTATCGGTCGCGCGGATCCTCGCCGACTCGGTCCACAACGTGTTCTGTGACGAATCCGTCAGCGAGATCTTCGCCGGGGAGAACCAGCTCTTTTAGGCAGCGCCCGCGCGGGCGGCCGCCCTCGCGGATTCGCCTGTCGTCCACTATGATCCGCGGTCGCCCCAGATCCGGACAACGACCAGGACGCGTATCCGCATGGCCCGACTCACCGTAGAAGCCCAACCTCGCAGCGAATTCGGCAACGGACCCTCACGGCGCCTGCGCAAGCAGGGTTTGGTCCCCGGCGTGCTCTACCGCAAGCCCGGTGCGTCGCTGCCGATCGTCCTCGATGGGCATGCGCTGCACCGGGTGCTGTTCGCGGCCGACGGGCGTTCGAGCGTCATCGACTTGTCCGTTTCCGGCGGGCCGGCGCAGTCGACCGTCCTGACCGACTGGCAGCTCGACCCGATTCGCAGCGAGATCCTTCATGTCGACTTCCGGCCGGCCTCCGACGAGGAGCTCGCCACGGGCGTCGTCGAGCGCGCCGCGGAACACATCGAGATCTTCACGGCCGACACCCGCATCAAGCAGTACGACGATGACTTCGCGACAGACGCCGGTGATGTGGACGAGGACGCGGAGACCGAATCCGAGGAATAGTCCGCGGGCCGTGGCCGCACGTGGCCGCGTCGGGGCGGCCCGTTGCCAAGACCGCGCGGCGCGGGCTCGCGTGGATGACGACAACGATGGCTTCCTCCGTATCTGAGCCGGGCATCGGCCTCGTCGTCGGGCTCGGCAATCCTGGGCCGCGCTACGCCGGCAACCGTCACAATGTCGGCGTGATGGTGCTCGATGAGCTCGCTCGCCGCCTCGACGCCGGGCGCCCGGCGAATCGGTTTGGCGGCACATATCGCGAGGCGCGCGGACCGGCGGGGAAGCTCGGATTGCTCGCCCCGCAGACGTTCATGAATGACTCGGGACGGTCGGTGGGGCCCGCTGCAGGCAGCCTGCGACTGGTTCCGGCGCAGATTCTGGTGATCCACGACGAGATCGACCTCCCATTCGGGGACGTGCGCGGCAAGCGGGGCGGCGGCTCGGGCGGGCACAACGGCCTGCGCTCGGTCGAGCAGGGCCTTGGCTCGCGGGAGTTCCTGCGGATCCGCGTCGGTGTCGGACGCCAGCCGGCCGAGTTCGGCGGCGACGAGGCCGCCTGGGTGCTGGCGAACTTCTCCGAACCGTGGGAGGAGGTCCAGTCGCTCATCGAGCGCGCCGTCGTGCTGGCCCAGGCGGCCGTGGGCGACGGGATCGATGCGGCCATCGCGACCCACCACGCCCGGCCGCCGGGCGCGCGCGCCCGTGGGCGGGCCGAGCGGCGGGCCGAGGCCGGACCCGGCGACGGGCCTGTCCCCGCAGACCCCGATCCTGCTGACGATGACCAGTAGCCGCCAAGCGGCCGGGCGCCTGGACGACCTCTTGATGGAAGCGCCGGAACTCGCCGGCGCGGCGGCCCGGCTGACCGCCGGGGACTCGGCCGGGCGCATCGCCATCGCGCGGCCCGCCTGGAGCTTCGTGCTTGGTGCGCTCGCTCGCACGACCACCCGGTCGCTGGTCGCCGTCTGCGGGGAGGACGATGAGGCCCGGGACCTGGCCCTTGACCTGGAGGCCATCCTCGGTCGGGCGGCGGTGGCGTTATACCCGTCGCGGGGCGTGCCGCTCGGCGGTGCTGTCGGTGCGTCACCCCACCTGGTCGGGCTGCGTGCCCGCGCGCTTGCCTCTGCCGAACGCCCGGCCACCGTCGTGGTGGTTGGTGCCCCGGCGCTCGCAGAGCTGATCGCGCCACGGGCAAGCTGGGCCGAGCCCATGAGCATCGCCACCGGCGCTCGGACGCCGATCGACGAGATGCTTGACCGCCTGGTCCGGCTCGGATACGAACGGACGGCACAGGTCGAGGAGCGCGGTGAGATCGCCGTGCGCGGTGGGCTGATCGACGTCTACCCGTCGACGGCGGACATGCCGGTCCGCATTGAGTACTTCGGCGATCAGATCGAGAGCGTGCGCGCATTCTCGCCCTTTACCCAGCGCACGATCCGTCCGCTTGAGCGCGTACTCGTCTGGCCGGCGACCGAGCCCGATGCGGCCGACTCCGGCGTCGGACCGCTTGACGATCCGCGGATCGGCCGCGCGGCCCTGGTGCGCCTGGCACCGGCCGAGCATCCGGCCGCGCTGCGGGCCGCGCGTGAGCGCTTCGCCGACGAGGCGGCGGTCGGCGCGCTCAGCGACGCCGCGGGTATCACGGCCGAACTCGAGCGTCGCGCCATGCTCGATCTCGTGCCGCCGACCTCGGGCGAGGCGATCTTCGACGCCGTTCAGGCGCGGTTCGCCACCCGCGGACAGAGCGAAGCCGAAAGCGAGCTCGCGCGCCTGGCCCGCAACGGGCATCGCGTGCTGGTGACCTTCGCGCGTCGTGGCGACATGGAACGCACCGCGATGAGGTTCGAGCGCGCGATGCCCGTGATCCTCGAGGCCGGCCAGCTGCCCGAGGTGGGTACGGTGGCCTTCGCGCCGCTCGGCGTGCGCGAGGGCATGATCTCGCACGCGCTCGGGCTGGCGATCGTTCCCGAGACGGCAATCCTGCGTCGGCGCCGCGCCGCACCCGAGCACGGACCGGTCGTCGGGCGTCGGCTGGCGAGCTTCATGGACCTGCGCGTCGGGGACTACGTCGTCCACGAGGATCACGGCATCGGCCGGCTGACCGGGTTCGAGACGCACACCGTCGCGTACGTCACCCGCGACTACCTCGCGCTGGCGTTCGCCGGCAGCGACCGTGTGTTCGTCCCGCACGACCAGCTCGAGAAGGTCACCCGCTACGTCGGCGCGGACGGATCCGAGCCGACGCTGTCGCGGCTCGGAGGCAAGGCCTGGGACAAGATCAAGGCCCGCGCCCGGGTCGCGGTCCGCGAGATGGCCGGGGAGCTGATCCAGCTTTATGAGGCCCGCCAACGCGTCGAAGGGTTCGCGTTCCCGGCGAACGACGAATGGATCACCGAACTCGAGCGTCGCTTCCCGCACCGCGAGACCCCGGATCAGCAGCGCGCGATCGATGCGGTCTACGACGACATGGAGCGCCCGCGCCCGATGGATCGGCTGATCTGCGGCGATGTCGGGTTCGGCAAGACCGAGATCGCCATGCGCGCCGCGTTCAAGGCGGCGGTGGCCGGCAAGCAGGTGCTGGTGCTCGTTCCGACGACGATCCTGGCCCAGCAGCACGCGGCGACGTTCCGTGAGCGCTTCGGCGATCTGCCGGTCAGTGTGGACATCGTCAACCGGTTCCGGACCCCCGCCGAGACGCGCGAGGCGCTCGGGCGCTTTCGCGCGGGCACGCTCGACATACTGGTCGGCACGCATCGGCTGTTGTCGATGGACGTGCAGCCGTCGGATCTCGGGCTCGTCATTGTCGATGAGGAGCAGCGGTTCGGCGTGGCCCAGAAGGAGGCGCTGCGCCAGCTGCGGGTCAAGGTCGACGTGCTGGCGATGAGCGCGACCCCGATCCCGCGCACCCTACAGATCTCGCTGTCGGGGCTGCGCGAGATCAGCGTGATCGAGACACCGCCGCCCGGCCGCCGTCCGATCGCCACCCACGTC
>Ga0307374_10001262_pt1 | contig 46979 bp, 46 predicted proteins | sample OX3MG_FD_202532 | JGI IMG/M metagenome (GOLD analysis project Ga0307374, IMG submission 202532) | Soil microbial communities from Risofladan, Vaasa, Finland - OX-3 | ecosystem: Environmental > Terrestrial > Soil > Coastal area > Acid sulfate soil | place: Finland: Risofladan, Vaasa | collected...
TCGGGTGAGCTGCGTGTAGCCATTCATCTGTGCTCCTTCGACTTGCCGGTCGGAAAAGCAGCGATACTACCGCAGCTTGCCCACTCAGCTCGTCAGTTGAAGTTGCACTTCAGACTTGAATCCGCCGAATGAGCTTGAGGGGCAAGCCCTATTTTATCGAAAACTGCCGGCTTATCGGCAGGTAGATAAAGCTGGGGCAAATGTGGTCAATTCAGCCGCACCGCCAGGACATCGCAAGGCGCCTTATGCAGCAGGGATTTCTCGGTGGAGCCCAGCAACAGTGCCAAGCCGTGGCGCCCGTGGCTGCCTAGCACCAATAAATCGGCCTGTTCCTCGACGGCCACGCGCAGAATCTCGACCTTGATATTTCCCACCTCCACTCGCCGGGGGGCGGATTTCAGACCCAGGCTGTCGCATAGGGCATCCAGCCGATGGCGGGCGCCTTGTACCAGCTCCCCTTCCAGGTCCACAGGCGGCGGCAGCAGTGCTTCACCGGCGGGGTCCACAGGAATGAACTCCACGACATGCACAAAGCTGAGCTTGGCATCGCAGCGGGCGGCCAGGTCATGCCCACGGCGGCTCACGGCCGGGCTGTCCTCGGAGAGGTCCACGGCAACGAGAACATGGCTATAAACACTCATAAAGCACTTCCTGAATTTGCGGGTAGCGACGTTTTAAGCGCTCGCTGCGGACATTGCAAGGCTCCAGGCTCTGCAGTGCCTTTATACCCCATCCGCCAAACGTGCGTAATCCGCGGCCCTCAGGGTTTCGGGACGGGCCGCAGGGTCCAGGCCGGCGCGGCGGATGGCGGATTCGTCCGCTAGACCCCGCAGCGCGTTGCGCAAGGTCTTACGCCGTTGGCTGAAGGCTTGATTGACCAGCGCGCTAAAGCGCGCTGGATCGCCAAGCGGAAACGGTGCTTCCGAGTGGGGTATCAGGCGCACGAAGGCGGATTCCACCTTGGGCGGCGGCGTGAACGCGCCCGCGCCGATGCTAAACAGCGGTTCCACCCGGCAGCGTGCCGAGAGCATGACGGTGAGCCGTCCATAGTCCTTGCCACCCGGTGGCGCCGCCATGCGCCGCACCACTTCTTTCTGCAGCATGAAATGCATATCTGCAATCACCTCCATTTGATCCAGGCAGTGAAACAGCAGGGGCGTGGAGATGTTGTAGGGCAGGTTGCCCACCAACCTGAGTTTGCGCCCCGGCGGGGTGAGAGCGCGAAAATCGGTTTTCAGGGCGTCAGCCTGAAGGACATGCAGTTCGCCTTTGCCTTCGGCAGCTGCCCGCAGACGAGGAATCACATCCCGGTCCAATTCCACGGCAGTCAGTGTCCCGCAACGTTCCAGCAGCGGCAAGGTAATGGCGCCAAGGCCCGGGCCGATCTCCACCAGGAAATCCTCCGGCCGCGGATCAACGGCCAGCAGAATTTTGCTGATGATATGGCGATCGTGCAGGAAATGCTGACCGAAGCGTTTGCGCGCTTGATGACGTCGCGGGGTACCGGGTTCCATCACTTCCGTTGGCTTAATTCGATGGCCATGCGGAGGGCGGCTTCGAGGCTCGTAGGCTGGGCACGGCCGGTACCCGCCAGCTCCAGCGCCGTGCCGTGGTCCACCGAGGTGCGGATGATGGGCAGTCCGAGGGTGATATTCACCGCGTGACCGAAGCCGGCATGCTTCAAGACCGGCAATCCCTGATCGTGATACATGGCGAGCACGGCATCCACGCCCGCAAGCCGTTGTTTGCCGAAGGCGGTATCAGCAGCCACCGGGCCGGTCAGGTGCATATCTTGCTGGCGCAGACTATCCAATACCGGCGTAATGACTTCGATTTCCTCGCGGCCCAGATGACCGCCCTCGCCGGCGTGGGGATTGAGTCCCAGCACCAGGATGTGCGGCCGGGATATACCAAATCGCTTTTGCAAACCGGCATGCAGTACGCGCAGCGTATGGGTGAGTTTTTCTTTGGTAAGGGCGCGTGGCACTTCGGACAAAGGCAGATGGGTGGTGGCCAGCGCCACGCGCAAACCGCCGGCGGCGAGCAGCATCACCGGGAACGCCGATTTGCAACGTGCAGCCAAGTATTCCGTGTGGCCGGTAAACGGGATGCCGGCGTCGTTGATGACACCCTTGTGTATCGGTGCCGTGACCATGGCATCGAAATCGCCACTCAGACAGCCATCCACAGCGTGATCCAGCATATCCAGCACATAGCGGCTATTGGCGGGGTCGGGTATTCCGGTTTTTACGGGCGCCGGGATTTTTAAAGACAATACCCGCAGTTGACCGGCTTCTTGGGCGGGGCGTTCAGTTTGAGTGTAGGGCTTAAGTATCAGGGGCAGGTTCAGGATGTGGGCCCGCGCCATGAGCAGTTCCGGGTCGCCGATGGCGACGATGTCCGTAGCATGCGCTGTCTGAGCAAGCCGGATGCAGATATCCGGCCCGACGCCCGCCGGCTCACCGGTGGTGAGCGCAATGCGTGGTGGCGGGGCAGGCATGATTGTTGAGCGTAACGCGGCTAAATTTCCAGATGGTATTCGATGTAGGCGTAACTTTTGAGCGAGCTCAGCCACTGCTGGATGATTTCCTCGGATTTGCGCGCGTAGATAGCCTCGTAGGCCTTATTTTTTGCATAGTCTGCGGTTTGGTCTGCTGTACGTCGGCCGAGCACTTGCACGATGTGCCAGCCGAATTGGGTCTTGAACGGCTCACTGATCTGGCCCACCTGAAGCTTGTCCATTTGCGCCTGGAATTCCGGTACCATAGCGCCCGGATCCACCCAGCCCAGATCCCCACCGTTGCTGGCGGAGCCGGGATCGTCGGAATACTGCTTGGCGAGCTTGGCAAAGTCCGCCCCTGCGAGTATTTCCTTGCGCAGCTCCTCCAGTTTTGCCTGCGCCTGTGCATCCGTCATGATGGCGCTGGGCCTCAGCAGGATGTGGCGCGCATGGGTTTGGGTCACCAGCACCTTATTGTCGGCACGTTTCACATCATCCAGTTTCAGGATATCAAAACCGCCGGGGCCCGCCAGGGGTTCGGTAATGTCGCCTGGCTGCATCCGCTGGATGACACCGGTAAAAATAGTTGGCAGCTCTGAACCTTTGCGCCAGCCCAAGTCACCACCCTTGAGAGCCTGCTGGCCTTGTGAATATTCCACGGCCATGGCCGCGAAGTCCGCGCCCTTTTTGAGTTTCTGATAAATGTCTTGGGCCTTTTTGCGCGTTTTCGCCACCTGTTCGGGGCTTGGATCCGACGGCGTCGAGATCAATATCTGTGAAATATGGTATTGGGAGTTGGCATTGCTGTTGGCCGCATCCGCTTCGATCTGCGCCTGCACCTCGCGTGGCGTTATATGCATCTCGTTGCTCACCAGCTGCTGCTCCAGGTTGCGGATAATGAGCTGATTGCGCAGGTTCTGGCGGAAATCGGCATAGTTGATACCTGCCTGCTGAAGTTTTGCCGGCAACTGACCCAGGGTTATGCCGTTGCGTTCAGCGATACGGTTGATGGCTTGATTGAGTGCGTCATCGCTCACGCTGATATTCTTGTTGGCGGCCTGCTGTAATTCCAGTTTGGTCATAATCATCTGATCCAGAACCTGTTTGCGCAGGACGTTCTCGGGTGGTAGTGCCGTACCCTGTTGCTGGATTTGCTTGGTGATCGCAGTGACTTGTTGATCCAGCTCGTTTTTGAGGATTACCTCGTCGTTGACTACCGCTACTATCCGGTCCAGCAGCACGCCGGTGGCGGATGCCTTGGCAATGGCCGCGGCGGTGACGGTTGACGCCGGCGGCGCGGGATTCATGACCGCCGCGGCGCTGACGTTGGGGTTGGCGTGGGGCGTGGAGGCGCAGGCCTGGCATAGCAGCACGGCGGCGACCAGCACCGCAGGCAGTCGGAGGGCGTATTTCAGCATGAACCGGGAACCTTGTTTACTGTGGTTGGGTGGTGTCGGAATAGCCTAGGATACCATTTTGCAGGAAGTCATTGAGATGACGGCCGATGGTGGTGAGGCCTTTGAGCTGCAACTGGAAGAAGATCATGGCGTCGGCCTGCCCGGTCTGGGTGATATAGCGGCGATGCATAACCTGGAAGGCCCAGCAGCAACTGTCGTATTCGAATCCTGCGAAGCTTTCCAGGGTGAGCTTGTTTTGTACATCGTAGTTCCAGCGTCCCACCATGCTCCAGTGGGTGCTGAGGGGCCAGGAGAACGATAGATCCGTTTGTTTCATATTCAGCAACCGGTTGTAGCGGTAGGCCAGGTTGATAACCTGGTGAAAAGCCGGTTGGTACTGGACACCGATGGAAGCCAGATCCGTCTGCCGCGTGGTTGGATCCCATTGTTGGCCATAACTGGCGGACCAATTATCATTGAGGTTCAGGGTAATATTCCCCACCACGTCGGAAAACAGATTGGTCTGTGGTGCCACCCCCGGTAACTGTACGTAGCGGTTACTGAAATAGCGGATCTGGCCAATATCCGCCTCCAGCAGTTGCGAACCATCGGAGGCATCCAGTAAGCGGCTGGTGAGGGCATAGCTCATTTGGTTGGCATCGCCCTGACGGTCGGCGCCGTAGAAACGATTGTCGGTGAACAGCTGCAGGAAACTGAATTGCGGCTGCAGCGTATCGAAGAGCGGTATTTGCGACTGATCGCAGTTGGGCACATACAGATAGAACAACCGTGGTTCCAGTGTCTGTATGTAGTTGCCGCTATCACCCACATCCCGCTGGAAGAACAGCCCGCTGTCAAGACTTATGATGGGGGTAACCCGGGAAAGTTCTGTGCCGGAACCGGTGGACACATTCTGATCGAGATTCCATTCGGTGACACGCAGCGCCGTGGTGGGTGTGAAGTAATAACCGGCGTTGCCGAACGTGTAACTGGCGGTGGGTTTCAGATCGAGGCGCAGAGCACCTAGCCGTTCATCCTGCTGGAACTGCACCAGCTCGCTGTTGAATGCATATTGAGGTCCGCTGTTTTCAGGATCGCTCTGCCAGCTGAACAGCGTTTGAGGAAGGCGTTTGTAGGGATAATTACTGGGCGGAATGGCGGGATCCACTACCTGCCAATCCTGTATTTGAGTCGAGAAATTCAGGTTCGTTGTTGTATAGGCCAACTGCGCGTGACGTTCCTGGCTGGTGGTGGCAATGATGGCCAGGCTGTCCCCCAGATCCTGGAAATACTGGTTGTCCGATACCCAGTTATAGGCAGTATTGAAATTCCAGTCGTTTCCCAACTGGGTGTTATCCGAGAAATTCAGCAGTCCGCGCTCCTGGTCGGCTAATTTGTCGTGCGGAAGATAACTCAAATCGAGTTGTCCTTTGCTGCTGTCGGTGAGATAGCGGAATTCACCACCCAGATCGATGCCGCGCTTGGTAATGATGCGTGGAATCAGTGTGGCGTCGTAGTTCGGCGCCAGGTTCAGATAATAGGGCGTCGTGATATCGGTGCCGGTGAACGTGGAAAAACTAAAGGCGGGTGCCAAGAAACCGGATTTGCGGTCATCATTCAGCGGGAAGTTGATGTAGGGTGTCCAGAAGATGGGCACACCGAAAAAATCAATGGTGACGTTGTGACCGACACCGGTATTGGTCGCCTCATCCAGCTCCATGTCCGGTGCATTCAGCATCCAGTCATGTTTCCCAACCGGGCAGGTGGTGTAGTGCATATCCGTAAGCAGGTCATGATTTTTGTCCAGGGCTTTCAGGATCTTGGCTGTGCCTCGGCCATGGCGCTTGGGCAGGGAGAATTGGGCATCGTTGAACACACCACTCAAGGTATTGAAGTTGTAATCCGCTGACGGTCCCTGCAGCAGTATATTGGATGAACTGAAATGGACATCGCCCAGGGCATGGGTATTGCCGGTGATGCTGTTGTACCGCATGCGTTCGGCGCTCAGCTGTTTGTCTCCCTGGATCGCCCGCACGTTACCGGTAAGCAGCGATTCACCGTGCACATAACCGGTGAGCAGATCGGCCGTGACGCGGGTCGGCGGGTTGAGGGTACTGGTCGCCGCCGCCGCTGTGGGCGGTGGAGAGGGCGGCAGGGCCGGGCAGGTAGCCCACTGATTATAGCCAATAGTGCCCGGTGGGGTACCGGCAAACAGCGGCGCGGAGGCGAGCAGTGCGGCGGCGAGGACAAGCGCGCGGCTCACATTCACCAGTAGACTCCTGAACCGTAGGCAACGCAGGGTACAATCGCACACTTTCATAACCTGTTCAAACCACGGGAGCTCGATGGGATGTCGGAGAGGTTTGAGCAACTGCAAGCCTGGGTGGCAGGAGCGTTGCAGGTGCAGATGCTGAGACTGGAACCGATTTCCGCGGATGCCAGCTTCAGGCGCTATTTTCGCAGCCTTGTGGGGCCAATATCCTACATCGTGATGGACGCGCCGCCGCCCCAGGAGGATTGCCGGCCTTTCGTGCGTATCGCCCGGTTGTTACAGGACGCGGGCGTGCATGCACCCGAAGTGCTGGCGCAGGATCTGGCGCGGGGGTTTCTTTTGCTCAGCGATTTGGGGCAGAAAACGTATCTGGATGTGCTCAAGGCCGACAATGCTGATGCCTTGTTCACCGATGCCATGGGTACTTTGATTCGCTGGCAGCTGGCCAGTCGGGCGCAGGTATTGCCAGCCTATGATCGCGCCCTGCTGCGCAGGGAATTGAACCTGTTCGCGGAGTGGTATATGGCACGCCACCTGAAGATCACGCCCACGCCGGCGGAACGTGAAATTCTGGAGGCCAGTTTCGAGTTGCTGGAAGACAGCGCTCTGGCCCAACCCCGGGTCTATGTGCACCGCGATTACATGCCGCGCAATCTCATGGTGAGCGCGCCGAATCCGGGCGTGCTGGATTTCCAGGATGCGGTATACGGCCCCATTACTTACGACATAGTCTCGTTGTTCAAGGACGCCTTCATTTCCTGGGATTCGCGTCAAGTGGACGCTTGGCGTCGGCAGTTCTGGCAACAAGCACGACAGGCCGGATTAGCGGTGCAGGCCTTCCCTGAATTCGAGCGCGCCTTCGACTGGATGGGCTTGCAGCGGCATCTCAAGGTTATGGGCATCTTTGCCCGCATTCATTACCGGGACGGCAAGTCCGGTTATCTCGAAGACACGCCGCGGTTCCTGAACTATGTGCGCGAGACCGGCAGACTTTACAAGGAATTCACACCCTTGTTGATGCTGCTGGACTCCATGCAGAGCCGTGCGCAGAAAGGCATGGCTGCCACATGAAAGTCATGATCCTGGCCGCTGGCCGTGGCGAACGCCTGCGGCCGCTCACGGATTCCACACCGAAACCCCTGCTGGAAGTACACGGCAAACCGCTGATCGTCCAGCATTTGGAACGGCTGCGGTCTGCCGACCTCACGGAAATTGTGATCAATATTGCCTGGCTGGGGGATAAGATAAAAAATTACCTGGGCGATGGTTCGCGCTATGGCGTACACATCCGGTATTCCGAGGAACCGGCTGGCGCATTGGATACCGGGGGCGGGATTTTCAAGGCCCTACCGCTGCTGGGCAGCGGGCCATTCCTGGCGGTGAATGCAGACGTCTTTACGGATTTCCCATTCGAGAGCCTGAAATCGGTGATAAAACAAGGCGATCTTGCGCATCTGGTCATGGTTGGAAATCCAGCGTACCACACTAACGGGGATTTTCATCTTGCAGCTGACGGACGCCTGTATGCGGATATTGAGCCGCGCCTTACCTACAGCGGCATCGGTATTCACGATCCGCTGTTTTTCAAGGATTGCAGTCCCGGAAAGTTCCCGATGTTGCCATGGTGGCAGAAAGCCATGCGAAGCGGACGCGTCGGCGGTCAGATGTATTCAGGCACATGGAAAGATATCGGCACGATTGAAGGATTACGCGCTGCCTCATGATTAATATTGAATAATTGCCAAGCCAAGATAGGGACTCAAAGCATTTGTGCCAATCAACACGAACCCATCTGGCGTTATCGGATAAATGGCAAAAGGCGAACTGCCACCCCCGCTGCTGATGAGTGTGGCCGTGCCGCGGACACCGCCGTTAAACTGGTAGGTACCCGTCAGGGACAGTGTGGATGGGATGGTGCCATTCAGGTTCTGTATCAGGCTGCCGCTGAGGTTTCCCTGTCCATCCAGCGCCAGCGTGCCGAGACCCAGGAAAATGGATTTCGGAGTTGTCTGGCTGAATAGGGTAAATCCATAATTCGCATTGAGTGAGGCATCGTTGAAAGACACACCCGGTTGTTGCGCAGTGATAAGGCCACTCGCCACGATGTTGGAATTTATCGTCATGACTTGCGCCTGGGCAGAGGAATCCATGTAAACCACATAGGTTTGCGGGGCGTTCAGGCCCTGGTTGTTGATTGTCAATGTGCCGCGGCCATTTCCGGAGGAGTCGAAAGCATACGTGCCGGTCGTGGTGATATTTGCAATAGTGCCGGGCGTGTTGATGTCCTCGGTGAGGCTTCCGAGACCGCCCTGGCCGTCCGGGTTGAATTGTCCGGCCTGGGCATAACCGGAATTGGGGCTGTTCCCGCCCACAAAGAACACATACCCGCCGTTCAGGGAAGCATTACTGAAAGTGACCGGCTGCTGCGATGAAATGCTGCCGCTCAAAGGTTGAGAGGGAGCGGATGACAGGAACTCCAGATCCGATGCGGATTCCACATAGAAACTGTATGTATGCGTCCCATTGCCGTCGGTGAGGGTCGCAGTACCATGATTATTGCCGTCAAATGTGTAAGAGCCTGACACGGAGGCATTCAAAAGAGGGCCCGGGCCATTCACATCCTCGGTCCCGGTGGTAAATGCGCCCCCTGTGCTCGCGATGATACGGCCCAGCACGGCGATACTCTGATTCGAGGTGTTTTCACCGGCGAAACTGAACACGTAAGGACCGTTAAGACTCGTTACGCTGCCAGCCGTTTGACTCTGCGGGAACAGGCCGCCATCCACCACAGTGTTGTTATCGGTGCGAATGAGATTCGCCTGGCCGCCGGTTACCAGTACGAACTGGATGTTGACGGTTCCCAAAACCGCGGTGCCAAGCCCATTGGGGCTGATGGTATACGTTCCGCTGAATGCAGTCTTCGACGAAACGCTGGAACCATTATTGACGTCTTCCAGACCCTTACCCAGTTGTCCCGTGCCATTGGCGGTGAATTCGCCGATCGCAGCCCACGGAACCCCGGCACTCAATCCTGACATATTGAACACGTATGCGCCATTCAGCGAGGCGTTCGAGTAGCCGATGCTGAGGGTGGCCGTGCCTGACTGACTGGTATTGCTCTGTTCGATGGCCGTGATTGTGACCTTGCCGCCGGGGGGAGGCAGATCCGGGGCGGTGTATAAGCCGCTCTGAGAAATTGTGCCGATACTGTTATTGCCGCTAGTAATGCCGTTTACCTGCCAGGTGAAAGCCGTGCCGCCGTCGACTGCTGTGGCCGTCATTTGTCGGCTGGCACCGGCCAGTACCTGCATACCGGAAGGTATCACCGTGACGCCTGATGATCCGGATGAACCACCAGAACCGCCGCCGCAACCGGCAAGCAGCAACAAAGCACTCGCCAGAATCAGCAGCTTGATGGTTTTTGGCATGGCAACATCCCCCTGTCTCAGAGGTTACACATAGTATCCTTAGGCCTCGCAGGCGTCACGTATGCGACTGAATGCGTAGGTTTTCTAAGGAGTTGAATATCTCTAGGAATGGAATTTGCGGAGATCTTGAGAACGTGGTTTATTTATTCACCGCCAGGGAGTGTTGATACTTTAATCCTTAAAGCTCTCTCAGTCCTCATAATTTAAGTTCCGCCGTGTAGGCCACGTTCAGACCGAACAGCCCCATATAAAGATAGCTACCGGCGGCACCGCCAAAAGCTCCTGAGACGTCTTTTGAACTTTCATAAGCCAAGCCATTCATGACGCCTGGGCAGCCCGTCCCGCTGGTGAGGTAATTTACAAAGAACAAGTTCGTGCCTGGATCCTGCTGCACAAGACTGCCGCTGATGCTGCAGCCGTAGCCGTCATTACCGCTGAAGGTGCCGCCCGCATTGAGCGTGAGGACCACGGAGGTGGATGCTTTGCCGGTGTAGTAACCATTCCATTGCCCCTGCAAACCCATGATAGACGGGGTTCCTGCATACGGCACATCGGTATTCAAGGTTAAATTACCGTTCAGGCCGGTAAGCGCAGCGGTAGTAGGATCAATGCCGGTAAGGCTTGCTTGCATGCTTGTCGCGGTAGCTGTCGAGGTATAGGTTCCGCTGACAGAAAAGGTATCAACGCGGTTGCCATCTGAAAATGTCTGTCCCGGCGACGCCGTACCGATGGCCGTGCTGGTGAACGGCGATTGCCCGGGAACATTCTCGATCAGAAATACATTCCCCTGATTGTCGGCAAAATAGCCGAAACCGCCTGATGCTACGGCGCCGGTGACGGCGATCTGGCTGCCGCCATTAAGGCTGTAGGTTCCCGACCAAGGACCGGGGACCACTTGCAGAATAACGGTCGTATTGTTGGGACTGGAGGAGCTTGAACTGCTGCCGCAGCCAGTAACCAGGGTGCAAATAAACACCGAAACGAAAATCGTGGTTTTCTTCAACAACATGGGAAATATTTACTCCTTTGCTTGGCGGCATTATCTGCTACTTTGCGGGAACTTGCCTATAGGATCATTATCGGATTGCTGATTTCTGTACTTTGGACTCTGAAATAGGTGTATTTGTCGAGGCCACGAGTATCAAGGTACTTGTAGTTAAAAACGTACTCATATTTTTACAAAAATTCTGAAAACGCTGCCAAGTATTGATGCGATTTCCTCAAATTTAAATTAGTTGCACAATTAAAATTGGCAGTGAAGAAACCGCGGCCATGATTTATCCATCGCAAACGTAACGGCGCTTCTTCGCCTCCAGCCGGGTACCAACAATTTGTCTGATGCGGCAGCCACTAGTACTGGTAGACCAGTGCGCCGATCACGGGCGAGCCGCCTTCACCCAACAGGATCACCGAACTGTTTGAAATGGGGTAAAAAGCAAAATTTGTGCTTGCCCCGCCGCTGGTGATCAGGGTGGCTATACCGCGCGTGGAGGTGTTGGTCGTCAGGGCCGTGACCGCATAGGTGCCGGTGACAGACAGCTGGCCCGTGCTTGTGCCGTTGTCATTGGTATTTTCGAAGCCGGCCAAAGCACCATTGCCATTTAAGCTGAGGAGACCAACTGCTGATGACGGTGTAGTGGAACCCACTGGACTTGTTAGCGTGAGAGTGTAGTTCCCAGCCAGGGTAGCGGTGGAATAGCCGCCGCTTTGAAAGAACAACTCTCCACTTGCATTGATGTTGGTATCGGTGGTTAATAGAAAGGCGGCGCTGGGAGATATGAAATAATATACATAATTGGTCGTACCGCTGCTGCCCGACAGTGTGATGGTGCCTCGTCCGAATGCATCGCTGGTAAAGCTGCCGGTCACCGTGGCATTGGTGGTAATGCCGCCAGCCTCATTAATATCATCGGTACCGGCATTAATATTGCCGCTGATCGTCGTATCGGTGGCAAACCCGCCCGCAATGCCGTAAGTCGCGGTTCCGTTGTTGCCTGCGGCATAAAACACATAACCTCCCGTGAGCATGGTCGTGGAGGTGACGGATTGTTGTTGAAACACTGTGCCACTCAAATTGCCCAAGGTATCCGTCTCAATGAACTGAAGCTGGGTGGGTGAGACGATATAAAAATCGTAAGTGCGGGTGCCGGTGGAGTCTGTAAAGGTGGCTGTACCGCGGCCGTTGCCGCTGATACTGTAAGAACCGGTAAAAGGCTGGTTTGCCGTCGTTCCCCCATCATTCAGATCCTCTTCTGCATTAGTAAGCGCAGTGGATCCATCGGTTACGAAAGTCCCAACGGCATTGAGTAACTTTCCTGACGAGCTAGTTCCTGTAAAACTGAAAACATAGGGGGCATTCAGGCTCGTGAGGGTCAAGGCCGTCGTCAGCTGTGGATAAAAGGTGCCAGTTGCGACACTGCCGGTATCGGTGCGGGTCGCAACGGCTTGTCCCTGGTTATTCAGTGTGAATGACATAGTGACACTGCCCTGGGTACTGGTGAAAGTAGCGGTCCCTTGTCCATTGGCATCAATCAAATAGCTGCCGCTGAAAGGTATGGCTGATGAGATACCGGAAGGTTCATTGATATCCTCCGTGCCATTGCTGACGGTACCGTCGCCGTTGGCGGTGAAGCTGCCCACGGTCACCCATGGACTGCCGGCCTGGGTGCCGTTAATGCTGAATACATAGTTGCCGCGCAGAGAAACATTGGCAAATGTGATACTGATGGTGAATGAAGTGCTGATTACCGGATAAACCTGGGGGGAGGCGCTGATGAGCACGGAACCATTCTGGGTGGGGACATTGGGCGCGGTATAGAGCCCCTGTGGTGAAATGGTCCCTACCGTACTGTTGCCGCCCGGAATGTTATTTACAAACCACAGTACGGTGGTGTTGCCGCTGCCAGCGACTATGGCGCTGAATTGCAAAGTGGTGCCAGCCGCTATCACGGTGGATACAGGTGCAACTAATGTAATAGTAGGATTGCTGATTTGTGAGCTGTTACCGCCGCCGCATCCCGCAAGGATGAGTATTAAAAATGGTAACGGCAGTTTTTTTAGAATCGAAATCATATTGGTCTTCTGCTCCTGATATTCACGCCACCCTCAAAGCGCTTGGCGGCTTGCGTGTCTGGCCGTGCGCGGTCATCATCAAATCCCGATATTATGCTGTACGCCGAATTACGCCGCCGCGTCAGGCACTTTGCATCAATCCTTCTGCCTGCTGATCCGCGTGATAGGACGAACGTACCAGCGCGCCACTGGCCACGTGCTGGAAGCCCAGTGCATAGCCTTCGATTTTGATCTCCCTGAATTCTTCCGGCGTCATATAGCGCATCACCGGATGGTGAAACTTGCTGGGCTGAAGATATTGGCCGACAGTGAGCATGTCCACATCGTGGGCGCGCAGATCCTTCATTACCTCGAAAATTTCGGTAATCTCCTCACCCAGTCCCACCATGATTCCGGATTTCGTCAGCAGTGCAGGCTGCATTTCCTTGAAACGTTTGAGCAACTTCAGTGAGTGATGATAGTCGGAACCGGGACGCACTTCCCTGTATATGCGCGGTACGGTTTCCAGATTGTGGTTGAATATATCCGGTGGAGTCTCGTTCATGAGTGTCAGTGCCACATCCATGCGTCCGCGGAAGTCCGGCACCAGCACCTCGATTTTCGTTTCTGGGCTCAGCTCACGGATAGCGCGGATGCAGGCCGCAAAATGGCCGGCGCCACCATCGCGCAGGTCATCCCTGTCCACGGAGGTGACCACCACGTAACGCAGCGCCATGGCCTTGATGGTTCTGGCGAGATTGAGTGGTTCCTCCGCATCCAGTTTGCCGGGGCGGCCGTGGGCCACATCGCAGAAAGTGCAGCGGCGCGTGCAGATGTCGCCCATGATCATGAAGGTGGCGGTACCTTTGCCGAAGCATTCGCCGATGTTGGGGCAGGAAGCTTCCTCACAGACGGTATGCAGATGATTATCACGCAGGATTCGCTTTAGCCTCGCCACTTCCGGTGTTGCCCAGGAACGCACGCGGATCCAGGACGGTTTGCGCAGGGGCGTGGCCGTGGGCTCGATCTTCACCGGGATGCGCGCCATCTTTTCGGCGGCACTGAGTTTCTTGCCGGGCTGAAGTCGCGGACGTGCGGCAGGTGTGTCGCTCACATGAAATCCTTTGTGGATTACGGCACTGATGCCGCTCGGGGACTGAATAATCAGGTTTTATTGTAACCCAGATATTCAAGCAGATGAGGTTTGAGACGTTGGGCGACTGCATTCACCTCGTTGGGCCCACCCAGTTCGCTCACCTGGGTCATCTGCAGGCCGGCATAACCACAGGGATTGATGCGCGAAAAGGGTTCCAGGTCCATGGCGACATTGAAAGCCAGGCCATGATAGCTGCAGCCACGGCGTACACGCAGGCCCAAGGAAGCAAGCTTGCGGCCATCTTGCGTGTATACACCCGGCGCCTCGCGCTTCGAGATCGCGGCGATATCGAACTCCTTGAGCGTGGCGATGACGCTATTCTCGATGGCCTCTACCAGGGCGCGCACTCCCAGCCTGAGGCGCTTGAGGTCAATCAACGGATACACCAGCAACTGTCCCGGCCCGTGGTAGGTTACCTGACCGCCGCGGTCAATGTGGATAACCGGTATGTTTCCGGGTGCCAGCACGTGCTCCGTTTTGCCGGCAAGTCCGAGAGTGAAAACCGGCGGGTGTTCCAGGAACCAAATCTCATCGGGAGTGTCGGCGTTGCGCTCCTCGGTGAAATGCCGCATGGCATGCCAGGTGGGCAGATATTCGACCAGGCCCAGGTCTTTCAGCAAAGGCGACGTGCGTCTCACAGGGTCAGAAGCACGTGTTCGCTGCCGGAAAGTTCGGTGTAGAGCGCATCCAGCTGCGCGCGGCTCTCTGCAACAATGGTTACCGTGAGGGAGATAAAGCGTCCCTCGCGGCTCGGTTGGCGGCTGACAGGTAACGTATCAAACGGTGCTGCATGTCGTGAAAAGGCCGCGATCACTGTTTGGTGGAATTCCGGCGTGTCCCGTCCTATGACCTTGACGGGGAATGCGCTGGGAAACGTCAATAGTGATTCACGGTTTGCGGGCTGCTCCGATAGGGGTGATGGTGATGCGGCTTTCATAAGCGAATCAGATATGGGCGAAATGGAGGTTTTTCAAGCACGCCGCATTCCCATTTATCCCGCTTTGTGGCGCTGGAACAAATCGTACATGCGCCGCCAGTGATTGCCCGGTCTGCCGTCGCCGACCCTACGACCATCCAATTCCGTCACCGGGTAAACCTCGCGGGTGGAGCTGGCAAACCAGATTTCCTGTGCGCTGCGCAGTTGTGCCAGGGGAATGCGCGCTTCACGATGCTGGACATGGTGCAGTGCGGCGAGCTCCAGGACCAGGTCGCGAGTGATGCTGGGCAGGAGATCGGCGCTTTTGGGCGGCGCGATGAGAATATCCTGGTGCACGATGAACAAGCTGCTGGCGGTACCTTCCGTGGCATGGCCGTCCCGTACCAGCACTGCTTCATTACAACCCTGATCCACCGCCGCCTGGCGCAGCAGCACGTTGCCGAGCAGAGACACGGACTTAATATCGCAGCGCTGCCAGCGTATATCCTCCAGGGTCACCGCTTTTGCGCCGTGTTCGAGGAGCGTGGCGGGGAGCTCCGCGAGTGGCGCGCACATGGCAAACACCGTGGGCAGCACGTTTTTTGGAAAACCGTGATCGCGGCCTGTGTCGGCACCGCGCGTTACTTGCAGATACAGTGCTTGATTGCCGCCGCCATTCTGCGCGATTAACTCATTGAGTAATGCGGTCCATTGCCGGGCCGTATGCGGATTTCCAAGACGAATGCCATCCAGGCTGTATTGCAAGCGCTTGAGATGTGCGTCCAGCTGGAACAGCTTTCCTCCATAGGCAGGGATCACTTCATACACGCCATCTCCAAACAGGAACCCCCTGTCCAGCGGCGAAATACGCACTTCGCTCAGTGGCAGCAAAACACCGTTGAGATACGCACTCGGCAGCGGTTTGGCCATTCTATTTCTTGACGAACCACAGACGCACACTGTCTATGATGCGCCGGAAAATATTGCCTTCAGGCACCGCCTGCAAGGTGTAGAGCGGTGTTTCGATCAACGTTTTGCCGTCGTAGGAGACGCTCACCGAACCGGCTGCCATGCCCGCCGGAACCGGTGCCATGAGTCCCGATGGCGTTTGTACGGAGGCCGAGAGCTGTGGATAACTGCCTTTGGGGATGGTCACATAGATGTCATGTGTGACCCCAACCGGGACATTGCCGTCCGCGCCTTTCCAGACTCTAAATTTGGTGATGGCGGTACCGGCGGCATACAGCTTGTGACTCTCATAGAAATTGAAGCCATAGTTGAGCAGCGCCTCGTCGTCAATGGCACGGGCTTTTTCCGAAGGCGTGCCCATAACCACCGCGATCAGGCGCATGCCGTTGCGCAGCGCCGAAACCACCATGCAATAGCCAGCCTTGTCCGTGTAACCGGTCTTGAGGCCGTCCACGCTCGGGTCGGTGAACAACAACGAGACGCGGTTCAGCTGGCCGATCTTATCCCAGGTGAATTGCTTTTCAGCGAAGAAGCGCCGGTAGTAGTCTGGAAACTCCCTGATGATGGCGCGCGAAAGCAGGGCAAGATCCAGTGCCGAGACGTAATGGTTAGGATCGTTGGTTAAGCCTGAAGCATCCACGTAATGGGTGTTTTTCAGGCCGAGTTTCTGGGCGTACTGGTTCATGAGTTCCACAAAAGTGCCTTCTGTACCGCCGACTTTTTCCGCCAGTGCCACAGCCGCATCATTGCCCGACTGCACGATCAAGCCCTGTAGCAGGTTATCCACGCTTACCTGGCTGCCGACATTTGCGAACATGCGCGAGCCGCCCATGCGCCAGGCCTTGGCGCTGATAGTCACCGGTTCATCCAGGTGAATGACACCATCTTTTAAGGCGTGAAACACCACATACGCGGTCATTAACTTGGTCAGGCTCGCGGGCTCACTGTGCATATTCGGTTTGCTGGCGGCGATGACCTGGCCGCTATTGGCGTCCATGAGCACGTAACTCTTGGCATTGAGCTGCGGCGGTGCGGGAATGGGGATTGCCTGGGCGGCAACGACAGCGCACACGGCGAACAGGCTGAGTGCATGGGCAACGAAACGCTGGCTTCTCAAGAGAGCACCTCGGAGACAAATGGAGCTGAAAAGAAAGCAGGCATATGCCCGCCGCAGGCGCGATTTTAACGCGACAGTGACCGGAAAAATACCGCCGTCGCCTAAGGAATCACCACCTGGGCATCCGGAAAACCCAGGGCTCCCAACTGCCCGGTGAGGGCATCCACGTGGTTTACATCGGGCAACGGCCCGATACGCACCTTATAGAAGGTGATGCCGTTCTGAGTTTCCATAAGGATAAAGGCTGGTTTGATGGCCGCTGTCCGCAGGCGCTGAAGCACACGCGTGGCATTGCTCTGATTGGCAAAGGCGCCCACCTGCACGAAGATTTGCGGATTGTTGACCGTGCCGGTGGCGGTACTTCCCGGCGGCATACCGCTTGGCACCGGGAGGTTGCTGCCAGGACCGGTGGGCGGCATGGGCTCGCCCGGCGTTATGCTGGCGATGTCCACCAGTGCCGTGCCGCTGCCGAGCATGCCGATGCGGGCAGCCGCTGCATAGGACAGATCGATGATGCGATTCTTCACGAACGGTCCACGATCGTTCACTTTTACAATCACGCTTTGGTCGTTTTCCAGATTAACGACGCGCACGTAACAGGGTAGCGGCAGCACCTTGCTGGCGGCGGTCATGGAATACATGTCGTAGGTTTCGCCATCGGCGGTGCGTCCGCCGTGGAATTTGCTGCCATACCAGGAAGCAATGCCGCGCTCATGGTAATCCACGCAGCTGGACAGCACATGATAGGTTTGGCCATCAACTGTATAGGATGGTGGATTGCCGTAGGGACTTTTGGGTTGGTAACGTGGTACTGCATTCGGAATCTGGGAAACGTTCACCGGGTAAGCTGGGCCATGATCTTGGGTGGGAAACTGGGCGCAGGCCGTCATAAAAAAAACTGTCGCCGTCATCGTCAAGGCTGCGGATAAATTAGGGCGGCGCATTGTGTCCTTCCAGGGCACGCGCTTCGGCGATGCGCACACTCAGATCGAATACCGCCATGGCGTAGAGCGGACTCCTGTTGTATTGGGTAATGACCCGGAAATTATTAAGCCCCACCCAGTATTGAATGCCGTGTTCCAGTTGCAGCGGTATCAGTATCGCCGGCGTGTCAGCCGCGAGGCCCGCGCTCAAAACCACGCCCTGCTGACGCAAAGCGCCGATGTTGGTGGTGGTGAGCGTTGGCGGCACAGTCTTTCCCGCCGGTACCGCCGCCGGCACTGCCACCAGCCCGCCCGGCTGCCAGCCGTGGATATGGAAATAATTGGCTACACTGCCGGTGATGTCCCCCCAATTGTCCCAGATATCCGGGTGGCCGCCGCTGTCAGAGGTCACTGCGTACTGGCGATAGCTGTCTGGCATGAATTGCGGCACACCCATGGCGCCGGCGTAGGAACCTGTCAGGGACCGGGCATCGAAGGATTGTTCGCGACACAGCAGCAGGTATTGCTCCAACTCATCCTGGAAAAACACGGCCCGCGGTGGATAGTCGAAGGCCAGGGTGGTGAGCGCGTCCAGTACCGGATAACCACCTTTCTGACGACCGTAGAAACTCTCCACGCCCAGAATGGCAACGATAACGGACGCCGGTACGCCGTAGTGCTGTTGCGCTTTGGTCAGATCTTGTGCGTGCATATTCCAGAAACCAATACCGGCGTTGATGCGCGCGTCGTTCACAAACAGTGACTTGTATTGATACCAGGGTTTGGATTCATAGGGTTTGGCGATGGCCGCGAGAATAGCATCGCGCCTGCGTGCAGTGGCCAGGGTTTTCTCAAGCCATTGCTTGTCGAAACCATCCCGTTGCACCAGACGGGTGATGAACATTTGCACGTCCGGGCGCGCGGTATAACCCTGTGTGGCTGGTTGAGTCTGTCTTTGTGCGTGGGCCCGTAACCCGGCCGGAGCCGGTTTTACGTTGCGTGTACAGGCGCTGATCAGGCAGCCCGTGGTGATGAGCAGGAAGGTGAACAGGTAACGGGCCGGCCGGATCACGATGCCACGAGCTTGCGGTGAGAATGGATGCTCATGAGCACACCGAAGCCGGCCATGAGCGTCACCAGGGAACTTCCGCCGTAACTCACCAGTGGCAAGGGCACGCCCACCACCGGTAGGATGCCTGACACCATACCGCTGTTGATGAAGACGTAAGTGAACAGCGCCATGCTCAGCGCACCGCCCAAGAGCCGCGAGTACGTATCCTGGGCGTGCAGCGCGATGATCAGCGAGCGTGCGATGATGAAGCCGTAGAGCGCCAGCACCGCCAGCGCACCGATGAAACCGAACTGTTCCCCCAAAACCGCGTAGATGAAGTCCGTGGAGCTTTCCGGCAGGAAATCAAGTTGCGATTGGCTGCCATGCAACCAACCTTTGCCGAACATGCCGCCGGAACCGATGGCGATCTGCGACTGGATAATATGGTAGCCGGCGCCCAGCGGATCGCGCTGTGGATTCAGGAAAATCAGCACGCGTTCGCGCTGATAAGCGTGCATGAAGTGCCACAGAATGGGCGTAACGATGGCCAAGGCCACCACCAATAACAGGATGACCCGCCAGCGCAGTCCTGCCAGGAACACGCTGAAGGCGCCGGCGCTGAGGATCAGCAGCGCCGTGCCCAGGTCGGGCTCGATGGCCACCAGCAGCACCGGGATAAAAATCATGGCGGCCAGCGGCAACAGCTGTTTCCAGTTGGGTGGCAACGGCTTTTCATGCAGATACCAGGCCACCATCATGGGTACGGCAATCTTCATGATTTCCGATGGTTGGAAGCGCACGAAGCCGAAACCCAGCCAGCGTTGCGCGCCACGGCCGATGTGGCCCGAATGCAGCGTGAACAGCAACAGCATCAGACCCAGGGCGAATAGCCACGGTGACCACAGGCGCAAAAACTGCGGCGATATCTGCGCCACCGCCAGCAGCACCACAAACGACAAGGCCAGGCGTATTGCCTGCCGGTATACCATGCCGGCATCTTCGTTGCTGGCACCGTAAAGAATGGCCAGACCCATGAGCGCCAGTACCGCCACCGCCAGCAGTAGCGGTCCGTCCAGATTCAGGCGACGCAACAGCCGTTCGCCGAAGGTCAGATCTCCGCGCGCGGGGGAAAAAGCGAAGTCGCTAAAAGTCATGGCACCGCCACTTTGCCACCGGCTTGCTGCAGAAGATAGGCGTCCATCACCTTACGCGCGATAGGGGCGGCGGTGGAAGCACCGCCGCCGCCGTGTTCCGCCACCACCGCTACGGCGATACGCGGATTGTCTACCGGCGCGAAAGCGATGAACACAGCGTTGTCGCGCAGCTGCCGGGGGATGTCGGATTCATCCTGTTCGCCGAAGACCCCCAGACGTTTGCGATACACCTGGGCGGTGCCGGTCTTGCCGGCGATACTGTATTGGGCGCCGACTCCGATGGAGTGAGCGGTACCTTGCCAAGTGGCCACCACATTTTTCATGGCTTGGACCACGATTTTCCAGGCGTTTGGATTGGATTCCTGCACTGCCGGCAAAGCTCGCGGCGTGGTGTCGCTGATGATGCCAGACAGCGGGTTGCCGATGGCATGCAGCAGGTGTGGCACGAAGCGCTGGCCGTGCATGGAAATGGCGGCCGCACCATCGGCCAGTTGCAAGGGTGTCACCAGTAAATAGCCCTGACCGATGCCGACGATGACCAAATCGCCCAGATACCAGGGCGCATGCAGAATTTTGCGTTTCCACTCGGGCGAAGGCACTACACCGTCGCGCTCACCCATGAGGTCGATGCCGGTGGGCTCTCCGAAGCCCAACTGCGTGGTCAGATACTCATGAATGCGGTCAATGCCAAGCTTGAGCGCCACGGTATAGAAATACACATCGCAGGACTGGGTGATGGCATTCGGCAGGTCAATTTCGCCGTGACCGCCGCGTTTCCAGTCGCGATACGGATTGGGGTTGCTGGGAAGATAGAAATAGCCGGGACAAAGCAAGTCCTTGAACGGATTCACCACGCCATAATTGAGCGCCGCCAGGGCCAGGAATGGCTTGATGGTGGAGCCGGGCGGGTATTGGCCGCGTAGGGCGCGGTTGAAGAGCGGCTGGTTGGGGCTGGTGTTGAGCTTGGCGAAGTCGCCGGGGCTTATGCCGCCTACAAACTGATTGGGATCGAAGGTCGGAGTGCTTACCAGCGCCAGCACTTCGCCGTTGCGGGGGTTGATGGCCACCACCGCGCCGTTATAGTCGCCGAGTGCTTTTTCCGCCGCTACCTGCAGGCGTACATCAATGCTCAGGTACAGATTGCTTCCCGGCACCGGTGGGGTGTAAGACACCACCCGCACCACGCGGCCCTGGGCGTCGGTTTCCACTTGGCGGGTGCCCATGGAACCGTGCAGCAGACTTTCATAAGATCCCTCAATGCCGATCTTGCCCACCTGCGAGGTATTGGTGTATTCCGCCGGATCCAGGTTCGCGAGCTCCCCGGGGCTGATGATGCCGGTGTAGCCCACCACATGCGCGGTGACCTGGCCCAACGGGTAATAGCGCGCGAGCGTGGCGCGGATATCCACACCTGGGAAATTTTGGCGGTCCACGGCGAAACGCGCAACCTCGGTATCGGAAAGGGTGGTTCGCAGCGGTAGCGGCTGAAACGGTTTCTTGGTTTTGAGCAGATCATAAAACTGCTTTAGATCCTGGGGGCGGATGTCCACGACCTTGCTCAAGGCCGCGATGGTGGCGTGCAAATCCGGTACTTGCTCCGGGACGATATCCAGCTCGTAACTGGGCTGATTCTCGGCCAGCAGCATCCCGTTGCGGTCGTAGATCAACCCGCGCGGCGGCGTCACCGGTTCGGTACGCAGCCGGTTGCCCTCGGCCAGGGTCACGTAATGAGAGTGGTTGATGATCTGCAAATAGAAAAGCCGCGTTGCCACCGCCAGCAATAGCAGCAGTCCGATGACGGCAACGATGATGATGCGTGTCGTGAACTGGTGGAGTTCAAGCCACTCATTGCGGATGCGGATGCGCGCCATGGATTAAGGATCTATGAATTTGGCGGTCATCAGCTCACCTGATAGCGTTGCTGCAACGCACTCAGCAACTGCATCATCCATGGCCACAGGAGCGTGGTAATCAGCACCGGCATCCAGCGCAGCAGTGAGCCCTGGGTGTAGCCCAGCATGCCGTCCACCCAGAAAAGTACAAAGCTATAGAGCAGCATCAGATTCAGTACCACCAGTGTCTGCTGCCACCAGGGGTACACACGGATCTGCAAATGCAGTTTGAGGGTAACCCATGCCACCAGCAGCAGCGCCAGCGCATGTTCGCCCAATAGGCTGCCGGTGAGCGAATCCATCAGGATGCCGACCACAAAAGTGACCAACAAACCCACCCGGTGCGGCAGGAACAGGCACCAGTAAACCGTGGTCAGCACTAACCATGCCGGACGGAAAGGTTCTGCCCAGTCCGGCAGCGGCCAGATACTGAGCAACAATGCCACCACATAGGTGACCACGATGACCCAATTGGCGCGGCGCCGGATCGGATTCCTCATCGCGGCCTTCGCCTCGAGGGTTTTTTCGTGCTGCGCACCTCCGGTTTCGGCACCGGTGCAGATGCCACCGCGGGAAAATACAGCAGAACGTCATGACCGCGATCCAGGTCCGCCACCGGTTGTGCGGTCACGCTGGCAAACGGCTCCGCCGGATCCCGATGCACGTGTGTAATGACCGCCACCGGGTAACCGGCTGGATAGTGCCCATCGAGACCGGAAGTGACCAGCAGATCGCCAGGTTTTACGTCGGCGTTATTGGCCAGATACGGCAATGACAGGGTATCCACATCGGCGCCACCGATGGCAAGGGTACGCAGGCTGGTGCGGTTGACCTGCACCTGGATAGCCTGGCTTGGATCGGTGATGAGCGCCACCTCGGAAGAAACCGGCCCCACCTGGATGACCTGGCCGATGATGCCACGGGCATCCAGCAGCGTTTGCCCCTCATACACACCAGCATCCGCACCCTTGTCAATGACGATCATGTGCCGGAATGGGTCCATGTCCGCTGCCAATAATGTGGCCAGTACCACATGGCCGCTCAACTTGGCGCCGGCCTGTAACAGTTCGCGCAGGCGCGCATTTTCCTGTTCCAGCGCGGCTGTTTGCTGCAACTGCACCGAATCCATGAGCAGTTCCTGTTTGAGGCGGGTGTTTTCTTTCACCAGCGCGGTATGCATGGCAAGTTTCTCTTGTGCCCAGCCGGCCAGGGCATAAGGGGCATTCACCGCGGCTTGCACCGGGTACACCAACGTGGATAGGGCCGCATGGATTTTTTGCAGATGGCCGCGCTGATGATCATAGAACATTAGTGCGATGCACACCGCCATGAGTAGCAGCGTGCGCAGTGCCCCCGCTGGATTGCTGGAAAACAACTGGGGCGAACGTTGCGGGCGGTGCAGGGCGAACACGGCGATTCAGCCCGTGTAACGGCGGGCGAATTGAGGATATACAGTCAGCGGCAAAATGGCGTGCAAACAGGCCTCAATACGGAATACCCATGCTGCGACTCAGTTACGGTTTTCCGGTGAGCCGATAACGCTGGAGTACGGTTCCGGGTAAAGATCTACCTTCGTCACTCGACGGCAAAAGTTTCCGGACCGTATTCGTCAATCAATTCCAGTACCTTGCCGCCACCGCGGGCCACGCAGGTGAGGGGGTCGTCCGCGAGTATCACCGGCAGCCCGGTTTCCTCCCTGAGCAGCCGGTCAATGTCCCGCAGTAACGCGCTGCCGCCCGTCAGCACCATGCCGTTGGTCGCCACGTCCGACCCAAGCTCCGGCGGCGTTTGCTCCAGGGCGGCCCTGACCGCCCCGACAATGCCGGCCAGGGGTTCCTGCAGGGCCTCGAGAATTTCGTTGCTGTTGAGCACGAAACTGCGCGGCACGCCTTCGGACAGGTTGCGGCCTTTTACTTCCAGCTCGCGCAGCTCCTTGCCCGGATAGGCGGAACCGATCTCGTGCTTGATACGCTCGGCGGTGGCCTCGCCAATGAGGGTGCCGTAATTCCGGCGCACGTAGCTGATGATGGCCTCGTCGAATTTGTCGCCGCCGATGCGCACCGAGGCGGCATACACGATGCCATTCAGGGAGATGATGGCCACTTCGGAGGTACCGCCGCCGATGTCCAGCACCATGGAGCCCTTGGCTTCATGCACCGGTAAACCTGCGCCGATGGCGGCCGCCATGGGCTCCTCGATGAGATAGACCTTGCGGGCCCCGGCCCCGGCGGCCGACTCGCGGATGGCGCGGCGTTCCACCTGGGTTGCGCCATAGGGCACGCATACCAGTACCCGCGGCGTGGGCCGGAAATAACGGTTGCCATGGGCCTTCTTGATGAAATGCTTGAGCATCTGCTCGGTAACCGTGAAATCGGCAATCACGCCGTCCTTCATGGGACGGATAGCGACGATGTTGCCGGGGGTGCGGCCCAGCATGCGTTTGGCGTCGGCACCGTAGGCTTCGATCACCTTGTTGCCGCGGCCAGGTTCCTCGCGGATGGCGACCACCGAGGGCTCGTTGAGGATCACGCCTTTGCCACGCATATAAATAAGCGTATTGGCGGTGCCGAGGTCTATGGACAAATCCGTGGAGAAAAATCCGCGCAGGCTCTTGAACATGGTTTTTGGCTTGAATTATGGCCCGGTATCGGGGAGTTTTCGGGGCACACTACTCTAACAATGGCGGGCGGCGGCGGCAAGCCGGTTTATGCGATAATTCGCTGAAATCCGGGGCTTTTCCCGGTAATTCAGTCCGGTAATCCAGCGAGGCCGTGCATGGCGCTTACTCCCGATGAGGTTCGAAGCATCGCGCGCCTGGCGCGCCTCGCCATCAGCGACCGGGACATACCCCGCTACGCGGACAACCTGTCGCGGATCCTGGATTTCGTGGCGCAACTGGACAAGGCCGATACCACCAGCGTGGCGCCCATGGCGCACCCGCTCGACATGAGTCAGCGCTTGCGGGAGGATGCGGTGACCGAATCCAATCAACGTGAGCTGTTCCAGAAGAATGCCCCGCAGGTGGAGGCCGGGTTATACCTCGTTCCCAAGGTAATTGAATAATTCTGAAAGGCGGGAGCGGCCTGCGCACCGCGTTTCATCATCGGATTCCGCAGCTTCACTATGCATACCAAGACACTGGCTGAACTGGCGCGCGACCTGAAGGCGCGCAAACTCTCTAGCGAAGAGCTTACCCGCAGCTATCTCGCGCGCATCGAGCGTTTCAATCCGCAGTTGAATGCCTTCATCACGGTGCTGCAGGAAGAGGCGCTGGCCGCGGCACGTGCCGCGGATGCCCGTATCAAACGCGCTGACGCCAATGCGCTCACTGGATTGCCCCTGGCCCACAAGGATATCTTCTGCACCGCCGGCGTAAAGACCAGTTGCGGCTCGAAGATGCTGGATAACTTCGTGTCACCTTACGATGCCACCGTTGTCGAACGCTTCAGGCAAGCGGGTATGGTGCTGCTGGGTAAAACCAACATGGACGAGTTCGCCATGGGCTCGTCCAATGAAACCAGTTTCTACGGTCCGGTGAAAAATCCCTGGGACCCGACGCGCGTGCCCGGCGGTTCTTCCGGCGGTTCCGCGGCGGCGGTGGCGGCGCGGCTGGCGCCGGCGGCCACCGGCACCGACACCGGTGGTTCCATTCGCCAGCCGGCGGCGCTCACCGGACTGACCGGTATCAAACCCACTTACGGGCGCGTGTCGCGCTACGGCATGATTGCGTTTGCCTCCAGTCTCGATCAGGCCGGGGTGATTACCTACACCGCGGAGGACGCAGCCTTGCTCTTGGGCGCCATGGCCGGTTTTGATCCGCGGGATTCCACCAGCGTGGACCGGCCGGTTCCGGATTACACGGCGGAACTGGAACGGCCGCTCAAGGGCCTGCGCATCGGCCTGCCGAAGGAGTTCTTCGACCAGGGCCTGGATGGGCGCGTGGGCGCAGCCGTGCATGCGGCACTCACTATATATAAGAAGCTGGGCGCCGAAGTGCGTGACATCAGCCTGCCGAATTTCTGGCTATCGGTACCTACCTACTATGTGGTGGCGCCGGCGGAATGCTCCTCCAACCTCTCGCGCTTCGACGGTGTGCGCTTCGGGCACCGCTGCGAAAGCCCGGTTGATCTGATGGATCTCTATACCCGCTCCCGTGGCGAAGGTTTCGGCGCGGAAGTAAAACGCCGCATCATGACCGGCACCTATGTGCTGTCCGCCGGCTATTACGATGCCTATTACCTCAAGGCCCAGAAGACCCGCACGCTCATCCGCCAGGACTTCATCGCGGCGTTTGAGAACGTGGATGTGATCATGGGACCGTCCACGCCCACGCCGGCGTTTGGTCTCGGCGAGAAGACCGAGGATCCCATCACCATGTATCTGAACGATATCTATGCCAACGGCGTGAATCTCGCCGGCCTGCCGGGCATTTCCATCCCCATGGGATTCGTGGACAAACTGCCGGTGGGCCTGCAGATCATCGGCAATTATTTCGACGAGGCACGGTTGTTGTCAGCCGCGCATCAGTATCAGCGGGAGACCGATTGGCATAGACAAATACCCAGGGGATTTGAGTGAGGCGGTGAGGAGTGAGGGGTGAGGTGAATAGCATTGTTGTTCTCATTCCTCACAGGCGGAGTAGTCGCCGGCCGCAGCTGGCACGCCTCTCCAAGAGCAAGGAATAGCAATTCAAAGTTCGAATAGTGCATGGATAAAACAGTGAGCGATTGATAAATGCAATGGGAAACCGTCATCGGTCTTGAGATACACGCGCAGCTGCTGACGAACAGCAAAATCTTCTCGGCTGCGTCCACCGCCTTTGGGGCGGCGCCCAATACCCAGGCCTGCCTGGTGGATCTGGGCTATCCGGGCGTGCTGCCGGTGTTGAACAAGGAAGCGGTGCGCATGGCGGTGAAGTTCGGTCTGGCCATCGGTGCCGGCATCGCGCCGCGTTCGGTATTTGCCCGCAAGAACTATTTCTATCCCGATCTTCCCAAGGGCTACCAGATCAGCCAGTACGAGCTGCCGGTGGTCGGCAAGGGCAGTGTGGAGATCGAACTGGAGGATGGCAGCAGCCGGCGTATCGGCATTACCCGCGCGCACCTGGAGGAAGACGCCGGCAAGTCCCTGCACGAGGGTTTCGAGGGCATCAGCGGCATCGATCTCAACCGCGCCGGTACGCCGTTGTTGGAAATCGTCTCGGAGCCGGATATGCGTTCGGCCAAGGAAGCCGTGGCCTATATGAAAAAGATTCATTCCCTGGTGCGCTATCTGGAAATCTGCGACGGCAACCTGCAGGAAGGTTCGTTCCGCTGCGATGCCAACGTTTCGGTGCGCCGCCAGGGGGAACAGAAGTTCGGCACCCGCGCAGAACTCAAGAACATCAATTCCTTCCATTTCGTGGAGAAAGCCATTCTCTATGAAGTGCAGCGGCAGATTGAAGTGATCGAGGGCGGCGGCAAGGTAGCGCAGGAGACGCGCCTGTACGATTCCAAAAAGAACGAAACCCGCTCCATGCGCAGCAAGGAGGAAGCCAACGACTACCGCTACTTTCCGGATCCAGATTTATTGCCGCTGGAGATCGCGGAATCTTTCGTCAGCGAGGTGCGCAAAACCCTGCCGGAGTTGCCGGATGGGAAAAAGCAGCGATTCATGCGCGCTTACGGCCTGTCGGCTTACGATGCGGCATTGCTGACCGCCAGCCGCGAATTGGCGGATTACTACGAGACGCTGGTGCAAGCCGTCGGCGGTGAAGCCAAGCTCTGCGCCAACTGGGTCATGGGTGAATTGTCGGCAGCGCTTAACCAGAACAACAAGGATGTGACCAAAAGCCCGGTGACCGCTGCGATGCTTGCTGAGTTGTTGAAGCGCATCCTTGACAGCACACTTTCGGGAAAACTGGCAAAGGAGGTGTTCGAGGCCCTGTGGGCGGGTGAGGGCGAGGCTGACGCAGTCATCGAGAAGAAAGGCCTGAAGCAAATTACCGACAGCTCCGCCATCGGGAAAATCATCGATGAGATCATGGCTGCCAATCCACGGCAGCTCAGCGATTATCGCGCCGGCAAGGACAAGCTGTTCGCCTTCTTCGTAGGCCAGGTGATGAAGGCAACCCAGGGTAAGGCGAATCCGCAGCAGGTGAACGAATTATTGAAGCGGAAGCTTGCCGGCTGACATGGAGCTCAGACAGTTTTACGTCTATATCGTCACCAATTCCCGCAACACGGTTCTCTATACCGGTGTGACCAATAATCTTGTGCGTAGGGTATACGAGCACAAGAACAAGCTGGTGGACGGCTTCACGAAGCGTTATAACGTGACGAAGCTGGTGTATTTCGAAGCGACTGAGTGTGCAGAGAGCGCTATATCGCGTGAGAAGCAGATAAAGGCCGGCTCCCGGCAGCGTAAATTGGATCTGATCAATGGAATGAATCCGGAATGGCGCGATCTTTATGAGGAGATACTTTGAGGTTGCTATACGTGAGCGCAGTAATTCCGAGATCGCTTCGGCCTTCGGCCTCGCGATGACGCCGGGAAGTGATGGTCATTGCGAGCGCAGCGAAGCAATCCCGTAATCAGGAAGCGTGATGCCTGAGCACGACACACTGCGCCGTTTCATCTTCGAGAAACTCCCTGTCCAGGGACGCTATGTGCATCTGGACGCGAGTTGGTGCGCGGTACTCGATCGCCAGGAATATCCGGCACCGGTGCGCGCCTTGTTGGGCGAGGCCATGGCGGCGATGGCGCTGCTCTCGGCGACTCTCAAGTTCGACGGCGCCATCACCCTGCAGGTCCAGGGCAACGGCCCGTTGCATCTGTTGGTGGTGCAGTGCACCAGCCGTCTCAGCCTGCGCGGACTGGCACGCTGGCGCGGCGATCTGCCGGACTCAAGTTTGCAGAACCTGCTGGGAGAGGGCCGGCTGGCGCTCACCATCGAACCCTCGGGGAAGGGCGAACGTTACCAAGGCATCGTGCCGCTGGAAGGCGAGACTCTGGCGGCTTCCCTGGAAGGCTATTTTCAGCGTTCCGAACAGCTGCCCACGCGCCTGTGGCTGGCTGCCGGGGATGACAGCGCCGCGGGCCTGCTGTTGCAGGTCATGCCGGAGCGGCAGCGCAACCCGGATGCCTGGCAGCATGTGACGGTGCTGGCGGATACCGTTACCAGCAAGGAACTCAAAACACTTTCCGCGGAACACTTACTGCAGCGCCTCTATCATGAAGAGGATGTACGGCTGTTCGAGGCGACCCCGGTGGCGTTCCGCTGCCAATGCTCGCGTGCACGCATTGAGGCGACGCTGCGCAGCCTGGGCGCCGAGGAAATGCACAGCATCCTGCGCGAACAGGGCAAGGTGCACGTGGATTGCGAATTCTGCGGTCGCGGCTATGAGTTCGATGAGGTGGATGTGCAGACCTTGTTCGTTCCCGAGGCGCAATCCGCCCACTCCGGCACAAGACACTGACCTACGCGTTCGCCTAGACATTGCGCGGCATCGCAGGTTGCCCTTCATAAGACATTGATATATAAATCCTTTGGGGGCTGCCCCGATCGCCGGAGTGTAATAATGAAGCGCGCGTCGTTATTGGAATATCGTAGCGTGCGGTCCATTTACTGTTATGTTTCCAAGAGGTGAGCCGTGTACAAGGTCCTAGCCTCAACACGAATGGACATGAACGAAGGCTGGGTGTGGCTCAGCGGCCACGATTTTGCGCCGCGATCAATCATCGAGATCAAGAACAACTCAAATGGTGCGGTCGTGTATTGCGAAGCCTTGGAGATTGACGATAACTTCATGCAAGAATACAACCAAGCGCCACGGATTAGCATTACTCGAGACGAGAACACGATCGTAATGAATGGTTGGTATCGAAGCCGGCTGGGTGGGATAGAAACGAAAAAGTATCACGATCTTAAGGTTTCGGAGGCGAACGGCTTGTGGGGCAGGTTCCGCGCGAGCACTGGTCATCCCCAAGTAGTAGTCCGCCTTGCAACCTGGCTGGGAGTCATTAGTGTTGCACTGGGCATCGTCAGTATTGGCTTGGCATTCAAATGAAACATAACACGTCGCTCCAGCCGACGTCGGCGCTGACGCGCCTCCTCGGCTGAGCTTGGCGTTAGCCACAGGGGGGAACGGAATGGCACTAATTTCATGTCAAGAGTGTAAAGCGTCCGTTTCAGATCAGGCTGCCAACTGTCCGCATTGCGGGTACCCGATCAACCATGTGTTCGCCACACCACAGGCATCACTCGGGTCATCCAGCGAGGACGAGTCAAGCGGGAAACGGTCCACTAGGCACCAAAATGGCGGGAAGCATGTGCTGGTGTGGGTCCTCGGCGTAATAATTGCCATTCCCATAGTTCTCATCGCGGGTATCTACATACACAACAAAGCTATCGGACCTATTGGCTGGGCACACGACAACACTGTCAAGGCGCTTAAGGAAAGGATGAAAGATCCAAGCTCTATGGTCATAAGGTCGTCTTATGTGGTGCAGAAGACGGACAAAAAAGGTAACCAGTTCATTTACATCTGCGGCATCGTCGATGGAAAAAACAGCTTTGGCGGGTATGCGGGTGGGACGCGGTTCGCGTCCAAGAGCGAGTACTCCAAGTCGCTCGATACATTTGATACGTGGTCAGTCCAGATGCAAGACCCGGAACAGGAACAAACCGCACAAGAAGCTGGCTTGCTCTCGGGGTTCGACAGCGTTTATTGGAATGACTGGTGTGTCGATGCGGAGCACCCCGCGATGGTCGCCAGCAAAAGTGGCTAACAGGGCGCTCCAGCCGACCACCCACTCGCTGCGCTCGCAGGCGTCGGCTGAGCTTGAGCGTTAGAGCGCAGGAGACGATGGCGACCACCCGAACAGCCGAAGAGTCAAGAGCCGACTACATCGAGAATATGGGAGAGGAGCTCGGTAGTGTGTACTACTGCTTGTGGCAAGAACTTGCCTGGCTCTTTTCAAAGTGGAATGAGTACAAAACGCTCTTCGGAACCAAACCTTCCCGAATCGAGTTATTGAACAACGCCGCTCCTCATTTTTTCCGAGTAGTCCAAGACTCATTGTGGGAGGATACGATTTTACACATTGCGCGACTGACCGATCCGCCAAAGTCGATGGGAAAGGACAATCTCTCAGTGCAACAACTTCCTGGGTTGGTTTCAGACTCGAATTTGTCTACCGAGCTGGGGCGTTTGGTGGACATAGCGAAGCAGGAAAGCGAATTCTGTCGGGATTGGCGAAACCGAAGGCTCGCGCATCGTGATTTGGGCTTGGCGATAGGCGACACCGCGGTCATGCTGAAGCCTGGTTCACAGGAGAAGGTCGGGAAAGCACTCGCTGCACTTTCGGATATCTTGGATTCCGTATCAACTCATTACCTGGACTCATCTACCGTGTTCGATATGGGGGCTAATATTGGCGGCGGTGAGAGCCTGCTTCACGCAATTTATGATGGATTAAGGGCAGAGGAAAGTCGGAGAGAGCGACTCCGAGAGGGTAAGATGTTGCCAGAGGATTCTAATCATCCCGACCTATGATAAAGACTATGCGCTCTAACAATGTGCTCCTGCCGACGTCGGCGCTGACGCGCCGCCGCGGCAGAGCTTAGGCGTTAGACCTAACGGAGGCAACCAATGAACTTCACAACTGCGATTAAACTGCCAAGCGCGTTTATTCCGCTCGCGATGTCCGTCGCCGCCCTGGCTGTGGTGCTTGGTCACGTCGTCATGTTTGGTGCTGCCCGCGAGGCCGACGAGGGTGCCGCGGCTCATCTTTGGCAGTTGCTTATGGCCGGGCAAGTTCCGCTAATTGCGTACTTCGCAATCAAGTGGCTGCCGCGTGCTCCGCGGTCCGTTCTAGCGGTACTGGTGCTTCAAGTCGCCGCCGTGCTCGCCGCGCTTGCGCCGGTCTACTTTCTCAGGCTATAGCAGGCATAGGCTGCAATAACGTAGGGTATTCCGTCACTTCAGATAGCGATGAAGGAACCCTGCCCGAACATCCATCTATGCTGCGTGAAGCATCAGCTTTCGCTGATGCTGATCTCCAGCGCTACCAGCCGCTGCGCTTGAATGCGCCAGCCGCGCAACTGCAACACGCCTTTGGTGCCGAGTGAAATCCCCAGCAGCAGTGGTACGTGGATTCCGAGCGCGTCGAGTCCGGTCAAATCCGGCGCTTGCGCATCGCCCGCGTCGGTGCGATACGCCGCAAATAGGGTTTCGCCTTGCCGCTCAAGCTGGTGTCGGGCGGCCGAGACACTTTTGGCATCCAGATCCGTGAGCGGGTAACAGTGCGCAGGTGTCCGGCCGCGGGCGCCGATCATGCCCCAGCGGGTGCTGTCCGGCGCGGACTGCGCCGCATGCAGCAATTGGTTTACCAGTATTCGCGGCAGGCTGATACGCATTTCCTCAGCCATTGCCGACAGCCTCGTGATAGGCCACGAACACACCGGTGCAGCGCGCGCACGTTACGGACTCGCAGAGGATTTCGATCCGTACCTCGAGTCGTGCCTTGTGACGGCGTGTGAGCGTAGCAGTGAATTTCTCCCATGCCGCCGATGTCGGTAGAGCGCAGGCGGCACGCAATCCACCGTTCACCGGATGCAGGAATTCCATGTGCATGTCGCGCACCACGATATTCGTGCCACGACCGTGATCCAGGGCCAACCACAGGAATCCCCAGCCTGCCAGCACCGCGAGGCTCGCGAGACTGCCGCCGAACGCGCTGCCCTGGTGATTGTGATTGGCGGCCAGCGGCGCGCTGAGCGTGAGTGCGTGCGCATCGAGGCTTGCTGCCTGTACCTGCATGGCTTGCGTGAGCGGAATGTGTTTGCGCAGGTAGGTTTCCAAAGCCCGGCACTCGGCCTGGGAATCGGCGAGCAGTTTGCGGAAATGTGCAGAGGCTTCAGTCATGAATGCACGCCGCACACCGGACAGGCGGGGTCTCGATGCAGTTGGCTGATAAACGCTTCCGAAGTTACGGCATCCAGCCGCCACAACCGGCCAATGAGCGGCTGACCTATGCCGGTGATGAGTTTGATGACTTCCACCGCCATGAGACTGCCGATGACGCCGACCAGCGGCGCCAGGATGCCGTTGCTGCGGCAGTTTTCCAGTTGCTCGCCGCCTTCCGGATAGAGACAGGCATAACAAGGGCTGTTGGAATTGCGCGCATCGAATACCGTGAGCTGGCCTTGATAACGGATAGCGGCGCCGGAGATCAGTGGTTTGCGGGCACCCACGCAGGCGGCGTTGACCGCGAAGCGCGTGCCGAAATTGTCGCTGCTGTCCAGCACCACATTCACGTTTTTTATAGTGGCCTGCAGTTCCGTTTCATCCAAACGCCGGTCCAACAGCTCCAGCCGGCAATCCGGATTGAGGGCATTGAGGGTTCCTGCGGCGGCCGTGGTTTTAGCCGTGCCTATATCGGCGCTGGCATAAAGAATCTGGCGTTGCAGATTGGAAAGATCCACGCGGTCGAAATCGTTGAGCACCAAGGTGCCGACACCGGCGGCAGCCAGATACAGCGCGGCCGGCGAACCCAATCCGCCCAGACCAACAATCAGCACCCGTGTGTGCGCCAGTTTCTCCTGGCCGGCGGCGCCGAAGTCCGGCAGTGCCAGATGGCGGCTGTAGCGCAGGCTATGATTATCGGTATCCATGACAAAATCACACTTGAATAGCTGGGATAAATTTTATCCTGTCGTCATGCAGTTCGCCGGGATTTCATCCGGTAAAATATCCGTTTGCCGCTGCCATCCCCGGTGACGGCTATTGACTGATGACGGATGCAGGCAAACCCGTGAGCGCGTGGGCGGAATATCTCAAGTTCTTTGCGGGCCTGCTCGCGATCCTCAATCCTATTGGCGTCATCCCAATCTTCATCAACCTTACCCAGAACCAGACAGCCGGGGAACGGCGCCGTACCGCCTTCACCGCCGCCATCACCGTGGCCGTGGTGCTGGCGGTGACCCTGCTGGCAGGCGAGCTGATCCTGAATTTCTTTGGCATCAGTGTGGCCTCGTTCCAGGTGGGTGGCGGGATTTTGATTCTGATGAACGCGCTTTCCATGTTGCAGGGCAAGATGGGTCCCACACGCCAGACGGCGGAGGAGGCCCAGGAAACCCAAGAGAAGGAGCAGGTGGCGGTGGTGCCTCTGGGCGTGCCGCTCATCGCCGGACCCGGCGCCATCAGCACCGTGATCCTGTATGGCCACCGGCCGGCGCTGTTTGGCCGCTACATTATCCTGCTCTTCGGTATCGCGGTGGTGGCCGGCATCGTGTGGCTGGTCTTGCAGCTGGCGCCTCTGATTTCGAGGGCCTTGAGTCACACCGGCATCAACATCGTGACGCGCCTCATGGGTCTGATCATGGCCGCCATCGGCATTGAGTTCATCGCCGCCGGCCTGCGGGTGCTGCTGCCGGTCCTGGGTAGCTGAATCCGCGCTTCCTGGACAAAGGCCGTATCGGGTCTATCTTTAATCCTATGCCGCCAAAGCATGTCTGTAGTGCGGCGGGAATTCTTTAATTTATCGGGCATTACTTTCTGCCAGACGCCGCGCCGTTTGCAGCATTACCGGCTTCTGCGGCACATCGCCATGCGGCCCGTGGTGCCCGGTTTTGACGCCGGCAATCTTGTCCACCACTTCGGTTCCCTTGATGACTTTGCCGAAGACCGCGTAGCCGAAATCCCGGGTGCCGTGGTTCAGGAAGGCGTTATCACTCAGGTTGATGAAGAACTGGCTGGTGGCGCTGTGGATGTCCGAGGTGCGCGCCATGGCGATGCTGTAGCGCGTGTTCAACAGCCCATTGCCAGCTTCGTTATGGATGGCCGCACGCGGTTTTTTCTGCTGCATGCCGGGAGTGAAACCGCCGCCCTGGATCATGAATTTCGGAATCACGCGGTGGAACACGGTGCCATCGTAGAATCCTTCGTCCACGTAGGTGAGAAAATTCCCCACGCTGATGGGCGCCTTGTCGGGATAGAGTTCCAGGGTGATGTCGCCGAGGCTGGTGGTCATGAGGATCATGGCAGGACTCCAGAATGTAATAACGTCATTCTATCAATCTTCGAAACGTCCCCAGGTGACACGGCTGTTGCCTGTGAGATCCGACACCGAATGAATATTGGAGAAGCTGGCGGCCGCCAGCAAGCCGCGCACTCGCTCGGCCTGGTCATAGCCGTGTTCCAACAGCAGCACACCACCGGAATCCAGATGGGTGGGCGCCCGCAGCACGATCTTGCGGATGGCGGCCAGGCCATCGGGCCCGCCGGTCAGGGCGCGGCGCGGTTCAAAGCGCAAATCTCCGGAGCGCAAGTGCGGATCATCATTGGCAACGTAAGGCGGGTTCGAAACGATTACGGCGAAACGCCGGCTGGCGATTGGAGTAAACCATTCGCCCTCCAGAAATTCCACGTTGGTAATTTTCAGTCTGGCGGCATTTTCACGCGCCACCTCCAGCGCCAAGCGGCTGATATCGGTGGCCACAAGCTTGCAATGGGGCCGCTCGTGCGCCAGCGAGAGCGCGATGGCGCCGCTGCCGGTGCCGAGGTCGGCGATGTACCAGCGGGCGCCCGCCGGCACGACCCGCAGGGTTTCTTCCACCAACAATTCGGTTTCCGGGCGTGGGATCAGGGTGGCGGCGGTAACCTTGAGGGACAATGACCAGAAATCGCGTTTGCCGGTGAGATGCGCGATGGGCCTGCCTTTGCAGCGCGCCACCACCAGCAACGCGAACAGCCGCATTTTTTTGTCCTCCACGCGTTGCTCAGGCCGCGCATGCAGATGGCTGCGCGGCGTTTCCAGCACGTGCGCCAGCAGGATCTCCGCGTCCAGGCGCGGCGAAGGGCTGGTTTTCGACAGCTCGCTGCTGGCTATGCGCAACAGCGTGGCGATGGTAGCGCCCATGGCGGTCCCCTTGGAAAGTGGGCTTATTTTAAGCGCTTCCGTACAATAGCGGTTGCCCCGCTGGGCGCATTTCCGGAGACCGCATGAAAATCTATTCCAACGTGCTGGAGATGGTCGGCGGTACGCCCATGCTGGAATTGAAGCACTTGGATGCCGGCCCCTGCCGCTTGTTTCTCAAACTTGAACTCATGAACCCCGGCGGTTCCATCAAGGATCGCATCGGCATTTCCATGATCGAGGAAGCCGAGAAGCGCGGCGACCTCAAACCCGGCGCCACCATCGTCGAGGCTACCGCCGGCAATACCGGCCTGGGACTGGCACTGGTAGCCGCCCAGAAAGGCTATCGCCTGATCCTGGTGATCCCCGACAAGATGAGCCAGGAGAAAATTTTCAATCTGCGCGCCATGGGCGCGGAGGTCGTCCTGACCCGCTCGGACGTGGCCAAGGGCCACCCGGAGTATTACCAGGATCTGGCCAGGCGCTTGGCCAAGGACATGCAGGCGTATTTCATCAACCAGTTCGGCAACCCCGACAACGTCAAAGCCCACGAAACCAGCACCGCGCCGGAAATCTGGGAGCAGATGCAGCACCAGCTGGATGCGGTGGTGATCGGCGTGGGCTCCAGCGGCACACTCACCGGAATCGGTCATTATTTCCGGCGCGTGGCGCCGCAGGTGGAGATGGTGCTGGCGGATCCGCAAGGTTCGGTGTTGGCAGATTACCTCAGAACCGGCAAGCTGGGAGAGAAGGGCGCCTGGCTGGTGGAAGGTATCGGCGAGGATTTCATCCCGGATATCTGCGACCTGTCGGTAGTAAAGCATACCTACACTATTCCCGACAGCGAATCCTTTGCCACCGCGCGCGAGGTACTGCGCAAGGAAGGCCTGTTGCTGGGGTCTTCCTCCGGCACCCTGATCGCCGCCGCCTTGCGCTACTGCCGTGCGCAGAAAACCGCCAAACGGGTGGTAACCCTGGGCGCCGATACCGGCAACAAATACCTTTCCAAGTTGTACAACGATTTCTGGATGATCGAGCAGGGATTTATCGCGCGGCCCAAACGCGGCGATTTGGGCGATTACGTGGGCCGTCCCTATTGGGAGCGGGCCACGGTATACGTGGGGCCGGCGGATACACTCGCTACCGCCCACACCCGCATGCGTAACAATGGTATTTCCCAGTTGCCGGTGATCGAAGGCAAAAATTTCCTGGGCGCTGTGAGCGAGACCGATCTGATTCATGCGGTGCGCCGCGATCCGCGCGGCTTCACCCAGGAAGTGCGTACTGCGTTGAATGCCGGTTTTCCGCGCATACACGCCGGCCAAAAAATCGAAGAGCTGTTCACGTTATTGGAAACGGAAACCGCCGTCGCGGTCATGGGTGGCAACGAATTTCTGGGTCTGGTGACGCGCAGCGATCTGTTGAATCGTTTGAGGTTACAGTAGCGGCAAATGGGACCGCAGGCTTGAATATGAATCCCGGCGCATCTCGCCGCCCCAACAACTCGTTCTAAAGGCAGATAGTCATGCATTCTCCAGGGAAAAAATCCGGTTTTGCCACCCGCGCCATTCATGCCGGTCAATCGCCGGATCCCTCCACCGGTGCGGTGATGCAACCCATTTATGCCACCTCGACTTATGCCCAGGAAAGCCCCGGCAAGCACAAGGGCTTTGAATACTCGCGCACCCAAAATCCCACGCGCATGGCCTACGAACGCTGCGTGGCGGACCTGGAAAGCGGCACCCGCGGTTTTGCCTTTGCTTCCGGCATGGCGGCCACGGCCACGGTTCTGGATCTGCTGGATTCCGGCAGCCATGTGATCGCCATGGACGACATGTATGGAGGTACCTACCGGCTGTTCGAACGGGTGCGCAAACGTTCCGCGGGACTCACGTTCAGCTTCGTGGATCTGCGCGACCGGAAGCTCCTGGAAGCCGCCATCCGCCCTGAAACCAGATTGATCTGGGTGGAGACGCCGACCAATCCCATGCTCAAACTGGTGGACCTTGCCATGGTCGCGGAAGTCGCCCGCAAACAGCATCTCATGACGGTGTGCGACAACACCTTCGCCTCACCCTATCTGCAACGGCCGTTGGAGTCGGGCTTCGACGCCGTGATGCATTCCGCCACCAAATACCTCAATGGTCATTCCGACATGGTGGGCGGAATACTGGTAGCGGGCGAGCGGCCGGAACTGGTTGAACAACTGGCCTTTCTGCAGAACTCCGTGGGTGCGGTGGCGGGACCGTTTGACAGTTTTCTGGCGTTGCGCGGCCTGAAGACACTGGCGTTGCGCATGCAACGTCATTGCAGCAATGCATTGGAGCTGGCCGGCTGGCTGGAAAAGCATCCGCGGGTGGAGCGCGTGGTGTATCCGGGGCTCACGAGCCATCCACAGCATGCACTGGCGAAGCGCCAGATGCATGATGCCTGCGGTGGCATGGTCACGATCTTTCTGAAAGGTGGTGAAGCCGAGGCGCGGCGTTTCCTGGAGCGCTGTGAGTTGTTCACGCTCGCCGAAAGCCTGGGCGGCGTCGAGAGCCTTATCGAACACCCGGGCATTATGACGCATGCCTCGGTGCCACCTGAGACACGCAAGAGCTTGGGTATCAGCGATTCGCTGGTACGGTTGTCGGTGGGTATCGAAGACGTGGCGGACTTGCGCGCCGATCTGGAGCAGGCACTGGCTTTTTGATGGGCAAACGCCAATGAAAAGGGGCAGGCCGTTTCCGGCCCGCCCTTAGGTCTTTACCGTCTGGCCATCCGCAGGTGGATGGCCACAAGCCAAAACCAGCCTTTAAGCCGGTTCTGGTTTTTAGTTATGCGACGGAGTCGTGGACGCCGGTTTGGCCGTGCTGGCAGCCGGAGCCTTCATCGCCGTGCTGGCAGCCGGAGCCGCCATCTGGGTTGAGGCCGCCGGGGCCGGAGCAGCCGTGGAAGCCGCCGGGGCGGATTCTTGACCACTCTTGCCGCAGGCGCTCAGGGCGAGTCCCAGAACGGCGGCGGAAAGGACAACAACGTACTTATTCATGTTAGTTCACCACCAATGTGCCAAAAAAACGTAAGCGCATGATACTACTCGACGATTTGATTGCAAATCATACGATCGGGTGCGCATTCTAGACAATAACAGCCGAATACTGCGGTCTTGGGCAGGTTTTTTTATTTTCTTATTATAATCATAAAGTTACATGGTGAAGCCGGAGCTGGTTGCCTGCGGTGCTTGAATTCTGTCGGAATTTCTTTTTTGCGCTCGGTCCATATCTCTCTGTGCCTTTGATTATTCCATCACACAGCATGCCTGAATGCGCGAGCCAGTCTGCTCTGACAGCGCTCGTCGGCTGTGTCGCGCATGATTGATTGTCGTCAGGCATGTGGACCTCATCTCCGGAAGTGCTTGCGGCTGTCTTGGTTGGTCAGGCACACTGCCACATTACATAAATAATCCCCGCGAGGTTTCCGCATGCTTGAGCTGGATAGTGCCCCCCGGCGGCCCATGAGGGTCTGGCGTCAAGGCATAGAGCTGGGATTGACAAGTTTTCCCAAGCTGATTGCCCTGACAACCGTGTTGGGTTTTATCGGTCTGTTGCCGACTATCTACATGGCCGGAGAGATCGGTGATGCGAAAGTCTCGCCGCAGTCCATGTTGCAGCTCTTCAGGCAAGGACATTTCATCTTCAGCATGCTGTTGTTACAGTTATTGGTGTTGGTCTTGAGTTCATTTATCAATGCACTGATCATCCGACGTCTTGATCAGACCGCGCGTGTCACGCAGCGGACCCCGGAGCTGGGCTTTGCCCTGCATAAGCTGCCACCACTGGTATTGGCCGGAATCCTGGGTTTTATCACTTTGGTGATTGGCTTCGCCATCGCTGCCATCATTGGCGCGATTCTCGGTGTCGTTTTCGGAATAATCTTCGGCCATGCTGCGGCCATGGTTGTTACCGAGGCCTGCATTTTCATCGCGATCATATATATAGCGGTCAACCTGCTGTTCTTCCAGTTCGCCATTGTCCTGGATGGGAAAGGACCGGTCGGCTCCCTGAACCACAGCTGCGCCCTGGTATTCCGAAACTGGTGGCGTACTTTCCTGGTGCTGTTATGCACGATACTCATCATCATCGGTATCGTGATATTGATCGCGTTGCCACTCGCATCGGTTATGCCTCTCGATCATTGGTTGCCGGTGACCGCTGCTGCAGATACTGGCCGTACCCTCCTGGTTAAGGGTGTTCTGAAACTGATAGGCGCGGCGATATTCATGCCATTTATGATGGGCATACTCTATGTGCTCTACCACGACCTCAAGGCGCGCTACGCACTAAGATCGGTGCCCACCGCGGCAATCCAGGCCTGAGATTCCCTTGATACAGAAAATGAGTTCCTCCGGAACACTGCCCATTGGCGCTACGCTTGAGGAGGGCTGGCGGTTGTTCCTGAAATCCGTGCCGGTAATTTTACTGCCCATATGGGCCGCCGGGTTCGTGGATGTATTGCCGGATGCTTTTACCGGCGGCGGACTGCTCACCGGAAGTTTAAACTGGTCCACGCTTCTGATTACCTTGGGCGCCTGGCTGGTTGAGAGCGCTCTTTATGGAAGCGCCATTGCCAAGCTGGATGCGCTTGCATCGGAAACCGCACTTTCCTATACCCGCGCATTAGGCATCGGTATCCGCGCGGCACCGGCGGTTCTCATCGGCGACTTGCTGTATAACCTCGCTGCCTGGGGCGGGTTTATGCTGTTTATCGTTCCCGGCCTGATTCTGGGTACCACCCTCGCATTTTTTGCCTACGCCGCGGTGCTGGATCGCAAGAATATCTTTGATGCCCTGGGCTACAGTCACGCACTCACGTGGCCGCATTGGTGGAGGACTTCGGTGGTGGTCTCGGCGCCGGCGATTGCGTTGTTCGTTTATGAGGTAATTGCCGACTGGCCGGATATCATGAGCGCGCTGCGACAGGTTAGCGAGGGTCAAATTCCTTCGACAGCCTCACTCGTGAATCCGTGGTATGACTTCGGACTCATGCCGTTACTTGGCGCGATAGTGTGGTGCTATGTGTTGGCGGTTTGTTACGTCCAATATCGCCGGCTCCAGACGCGTGCCGATACTCACTGAGCCGCCATCGCGGCCAGTTCCTCCGCCTGGTATTCATTCATAAGCGGCATTATCAGATCATCCAGTTTCCCTTGAAGAATCTCATCCAGCTTGTAGAGCGTCAGATTGATGCGGTGATCGGTCACGCGTCCCTGGGGAAAATTATAGGTGCGGATGCGTTCCGAACGGTCACCACTGCCCACCTGCAGTTTGCGCGACTGTGCCTGTGCGCTGATCAATTTTTCCCGTTCCGCCGACAATAATTTCGCCTTGAGCAGGGACATGGCGCGAGCGCGGTTCTTGTGCTGGGAACGTTCGTCCTGGCATTCCACCACGATCCCGCTGGGCAAATGCGTGATGCGGATGGCGGAATCAGTCTTGTTTACATGCTGGCCGCCGGCGCCCGAGGAACGGTAAGTGTCTACCTTTAAGTCCGCCGGATTGATATCCACGTCCTCCACCATCTCCACTTCCGGAAGAATCGCCACGGTGCAGGCGGAAGTGTGGATGCGACCCTGGGCCTCGGTCTGCGGTACGCGCTGCACACGGTGGGCGCCGGATTCGAACTTGAGCCGAGAATAGGCGCCCTGGCCCACCACCCGGGAAATGACTTCCTTGTGACCGCCATGTTCACCGGGACTTTCGCTCAGGATTTCGACGTGCCAACCCCGTGCCTCTGCGTAGCGGCTATACATGCGGAACAGGTCGCCGGCGAACAGTGCGGCCTCATCGCCGCCGGTGCCGGCGCGGATTTCCAGGAAAATATTGCTGTCGTCGTGGGGATCTTTCGGCAACAGCAGTTTCACCAATTCCGGCTCCAAGGCCGTCAGGCGCGCACCGGCGGCGCGTATTTCGTCCTGCGCCAGACTCCGCATACCAGCATCCTGGTCCTCGGCCAGGCTTTCTGCCGCGCGCACATCGGCTTCGGCATCCGTGTAGGCGCGAAAATGCCGCACCAATGTTCCCAGGCGCGCATATTCCTGTGAAAGATCCCGGAATTGTTTCTGATCGCCGATTATCCCAGGGCTGGCGAGCAGGGCCGACAGCTCCTCATGGCGCGCGCTTAACCTTTCAAGCTTCTGACGGATGGAATCTTTCATGGAGCTGGGTTGCGGAAATGCGAGGTCATAAAGATATATAAAGCATCGTCAAGGCTTCTTGTCCTGGTCCTTGTCTTTCAGACCGAAAAGCTCGTGAGCCTGGCGGATGATATGGTCGCGGCCTTCATGGGCCGCTTGACGGAGATAGGCGGTAGGGGCATGCAACAACCGGTTGGTGAGCGTTTCCGCGAGAAATTTGAGAGCCTCTTCCGGCGGCGCGCCGCCGGCAAGCAGATGTTGCGCCTGTTCCAGCGTCTGGTCCCTAAGGGTCCCGGCGTTATCACGCACCGCGCGGATGGCGGGTACAGCGTCCAAGCCACGCAACTGTTCCGTGAACTTCGCCACCTGGGCATCAATCAACAGTTCCGCCTGGTGCGCGGCCATGCGGCGGGAATTCCGGTTGTTCTCCACCACGTTACGCAGATCATCGATCGTAAAGAGATAAACATCACTCAATTCCATCACTTGCGGATCAATATCGCGTGGCACGGCAATATCCATCATGAGTACCGGTCGATGTTTGCGCGCCCCAAGAATTTCGGCGACGGTGGCATAGGTGAGCAACGGTTCAGGACTACCGGTGGAAGCAATCACGATATCCGCCTCACCGAGATGGATGGGGATCTCGTGTAAGCCGATGGCGTATCCGCCGAATTGTTCGGCGAGCTGGTGCCCGCGACTCAAGGTGCGGTTGGCGATGATCATGCGCCGGGTACCCTGTTCGCGGAGATGCTGCGCTACCAGTTCAATGGTCTCGCCGGCGCCGATGAGCAGCGCGGTGAGTTTGCTGAAATCGGCGAAGATTTGCCGCGCCAGATGCACCGTGGCGTAAGCCACGGATACGGGATGTTCACCGATATGCGTATCGGTACGCACCTGTTTCGCTACCGCGAAGGCATACTGGAACAAGCGGTGCAGGTGGTTGCCGGCTGCCCCGTGGTGTTGCGCCTGCGAATAGGCATCCTTGATTTGGCCGAGAATCTGCGGCTCGCCCAGGATCATGGAATCCAGGCCGCAGGCGACCCGGAACAGGTGGCGTGCCGCGGCTTCGCCGGCATGGGTATAGAAACGTGCGCGCACATCCGGGTCATCGGCGCTGCGCAGGAGCGTAAGCCAGTCGGCCAGTTGTGCTTCGGAGCCGTTCTCCAGATGCGCGTAGATTTCGGTGCGGTTGCAGGTGGACAGGATGACCGCTTCCTGCACGCCTTCCAAACCGGTCAACGCCCGTAAGGCCTCTGGAATTTGTTCCGCAGCGAAGCTCAGACGCTCACGTATGGCAACAGGCGCGGTGGCATGGCTGATTCCGAGGGTGAAGAGTGACATGGGACGTCTGAGCCGGACAGAAAGGGTGAATTTTGGGCGAATCTCCGCATTCTAACAAGCGCTTACCGCCGGGTAAGCCTGTGGCCTGGCGCGGCGGCGGAGTATAGTGGATAGGCAGGAATTAATGAGCTGAACCCCATGAAGATGTACTTGCATACCGGTCTCGCATGCGCGGCCTTGGTACTGGCCGGCTGTTCGGCTTCACCGGTCCAATCGCCGCCACTGGTATCTTCGGGCGGCTTCAGCAGCCCTGAGCAGGCGCTTACCTACCATGTGTTCTTAGGGGAACTGGCGTTGCAACGCCGTGATCTCAAGACCGGTGTGCAGCAGTACGCGAATGCGGCGCAATTGAGTACTGACCCCGCATTATCCGAATATGCGACCTTGCTGGCGTATAAGGACGGTGATGACAGGCTGGCGCTGGATTTGACCCATCATTGGCTGCAGTTGGCCCCGAAGGATAACAACGCGCGGCATTTTGAGGCGGTCCTGAACACGCGGCTCGGGAACGTGAATACCGCCGCCAGCGAATTCGAAAGCCTGCTGCAGGATATGCCGGGCGAGAATCTGCGGCTTATCAGCGAGTTGCTCGGTCAGGAAACCGCTGCCCATCAAGGGCTCGCGGTGATGCAGAAACTTGTGGCAACTCAGCCGCAATCGCCGCAGGCGCATTTTGCACTGGGACAGCTGGCCTTGCACTATCAACATGCGCCGTTGGCGGTTGACGAGGCACAGCGCGCGCTGACACTCAAACCGGACTGGGATGACGCATTGGTGCTGGAAGCCCGGGCATTGCTGGCGGCCGGTAAAAACAACCAAGCCCTGAAGTTACTCAAAGCGCGTGCCCAGACAAAGCCGGATAACCTGCGCGTGCATTTGGCCTATGCAGCAGTGCTGGTTCAGACGGGACAGAGCGTCTTGGCGCAGGCGGAATTCGCCACAATCCTCAAGCAGCATCCCGACGATCCCGAGGCGCTGTATTCACTCGGCCTGCTGGCTTTGCAGGATAACCGCTTGTCCATGGCACGCGATTATTTTGCGCGCCTGCTCAAAACCGCGCAGCGTAACGATGCTGCCCGGTATTTTCTCGGTAATACCGCCGAATTGGCGAAGCGCTATCCCGAGGCCCTACAGTGGTATCAGCAGGTGAATGGCGGCAGGCACTGGCTGCCCGCGCAGATCAGCGTGGCGCGTGTGCTGATAAGCCAGGACAAGCCGGATGCCGCCCGCCGCTATATCGATGAGATAGTCGGTATGGATTCCGATGACGGCGTGCAATTCCGCATTGCCGAAGCGCAGTTATTCAGCGAAGCCGGCGATAACAAAACCGCCTTGCAGGTGTTCGGTCAGGGCTTGACGGAAAATCCCGGCAACCCTGATCTGCTGTATGCGCGCGCGCTCCTTCGGGAGAATGCGGGCGACGCGCTGGCGGCCGAAAGCGATCTGCGCCGTATCCTCGGCCAGCAGCCGGACAATGCCGACGCACTTAACGCCCTCGGTTATATGCTGGCGGTGCATTCCACCCGTTATGAGGAAGCCCTCGGCTATATAAGGAAGGCATTGCAGCTCAAACCGGATGATCCCGCCATCATTGACAGCATGGGCTGGGTGGAATATCGGCTCGGCAATTACACCCAGGCCTTGGGATATCTGCGCAAGGCCTATGCTCAGCTCGCCGATCCAGAGGTGGCCGCGCACCTGACGGAGGTGCTGTGGGTTACGGGTGACAAACAAGCGGCGCGTCGCATATGGAGCAGTGCGCTCAAGCAGCATCCTGGGGATACGGCGCTTCTGAAAGTGGGTCGGCGGTTCTCCCCGTGAACACGCGGCTAATGTTGGTTGCCAGCCTGTTGGCGCTTTCCGGCTGCGCGAGCGTGCCGGGCACGGCGCCAACGGGCGCGCCCGATGAAGCCGCCTGGCAGCTGCGGCGTACGCAGCTGGAAAAACTGGCGGACTGGGAACTGCAGGGTCGCGTTGGCATCATCAACGGCAAGGACGGCGGCAGCGGTTCCATGGACTGGAAGCAGCAGGGGGATGTTCTGGCATTCAGTTTTCGCGGCCCTTTTGGCGCCGGCAGTCTGCAAGTGCAGGGTGATGCCAATGCCTTGTGGGTGCGCAGTTCCCGCGGCGACGATTTCATTACCACCGATCCGGAACAGGATTTCAGCCGACGCCTGCGGATTCCGTTACCGGTGCTGAGCATGCGCTATTGGATGCTGGGTCTGCCCGACCCGACTGCACCGTTTACCAAGAGCGTGGATGCCCACGGCCATCTGGTGACGCTCGCGCAGCGCGGCTGGCAGGTGGACTACCAGGATTACGCCAGCTTCAAGGGCTATGATTTGCCTACCCGTCTGTTGATCGAGCGGGCGTCGGTGCGTATCAAAGTTGCAGTCAACAACTGGCAGCTGGATCCGGATACGCGCCAATCTCCCGCCAGTGTTCAATGACAGCGTCATTTAGCCGCGGCTGGCCGGCACCGGCCAAACTCAATCTTTTCCTGCACATTACCGGCCGGCGTGCCGACGGATATCACCTGCTGCAGACGCTGTTCCAATTCCTGGACTACGGCGATAGTCTGGATTTCGAAATGTGCCGCGACGGCAAGATCACGCGTCCCAGCGGATTGTTGCAGGTGCCGGAAGCAGACGATCTGGCGGTGCGCGCGGCGCGCCTGTTGCAGACACGCGCCAAGTCCCACCAGGGTGTGGCGATTCATATCCATAAGCGTTTGCCGGAAGGCGGCGGGCTGGGCGGAGGCAGTTCCGATGCGGCCACCACCCTGGTGGCCCTGAACCGGCTCTGGAGTGCAGGCTTGAGCACACAGGAGCTGACCCGTCTTGGCCTGGAGCTGGGAGCGGACGTGCCGCTATTTATCGCGGGTCAAGCAGCCTGGGCCGAGGGTATCGGCGAAAGCTTGACTCCGGTGGAGCCACCGGAGCCCTGGTATCTGGTGCTCCGGCCGTCTTGTCAAATTGCCACTCGCGAGATTTTCCAGGCCCCTGATTTGACACGAAATTCCGCTGCAATCACAATAGCGGACTTTTATGCGGGCCAAACCCGCAATGACTTTGAGCCGCTGGTGCGCCAGCGCTACCCGGCGGTGGCGGAAGCCCTGGACTGGCTCCAGCGGCGGGCTCCGGCACGGCTCACCGGCTCCGGCGCCTGTGTGTTTGGCACATTTGACCAGGAAAGCGCGGCGCGGCGAGTGCTGGAGGATATGCCCCAGGGTTGGCGGGGATTCGTCGCCCGGGGATGCAATCGCTCCCCCCTGCTGGACCGGCTGGCGGTGGTGCAAGACCGGTAATAATAATGGGGCGTAGCCAAGCGGTAAGGCAGCGGGTTTTGATCCCGCCATCCCCAGGTTCGAATCCTGGCGCCCCAGCCAGACTGAAATTTGCTGCTGGCATGATTGTGCCAGGATGAGAACCTGGAAGGTTCGACAAAATTGTCTGGAACAATTTTGAACCGCCGAAGGCGGGCCCCGATGGGGTGGAGGTAGGGGCGAGGCGGAATGAGCAACGATCCAGTGAATCGTTGCCCTGCCGAGCGGGAGGGCAGGATGCCCGACCTGGACTGAATTGCGGAGCTGGATGCGTAGCAATTCAGTGCGGAATAATCCTGGCGCCCCAGCCAACTGGATTTCACGGGATGCGCTGAGCATCCCGGATCACTGAGCACCGAAGACAAGCGAGGGCGTTGTGTCAGCAGGTAGCATGATGGTATTCGCGGGTA
>Ga0307374_10001264_pt1 | contig 46927 bp, 48 predicted proteins | sample OX3MG_FD_202532 | JGI IMG/M metagenome (GOLD analysis project Ga0307374, IMG submission 202532) | Soil microbial communities from Risofladan, Vaasa, Finland - OX-3 | ecosystem: Environmental > Terrestrial > Soil > Coastal area > Acid sulfate soil | place: Finland: Risofladan, Vaasa | collected...
GCCTGCGCATCTGAACCCTACGTTGCCTCACCCGGTCACCCTCATCCACGCTCTGCGTGCGCCATTGTCCCACCTACATCGGCCGGAGCAGCGCCATCCGGATCGTGCCACCCCGCGGCCGCCGCCGTCGCGGACGCGGGTCCGGGTGGCCCGGTAGGAGCCGCCGGACCCGCCCGCGTCTTAGGGCACGAGCACGAGCTTGCCGCGTGTGTGACCGGACTCGGCGGCGCGGTGGGCGTCGGCCGCGCGCGCAAACGGGAAGGTCTCCTGGACGCACGCGCGCACGGTCCCCTGCGCCACGAGGTCGGCGATGGCCTGCATCTGCTGCCCGTCCGGGCGGACGAGCATGTGCACGCCGCGCACGCCATGGACCTCGGCGTCCTCTTGGGGCAGCGGCCCGAGGATCGAGACCATGATGCCCCCCTTGCGCAGGACTCCCCAAGACCGCTGCCGGACGTCCCCGCCCTGGCTCTCGAGGACGACGTCGACGTCTGAGAGCACCTCGACGAAGTCGGTGGTCGTGTAGTCAATCGGGATGTCGACACCGAGCTCGCGCAGGAAGTCCTGGTTGGCGGGCCCGGCGGTCCCGGCCACGCGAGCACCGCGGGCCTTGGCCAGCTGGACCGCAGCCGATCCGACCCCGCCGGCCGCCGCATGGATGAGCACCAACTGCCCGGCCCCGAGCTCGGCCCGCTCGAACGCCTGGTACGCCGTCAGCGCCACCAGCGGCAGTGAGGCGGCGTCGACGTGACTGATATTGTCCGGCTTATGGGCCATGTCCGCGGCCGGCACCGCCGCGTACTCCGCATACGCGCCGGCGGCCTTCGGAAAGCCCGCCAGCCCGAACACCTCGTCGCCGACGGCAAAGCCGTCGACACCCGGTCCGACGGCCTCCACGACCCCGGAGACATCCCACCCGAGAATGACCGGCGGCTCGATGCCGCGGCTCTTCATCAGTCCGCCGTTGCGCCGCGTCTTCCAGTCGACCGGATTGATCCCGGCGGCGCCCACGCGCACCAGCAGTTCGCCCTCACCGGCCTCGGGCCGTGGCACCTCCTCCAGGTGCAGCTCCTCGGGGTCGCCCCACCTGTGGGTGACAAGTGCCCGCATTGTGCCCGGCATGACAGCCTCCGCATCGTCGTGTCCCTCCTCCGGGCAGACTACCCGCCACCGCCGGGCGTGCGCCATCAGGCGCAGTGTGCGCCCGCGGTTCGCTGGGAATGAGCCCGCCGCGCGCAAACCCTGCCCGCTAGACTCATCCGGCCCATCTGAACGCCCCCCGAAAGGTCCGCGTGCCCGTCGATCTCGCCCCCGACCAGCTGGTCGTCACGACCGTCCGCACCCTGTCCATCGACGCCGTCCAGCGCGCGAATAGCGGGCACCCCGGCGCCCCGATGGGGCTCGCGCCCGTCGGGTGGATGCTGTTCGGCCACCACCTGCGCTTCGACCCGCTGGATCCCGAATGGCCCAACCGGGATCGGTTCGTCCTCTCGGCCGGCCATGCGTCGGCGCTGCTGTACTCGCTGCTGCACCTGACCGGCTATGCGCTGACCATCGACGACCTCAAAGAGTTTCGCCAATGGGGCTCTGCCACGCCGGGGCACCCCGAACGCGGTGACACGCCAGGGGTCGAGGTGACCACGGGTCCGCTCGGACAGGGGTTCGCCAACGCCGTCGGCCTGGCGCTTGCCGAATGCCTGCTCGCCGAGCAGTTCAATCGGCCCGGGCACCAGATCGTCGATCACCGCACCTGGTTTATCTGCTCGGATGGGGATCTGATGGAGGGCATCTCCTACGAGGCGGCATCACTGGCGGGCCATCTCGGGCTGAGCAAGCTCATCGGGATCTACGACCACAACTCGATCAGCCTCGACGGTCCCACCTCCCTGTCGTTTACCGAGAACGTGCCGGAGCGTTTCGCCGCCGCCGGCTGGCGCGTGCTGGAGATCGCCGACGGCAACGACCTTGCCGAGATCGACGAGGTCCTGAGCGCGGCGTCCATCTCGGACGGCCGCCCGACCATGATCATGGCGGCCACCCACATCGGATTCGGCTCTCCGCACAAACACGATTCGTCCGCCGCGCATGGATCGCCGCTCGGCGCGGACGAGGTCGCCGCGACCAAACGCGCCTACGGCTGGCCCGAGGACGCACAGTTCCTGGTTCCCGACGAGGTCGGCGCATGGGCCGGGCACCTGCAGGAACGCGGACGGGCACTGCGCGGCAGCTGGCAGGCGGCGTTCGAGGCGTATGCCGCCGCTCACCCCGCGGCCGCCGCCGACGCGACGCGGCGGCTGCGGTGTGAGCTCCCTGGCGACTGGCAGTCCGACCTGCCGTCCTTTCCCCCCGGCGAATCGATGGCGACCCGGTCCTCAGGCGGCAAGGTCCTCAACGCGCTTGCCGCCCGGATCCCCGAGTTGGTGCAAGGCGCGGCCGATCTGTCGAGCTCGACCGACACGACCATCGCCGGCAGTGGCGACGTCGCCATCGACCGCTTCGGTGCTCGCAACATTCGCTTCGGCGTGCGCGAGCACTCGATGGGCGCGATCTGCAACGGGCTCGCCGCACACGGCGGCCTGCGACCGGTCTGCTCGACGTTCATGATGTTCTCCGACTACATGAAGAACACGATCCGCATGGCGGCGCTGCAGCGGCTGCCGGTCGTGTTCGTCTACACCCATGATTCGGTCGGGCTGGGAGAAGACGGCCCCACCCATCAGCCGGTCGAGCACCTGGCGGCGCTGCGGGCGATCCCCGACCTCGTCGTCATCCGCCCGGCGGATGCCACCGAGGCCGCCGGGGCCTGGGAGTTTGCGATTACCCGCGCCGACGGGCCGACGGTGCTGGTCCTGTCACGCCAGGGCCTGCCGACCCTGCCCCACGCCCCCGACCTCGCACAGGGCGCCTACGTGCTGCGGGAGGGCGGCGACTGCATCCTGATGGCTACCGGCAGCGAGGTGCCACTCATCGAGCAGGCCGCCGATGTCCTCGCCGATCGCGGGATCGATGCCCGAGTCGTCAGCATGCCGAGCTGGGAATTGTTCGTCGCGCAGCCCCAGGAGTACCAGGACAGCGTGCTCCCGCCCGCGATGCGACGGCGTGTCAGCATCGAGGCCGCCGCAACGCTGGGTTGGCACCGCTTCGTGGGGCTCGACGGAATCGCGATCGGCATCGATCGCTTCGGCGCGTCGGCGCCCGGCGACGTCGTGCTCGCGCACCTGGGCATCACGGTCGAGGCGGTCGTCGCGGCCGCGAGTTCGCTGTCGTCGTAGACGTATCCGGGACGCCGGCGCAGTGCGAACGCGCCGGATAGCCCTCCCTGCTCGCCGGGGGATCCACCGCACCGGCTCCTCACAGGGTGATGCGCGTGCCAAGGTATTCGGGACACCGACCTGCGCCGGCACCCGCGCCGCACGAGGAGGACCCATGCAAGCCGCGATGAGCGGCGCCGGGAGTACGGCGCCGACCCCCAGCGAGGCGTCAACGTGACCAGCGCCACAACCGTCGCCAACGACCCCCAGACCGCCTTCGATCTCGGCGCGCGCCTGTCACGGACCCCGGCGCCGGCAAGCATCGTGATTTTTGGCGCGTCGGGCGACCTTAGCCACCGGAAGCTCATGCCGGCCCTGTACAACCTGGCCCTGCAGCAGCTGCTGCCGCCGGAGATGAACATCATCGGGATGTCGCGCAGCGCCTGGAGTGACGACCAGTTCCGGGATGAGGTGCGTCAGGCGGTCGCGACCCACGGCGCGCACGACGTGCTCGACGCGGATATCTGGGACGCATTTGCGCGCCGCCTGCACTACCTGAGTGCATCGTTCGACAATCCGGGCGCCTACAACGATCTGCGCGGCGCGCTCGCCCACCTGAACCGCAGCACTGGCGGTCTCGGCAACCGGCTGTTCTACCTGGCCACCGCGCCGGAGTTCTTTCCGGTGATCGCCGAGCAGCTCGGTGACGCCGGGCTGGCCAGCGAAGACGACGACACCTTCAGCCGGATCGTGGTCGAAAAGCCCTTCGGCGAAAATCTCGCCAGCGCACGCACGCTCAATGAGCGCGTCGGTGCGGTGTTCGGTGAACGTCAGACCTACCGCATCGATCACTATCTGGGCAAGGAGACCGTCCAGAACCTGTTGGTGTTGCGGTTCGGCAACGCGATCTTCGAGCCGATCTGGAACCGTCGTTATGTCGACCACGTCCAGATCACGGTCGCCGAAGACCTGGGCGTCGAAACCCGCGGCGGGTACTACGATCAGAGCGGCGCCCTGCGGGACATCGTCCAGAACCACATCTTTCAGGTGCTGAGCCTGGTGGCGATGGAGCCGCCCGCGCGGTTCGACAGCCGTAGCGTGCACGACGAGAAGGTCAAGGTGCTGCGGGCGATTCCGGAGATCACCGCCGACAACATCCACGAATCGGCAGTACGCGGGCAGTACCGGGCGGGGTTCATCGCCGGGCAGCCGGTCGTCGGCTACCGCGCCGAGCACGGCGTCGCCCCCGACTCCAATACCGAGACCTTCGTCGCGATGCGGCTGACCGTCGACAACTGGCGCTGGGCGGGAACGCCATTCTACCTGCGGACCGGCAAGCGCATGCCGCGTCGCGCCACCGAGGTCGCGATTCAGTTCAAGCCCGCGCCGCACCTGCCGTTTGCCCACACCGTCGTCGAATCGACCGAACCCAACCTGCTGATCCTGCGCATCCAGCCCGACGAGGGCACATCGCTGCGGTTTTCGGCGAAGGTGCCGGGGCCGCAGGTCGACATCCGCAACGTCAGCATGGACTTCCAGTACGGCAGCTCGTTCCTCAAGCCCACCGCCGAGGCATATGAGCGGCTGCTGCTGGACGCCCTGTTGGGCGACTCGACCCTTTTTGCCCGCTGGGACGAGGTCGAGCGGGGTTGGGAGATCGTCGACGAACTGCTGCACCTGTGGGACACGACGCCGATTGCCGCATCGAATTATGCCGCCGGGACCTGGGGACCGACCGAGGCCGATGCACTGATCCGCCGCGACGGCCGCGAGTGGCGGCGCTTGTGAGCGAACCGGCGACCGAAGTCGCATGGGATGGTCATGTCGCCAACGTGGGCGAGCTGAGCCGCGCGCTCAACGAGCTCAAACCGACCGGCCCGGGCGGGGACCCGCTGGCGGTCGCGACGGTGCTCAACCTGGTCGTCGCCGCCGAGCCGGAGCGCGCAGCCGAAGCGGAGCGGGTCATCGAAGCGCTTGCCGACCACCAGCCCTCGCGCGCGATCATCGTCGCGCGCGATCCTGACGGCGACGGCATCGACGCACATGTGGAGGCACGCGCGCAGCTGATGGGAAGCACTCGCACGCCCTCGCGGGTCGAGCTTGTGCACCTGCGGCTGCACGGGGCTGCCGGCGGCGGCGCGGCGAGCGCGGTGCGTGCGCTGTTGCGCTCAGATCTGCCGGTCTTCGTCTGGTGGCCGGACGTCCCAGACCCGACGGACCCCGTGTTCGTCGACTTGGCCCAGCGCGCAGACCGACTGATTGTCGAAGCCGGCCACGGCGACGGGTCCCTCGGGATCCGACGACTCGTCCAGATCATCTCCGACCGGGGCCCGGCGGTGACGGATCTGGCCTGGGCCGCGCTGACCCCGTGGCGGCAGCTGCTCAACCAGCTCACGACCCGGGAGCACCTGGAGCACATGCGAGAGGGGGCGACCGCCACGATCCGCCACGGCGCCGTCGAGCCGACGCTGGGTGCGCTGCTCCTTGGCGGCTGGCTGCTCGACAGCATCGGTCCGGCGACCACGGTCATGTTCGCCGCGGCGTCACGCGGCGGCGATCCGAGCATCTGCGAGATCCGGTTGGCGGACCCGTCCGGCCGCGTGGTGGAGATCGACCGCGTCACGGGCCGCGCCGCCGCGGCGGTGGTCACCCACGCGCCCGACGCCACCACCCACGACCGCATGATGCCCATGCCCGAGCCCACGCGCACGCAGCTCTTGGCCGGCGAGCTCGAGCTTCAGCGCAGAGACCACCCGTTCGAGCGCGCCGTGCATGCGGCCCGGCGCCTGGTCGGCGCGTGAGCGCACCCGCCGGGCACGCGCACGCGGCTCAGTCGGTCAGTTGGGCGCGGTGGCCCGGCAACGCCGCGAATTCTTCGGCCTTGCGCGTCGGTCCGAACACGACCACCAGATCCCGCTCGTTCAAGATGGTGTCCTGGGTCGCATAGGTGAAGCGCCCGCCGGGGCGCTTCACACACAGGACGGTGATGTCGTACTTCTGGCGCACGCCCGTGTCGGCGATGCGCTTATTGATGAACTCGGTTGGCACGGTAGCCTCGATCAGGACGAACTCGGTGTCGAGCTCGACGTAGTCGACCGTGCGTCCGGACATCGTGTGCGCGACGCGCACGCCCATGTCCCGTTCCGGGAAGATCACGTTGTGTGCGCCGACGCGCTGCAGGATCGAGCCGTGCTGGGTCGTGATGGCCTTGGCCCAGATCATCGGCACGCCGAGGTCGACCAACGCGTAGGTCGCCAGGATGCTGGCTTGAATATCGTTGCCGATCGCCACGACCGCCATGCCGAAGTCGTCGGCCCCGATCTGACGCAACACCTCGACGGTGGTGGCGTCGGCCTCGACCACGGTCGCCAGGTCGCCCGAGGTCTTTCGCACGACCGCCGGATCGGAGTCGATGGCCAGCACCTCGTGGCCTAGGCGCGTCATGGTGCGCGCCAGCGCCTGTCCGAACCGGCCGAGTCCAATGACGAGTACTTGCTCTTTGTTAGCCAACGAGTGGTCGCTCCTCGGGATACGCGAATAGGCGTTCTCGTTCGTGGACGCTCAGTGCCACGGCGAGCGTCAGCGGACCGATGCGCCCCCAGTACATGAGCGCGATTTCGATCCATTTGGCCCCAGTCCCAAGACGGGCCGTGATACCCGTTGAGAGCCCCACGTTCGAAAACGACGAGACGACCTCGAACAGGCACTGGTCGAGATTGAAGGGAGTGAGGATCAGGAGCCCAATGGTCGCGAACAGCACGACGCTGACCGAGATGAACGCCACCGAAATCGCCTGACGCAGCACCGACCCAGGAATCGCGCGCCGAAAGGCCTCGGCAGGTCGCCCGCCGCGTACCTCGCTGGCGACGATCAGCACCAGTACCGCAAAGGTCGCGAGCTTCAGCCCGCCCGCGGTGGACGCGCTGCCGCCACCCACGAACATCAGCATGTCGGCGATCAGGCGGGTCTGGCTGTGCATATGGGCAATCGAGATCGTGTCGAATCCGGACGTCCGGAAGTTGATCGAGGTGAACAGGGACTCAAGGATCCGATTGCCCGGCCCCATCGGACGCAGCGTCCCGGGGTTGGTCCACTCGAGCGCCGCCACCAGTGCCGCACCGAGCGGGACAAGCACCCCGGCGGCCGTAAGCGTGAGCTTGGTGTGGAGTGTCCAGGTCTTGGGGCGGCGCAGGCGCCGGCGCACGTCCAGCCAGATCGGGAAGCCAATACCGCCGATCACCACCGCGATCGCGACAGGCGTCAGGATCCACCAGTCGGTCGAGAAGCGCGCCAGATTGCCGCTCCACAGGGCGAAGCCTGCGTTGTTGAACGCCGAGATCCCGAGGAACCCGCCGTGCCAGGCCGCGCGCAGGAACGGGTAGTCCAGGCCCAACCACAGCCGCAGGCAGATCGCGGCGGCGACCAGCAGCTCGACCATGGCCGTGAACGCCGCTATGCCAAGAAAGACCCGGCGCGCGTCGTCGAGGTTGATGACCTCCATGTCGCGCTGGCTGATCAGGCGCCCGCGCAGGCCGAGCCGCCGGCCGAGCACCAGGAAGATCATCGATGCCGCCGTCATGATCGCGAAGCCGCCGAGCTGAATCAGTATGAGGATCACGACCTGACCGAACGGCGTCCAGTAGGTCGTCGTGTCCACGAGCGTGTGGCTGGTCACGCACACAGCAGCGGTCGCCGAAAACATTGCCGTCAACAGCGGCGCGCTCCCCGGACCGCGGTGGGCAGCGGGCAGGCTGAGCAGCAGCGCTCCCACAAGAATCGCGACCGCAAACGCAAGCGCGACCAGCTGTCCCGGGTTCAGCGCTCGGACAAACCGCAGCTGGGTCAGCTGCTGCACGGATACCGCCCGGGATCAGTTGACGCTCGCTGCACGATCACCTCGCGGGATCCGTCACCGCGTGGTCCGCGGCGGGCCGCTCGATTACGCGGCGGACGGGCAGAAGCCTACCGGTTTCGGTCACGGTGACGACACCGGAAATGGGGTCGCGCGGCAGCGGCTCAGCCGCCGACCGAAGCATGCTGCGGCGCCACGGCTTCGATCAAGGCACGCGCCTCGGGATGTCCGGCCAGATCTGCCACGAGGCCGACGAATGCGCCAACGGCGGGATCGGTCTGCCCGAGCCGCCCGACCAGGCCGCGCAACACCACCGCGGGTACGGCGGGCGCACCGCCGAGGTCGGTGGTCACGAGCGCCACGTCGAGCAGGATCAGCACGCGCGCCCCATCTGCGGACGGCACGGGAAACTCCCGACCGACCGGGCCTGCGCCGACGCGCAGCAACAACTGAGACCCCGCCCCGGCCCACGCTAGCACGCGTGCCAGCGGCTCATGGCCCGCTCGACGCAGCGCCCGCGGGCCGTCCAATGTGTGCTCGTAAGACGTCGCCCCAGGGCCCATGGCGCTCAGCCAGGCCCCAGACAGCAACTGCGCACGCACCTCCCGCGTGAGCCCGCTCGCGCGCGCCAGCCGCGCTGCCTGCTGGGCGACGCCGCGCACATAGCCGTAGTCCTCGCGTCGGCCGACCGTCGCCGCGAGCTCATGCGCCGCAACCGGCGTGTCTGCGGCGCGCCACGCGCCGGATGGAGCCGGGAGCGCCATGCGCGCCTAGGACAAGAGCATGAGAGCCTGATCGACGACCTGATGTCCTTCGGCATCGGCGCGCGCACGTTCCGCGTCAGGCACTTCAGGTTCCGAATCGCCGAGCAGCGTTGCCGTCAGCCGCTGCCCGCAGCGCTGCTCCGCGGCCGCCAGCCACTCCGCCGGCAACCGCGGGTCGAGCTCGGTGCCGGTCATCTCGGCGAACAACATCGCCCAGGCCCGCGGCACGACGTCGGTGTGGTATCCGCCCCCGCCCAGGGCGACCCACCGCCCGTCGCAGGTCTCCTCGGCAAGCTGGTGCAGGGCCCGGTAGACGCGCGGGAAGGTCGGCATCGTGACCTGCAAGTGCGCCAACGGATCCTTGTGGTGAGGGTCCGCGCCGTCCTGGGTCACGATGATCTCCGGCGCGAAGTCGATGACGGCACGGGCGATGACCTCCTCGACCGCGCGCAGGTACGGCGCATCGCCGGCGTAGGGTGGAAGCGGGATATTCACCGCGGTGCCAGCCCCCGGGCCCATGCCCCGTTCGGCGAGCGCGCCGGTGCCGGGAAACAAGTACCGGCCGCTTTCGTGCACCGAACACGTCAGTACCCGAGAATCCTCGTAGAAGATCCATTGCGTTCCGTCCCCGTGATGCACGTCGACGTCGATGTAGGCGACTCGTGTGGCGCCGGCCTCCAAGAGGGCATGGATGGCCACGGCGGGATCGTTGTAGATGCAAAAGCCGGCGGCGCGATTGGCGAGTGCATGATGCAGGCCCCCACCCGCCGAGAACGCTTGGTCTGCCCGGCCCTCCCAAACCTCCATCGCCGCCGCCATCGACGCACCGCACAGGAAGGCTGCGGCCTCATGCATCCCGGCGAACGCCGGCGTATCGCCGCCGGCCGCCAGGCCCCACTGGGCGGCGTCCCATCCTTGCGCCAGGACCGGCTGCGAGCTCAAGCGGCGCACCGCCGCGACATAGGCCGGTGCGTGCGCCCGCGCGATCTCTGCGTCGGTCGCGGCGCGCGGGGTGATCAGCGTAACCTCGGGTTGATCGAGCATCCCGTAGGCACGGATCAGCTCGACGGCGAGCTCGCGGCGCAGCGGTGACAGCGGGTGGTCGTCGCCCAGGTCGTAATCGGCCATGTGCTCGTCGAAGACAAACGCGGTACGCGGCATGCCGACATCGTAGCCGCCCGCCGACGGCACCTGCATCCCGACCCGGGGCGGGCGGGTTACGGGACGACGACCATCCACGGAACGATGCGGTGGGAAGTCACCAGCCCGGCGGCGCCGTACGGGTCGTCCGCGACGAATACACGCGCCGCCCGGTCGGTCGGGCCGCGAAAGACAAACAGCGCCGAGTCCACAGGGTCGCCGGCGGCGCCGGCCATCACCAGGACACCGTCGTCGTGCAGGCGCCGGACGAGCTCCAGATGCGCCGCGCGGTGCGGTACGCGGCGTTCCAGGATGTCCGGCACGTAATCGTAGAACAGGACATACAGCGATTCCGGCATGGCGCTCCCTGGGTTCGGCCGCGGGCGATCGTGCCGCGCCCGAGGCTTCGGCGCGACGGAAATCGATCAGAAGTACCTGCTGGTCACCGGCATCCTGCGGTCCTTGCCGAACGCACGCGGGGTGACCTTGATGCCGATCGGTCCCTGGCGACGTTTGTACTCCGCCCGTTCGATCATGCGGACCACCCGCCGGACCACCTCAGGATCGTGGCCCGCCGCGATCAGCTGTTCCTGGTCCAGATCGTGCTCAACGTAGCCCTCGATGATCGGATCGAGCTCGTCGTAGGGCGGCAGGCTGTCGATGTCGAGTTGATCCGGGCGCAGCTCGGCCGTCGGCGGCCGCGTGATGCTCGAGGCGGGAATGACTTCCCGGCCAGAGGATGCGTTGCGCCAGACCGCCAAGCGGTAGACCCACGTCTTGGAAATGTCCCGCAAGGGCGCAAACCCGCCGACCATATCGCCGTACAACGTGCTGTAGCCCACCGACATCTCGCTCTTGTTGCCGGTGGCCAGAACCAGCGCGCCGGTCTTGTTCGAGAGCGCCATCAGCAACGTGCCGCGGGTCCGGGCCTGCAGATTCTCCTCGGTGACATCGCGCGCGCGCCCGGCGAACGCCGGCGCGAGCACCGCCTCGAACCGCTCGACCACCCCGGCAATGTGCAGGTCTACGAGCGCGATCCCGAGCCCGGCGGCCAGGGTCTGCGCATCATCGCCGCTCAGCTGGCTGGTGAACACCGATGGCATGCGCACGCCGGTCACTGCCTCGGGACCAAGCGCGTCCACAGCAAGCGCGGCGGTCAACGCAGAATCGATGCCGCCCGACAACCCGATGACGACGCCAGGGAACCCGTTCTTGCCGACGTAGTCGTGGATCCCGGTGACCAGGCCAGCCCAGATCTCCGCTTCCGGTCCGAGCGGGGCGACCAGATGCGGGCCCGGCGATGCTGCCCCGGGTGCCCGCGTGGCGTCGATCGCGACCGGTCCGGACATGGCACGCTGCGGCAGGCGGCGGATCAGTGGCTCGCGCAGACGCCGGCGCACCGAGACGCCGGGATCGATGTCGGCGATGACCACGTCGGTCGCGAACTGCGCCGCCCGTGCCTCGACCGTGCCGGTTGCGTCGAACACGGCCGAGCGACCATCGAACACCAACTCGTCCTGGCCGCCGACCTGGTTGCAGAACACCAGCGCCGCGCTGCAATCCGAGGCCCGTGTCGCGAGCATGCGTTCGCGGGCATCGCCCTTGCCGTCGTGCCACGGGGACGCCGACAGGCATGCGATCACGTCGACGCCCGCGGCGCTCAGATCGCTGGCGACCGGATCCGGGTACCAAATGTCTTCGCAGATCGCGACGCCAACGCGGAGCCCGAACAGCTCGACCACCAGCGGGCTGTCACCGGCGCGAAAGTACCGCGCCTCGTCAAATACCCCGTAGTTGGGCAGAAACCGCTTGTGGTAGACCTGCTGGACGCGCCCGTCAGCCACCACGGCGGCCGCGTTGAAGCAGTCGCCGTCCCATTCGACGCATCCGACAAGCGCCGCGCCAGTCGTCACGTGCTGGGCGATCTCATGGAGGGCGCGCTCGCTGTCGCGTGCGAAGGCCGGGCGCAGGAGCAGGTCCTCCGGTGGATAGCCGGTCAAGACCAGTTCCGGGAACACCGTGAGGTCCGCACCGGCGGCGCGGGCACGCTCAAGCGCCTCGATGACCAGGCGTGTGTTGCCGGCGATGTCACCGACGACGGTGTTGAGTTGGGCGAGAGCGACGCGCACAGGAGAGAAATCGTCGACGCGATCCACGCTGGCGCACCCTCATGGGAAACGAGCGCGCTAGTCTGAGCGTCGTACGCGCCTACGATACGCCTTGGCGCGAAGCTGCCGCGGCCAGATCGATTTTGGAGAATCGTTTGATGACCAGCTTGCCACCACAGCGCATGGGCCCCGGGAGTCCGGGCATCGGCTCAGCGCGGCGAGGACCGGGTCAGCCGGGCGCCGGCGGGCGCGGGATGACGCCGGCCCAGGGCGCCCAGGAAGCCGAGCGTCGCCTCGGGCTGCCGTGCTATTACGCCGGCCAGCGCGTCGCGGCAGTCGTCGGGTGCGTCGCCTGCCAGTTTCAGATCAACAACCGAGCCGTGCTCCCGACCTGCCCGCAGTGCGGCGAGATGGTCTGGGCCTACCTCGGAAGCGGGCCGCGGCCGATTCCTGATGGCGAGGCGCCCTTGGCTCCCCCCGCGGCGGCCGAGGCCGGTGGCGACGTCACGGTTCAAGAGGGCGTCTCGATCGGTGGCGACGCACCCTCGGTGACCGTCGAGGAAGGCGTCAAACTCGACTGACGGCGGCCACTCACCGCCTCGTTCACAGGTTTCTTACATTTCCCTGCCGGATCGATTACGCTACTCGGCGGCCGACGTGCCGATAATGGATGACAATGAGTCGTCGCGGCGGATCCCGCATCAACATCCATCACGTGGCCGAGGGGCTCGCATGACACGCAGGCACCGCCGAATCGCCGCGCTGGTTGCCGTCGTCGCGCCCACCGCCGTCGTCACCGCCGCGTTCGCGATGACGACGATCAACACCGGCGGCGTCTACGTGCAGGGCCAGAACACCGCTGGCGTCGTGAAGTTCGTCGGAACGGGCTGGGCGCGCGGCGTGATCTCGGGCGGCCGGCCGTCGGTGGAGATCCACGCCGGGTCGGCACCGGTGCTGTTCGCGTCGGGCCGTAAGCAGCGTCGCATCGTCAGCGGCAGCGACGTGCGCATCGCCATCCCCGCCGGGACGTTCTTCAGCGTCTACTCGACCCAAGCCGCCATGCAGCTGACCATGCGGGGGCCGGGCATCAACGCCTCGATCGTCGGTTCAGGGACAATGACGTTCACCGGCAGGGGCGCCTACACGCCCACGTACGGCGTCACGCGGCCATGGCCCAAGGCCGCGATTGCGATCCGTCAGCCCAGTAGGAGCGCCGCGCATCGCGCGGCCCAGCGGCGCAAGAGTGCACACTTGGCCACCGTCGCGTGATTGACTGTCGTCCTGGAGGCAAGCCGACCGGGACCCCAGGGACGCAGATGACGGACACGGCAACGCGCGCAGACCACATCCTCATCATCGAAGACGAGGAGAACATCGCGTCGTTCGCACGGATGTACCTCGAGGCCGAGGGGTTTCGGGTGTCGGTCGCGGACCGGGGCGATGTCGGGCTCGCCGTCGCACGCAGCGAGCACCCGACCTTGGTCGTCGTCGACCTGATGCTGCCGGGTGTCGACGGGTTCGAGATCACCCGTCAACTGCGGACCTCGAGCCGGATCCCGATCATCGTGCTCACCGCCCGCGATGACCCGATCGACAAGGTCGTCGGGCTCGAGATGGGCGCGGACGACTACATCACCAAGCCGTTCAATCCGCGTGAGCTGATCGCACGGATCCGCGCGGTGCTGCGACGCTCCGACCCGTCGCTGCAGGACCCGACGGGGCCGGACGACACCGTCCTTGAACTCGGCGCGATGCGGATCGCCCTTGGCGGGCGGGAGGTCGAGGTCAACGACGAAGCGGTCGCGCTCACACCCAAGGAATTCGATCTGCTGGTGCTGCTCGTCGAGAATCGTGGCATCGTCATGACCCGTGAACAGCTGCTCGAGCGCGTCTGGGGCTACACATTTCTCGGGGATTCCCGCACGATTGATGTCCACATCCGGCAGCTGCGACGCAAGCTCGGAGACGCGTGCCAGATCGAGACCGTGTGGGGAACGGGGTACAAGGTGGTCGCGCCGCGTTAGGCGACGGCGAGGCGCGCCCGTCGCGCTTCGCCTGGGCGCTCCGCCAGACGCTGCGCGGACGCCTGCTGTTGGGTGCGGTCGTCGGGCTTCTCGCAGCGGCCATCGTCTTCGCGATCGCGTCATCGAGCCTGATTCGCTCCCAGACGGCACAGGCGAGCCGACAGAGCTTCGACGACCAGGCGCAGCGCATCGCGGCCCTGATTGGCACCGAGACGCTCGAGCAGACGCTCACCGGCATCTGCCGGACCTACACCTCGGCGGACCTGCAGGCATTCGTCGGTGCGGGCGCGCACCTGTTCGTGGACTCGCCGCCCCTGTGTCCTGGGACCAGCCAGCCGCAGGAGAATCTGCTGCCGGCGACCGAGGTTCACATTGACTCCCAGACATTGGCGCGCCAGGGCTACCAGCACGTCGACTTCAAGGCGCCCGGCGCGACCGCGCCCACGGTCGCGACTGCGGCGCCGATCATCGTCGGCGGTCAGTCGGCCGGCGCCATCATCTTGACCAAGCCGGCCTCCGCGGTCTCAACAACCTGGTCGGACGTCGCGCCGCCGTTGCTGCTGGCCACGCTGATCGGTCTGATCCCCGCATTGGCGCTCACGCTCTGGGTCACCAGCCGCCTGACCCGACCGTTGCGCGAGATGGAAGCGGCCGCCGACCGCGTCGCGAGCGGTGACCTGACAGCCTCGGTTCCCCCGGCCGGCACCGAGGAACTCGACCACGTCGCGACGGCATTCAACTCGATGGTCGGCCGCTTACGAGAGCGTGAGGATCGCTCCCGGGCATTCCTGATGAACGTCACCCATGACCTGCGCACCCCGCTCACCGCGATCCGTGGACACGTCGCCGCGCTGCGTGACGGGATCGTTCCCGCCGATCAGATCGATCGCTCGCTCGGGGCAATCGAGAGCGAGGCCACGCGACTGTCGGCCATGGTGAGCGACCTGCTCGACCTGGCCCGCATCGATGCCGACCAGTTCCGAATCTCGCCGACGACCGTCGACCCGACCGCGGTGCTCGAAGATGCACATGCCGCGCAAATCGCCGTCGCCGAGCGGCGCGGGGTCGCGCTTGAGGACCGCATCGCCGAGCTGCCGCCGCTGGTGACCGATCCGAAGCGCTTCCGGCAGATCGTCGACAACCTCCTGGAGAACGCGATTCGGTGGACCCCGACCGGCGGCACGGTAACCCTCGAAGCGCACCCGGCCGACGACGGCGGGGTGACAGTGATCGTCGCCGACTCCGGTCCCGGGGTCTCCGTAGATCAGCGCGAAGTCATCTTCACCGCGTTTCATGCTCAACCGGCGCCGGACGGGCGCACCGGGGCAGGGCTCGGACTGGCGATCTGCCGACAGCTCGCGCGCGCCCTCGGTGGCGACGTCGTGGTGGGCGACGCGCCGCACGGCGGCGCGGCCTTTACCGTCACGCTGCCGGCGGCCGCACCGACCGCACGACCCGCCCCGGTCTGAGCCTGACCGGTGGCGCACAGGCGCCGCAGGTTCGCCATGAGTCGAGGTACGGAGACCAGATCTTCGCCACAGGGCCAACGAATGGCCCACGAAGGCCCGGCATACTTCATCACGACGACGGGGTGGAGTGCACTGCCGACCTGGTCATCCCCGGAATCCCACGTCCCCCGATCAACGCGTGCCCCCGCGTTGATCGGGGGTGAAATTCCAAACGCCTACGAGACGCGGCTTCGGCGTAACCGGGCCGCGTCTACGAGGCTCTTGATGACGGTGCTCGCCGGATCGGCCTCGGGGTGCCACTGAACGCCGAGCAGGTACCCGTGCGGGCCCTCGAGCGCCTCCACGACCCCATCCTCGGAGAATCCACTGGCGACCAGGCCGACGGCCAATGTGCCGACGGCCTGGTGGTGGTGGGAGACAACCCGGTGCAGCTCGGCGCCCGTCGCCGTGGCGGCGAGCGAGCCGGGCGCAAGCCGGACATCGTGTTCGTTGCCGTCAAACCGCCCGATCTCGCGGCGATGCATATCGGTGTCCAGTTCGCCCGGGAGGTGCTGGCGCAGCGTGCCGCCCAGCGCGACGTTGATGACCTGCAGGCCGCGGCAGATACCCAGGGTCGGCAGATCCATCGTGTGCGCCGCCTGGACGAGGGCGATCTCGACCGCGTCTCGCACATGCTGTGGGGTTTCGCTGTCCGGATGCGGCACCTGGCCGTAGCGGTCGGCGGCGATATCGGCACCGCCGAGCAGCAGCAGACCATCAATGCGCGCGAGGACCGACCCGGGGTCGTCGACGAGGGCGGGATCGGGCGGGATCACGACGGTGCGCGCGCCGTCGGCCCACGCGGCTTCAAGGTAGTTGGCGGCGACGACCGCTGCCGGCATGTCCCACACCGCCCACCGGGCGCGTTCGAGCGGTGCGCACACGCCGATGACCGGTGCGCTGGTCACCTGACCTTCCAGCCGATGTCGGTTCGTGCGCCGTGGACGACGATGTACCGCACGGTACGACCGTCGGGGCGAAACACCAACGACAGCGTCTCACCCTCGGCGAGTGCCAGCTCGGCCGGCAGACGCCGCACGCGCACGTTCGACAGACGCCCGCTGCCATCGGCGAGCTCGAGACGGTACCGGCCCGACAGAAAGCGCATCTCAAGTTCCGGACGGCCGACGAGGTGCGCACCGACGATCGCCGTGAACTCCTGCGCGCACGCCGGACAGCGCACCGACGCCGCCGCGCCCTGTTGGTCGTCGATGGTGCTGAGCGTGCCACACGCCGGACACGGCAACTCGCGCTCGGACGCGCGCGCCGAACCCGCCGGATTGCGCCGCGTGCGGTCATAGCGGGCGCGCCGATCGACATCCCCGAGTACCTGCCATGCGGCATTTACGCGCTGCGCCATGCGGTCCGCCTTCTCGCGCAGGCCCGGGTCCGCAAAGCGGTCCGGATGGAACGCCTGCACCGCGAACCGCCACGCATCATGGACCTCCTCGACCGACGCGTCGGGCGCAACGCCGAGGGCGAGGTAGTGGTCGGGCTCGCTCACGCCGGCAGCGTAGCGCGGGGACGGGCATCGCCGACGCGGCGATCCGCTAGCCCGACAGGAACCCGCAGGGCCCGAACAGCGACGAGGAGATGTTGTCGACCGAATGGCTGCCGGTGACCTTGATGCAGTCGCCGGTGCCGAACGGCTTCCCGACGTACTCAGCCTTGCCCGCGGCATCCACGTGGACGACCCGGAACTGCCCTGGCGACGCGCCGGGCACGCTGCGCCCGACCGACACACCGCGTGCGTATCCGCTGCGGTATCCGGACGCGTGCGCGCCGCTGGCGCCGCGGTGCCCAACCGCCCACCCCCCGGCGCCGCCGGCGACCAGGAGTGCCGCGCAGGCCGACACTACCGCCACCCGTCGGCGACCTGAGCGTCGGGCGGCAGGCGCATCGGCGTCGATCGGAGGGAGATCCGCCGGGACGACGCGGGTCGAGGTGCCGGCACCGTCCACCCACGTCAGGTCATCGGCACCGGGGACCCGCGTCAGCGCGTCGGCGCCACCGACTCGGGTCAGCGCGTCATCGGACTCGCCGGTCAGCACGCGCGTCCACCCGGGCCCGACGATGAGGGTCCGCGCGTGCTCGGGCGCGGGCGCCGTCCATCCGGCAAGCGCCACCCGCAGATGTTCGACTACGTCGCGGGCGCGACCGGGGCGGTCGTGCGGGTCCTTGGCGAGCGCCGACGCCAAGGCATCGTCGATCTCAGCGGGCAGGTGAGGATTGATCGACAATGCCGACGGAGGATCCTCTCGTACATGGGCGATCAACACGGCGCTGGCCTGGCGGTGCACGAACGGCGGGCGCCCGCACAGCACCTCGAATGCGAGCACGCCGAACGCGTAGATATCGGACGCCGCCGTGGCGGCATGTCCGGCGGCCTGTTCCGGCGAGATGTACTCGACCGTGCCCAACCAATCACCCCGACGAGTCAGGCCGGGCAGATCGTCCATTCGCGCGACCCCGAAATCGGACAGGTATGCCCGGTCGTCGAGATCCAGCAGGACGTTTGCCGGCTTGATGTCCCGATGCACGAGCCCGTGCTCGTGCGCGGCATCGACCGCCGAGGCAACGTCGTCGAGGATCATCACGGCTCGCGGCGCCGGGAGCGCCCCGAAACGGGCCACCAGCTCCGCCAGCGACGGGCCGGGCACCAGCCGCATCGCGATGAACGGCACGCCGTCGACGTCGCCGGACTCGTAGACGGTCACGATCCGCGGATCGTCGACGCGGGCGGCCGCCACGGCCTCACGACGGAATCGCGCGAGCTTGCCGGCATCGTCGAGCACGTCGAACACCTTCAAGGCGACGTCGCGCTCCGTACCGATCTGTCGCGCCCGGTAGACCACTGCCTGCCCGCCCCGGCCGAGGTCCGCCTCGATGATGTACTGGCCGAACTGCTCGCCCGGGACTAAGTGCACGGCGTCTTCATCCGCACTGTCATATCCGGATGGTACGCACGCAGGGCCATATCTCTCAATCCCAGGGGCATTCGCACCCGCGTGGTGACCCGGTGGCGGCGGGCGTGTGAGCGCCTCTGTAGACCTCGCCGGATCGGTGACCCGCAGGAGCCCCAGCGCGTTCGGATCCCCGGCGGCGGCCGTCGATCAATGATCGCCCGACGCACCCTGCATCCACGCACGGCACGGCGATTGGCATGGCGAACGACGGCTCCCGTTCGTTGACCGGTGAGATCACCGGTACCGACGGCAACGGTCGCCGGCCCGCCACCGACGCGGCGAGCATCGCCCCGTCCCGCTGCGGCGCACCCGTGAACGAACCGTGTCACCACGGCACGCCCGGGGGCGTCGGCCGCCACTCCAGCGCGGAGCCAGGCGATTGGGAGCGGCCGCGGACCGCGGCTGCGGACCGGACCGAGCGCCTCACGGGTCGACGCGGGGGGTCCTGCGTGCGACGGGCACGGCGCCGAGGCGGACGTCGCGTCAGGTCCCGGTGGCGCGGCGTGCGTCGGGACGAAAGAAATCCGGCGCACCGGGGCCCCCCACGCCCGCCCGGGGCCGCCACGTAGTCCTAGATGATCTGGACCTGCTGGGCCTGCGGGCCCTTGGGGCTCTCGCCCGCCTCGTAGGACACGCGCTGACCCTCTTCGAGGGTGCGGTAGCCCGAGGCCTGGATCTCGGAGAAATGCACAAACAGGTCCTTACCGCCATCGGCCGGGGTAATAAACCCGAAACCCTTGTCGGCATTGAACCACTTAACGACGCCTTCCGGCATGCTGCTTCCACCTTTTTCGGCGAGGAAACCCTGGACATCTCGGCCGAATCTCATGCCTTACGACGTCACTACTGTTCCGCGCAATTCTTTCCCCAGGAGGGGGTGTTCTCGGTAAGCGTACTCCACGAAGCCGTGGAGGTCCGCCCAGAGACCATATACCCCTTGACGGGGGCGCGCGTAAAGCCCACCAACCGGGCGATTGTTCCGCGGTCGGGTTCGAGATACCCGCAACTGGCGGCAAAACGTCCGCGGGTCCTCCCCGGATGTTGCACTGCTGTAACCAATCTCGCGCCACGAGGGGCTCTCGTCGGTGGTCTAGAGTTCAGTCCGGTGACTGCCATCACGCGACTCGGCCTGCTGCTGGCCGCCAACGTCATCGCCCTGTGGGTGGCCGAGAAACTGGTCGGCGGACTCAAGATCGATCACATCTGGCCGACGCTGATCATCGCTGGGGCCGTGCTCGGCCTGCTCGACTTCTTCGTCAAGCCGATCATCAAACTGCTGGCCCTGCCATTCGTGATTCTTACGTTGGGATTGCTCCTGATCGTCATCAATGCCGCGATCCTCGGCCTGATGGCGTGGCTGGTACCCGGTGTATCGCTCAGCGGCTTTCTCGCCGCCCTCGAGTGCGCGATCATCGTGTCCATTGTCAGCTGGGTCGTGATGACGCTGTTCGGGGTGCGGAACTGAGCACGATTGACGTCGTGCTGCCGCCGTGTCCGGACCGGCGGCGCTGGCCCGCCATTCGAAGGAGCACCTGATGGACACCTGGGATGCCATCCGCGCGCGGCGCAACGTGCGAGCGTTCAGCGACCGCCCGATCGCCGGCGCGGACCTGCACCTGATCCTCGAGGCCGGACGGCGTGCGCCCTCGGCCCGAAATACCCAACCCTGGGACTTCGTCGTTGTCGCAGAGCGGGCGCGCCTGGTGCAGCTTGCCGGGGTGTGGCAGGGCGCCGGGCATATCGCCCACTCCGCAACGACGATCGCGATTGTCGCGCCGAACGCCACGGACCCGCGCCAGGTTGGGCTGATCCAGTTCGATCTGGGCCAGGCGTCGATGGTCATGGCGATCGCGGCCGCGGACCTCGGGATCGGCAGTGGGCATGCCGCCGTCGCCGACCAGGACCTGGCGCGATCCTTGCTGGGGTTCCCGGACACCCATCACCTGGCGTTCCTGCTGGCTCTCGGGTATCCGGCAGACCGGCCGCTCGTGCCACTCAAGCGCATGGACCGTCGCAGCTTCGAAGACGTGGTGCATCGCGAGCGCTGGTAGGCAGGCCCACGGCATCGACACCATCCGCGGTTCGGACGACCTGGTGACGACGCCAGGAGATACGGGCCGAAGCGATGTCTGACCCCGCGGCGTCGCGCAGGGCCGCCACCCGACACCCGTCCTGGCCGAGCACCGTCGGGCGTGCGGCCGTCGTGCTCGTCATCGACGCGCTCGGGGTGCGCCTTGGTGCCACGATCCTGCCCGGCATCACGCTGAGCGGCGTCGGGGCGCTGGCGGCGGTCGTGCTGATCGCGCTGGTCAACGCGATCATCTGGCCCACCCTCAGCCGCCTCGTCCTTCCGTTCAGCGCGCTGACCCTGGGGCTGGTGAGCCTGCTGCTCTCCGGAGCAATGATCTGGATCGCCGGACAGCTGACGCCCGACTTCCACGTCAGCGGAATCCTGTGGGGTGTCGCCCTTGCGTTCGTCGTCACCGTCGTCAACGTTGCGGTGTCGACACTGCTCGGGATCGACGACGAGAGTGTCTACTGGCAGGGTGTCGTACGGCGCGCCGCACGCCGGCACGCGCCGCGGGCGACGGACACCCCCGGCGTGCTGTTTCTGGAGATCGACGGCCTCGCCCACGAGGTCATCCAACGCGCAATGCGCAACGGCCATACGCCGGAGCTCAGCCACTGGCTCGATACCGGCTCACACCGCCTGATCCGCTGGGAATGCGACTGGTCGAGCCAGACCGGTGCCAGTCAGGCAGGTCTGTTGCACGGCAACAACGCCAACATGCCGGCCTTCCGGTGGTTCGAGAAGGATCGTGGGGTCCCGATGGTCTCAAACCATCCGCGCGATACCGCGGCAATCCAGACGCGGATCTCGGACGGCGCCGGGCTCTTGGTCGATGACGGCGTCAGCCGCGCGAACATGTTCTCCGGCGACGCACCGCATACGCTGCTCACGCTGAGCACGATCACGGTCCGCGGCCGTGGGCGAATCGGCCAGGACTACTACGCGTACTTCGCGAATCCGTTCGCGGTCATCCGAACCTTCATTCTGACGGTGGTCGACGCCGCGCGGGAGGTGTGGGCGTCCGCCCAGACCCGACGCCGCGACATCCGCCCGCGCGTCCGGCGCGGCGGGCTCTACCCGCTGGTGCGGGCCTGGACCACCGTCATCCAGCGGGACCTCGCGTCGGCGACGCTCATCTCGGACATCTTCGCGGGCCGCACGGTCGGCTACTCGACATTTGTCGGCTATGACGAGATCGCCCACCACTCCGGGATCGAGCGCCCGGAGACGCTGCGTGCACTGTCCCAACTCGACCAGGAGTTCGGGCGGATCGTCCGGGCCGCCGCAACCGCCCCGCGGCCGTATGAGTTCGTCATCCTCTCCGATCACGGGCAGACCGATGGCACGCCGTTCCGTCAACGCTACGACGGGACCCTCGAGGAACTCGTGATCCGGCTCACCGGCGAGGAGCGCGTGCAGTCGACCCCACACGACGACGAGGGCTGGGCGCTGCTGAGTGCGTCGGTGACTGAAGCCGCGGCGTCGCCGACGACGTTCGGCACTGCCGTGCGCACCGCCACCCGCGGCAAGGACGTCGATGGCTCGGTGGCGCTCGGACCCGAGGCGGCGCGCGCGCGAAAGCACCCCACGGCACCGGCCGACCCGACGCACCTGACCGTGATGGCGTCGGGGTGCCTCGGGTTGGTCTACCTCACCGACGCGCCCGGGCGCTGCAGTCTCGAACAGATGAACGCCCGTTACCCGGGGCTCGTCGACGGGTTGCGCCACCATCCGGGAATCGGGTTCGTCCTCGTCGACTCCGATGCCCAAGGAAGCGTGGTGCTCGGCCCCACCGGCGTCCGGAACCTCGCGAGCGGCGCGGTCGAGGGGAATGATCCACTCGCCGACTACGGGCCGAACGCGCTCGCACACGTCCGTCGGACCGACGCGTTCGCGCACGTGGCCGACATCATGGTCAACGCGCGCTTCGACCCTGTGCGGGGCGACGTCCCGGCGTTCGAGGAATTCGTCGGTTCCCACGGCGGCCTCGGTGGCAGCCAGTCGTACCCGTTCGCGCTGATTCCCCAGGACTGGTACGTCCCGGACGAGCCGATCGTCGGCGCCGAAGCCATGCACCGCCTGATGTGCCGATGGCTCACCGACCTCGGCCAGCGTACCGAGTTGACCGGGTAGCACCTGCACCTGATCGGACCGTTTATGGGCGTCGCATCGATACCCCACGTGACCCGCGGGCCCCGGACGACGCACGCCCTCCTCGCAGGTGTGGCCAACCCGACCGGTTACCGCCGTGGCCCCCGCCCCTGCACGGGTCCAGGGGCGCCCGGCACGCCGGGCTCAGAGGGCGGTGAGCCCGTTGACGATGACGATGCTTCCGAGCACAGCCAGCACAGCGGCCATAACCGCCGTGTTGTTGTGCATCAGCCAGTCTTTGAGCAGCCCGAGCCGCCGACGCGCCTGCGCCCCCCCGCGGCGAGATAGGCCAGGGCCGCCCAGAGCGGCAGGGTCGACACGATGCAGAAGACCGCCGCCAGCCCTGCGGTCGGACCGACCTCGAGATCGAGTGCGCCGAGCGCGGCGCCCGCGGACACGTACATCACAAGGTTCTTTGGGTTGAGCAGCGTCGTTCCCATCGCAAGCGTGGTCACCCCGACGATCCCCATCTCCGCGACCTTGTCGAACACCGCCGGGACCTTCCCGCTGGCGCGGCGCGACCAGTTGCGCCCGGCGAGCACGAGCAGCAGCACGCCGAGCGCGAGGAGGGCCCACCCTTTCAGCGACGTCCCGCCGCCGCCCGCGTCATCGCCCGAGGCATCGACCGCGAACGCGACGGCCGCGGGCACGACCAGGGCCACGCCGGCGACCGTCATCAGGAACGCCGTTCCGGTGCGCAGCGCCGCGCGGGAAAAGAGCGCCAGGATCATGGCGATCACCGGGGTCGGGCTGACCGACACGACCACCGCGAGCAAGATCAGATCGACGAGGGCGGCGATGGTCATCGCGGGTCCCGACCACAGCGACGATGGCTCATCGGCCTGGATTGGGGGACGGGCACCGGCGACCTCAGTAACGATGGACGCCGCGCAGCCTAGACGACGATCGCCGGACGCGGGAGATCGGGGACCGCGCGCCCCGCGATGAACATCGGCCCGGATTCTCGCGGGTCCAGGCCCGGTGTGTGGCACCGGTTTCCCAGGCACCAGCTCGGATGGAGGATAGCGGGATCGAACCGCTGACCTCCGCCTTGCAAAGGCGGCGCTCTCCCAGCTGAGCTAATCCCCCGAGACGCCCCTAGGGTAGCATCGGGGCCCCGTCACCCGGTACCAAAGGTGCGCGCTATGCCTGACTACGACGCCGATACGTTCACGACGATCGAAGACCTGCTCGCCGAGACGCAGCTCAAGCATTTCGAGCTCGCTGAGCTGATCGGCGAATACCGACGACTCATCGAGGACATCCACGAACACCCGACCGACGATCGGGTCAAGCTCGCCCGCGCGCTGCCCGGTGCCAAGTATTACGTGACCTCCGAGTACATCCGCCAGACCTGGCTCAAGCTAGACGTCGAGCTCAACCGCGCCTTCGGCAACTCGGCCTGATCGACGACACCGGCAGGATCAGCCGCCGTCGAGTTCCGCCCGCAACGCCGGCTCGACGTCGGGATAAACGAACGTGTAGCCGGCCTGCGTTGCGGCGCGGGGGATCACGTGCTGCCCCGACAAGGCGATGCTCGAGGCCTCGCCCATCGCCAGCTTGAGCGCGAAGCTCGGGGTCGGCAGCACGCTCGGGCGGCCAAGCACGTGCCCGAGCGCTTGGGCGAACTCGCGCTGGCGCACCGCGTGTGGCGCCACCGCGTTGATCGGTCCCCGCACCTCGGGATGCTCGAGCGCGAATCCGATCAGCCCGGTGACATCGTCGATGTGAATCCAGCTCCACCACTGACGACCGCCGCCGACGGGTCCGCCCAGACCGAGCTTGAACGGCAGGAGTTGGCGCTTGAGCACCTCGGCCTCCCGGGCGATGACCACGCCGTTGCGCAGAAGTACCACGCGCACACCGTTCCGTTGGGCGGCGAGCGCGGCGGCCTCCCATTTGCGGCACGTCACCCCGAGGAAATCGTCGGCGGGTGGCGCCGACTCGTCGACCGGGAGATCGCCTTCGCCGTAGTACCCCACCGCACTGGCGTTGATGAGCGTCCGCGGGCCCGCAGGGCCGATCGCATCGACCAGCCGGCTGGTCGTCACCAGCCGGCTTTCGACGATCTCCCGCTTGCGCGCGCCCGTCCAGCGGCCACGGCCGATGTGGGCTCCCGCAAGGTTGACGACCGCGTCCACCCCGACCAGCACGGACCCGTCGAGTGGCCCCTTGGCCGGATCCCACGCGACCCCCGGGGCATCGGCCACCGACTCACCGCGACGGGAGATCGCGAGAACCTCGTCCCCGTGCGCCAACAGCGCCGTCGTGAGCCGGCGACCGATCATCCCAGTCGCACCGACGATGGCGACCTTCATGTGGTGTCCTCCTCGCGGATCAACCTTCCCCGAGCAGGCATCGTAGGTCGTCGGCGGCCGCACCGACAGGGAGTGCGGCCCGGAGGGCCGGCCGGCACCGCGCCGCTCATCTTCGGCGCGTCAGGCGCGGGCGGGGGGCTCCCCGTGCCCGTACGGCCGATCGACGGCCGGGTGCGCCGCCAGGATCGCATCGATTGCACGGGCCTCCGCATCGCTTACCGGTGCGCCCGCCAGCGATGCGTTGGCACGGGCCTGTTCGGCGTTCCGCGCGCCGATAATCGCGGCGGTCACCTCGGGTCGACGCAGCACCCACATCACGGCCAACTCGGCGACCCCCCCGGGACGGTCGGCGGCCAGCCCCTGTAACTCGCGGACGACCTGCACGCGCTCGGCAAAGGCATCGTCGGTGAAGAGCTCGCTCGCGGCGCGCCAGTCGTTTTCCGGAAAGCGCGTCGCGGCGTCCATCTTGCCGGTAAACAGGCCGTGCGCAAGCGGCCCGTAGGCGATGACCCCGACGTTGTGGGCCGCGCACCATGGAAGTTCGGCCACCTCGATCTCCCGGCGCATGATGTGGTACCCAGGCTGGTAGCTGGCGATCGGTGCGACCGCGGCGGCCGCCTCGAGGTCCGCCACGGCGTAGTTCGACACGCCGATGTGCCGGATCTTGCCGGTCTGCTGCAGCTCGATGAGCGGACCGAAGGTGTCCGCCGGATCCACGCCGGCGACGGGCCAATGCACCTGGTAGAGGTCGACGTGATCGAGCCCCAGTGCCAGCAGGCTGCGATCGAGCGCGTGGCGCAGGTAGTCTCCGGACGCCTCACGCCAGATGCTCAGGCCGCCGGCGCCAACCTCCCAGGCCACGCCGCCTTTCGTGGCGACGACAACCTCGTCGGAGCGCTCGCGGACGACCGCGCCGACGATTTGCTCCGCGCGGCCCTGCCCATAGATGTCCGCGGTGTCGATCCAGTTGATCCCCGCGTCGATCGCGGCGTGACACGCAGCCGCCGAGTCGGCGTCGTCCGCGCCGCCCCATCGACCACCGAACACCCACGTGCCCAGCCCGATCACCGATAGCGCGAGGTCCGTCGTCCCAAGTTGCCGTCGCTCCACCGTCTGCCTCCTGGCCGCGGGTCGCTATTCGTCGTCGTCGTCGTCGGTCGCCAGCCGCGGTGTCACCGCGACCAGCAGCCCGCCGTCGCCGTCATAGGCGGGAAAGAAGTCGGCGGTCACCGGCTGGTCGTGGTCGACCCCGGCCGGCCGGAACGTGCAATCGACGTTGAGCTGGCGCACACCCCACTCCATCGCCGTGGCGGCGGGGTCGCCTTTGGGAAAATTCCCCAGGCCCAATCGGCTGACAACCTCGTGCCCGATCAGGTCGCCTTCGCGGAATCCTGTCACCGGGGTCGCCGCATGTCCGGCAGCGATGATGCGGCGCTCGGCGTCGCAGACGATCAGGGCGGTGGCTGGCCCGGCGTAGTAGTCCTCGAGCAGCTCGAACAGGAACCCGAACCCGCACTTGGAACAGCCGAGTGGCTGCCCGTTGTCATTGCGCTCGGACGACGCGGATCTCCGCGCGCAGTTAGGGCAGATGAACACCGGCATTAGTGGCAATCATAGCGAGCCACGCGTGCAGATCCGATGGACTCGGGTTGCGCCCGCGGGTCCCCGGACGCCGGCAATGTCGGGAACTGCCTAGGGGTGGTGGGCGGTCACGTGGTGCTCGCCGCACGGGCACCAGAAAATCAGCTGCCCGCGACCCGACCGGCCCACGCACGTGCAGTCGCCGCCGTGGTCCGGGCATGGGCGGTGCACCCCGGCAAGCAGTCCGCCAGACCGGACCGGAACCGCACCCGCAGGCAGCTCCGCGGCTCGGGGTCGTGTGAGTTCTTGCGTCGTCACGTGTCTGCCTCCGTACTCGTGGGCTCCTGCAGATATCGATTTTCGTCCTCGACGCGCTGCTCCCTGCCTACCCCGAGCGTCGACCACAGAACCTCGTCGACGCCTTGGTCGTCGCGGGCGGCGACCCGGCGCTCAAGCTCCGTCAGCCCGGCCTGCAGCTGGTCGACATCGAGCGACGGACGCGTCGCGCGCATCACCTTGCCATACCGCGTCGGACGCACATGTTCATCGACGTTGAACAGCTCCTCGTGCAGACGCTCTCCCGGACGGATACCGGTGATGTCGATTCGGATGTCCCGGCCTGGCTGACGCCCAGACAGCTCGATCATGCGGTGGGCCAGATCGATGATCCGCACCGGCTCACCCATATCGAGTACAAAGATATCCCCTCCCTCGGCGATTCCGGTGGCTTCGAGTACCAGCTGGACAGCCTCGGGGATCGTCATGAAAAAGCGGGTCATCTCGGGGTGGGTCACGGTGACCGGGCCGCCGGCGGCGATTTGGCGTTGGAAGATCGGCAGCACCGAACCCGAGCTGCCGAGGACGTTGCCGAACCGGACCGCCGCGAACCGCGTCCGTGAGGACTGGGCACGCGTCTCGATGACGCGCTCGGCCAAGGCCTTGGTCGCACCCATGATCGTCTTGGGCTCGACCGCCTTGTCGGTCGAGATCAGGCAGAACCGCTCAACGCCGAAGCGCTCGGCCAGGTCGGCCAGCAGGTTCGTGGCCAGCGCGTTGTTGGCGATGGCCTGCAGCGGGTTGTGCTCCATCATCGGCACGTGCTTGTAGGCGGCGGCGTGGAACACGATGTGCGGCCGGTGGTCCTGGAAGCACTGCGCCATCGACGCCTCGTCCTTGCAGTCGGCGATCACCGCGGTGAGGCTCGTCGGCCCGTGATCGCGCAGCTCCAATTCGATCTCGAACAGGTTGTTCTCGCCGTGGTCGACCATCACGAGCCGGCGCACTCCGAGGGCCGCAACCTGACGACACAGCTCGCTGCCGATCGACCCGCCCGCTCCGGTCACCATCACGGTGCGCCCGTTGAGATAGCGGGCGACCTTGGCGAGCTCGACCTCCACGGGGGCACGACCCAACACGTCCTCGACCCGGACCTCGCGCAGACGTCGGACGGTGACATCGCCGGTAATCAGCTCGGGGAGCCCCGGCAGCGTCGTGCACTGCACTCCCTGCTTGCGGCAGGCCTCGACGATCTCGCGCCGCACCGCACCGGGCGCGCTCGGCATCGCGATGATCACCTCGTCCACCCGCTGCTCGCGCAGGATGCGCGGCAGCTGCGCGCGCGTGCCGCGGGTCTTGACCCCGTGCACCCGCAGCCCGCGCTTGCGCGGATCGTCGTCGATGATCCCGACCGGGATGTAGCCCAGCATGCGGTTGCGCTGCATCTCGCGGATCAGGATGTTCCCGGCCTCGCCGGCGCCACATACAAGCACTCGTCTGCCCGTGGCGACCAGCTCGCCCCGCGGAGGTCGCTCCATGATGCTGCGCACCGCGAACCGTGCGCCGCCGATGAGCATGAGGTTCAAGACGAGGCTGATCAACAGCACGCCGCGCGGAACCGACGGCGAGTGGATCGGGTGCCAGCGGCTCAGGATCGTGATGACGACCATGCCGCCGATCACGACACCCAGGAAGATCGTCTGTAGGTCGCGCAGGCTCGTGAACCGCCACCACTTGGTGTAGAAGCGCATCGCGACGAACACGATCATGTTCGTGAGGATCACGACCCACACCGTCTTGCCGTAGAGCGTGTCGAACCGGTGCGGCACGCTGTCGTCGAAGCGCAGCTCGAACGCCAGCCAGAAGCTGAGTGCGAGCAGGAACGCGTCCACGGCCGCCTGACCCAACCGATGCACCAGCGTGCGGGCGGCCCAGCCTCCCGCGGTGTCGGCGAAGTCGGTCACTGTGCCGCTTTCGCGACAGCCAGCATCAGATCCACAAGCACCTCTGGATCCCGGCGCGTCGGCGGCACGCTGCGGTCCCGCTTTGCCAGCACGACGGCTTCGGCATCCTCGAGGCGGCGCAGGCGGCCGTCGGCGATCAGGTTGAGATCGACCGCACCGAGCCGACCCGCAAATGGGCTGTAGGCGGGGACGCCCAGCGCGGCGGCCTCACGGTTCATCGTCCCGCCGGCGCTGACGACCAGGTCGGCGGCCGAGACAAGACTGGGCCCGTCGACCGGTCGTTCGGGCACGATTGCGACACTGCCCTCAAGCTGCGCGCGCTGATCGTCGGTGCGCGGCAGCACCACGGTCTGGACGGCCGGGGCCGCGTCGAGCAGTCGCGCCAGCGTGGCAGAGAACACGTCGCTGGACAGGCCGCGGTGGTAGAGGGTCACCTCCGGCGGCGGGCGCAGGACGGCGATCACCCGCGACGCGTCGAGGCCCAGCTCGTCCATCACGCCCGGATCGAACACGTGGTCGGCAAGGTAGTACTCCTCCTTGAGCCCCGGATACCGGATCAGCTTCGGCGCTCGGATACCGTACCGCCACAGCGCCCACTCGGGAATGGCGCTGGGCACCAACACGCGCGTTGCGAAACGCCCATTCCAGTGGTGCATGGCGCTTGCATACTCGTAGTCGAACATCGTGACCTGCGGTGTTCCGGCTGCATACGCGGCTGGCGGCTGGTCGGTGCTCCCGTGAGCGATCGCGAGATCAAAACGCTCGCGACGGGCAAAACGGGTCAATGCGGATGTCCGGGACGCCATCGCGCGCGCTTTGCCCGTGCGTCCGGCGCCGCCATGGGCGCCGAACACTTGATGCGGGATCCCGTATCGCTCAAGCAGCCCCAGGGTCTGGGCGAAATCACGTGCGGTGACGGTGACCTGGTGACCGCGGGCGATCATCCTCGCGATCAACGGGCGGAAGATCACCACATGGGGCGAGTTGGTCATGTCGACCCAGATCCGCAGCGTACGCGGACCCTCCAAGATCGCCTCCGGCACCACCGCGGGTTCCGCGAGCAGCTGGCTCACCCGCGCGCCGGCACCTGTCCAATGACTTCGGCCACCGCCGCCACGACCTCCTCGACGTGTTCGGTCGTCAGGTGGGGATGCATCGGGAGGGCAAGCGCGCGCGCGGCGCAGGCCTCGGCGACGGGCAGGTCGCCGGGGCGGTATCCCAGGCGCGCGAACACCGGCTGCAGGTGCATCGGGATCCCGTAGTAGACCGCCGAGCTGACGCCACGCGCGCCGAGTCCCTTCGCCAAGGCGTCGCGATCGTCGTGGCGCGCCATGTACAGGTGATAGATGTGCCGCACGCCCGCCCGCTCGGACGGGAGCCGCATGAACTCCCCGAGCCCGGCGGTCGCGTACGCATCGGCGGCCGCGCGGCGGCCATCATTCCAGTCGTCGACGTGCCGCAAAAAGATGCGGATCACGGCCGCCTGAAGCTCGTCGAGTCGCGAGTTGTAGCCGACCTCCTGAAACACCACCTTGTCCGCCGACCCGTGAAAGCGCAGCCGGCGTACGCGCGCGGCAACGTCCTGGTCGCGACACACGACCATGCCGCCGTCGCCGATGCCGGGCAGGTTCTTGGTCGGGAAGAAACTGATCGTGGCGATGTCGCCCAGGGCGCCGATCGACGCGCCGTCGCAGGCGCCGCCAAACGCTTGAGCCGCGTCCTCGACCACTGGAAGCCCGTGGCGCGCAGCGACCGCGCGGATCGCGGGCATGTTGGCCGCGTGGCCGAAGATGTGGACCGGCAGGATCGCGCGGGTGCGCGAGGTGATGCGCTCGGCGATCAGCTCGGGATCGATGCAGAAGTCGTCCGGATCGATGTCACAGAACACCGGGGTCGCCCCCAGACGAGCGATCGCCTCAGCGGTGGCGTAGAAGGTGTAGGGGGTAGTGATGACCTCGTCCCCCGGCCCGACGTCGAGCGCGTTGAGCGCGATCACGAGCGCGTCGGTCCCATTCGCGACGCCGACGCAGGGGCGCCCGCCGAGCCGCTCGGAAATCTCGGCCTCGAGGCCGGCCACGTGCGGCCCGAGGATGAAACGGCCACTGTCCAGCACCCCGGCGATCGCGGCATCGATCTCGGCGCGCAGCGGGCCGTACTGGGCACCAATGTCCATCAGCGGAACGCTCAAGCAAACTCCTTGGCGGCGGGCAGAAGTGGGCGCGCGACAGCCAGCGGATCCGGGGCTTGCGCGCGCGGGGCAGCCGCGCGCCAGTCTAGCGCGTCGTTGTCACAGGCGTGTCCTCACGGGCAGGGGTGTCGGCGACGGGCGCCGTGCGCAGGGCCACCGGCATCCGCACGACCACGGTCGTGCCGAACCCTTCACGGGAACGTGCCTCGGCGGTGCCACCCGAACGCTCGGCGATGTGCTTGACGATCGACAACCCGAGACCCGTGCCTCCGAGCCGCTTCGAACGCGAGGCGTCGGCACGGTAGAACCGCTCGAAGATGTGCGGCAGATGCCGCTCGGCGATGCCGGGGCCGGTGTCGCGGCAGCTCAGCTGAACCCAGTCCCCGTCGTCGGTGACCGAGGCGCGCACGTGCGTCTGCGAGCCCGGCCCGCCGTACTTGACCGCATTTTCGACCAGATTCTGCACCACGATGGTCGCCATCCGCTCGGTCAACGGAGCCCACGCCGCGTCGTCGGCGTCCACGGTGATCGACACATCATGCTCGGCAGCCACGTCACGCAGCGCCTCGACGGCATTGGCGATCGCCGCCCGCAGGTCGCTGCGTCCCGACGGGCCGACCTCCTGGGTGGCCTCGAGCTCGGATAGGAACAGCACGTCGGTGATCAGGGCAACCAGGCGCTGGATCTCGCTCGAGGCGCGGTCGACGAACCGGGCGTGGGTGACCCGATCGATCTCCGGATCGCCGAGGGCCTCGATGAGCCCCGCCAGGCCAGTCAGTGGTGTGCGCAGCTCATGCGACACGTTGGCCGAGAACTGGCTGCGCAGTTCCTGGTAGGCGACCGCGTCGGTGAAGTCGGTCATGAACACGAAGACCCCGTACCCGGCCGCGGCGCCGATCGGTTCGACCGAGACACGGAAGGTCCGGCGCTCATCCGAAAATAGGCGCAGTTCGAACGATCGCGGCTCCCCGGTGGCGACCGCCTGGGCGACCTCATCGGCAAACCGGTGCTCGCCGAATGACGCGAGGATTCCCTGCCCGGGGGCGACATGCGGGAACTTGTCACGGGCCAGTGCGTTGATTTCCCGGATCGTCCCGGACCCGTCGACACGGAGCGCGGCGACCGGCAGGTGGTCGAAGGCGGCCGTCCGCAGGTGCTCGTCCGCCTCGGCCGCGGCCCGCGAGCGCGCAAGGTCGGCCGCGAGCCGGGCATTGCGCTGGCGCGTGCGGCGGGCGAGCACCTCAGACACAACCGCGACGGCAAGCGCCGCCGCGAGCAGGACCACGATCGCGATGATCACGGGACGCAGTATGACGCCCCGGTGCACGTTCTGGCCAGTCGCGGCCCCGCGAGCCGTGTCACACCGGCCGCATCCCAGGGTGCGACGACCGTGGCGGGCGGGTGTCGCGGACGCCCGGGGCCCGCGCCGCGATCGTCGCACCCACGTTGCGCACCGGCCGCCGCGTCGGACCGCAGCGGACCCGGGCGCCGCCGGCTATTCCTGTTCGAGCGTCGCGATCTCGGCCTTCGTCGAGCGAATTTCCTCGACGAGCCGGATCACTTCCGAATCCAGGCCGGCCTCGCCCTCGTGCTGGCGGTACACCACGTGGCCAAGCTGCTCGGTCTGGGTACTGAGCGACCGCTTGAGCGTGAACAGCTGTCCGGCGTCCTTGGCGTCGTCAAGGCCCTTCTGGGCCGCATCTTTCGCGACCTTCGCCGCGTCCTTGGCTTTGTCGACGATCCCCATCTCGCATACCCCCCCGTGTCGCGCCACCGTGGGGTGAGTCTAACGCCGGCCCTCCCGCCAGACACGCACGGCGAAGACGGTCGCGACCAGGGCGGCCAGGAACGCCACCACGAGCCCCCAGTCACGCCCGGTGCCGCCGCCGCCGATCAGGTCGGACGCGGCGAACCACAGCGGAATCGAGGATGCGTACGCGCCAACCCCCAACGGGTCGAGGCGCAGCGGCAGGGCGATCCCGTTCACTTCGGCGAACAGACCCGCGATGGCGACCAGCGACACAATCATGATCAGCAGCGGCACGGGCAACACGCTCCAGCCACTGACACTGTCGTAGGAACCAAGCGCAAACCACGGCAGGAACAGGCTCACGATGAACACGATGTTCGCCCCTGCGGCGATATAGATCTGACGCTGACGTACGGCCGCCCGGGCGCTCACGTTGTCCCCCGCTGGATCGGCGCGTAGTGGCCGGGAATGATCAATGCCGGATCGAGCCCGGCGATCTTGTCATAGGCCGCGATGTGCTGTGCGCGATGTTCCAAGCCGGCCGGCGGATTCCGATCGGCGAACCAGCCAGGGTCCGGTCCCATCGTGTCACCGGCGACGACCACCCGACCGCGCTCGGTCTCGATGACCACCGCGATGTGGCCGGGGCTGTGGCCGGGTGTGTGGATCCAGGAGACTCCTGGGCGGATCTCGCCGCCCCCACCGTCCAGGGTGCGCACCTCGGCCGCGTCCAGCAGGCCACGCTGACGTTGCCCGTACGGCGTCGCCAGCTCGTCGTCATGGACGTAGAGCACGACCGGACCCAGTTGCGGAACCGCCGAGATGTGGTCCGGGTGCAGGTGGGTCATGACCACCGTGCCCACGTCGCCCGGCGCCAGCCCACGCCTGGCAAGGGCGCCGATGAGCATGTCGCCTTGGGTCTGATACCCCGGGTCGATGATGATCGGCTCGGCCCCGGTCACCAGGACCGTGTTCGGCCAGGCGATCATCCCGTGGACCGCGTCGGGCAGCGCCCGGTAGGTCCGGAACGTCGACGGCCCGTCATCGGCGCGCAGCTCGACGACGTCGTCGCCGCGCAGCGCCACCACGATGCGGTGGGCCGGGATGAGTACCTCGGCCCGCCAAGGGCTCACGGCAGCGCTTCCGTGTGCCCGGTCAGCTTGTCGGCGCCTTCGGTCGGTCTGCCGCGCTCGTAGCACGGTGCCGCGCAGAAGGGCGCCACGGGATCATGGCGGTAGGCCAGTGCGGCGAGCCGTGACCGCACGCCGAATCGCAGACGCGCGGCCAGCGGGGACGCGGCCAGGACCGCCATGCCGCCGGCGACGAGCAGGCCGCCGGTCGTCTTGCGCCTCAGGTTCATCGGCGCCGGGTCACTTCAGCAGCGCGAGAAACTCGTCGACGGGAATCGCGGTCAGCGTTTGGAAGTGCGCGGTTCCGCGGGCCGCCAGCTCCACCGAAACACGGGCGATCACCTTCTCATCGTCGGCCTCGACGATGTTGACGAAGTCGTACGGGCCCAACACCGCCCACTGCTGGACGACCTTCGCGCCCATCTGTTCGATCTCCGCGTTGACCTCCTTGAGGCGGAGCGGGTTCGCCTTCAGGGTGCCCACACCATGCGGGCTGAGCGTGCTGAGCAAGATGTACGTTGGCACGCAGGCCTCCTTCACAACCAACTCGGATCGACGTTGTCCGAGCCTAGCAGTCCGCCACGACCTGGTTCACGATGATCGCAGCCGCGGGCGGCCGACACGCCCGGGTGCCCCCGGATTCCCTCAGCGCCGGTACGCTAGACCGATGCCGAGGTCCCGATCGCTGCTGTCCCCATCGGTCGTCACGGTCGCCAGCGCGCTGGTCGTGGTCGTCGCCGCGTTCATGCCCTGGTATCAGACAGCCATCGGCCCGGTCACCGCTCCGGACACGCTGTCCGGATGGGACACGACCGCCTGGGCACGGCTCGCGGTCGCCGCCGGAGCGATCTGCGCGCTCAGCTCGCTCGCGGTGGCGCTCGATATCCGCGGCGAGATCGCGCTACACGGCCCGGTACGCCGGATCATGGCGGGCATCGCCCTCGGCGCGGCGCTGATCGTCGCGGCGTGCGTGCTGTACCGCCTGGCGGTCCCGCCCGATGCGGCGATCGGGATCACCCGCCAGCTCGGGGTGATGCTCGCCGCGCTGGCCGCCGTCACGGAGCTCTGGGGCGCGGGGGCGCAATTCTCGCGCACGTTCCCGGAGCGTCCGCGGCCTGTGCCGCGGCGTCGGCGTCGGCGTCGGGCCGGTGCCGGGGCGGGGCCCGCACCCGATGCCCCGCGCTAGCGTGTAGTCGCGATGTCAGACGCCGAACTACGCATGTGGGCCGCCTCGAGCGGCTGGGAGGGCCCGTTCCAGCACGAAGAGGTGATCGTGCTCGCCTCGGATCTGGACGGCGCGCGTCGCGTCGCCGAGCAGGCATTTGCCGGCGTCGCCCAGCCGATCTGCCGGGCCAAGATGTATATAGCCGACCTCGGACCGGTACGCGCGGGCGCGGTGACCGCACCGCGGCGCCACGGTGCATCGTTCGCTGCGGGCGGCGTGCCGCTCGACGCGCGCTGCGATCCGCCGCCGGCCTCTGGGACCGCGACCGCCTGACGCTCCGTCCCGGGCGGGCAGACCCCGCCCGCCCGGGACGCCGACCGGCTAGGACGCCTGCGCGCGGACCTCGTCGTCGACGGTGAACGTCAGCGCACCGGCGACGTTGGCGTCCAGACGCACGGTGTCGCCCTCCTGGAACGCACCGCCGAGCAGCCCGCGGGCGAGCTCATCCTCGACGCGCTTGCGGATTACCCGGCCAAGCGGCCGGGCACCGTACGCCGGGTCGTAACCCTCATCGCCGAGCACCCGCCGGGCCGCCGGGGTGACGACCAACTGCACGCCGCGCGCGGCGACCCGCTCGATCACCGTCTCAAGGCGCATGTCCACGATCGCGTCGATCTGCTCCCGGATCAGGCGTCGGAACACCACGATTTCGTCGATCCGGTTGATGAATTCCGGGCGGAAGCTCTCGCGCAACGCGCCCAGCGCGCGCTCGGCGGCGATCTCCTCGTCGATGCCGTCGGACAGGAATTGACTGCCGACGTTGCTGGTCATGATCACGACGACGTTCTTGAAATCGACCACGCGACCTTGACCGTCGGTCAGCCGACCATCGTCGAGCAGCTGCAGCAGCACGTTGAACACGTCCGGGTGCGCCTTCTCGATCTCGTCGAGCAAGAGCACCGCATAGGGCCGTCGCCGCACGGCCTCGGTCAGCTGTCCGCCCTCCTCGAACCCGACGTATCCCGGTGGTGCGCCGATCAGCCGAGCGACCGAGTGCTTTTCCATGTATTCGGACATGTCGATCCGGACCATCGCGCGCTCGTCGTCGAACATGAACTCGGCAAGCGCCTTGGCGAGCTCGGTCTTGCCCACGCCGGTGGGCCCGAGGAAGATAAACGAGCCGATGGGCCGGTCCGGGTCCGAGAGGCCCGCGCGGGCACGCCGCAGGGCGTTGGCCACCGCCTCGACCGCCGCGTCCTGGCCGATCACCCGCTCGTGCAGGCGCTCCTCCATGTGGACGAGCTTCTGCAGTTCGCCCTCCAACAGGCGCGACACCGGGATCCGCGTCCATGCGGAGACGACCTCGGCCACGTCCTCCTCGTCGACCTCCTCCTTGAGCATGCGCCGTTCGGCCTGGTTACGTTCCAGGTCGGCGTTCGCGTCCACAAGGGCGGTCTCGAGCTCGGGCAGGGTACCGTACCGTAGACGGGCGGCGCCTTCGAGATCGACCTCGCGCTCGGCGCGCTCAAGTTCGAGGCGCGCCTGCTCGATCTGCTCTTTGAGCTCCCGGATGCGGGTGATGGCACCGCGCTCCAGCTCCCAGTGGGCACGCATGCCGCCGGCCTCTTCACGCAGTTCCCCGAGTTCCTGTGCGATCGCCTCCCGCCGCGCCAGCGACGCCGCGTCGGTCTCCTTGGCGAGTGCCTGCTCTTCGATCTCGAGTTGGATGATCCGCCGCTGGACCTGATCCAGTTCGCTCGGCACCGAGTCGATTTCGATCCGCAGCCGCGAGGCAGCCTCGTCGACGAGGTCGATGGCCTTGTCTGGCAGAAACCTGCCGGAGATGTAGCGGTCTGACAGCTGCGCGGCCGCGACGAGCGCCGCATCCTGGATCCGGACACCGTGGTGGACCTCGTATCGCTCCTTGAGTCCCCGCAGGATCCCGATCGTCGCCTCAACGGATGGCTCGCCGACCATCACCGGCTGGAAGCGGCGCTCCAGGGCGGCGTCCTTCTCGATCTGCTTGCGGTACTCGTCGAGCGTGGTGGCCCCGACGGCACGCAGCTCCCCACGGGCGAGCATCGGCTTGAGCAGATTGGCGGCATCGACCGCGCCCTCGGCCGCCCCGGCGCCCACGATCGTGTGGAGCTCGTCGATGAACAAAATGATCTGGCCCTGCGCGGCGGCGATCTCGCCGAGCACGGCCTTGAGCCGGTCTTCGAATTCGCCCCGATACTTGGCCCCGGCGATCAGCGACCCCATGTCCAGTGCGATCACCCGCTTGTCGCGCAGGCCATCGGGGACGTCACCACTGATGATCCGCTGGGCGAGCCCCTCGACGATGGCAGTCTTCCCGACGCCGGGTTCACCGATCAGGACCGGGTTGTTCTTGGTCCGCCGTGAGAGCACCTGGATGACGCGACGCACCTCCTCGTCGCGTCCGATCACCGGATCGAGCGCCCCATTGCGGGCCGCTTCGGTGAGATCCCGCCCGTATTGCTCGAGCGCCTGGAACTTGCCCTCCGGATTCGGATCGGTGACGCGCATCGATCCGCGCAGGTGCGCGAGCCCCTCCCGGATCGCGCTCTCGGTCACTCCGCCCACACGCAGCGCTTCGCGGGCCGCCGACGGCTCGATGACGAGCGCCAACAGCAGGTGCTCGGTGGAGATGAACTCGTCGGTCAGGCGCTCGGCCTCCTGGCCTGCGCGGCGGATCACGCGCTCGAACGCGGGCGACAGCTGCTGCTCGACGTTGCCGCCGCGAACCTGCGGGCACTTGTCGACCGCCTGTTCGGCCGCCGCCCGGACCGCATCGATGCCCGCGCCGGCCGCGGTGATCAGCGGGTCGATCAATCCCTCGCGCTGGCCGAGCAGCGCCAGCAGAAGATGTTCCGGCTCCACCCGCTGGTTGGATCGGTCCGCCGCAAAGCGCACCGCGTCCGCAAGAGCGGCCTGCGCCCGTTCAGTCGGACGTTCAACTGGCATGCGTGCTACCTCCCCCGATTCCGCGTGGGCGGGCGATCCAGCGGGACCAACGCGGTCTCGCCGCGGGTCACCAGCACCACCTCGGCGCGCATCGACCGTCGCGCGCGCTCCATCTCTGCACGGTGTTCCGTGCGTTGGGTCTCCAGCTGCTGGTCCAGTGCCGCAAGCGCCTGACCGGCGTCGGCCAGCTGCCGCTCAAGCTCGAGCACCCGCTCGATGCCCGCGATGTTGAGTCCTGCTTCCGACAGCGCCTGGATGCGCCGCAGACGCGCCAGGTCCGCGTCGGAATAGCGGCGTGTGTGCCCCGCGCTTCGGCTGGGCCGGATGAGCCCCCGGCGCTCGTACAGGCGCAGCGTCTGCGGGTGCATGCCGGCGAGTTCGGCCACGATGCCGATCAGATACACGCCGCTGGTGGTCTCGTCGGTACTCATCCGAACAGCCCCGTTCGCGGATTCGACCCGTCGAGCTCGGCGAAATGCTCCAACGCCGCACGCTGTTCGGCGCTCAGCGACTCGGGCACCCGCACACGCAGACGCGCGATCAGATCGCCCCGGCCGGAGCGCTTGAGCTTGGGCGCACCCTTACCCGGCACACGCAGTGCCCGCCCGTCCTGTGAACCCGGCGGAACCTTGAGCTTGACCCGCCCGTCGATGGTCGGGATCTCAATCGGCGCGCCGAGCGCCGCCTCAGAGATGGTCACGGGCACGTCGATCGACAGGTCGTCGCCGCTGCGCTCGAAGATGCGGCTGGGCGTCACCCGGGTGATCACAATCAGATCCCCTGGCTTGCCGCCCCGCAGCCCTGCCTGGCCCTTCCCGGCCTGTCGCACCCGCGTGCCGTCCTTGACCCCAGGCGGAATCTTGACCGTGTAGCGCTTATGCTCGGCCACCGTGCCCGCTCCCGCGCAGGTCGGGCACGGGTCATCGATGATCGTCCCGTTGCCGTGACAGCGCGGGCAGGTCTGACCAAGCGAGAACCCCCCAAGATCGCGCCCGACAACTCCGCGGCCGCGGCAGTCCGGGCACAGCCGCGGACTGGTCCCGGCCTTCGCGCCTGATCCCGCACACGTCGGGCACGTCGCGTTGATGTCGGCGGTGACGACGATCTGTGCGCCGTTCATCGCCTGCTCGAACGAAAGCGTGACCTCGACCTCGACGTCCTCACCGCGCGGCGGCGGCTGGTTGCCCGCACCGCGGTTGCCGCCGCGCCGGAACATGTCGCCGAAGATGTCGGCGAAGTCCCCGAAACCGGCTGCGCCGCCCGAGCCGCCCCCCGGCGGTGTTCGGCCTCCACCGAACACGCGGGCGGCGTCGTACTCGCGACGCTTGTCGGGGTCCGACAGGACATCGTGAGCGTGCGAGATCTGTTTGAAGCGCTCCTCGGCCGCGGCATCGCCCTGGTTGCGATCGGGGTGATACTTGCGCGCCAGCGATCGGTACGCCTTCTTGATGTCGTCCGCGCTGGCGTCCTTGGCGACGCCGAGGGCCTGATAGAGGTCGTCGTCGGGCATATCGTCGTGCCGCTAGTCGGCGCTGGAGGTCGGCGGCCACGCCGCGACGACCACCTTGGCCGCACGGACAAGCTCGGTGTCCGTCCGGTATCCCTTCTCGACGACCTCGACGACGACGCCCTCGGGGTAGTCGTGCGACGGTACCGAGGCGATCGCGTCATGGACGGTCGGATCGAACGGGTGCCCGACCGTGTCAACCTCGATCAGACCGTAGCCGGCGAGCAGCTGCGCGAGCTGCGCCCGCACCATGTCGACACCGCCCGCAAGGTCCGGATCCTTGGACGCAAGCGCGGCCACCGCGCGTTCGAGATTGTCGAGGACCGGAAGGATCTGCTGCATGACGTCGCGGACCACCGCGGCACGCTGGCTCTCCCGTTCACGTTCGGTACGGCGACGAAAGTTCGCGAACTCCGCGCGCTCGCGCTGCAGCTGGTCCAGGTACGCGTCGCGCTCATCGCGCAGCGTCACGAACTCCTCGTGGGTCGGCAGCGGCTCGATCTCCAATTCGAGTTCGTGCGCACCCACCTCTGGCTCGACAGGCGACGTGGCGTCGGGGTCCGGCGGCGTGCCAAACGGATCATGGAAGCCTGCGGTGCCCATCACGCGTGCACCGTGCCGCTCGGACTCCGGCCCGCGCCGGGGGTGCGGTCGCGAGCGGGCGCACCCGTCAGTTTCATCGGTGTCATTGAAGCCCTCCCGGATCAGGCGTGTGGCGACGGCTCGTCGTCGACGATCTCGTACTCGGCGTCCTCGACGGTCTCGTCGTCCGGAGCGCCCCCCGCGCCGTCGGCGCTCTGCTGCGCGCTCGCCTTGCGGTAAATCTCCTCCGACATCTTGTGCAGCGCATCGGTCAAGGCCTGGGTCGACGCCTCAATCTGGCTGACGTCCTCGCCCTCGGCCGCCGTGCGTGCCGCGGCGATCGCCGACTCGACCTCGCTGCGTGTCGACTCGTCGATCTTGTCCCCGTTGTCCTTGAGCTGGCGCTCGGCCTCGTGCACCCGTGCCTCGGAGTGGTTGCGCGCATCGGCGACCTGGCGCAGGCGCCGGTCATCGTCGGCGTGCGCCTCGGCGTCACGGACCATCTTCTTGATCTCGTCGTCGTTCAGACCCGATGACGCCCGAATCTCGATCTTCTGCTCGTTGTTCGTGCCCAGGTCCTTCGCGGACACGTTGACGATGCCGTTGGCGTCGATATCGAACGTGACCTCAACCTGCGGGACCCCGCGCGGCGCCGACGGGATGCCGACAAGGTTGAACTTGCCGAGGGTCCGGTTGTAGACCGCCATCTCGCGCTCACCTTGGAGCACGTGGATCTCCACCTGGGTCTGGTTGTCATCGGCCGTGGAGAACACTTCGCTCTTGCGCGTCGGGATCGTCGTGTTGCGCTCGATCAGCTTGGTGAACACGCCGCCCTTGGTCTCGATGCCGAGCGACAGCGGGGTAACGTCCAACAGCAGGACGTCCTTGACCTCGCCGGCGAGGACGCCGGCCTGGATGGCGGCGCCGACCGCGACGACCTCGTCCGGGTTGACGCCCTTGTGGGGGTCCTTGCCGGTGATCTCGCGCACACGGTCCTGGACGGCCGGCATGCGGGACATGCCGCCGACAAGGACCACGTGGTCGATCTTGCTGCCGACGCCCGAGTCGGAGACCGCTTGACGGGTCGGGCCCATCAGCCGCTCTAACAGCGGCCGCGTCAGCTCCTCAAGCTTGGCGCGCGAGAGCTGCAGTTCCAAGTGCTTCGGACCGGCCTGGTCGGCGCTGATAAACGGCAGGTTCATCTGGGCCGTCATCGTCGTCGACAGCTCGATCTTGGCCTTCTCGGCCGCGTAGAGCCGCTGGAGGGCCATCTTGTCCGCGCTCAAGTCGATGGCCTGGTCGCGTTTGAACTCGGCCACCATCCAGTCGACGATCGCCTTGTCGAAGTTGTCGCCGCCGAGATGGTTGTCACCCGCGGTGGACTTGACCTCGAAGACGCCATCGCCGATCTCCAGCACCGAGACGTCGAACGTCCCGCCGCCGAGGTCGAACACGAGAATCGTTTGGTCGTGTTCCTTGTCCAGACCGTAGGCGAGGGCCGCCGCGGTCGGCTCATTGATGATTCGCTTGACCTCAAGCCCGGCGATCTTGCCGGCGTCCTTGGTCGCCTGGCGCTGCGCGTCGTTGAAATACGCCGGCACCGTGATGACCGCGTCCGTAACCGTCTCTCCCAGGAAGGCCTCTGCGTCGGCCTTGAGCTTCTGCAGGATCATGGCGCTGATCTCCGGCGGGCTGAACTCCTTGTCGTCGGCGGAGATGCGCGCGTCGCCGTTGGGACCCTGTACGACCTCATACGGGACGATCTTCATCTCTTCGTCAACTTCGCCGTACTTGCGGCCCATGAATCGCTTGACGCTAAAGACGGTGTTCTCCGGGTTGGTCACCGCCTGCCGCTTGGCGACGGTGCCCACCAGCCGCTCGCCCGTCTTCGAAAAACCCACGACCGACGGAGTAGTGCGGCCGCCTTCGGAGTTCGGGATGACCTCTGGCTCGCCACCCGTCAGGACCGCCATGCACGAGTTGGTCGTACCCAGGTCAATGCCGATCGTCTTTCCCATGCGCTGTATCGCCTCCTGGACAGGGCCATCGGGGGGCCCGTCGATGCCGATAGATCAATTGATCAGATGTTAGATCTTAGTCGGTTCATGTCAAGTCATGAATTCACATACCTGAGCGATCACGACTCAGATTGTCGCGCAGCGTGCGGGCGCGCCGCGCGCACGCACCGACACCGCTCCCGACGGGCACGGACCGACCGGCGCATCGCTGACCGTTCCCGCACCGACGGCGGGTCAGTCGTCGAGCACCCCGTCCAGCAGAACGACGTGCACCCGCTTGGGGCCGTGGACGCCGACGATCAGCGTCTTCTCGATGTCCGCGGTACGGCTCGGGCCAGTCTGGAGCGCCATCATCGAGCCCGCCCCCAGGCGCGGGGCAAGCCGCATGAGGCTTGCGAGGCCGTCGACGAGGCGACGCGTCTCGACCACACAGACATGGGTCGGGGCGACCAGCGCTCCAGCGCGTCCGGCCCCAGTCGCGCCGGTAACGATCGAACCGGTGGCCGCCACGGCAGCCAGGCACCCGGTCACGGTGGCGTCAAGATCGCGGACCGCCGCACGATCGTCGGCGACCGCGTCGTAGTCCACGACGTCGTACCGGGCGATTTCCAGTGCCTGAGCGATGACCGGCCGGGCATCACCCAGATCCGCCGTCAACGCGATCCGGTGCGCGCCCGCGGCCGCGAGCGTGGCCGTAATTTCGCCGACAAGCTCGCCCGGACCGACACAGACGCTCGATCCGCCGGCGCGCTCAAGCTCCGTCTGGAACCGCGTGAGCGCGTCCTCGTGCGGGGCGAGCTCGGTCGGGGCCATGCGCCACAGCTGGGTCCGGTCAGACATCGCGCTCGCCGCGGGAGTGAAACGGACGCCGCGCCGGCGTGGGGAGCGTGCGTCCGCGCGCCCAGCGGCCCAGCGGCCCGAGACTGCTCATCAGACCGGCCGCCGCCATCACCCGCACCACCTCGCCGCCGACACGCGTCACCACGCGGTACCGCCGCGGCGACGACCACGCCCATGCCCAAAGCTCGGCCGCGAGCCGCTCGCGCCATGGCGCGGCACCGTCGTCCACGCGGGTTCGGCGCAGTTGCAACAGCAGGTCGTGCAGCGGGATCTTGACCGGGCAGATGTCGTCGCACGCCCCGCAGAGCGAACTGGCCTGGGGCAGCTCGCCGCCGGCCTCGGTGCCCAGAAACAGCGGTGTCAGGACCGCTCCGATCGGGCCACCGTAGACCCAGCCGTAGGCATGGCCGCCGACCTGCCGGTACACCGGACAGACGTTCTGACAAGCCCCGCAGCGGATGCAATGCAGGACCTCCTGATACTCGGTCCCCAGCAGCGCGCGCCGCCCATTGTCCAACAGCACGACGTGCATGGCCTCGGGCCCGTCCGGTTCGCCCTCGCCCCGCGGCCCAGACAGCATGCTCACATACGAGGTGATCAGCTGGCCGGTGCCCGCGCCGGTAATCAATGGGAGCATGACCGACAGGTCCTCGAGGGTCGGGATCACACGCTCGATCCCCATCAGCGCGATGTGGATCCGCGGCATCGAGGTGCACATCCGGCCGTTGCCCTCGTTGGTGACCAGCACGATGGTGCCGGTTTCGGCGACGCCGAAGTTGGCGCCACTGATGCCGACGTCGGCATCCATGAACGCGTCTCGCAGGCGCTCACGCGCGAAGTCGGTCAGCTCCGAGGCGTCATCGGGCAACTCGCGCCCGGCGACACGCGAGAGGGTCTCGCGGACCTCGGCGCGCGTCTTGTGGATGATCGGCGCGATGATGTGCGAGGGGCGGTCGCCATCGAGTTGGACGACGTATTCGCCGAGATCGGTCTCGGTGACCTCGAGCCCGTCGGCGACGAGCGCCGGGTTGAGGGCGATCTCCTCGGTGGCCATCGACTTGACCTTCACCACGCGAGCGGCGTCTGACTCGCGGCAGATGCGGCGGATGTGCTCGCGCGCCGCGGCCGCGTCGGCGGCGTGATGGACATGGATGCCGTTGGCAACCAACGCATCGGTGAGCGTGGCGAGGGCGTCCTCGAGGTCGGCCATCGTCCGGGCACGGATCTCGCGCCCCAGCTCCCGCAGACCGTCGTAGTCGTGTCCGGCGAATCGCTCGCGCAGGTCGCGGACCGCGATGTCGGTCGCCCGCGGCACCGCCTCGCGCAGAAACGGCTTGGCCAGTTGGACCCGCGCGCGCTCCGCGAACGTAGACGACGTCAGCGGGTCCTCGCTCACCGCAAGCCTGCCTCGTGCAGCAGCGTCGCGATGTGGATCACGCGCGGTGTCTCGCCGGTGCGCTCGGCACGGCCGCCGAGCTGCATCAGGCATCCGGGATCGGCGGAGATCAGCACGTCCACGCCGCGTGAGCGGGCATCGTCGAGCTTGCTGTCGGCCATCGCGACCGACACCTCCGGATACCGCACCGAAAAGGTGCCGCCGAACCCACAGCACCGGTCCGCGCTCGCCAGCGGCACCAACTCGAGGTCGCGCACGCAGCCGAGCACCGCCCGAGGTTCACCGCTCAGGCGAAGTTCGCGCAGCATGTGGCAGGAGTCGTGGTATCCGGCCGTGCCCGGCCAACTCAGATGACCCCGCTCGAGCACGTCGAGATGAGTGGCCAGGACGGCACTGAACTCAACGACGCGCCCTGCCACCTGACGGGCAAGCTCGGCGTCGCGATCGCCGGCAAACAGCCCGACCCAGTGGCGGCTCATCATCGCTGCACACGAACCTGCCGGTACGACGATCGGCCCTGTCGTCTGCGCCAGCGCACGCAGGCTCACGCGGGCCACGCGGCGGGCCTGAGGGTGGAAGCCGGCGTTGAAGGCCGGCTGGCCGCAGCAGGTGCCGCCCCGCACCGGCCGAACATCCAACCCGCAGACACCCAGGGCATGTTGTGCGTGCTCCACCGTGTCCGGCATGACGAGGTCTCCGAGGCAGGTCGGAAACAGAGCGACTGTGTCAGGCAGGTGTCCACCCCTCGCGGTGTCGGCGCCTCTGCGGATGCCGATCATGGGCCGCTCGCGCGGTCGTCAGAGTACGCCTGTCCATCGGCGCCCGACGGGGTCAACATGACGATCGGGTGCAGCGACCCGGCCCGGGTCGAAACCGCCCGAGCCGGGTCGAACATTACGATGCGCGGGGCGGACGCCCGTGCGCGTCGCACAGCTCCGGGTGCCAGCGTGGGAAGTGCTGCTCGTGCTGGTTGGTGACCGCGCCGCCCGGAAAGTAGTGCTCGTAGAAGTCCAGATCCAGGTGCTGTGCCTGGCAGGTCAGCCGCTGATACATCGGGTCCATGTACGCCGGGAACCGGCCGTAGGTGTCCCACACGTACTGGCAGTACGCCTTGACCATCTCGACGGTCTCGTCATGGGGGCGCGGGATGGCCTGCACGAAGCTCTCGCTGTCCTTATACGGCTTGGCAACACCGGGGTCCATGGCCGACCACTTGAGGTCCATGAACGCGTCGACTGCCTCATGCATGTCCGTGTAGTACGGCGGCACGAACGCCTCGACGACGCCGTCGCGACCGACGGCAAACCCGTTGCCCTGCGCATCCTTCTCGAAGCGGAACCCGAGACCCGGAACGTCACCGCCGCCCATCACGAACTTGGGCAGGTAGCCGGTAAAGGTCCAGCCGCCGAGACCCATCGCCTGGAGGGCCAGGTTCATGTTCTGGCACGTGAAGGCCTGCTCGACGACCAGCATCGACAGCACGCGCTGCTCGAGCTCGACCATGCCCATCTTCCGCGACGCGTCGACGCGGCCCGAATCAATCCATGTCTGCAGACCCGCCGAACGCCCCCCGTGCTGCTCGTCGACGATCGAGAAGGCGTAGCTGCGGGCCAGATAGATGAACAGAACGTTGATGTACTCGAGCGTCATGTTCGTGACCGGCACGAAGAGCGTCGTCCCGGGCTTGTTGGCGTTCCACTGGTTGAAGTCGAACAACCCCGGCAGTGTCGTCGGCAGCTCGGCGCGCCCGTCCTTGAGCTTCACGCGGGCCCGCCGGAACATGTCGACCAAGATGTCGGCCTGGCGTTCAAGCGACAGTCCAGACAGCATCGAGATCTCGCCCGGCTCGGGCACCATGCCGAAGATGTTGAGCCACCACAGTCCCTCATCGTTCGACCAGAACAGCTCCGTGCCGTGGTTGCTGCACGCGCTGGGCCAGGTCCGGTTGGTCCACTGCACCAGGGTGGACATGCCGCGGACCGGATCGAGGTCGGCGAGCGCGAGGCCGTTGAGCCCGGCGCCGGCCATGACCAGCAGCGTCTCCTCGAGCTCGGTGAGCGGAACGGGCTCGTACGGGCTCTCGTATGGGATTACCTCCGAGCCGACCGTCATGCCGAGCCCGACGCGGCGGCTCTTGCGGTCGAACACACTCTGGAAGTACGGGTAGGTGAGCGCGTCGGCCAACCCGTCGGCGGCGCCCTGAGACAGCCCTGCTCCAGTGGTACTCGGTGTTTCGTCGGTCCTCACGGGGATCATCCTCCTACGGGCGGATTGGTTCGATGCAACGGTGCCCTAACGCTTGACCACGATGCCCGCCGCCTCACGATCGAAGGTGTCGGCGGTGATGCCCTCATCGCGCAGCTTCACCTTTTGGACACGCTCGGTCGGGGTC
>Ga0307374_10001267_pt1 | contig 46848 bp, 44 predicted proteins | sample OX3MG_FD_202532 | JGI IMG/M metagenome (GOLD analysis project Ga0307374, IMG submission 202532) | Soil microbial communities from Risofladan, Vaasa, Finland - OX-3 | ecosystem: Environmental > Terrestrial > Soil > Coastal area > Acid sulfate soil | place: Finland: Risofladan, Vaasa | collected...
TGGCCGAGCACATCCACCGAACCAACGGGGACATCCCCGAAGATGTCATCCGAGGCCTGGCCGAGATCGGCACTTTCGGGCTCTCGGTGCCGGAGGAGTACGGCGGCTACGCCAGCGGTGGCGAGGGTGATTACCTGGGGATGGTCGTGGCCACCGAAGAGCTGGCCCGGGGCTCGCTGGGGGTCGGAGGGTCACTGATCACCCGGCCGGAGATCCTGACCCGGGCCCTGGTCAAGGGGGGGACAGAAGAGCAGAAGCGGTCGTGGCTCCCGCGCCTGGCCAGCGCCGAGGTGATGGTGGCGGTCTCGGTCACCGAACCCGACTTCGGATCGGACGTGGCCGGGCTCAAGACCATGGCCACCCCCGCAGAGGGCGGAGGCTGGGTGATCAACGGGGTGAAGACGTGGTGCACCTTTGCCGCCCGGGCCGATGTCCTGATGCTGCTGGCCCGCACCGATCCCGACCGCTCCAAGGCCCACCGGGGGCTGTCCCTCTTCGTGGTGCCCAAGCCGAGGGGCGAGGGCCACGGCTTCGTCTTCACCCAGGATGACTCCACGCCCGGGCGCCCGGCCGGCCTGGCGCCCGGTCGGCTGGAGGGCCGGCCCATCGACACCATCGGCTATCGGGGCATGCACTCCTACGAGCTGGCCATCGAAGGTTGGTGGGTGCCCGAGGACCATCTGGTCGGCGGCCCCGAGGGGCTGGGCCGGGGCTTCTACCTACAGATGGAGGGCTTCGAGAACGGCCGGCTGCAGACTGCCGCCCGGGCTCTCGGGGTCATGCAGGCGGCCTACGAGGCCGCCGTCGACTACGCCGACAACCGGGTGGTGTTCGGCTCACCGGTCTTCGACTACCAGCTGACCCAGGCCAAGCTGGGCCGCATGGCGGCCATCATCCAGGCCTGCCGGCAGTTCAGCTACCAGGTGGCCCGGCTCATGGCCAAAGGCGAAGGGGCCATGGAGGCGTCCATGGTGAAGGCGTACGTCTGCCGGGCGGCGGAGTGGGTGACCCGGGAGGCGATGCAGATCCACGGCGGTATGGGCTACGCCGAGGAGTTCCCGGTCAGCCGCTACTTCGTGGACGCCCGGGTCCTTTCCATCTTCGAGGGCGCCGATGAGGTGCTGGCCCTGCGGGTCATCGCCCGGGGCCTGATCCGGGACGCCGGGGTCTGATGGCCGGGCCGCCCGGGCCTCTCGGATCCCCCGAGCTGCTCGAGCGCGCCGCCCTCACCGAATCGGCCTACTTCGCGCTCGGCAACCAGGTCAGCGAGTCCCCCCTGGCCCGCTTCGTAGCCAACCCGCACACCCCCGACGTCTGGGATTCCAACTGCGTGACCCGGGCCCGGGCGGCCACATCCGATGAGGTCGAGGAGCTCATGGCCGACGCCGTCTGCCGCTACGCCGGCGCCGGCCATCGGGTGTTCAAACTGGACCCGCTGACCCCGGCGGCGCTGGAGGTCCGCCTCCTCCTGGACGGATACGTGGGCGATGCCATGATCCACCTCGTTCTGCCCGAGGGCGAGGAAGTCACCGACATCTCCCAGACGCAAGCCGGGTCCAGGCCGGCCGTGTCCATCCGCCGCGCCGAGTCCGACGCCGACTGGGTCAGCCTGGCCGGCTTGGCCCGGGCCGACCACCAGGAGGCGGCCGCCCGGGAGGGACGGGTGGTCTGGAGTCAGGAGGTGACCGATCAGCTGGTGGCCCGCAAGCGCCTGCGCTCGGAGCAGCTGCCGTTCTTCCTCGCCTCCCTCGACGGGCGCGACGTGGGCCATGGCTGTGCCTGGGCCGGGACCCCCGAGGAGAGGGTGGGGATGGTGGAGGACCTCTTCACCGACCCCGCCTACCGTCACCGGGGGGTGGCCAGCGCCCTCATCGCCCACGGGATCGCCTCGGCTCGGGTGGCCGGGGCCGGACCGGTGATGATTGGAGCGGCGGCCGATGACACGCCCCGCCTCATGTACGCGGCCATGGGCTTCCGGCCCACCTTCGTCAGTCGCAACTACGTGAGCCCCTGAGCTTCCTGGCAGTATCCCGCCATGCCCAAGAGCCGTTCCGTCCACCTGGTCGCCCGTCCGGAAGGTCTGCCGAGTGAAGAGCACTTTGCCGTGGTGGAGACCGACGTGCCCGATGCCTCGGAGGGCGAGGTGCTGGTCCAGAACCTCTACATGTCCGTCGACCCGGCCATGCGGCCGCGCCTGACCGCCGGTTACGAGCTGGGCGAGGCCATGGCGGCCGGAGCCATAGGCCGGGTGGTGCAGTCGCGCACCCCCGAGTTGGCTGTCGGGGACGTCGTATCCAACGCACTGGGCTTCCGGGAGTTCTTCGTCTCCCCTCCCCGGGGCCTGCGCCGGCTGGACCCGGTCGATGATCTCCCTCTCACCGTGCACATGCACGTCCTGGGGGGAACCGGGTTCACCGCCTACGGCGGGATACTGGATGTGGCCGGGCTCAAACCGGAAGACAAGGTCTTCGTCTCCACCGCCGCCGGCGCCGTCGGATCGGTGGCGGCCCAGATCGCCAAGATCAAGGGCAACTGGGTGGTCGGCTCGACAGGCAGCGCCGGCAAGGTGGACTGGCTGCGCAAGGAAGCCGGCCTGGACGCGGCCTTCGACTACCACCAGACGCCCGTGCGCCAGGGCCTGCGCCAGACCGCCCCCGACGGCATCGACGTGTATTTCGACAACGTGGGAGGTGACCACCTCGACGCCGCCCTGGCCGTCATGAACCCCCTGGGGCGGGTGGCGGTGTGCGGGATGATCTCGGGCTACAACGAGCCCGGTGCCCGCACAACCGTGCGCAACCTGGCCAACGTCATCTACGGGCGCATCAACATCCGGGGCTTCACCGTGGCCGACTTCATGCCACGCCGGGATGAGTTCCAGAAGGAAATGACCACCTGGCTACGGGAGGGAAAGATCACCTACCAGGAGACGATCATGGAGGGGATCGATCACGCCCCCGCCGCCCTCATCGGCCTGTTCCAGGGGCTCAACACCGGCAAGATGCTGGTCAAACTGGCCGACTGAGCTCAGCCTCCGCCGTCCGCCGTGACGCCCTGGCCGGTCACGGCCGAACCCAAGGCCTGGCGCCAGGGCCGGGCCAGCCAGCCCGCCAGTTCCTCGCTGACCGGGTGGTACCAGCCCTGACGGCCGGCCAGCTCCACCGACAGAGCCAGCACCGCGCCCATGGCGGTGCGCTCGAGGGGGACTATGCCGATCTCCCCGGCCCCGAGGGCCCAGGCCTGCTCCCGGGCCAGTAGTCCGACGTAGGAGAAGGCGACCCGGGACCACGGGTCGATGGCGTAGAGGTCTCCGGGGTGATCGGGGAAAGCGGCGGTGTAGGCGAAGGCCCGCTCCCAGGCTTCGACCACTCCGGCCGCCTCAGCCGCCTCCCGGGTCGACCAGTAGGCCGCCTCCAATGCCTCGGCCCGGGGTCGGTCGAGGTTCGGGATGGCATCGACCACTCGGACCATCGCCTCGCCCACCGGCCCGCACCCGTCCAGAACTCCCTGACGGTCCCACCGCCGCCGAACCTGAGCCTCGTCTGCCTGTCTCTCCTCCCACGTGGGCACGAGCGTCCTAGCCCGAACTCAACGCTGAGCGGCGGTGGCCCCGCCATCGACCACCAGCGAGGTGCCGGTCACGAAGCCGGCAGCCTGGGAGCACAGATAGGCGACCAGCCGCCCGAAGTCGGCCGGGTCTCCCATCGGCCCTCCCCCACCCGATCCGCCCAACTCCTTCATGCGATCGGTGGCGTGCGGGCCGGGGCAGGCCAGATTGATGGTGATCCCGTCCCCGAACAGCTCACGCGAGGCGGTGCGCACCCAGGCGAACAGGGCGCTGCGGGCCACATTCGACAGGGGCAGGGCGGGCAGGGGCAACTCGACCCCGTAGGAGGTGATGCAGCAGATGCGGCCCCAGCCCCCGGCCCGCAGGTGCGGCGCCGCCTCGCGCACCAGGCGTACCGCTGACAGCAGCACCGAGTTGACCGCCCCGTGAATGTCGTCATCGGACAGCCCGAGGGAGCTGCCCGGCTTGGGGCCGCCGGTGTTGGCCACCACCACGTCAAGACGTCCCCAGCGTTCCACCGCAGCGCGGACCAGGACGGCCGGCGTGGAGGGATCGGCCATGTCGGCCACCACCGTCAGGCACTCCCCGCCATCAGCCTCAGCCTCGATCCGGCCGCGGGCGGCGGCCAGGTTGTCCTCGCCCCGGGAGGAGATGAGCACCTTGGCGCCTTCACCGGACAGGGCCAGTGCCGAGGCCAATCCCAGACCCTTGGACCCGCCGGTGACAATGGCGACCCGGCCGGTCAGACCCAGGTCCAAGGCTCAGGCCTTATCGGTGCGCGTGAGGCCGGCCCGCTCACCGCGGGAGACGAACTTGATGGCCATCTTCCGGCTGGCCTCATCGATCATCTCATCGCCGAACATGACCGCCCCCTTGCGCTCACCCGGGTCGCCCTTGGTGGTGGCGTCCTCATAGGCGTCGAGGATCGCCCAGGCCCGGTCGAACTGCTCCCGGGTGGGGCTGAACACCTCGTTGAGGATGGTGACCTGGTCGGGGTGAAGGGCCCATTTGCCGTCGTAGCCGAGGACGCGGGTGCGCTTGCAGTAGTCGCGGAAGCCGTCGGGATCGCGCACGTAGAGGTAGGGCCCGTCGATGACCTGCAGCCCGTTGGCCCGCCCGGCCATGAGGATCTTGTTGAAGACGTAATGGAAGTGGTCCCCGGGATAATCCGAGATCTGCACTCCCCCGGTCAGCACCGGCATCTCCATGGAGGCGGCAAAGTCGGCCGGGCCGAAGATGATCGTCTCCAGCCGCGGGGAGGCGGCGCAGATGTCCTCCACGTTGATGAGGCCCCGGGCGGTCTCGATCTGGGCCTCGATGCCGATGTGGCCCTCGGGCAGGCCCGCCTTTTTCTCCACCTGGGTCAGCAGCAGATCGAGAGCTACCACCTCGGCCGCGCTCTGGACCTTGGGCAGCATGACCTCATCGAGGCGTTCCCCGGCGTTGCCCACCACCTCGATGACGTCGAAGGCGGTCCACTCCGTGTCCCATGCGTTGATGCGTACGCAAAGGACCCGGTCTCCCCAGTCCTGGTTCTTGATGGCATCGACCACCTTGGCCCGGGCCCCCTCCTTCTCGAGGGGTGCCACCGAGTCCTCCAGGTCGAGGAAGGTCATGTCGGCGGGAACGGTGGGGCCCTTCTCCAGGAACCGCTCACTGGAGCCGGGGACGGACAGACAGGATCGACGGGGCAGATCCCGGGTGCGCTTGGACATGGCCTGCATGCTACCGACGGACCCGGATCGGCGGTCCACCCGGGCGGGTAGGTTGCCCGCCGTGCGAGGTGAGCCAAAGGCCATCCGACCGTCCACGCCATGAACGGGCCGGTTACGTCCTACATCGAGTTGGGCCTGGCTCTGGGACGCCACATCGACGGGATGGTGGACGCCTATTACGGCCCCCCTGCTCTGGCCGAGCGGGCCGTCGCCGGCGCCCCGGCCCCGCCGGCCCGTCTGCTGGAGGATGCCGGACGTCTGCTCGGCGCCCTGGATACAGGCGAGGCCGAGGACGGGGTCGAGTTGGAAGACGCCCGCCGCCGCTGGCTGCGGGCCCAGGTCATCGGCCTTCACACCACGGCCCGGAAGCTGACCGGGGAATCCATCGGCTACGCCGATGAGGTCGAGCTGTGTTACGGCGTGCGCCCTCAGCGGGTGGACGAAGAGCTCTTCGTGCAGGCCCACCGCCGCCTGGAGGACGTGCTGCCCGGTAGAGGGGACCTGGCCGAGCGCTTCGTGGATTGGAGGGAGGCCCAGGCCGTGCCCATCGACCAGCTGCCCGGCGCCATCAGCTCTCTGTGCGAGGACCTGAGGGAGCGCACCCGGACGGCCTATGGGCTACCCGATGGCGAGCACGTGGAATTCGAGCTGGTGACTGATCAGCCCTGGTCCGGCTTCAACTACTACCTGGGCGACCTCCACAGCCGGGTGGCCATCAACACCGACCTACCCGTCCTCAGCACCTCGCTGGGCCACCTGGTGGCCCATGAGGCCTACCCCGGCCATCACACCGAACACTCCCGCAAAGAGGTCGGCCTGGTCCGGAGCCGGCACTGGCTGGAGGAGTCGATCTTCCTGGTGGGCACGCCCCAGTGCCTCATGGCCGAAGGCCTGGCCGATCTGGGCCTGGAAACAGTCATGGGCGAGCGGCCCGAGCCCATCCTGGCCGAGCACCTGCGACCACTGGGCATCCGCTACGACCACGAGGTGGCCGCATCGGTGGCGGTGGCCGGGGAGGAGCTCGGCTACGTGCGCAGCAACGCCGCCTTTCTCCTCCATGAGGACGGGGCCGATCCCGACTCGGTTGCCGACTACATCGCCCGCTGGTCCCTCACCTCGCCCGAGCGGGCGAAGAAGTCCGTCTCCTTCCTCATGGATCCGACCTGGCGGGCCTACATCACCTGCTACATCGAAGGCTTCCGGCTCTGCCGCTCCTACGTGGCCGGCCAGCCGGAACGCTTCGAGGCTCTCATCACCGAACAGCTCCTGCCCGCCGACTTGACCTGAGCGGCGCCCTACAGGTTGGCGGCCCGCAGCAGCTCGGGGGCCACGGGGCAGTCGGCCCCCCGGGCGAGGTCGGCGCCGGCCCGGGCCCCGTCCGGCCCGATGACCCGGTCGATGAGGTCGACCGGCACCAGCTCGGTGCTGCGCTCCCAGGGTTCTATCCCGGTCCCGTCCAGGCGGGACAGCTGGGCCTCCCACAGCCGGGCAGGCAGCACCCGGCCCACCCCGGCCACGGCCCACACGGGCACCCCGGCCCGCCGGGCCACCGCGGCCACGGCGTGGGACCCGGGGGCGGCCAGGATCCCCGTGGGCCCGGCCGATACCGCCTCGAGGAGCACGAGGCCGGAGACCACCACGGCGGCGCCGGCCCCCGACGCCGAAACCTCCCAGATGTCGACCCCCGAAGCAGACAGCCGGCGGGCCAGGTCGCGCCCCTCCCCGTCGTAGTCCACGGCCAGCACCTCGACATCGCCGCGCCGGCGCAGGGCCCAGGCCGCCTGCTCGGGCCAACCCACCACCACAGTTGTCACCGAGCCGGGCAGCTCGGCGGCCAGGACCGGAGCGGTGTCGTCACTGTCCAGCTGGTCGGCACAACGCCGGATCTCCAAAGCCGGCTCCGGGGCCACCAGCACCCGGGCCGACAGCCACCACAGGGGTCCAACCTCGGGATGGCGGTCGATGAGGCGCCGGCAGCCGGTCACCAGGGCGGCCGACTCCCGGGCGAAGGTCCCCAAGGCCCCGGCGGCCTCGCGGGCCAGCAGGGTGGGCCCGGCGCCCTCGGCCCGGGCCACCATGCGGAGGTGTTCGATGGGATGCACTACTTGATGATGCCGCCCTTGGTCATGGCCATGACGTCGAGGGCCCGGTCGACCTCCTCCTCGGTCATGAGCCCGGCCTCCAGCACGACCGTGCGCAGATCCTTGCCCTCGGCCATCGACGTCTTGATGACCTTGGCCGCCTGCTCGTAGCCGATATACGGATTGAGGGAGGTGCCGATCGAAGGGCTGGAGAGGGCGTAGGTGCGGCACTGCTCCTCATCGGCCTGTATGCCCCGCACGCACTTGTCGGCCAGGGCCCGGCTGACGCTGGCCAGCAAGCGGATGGACTCGAGCAGATTGCGGGCGATGACCGGGAGCATGACGTTGAGCTCGAGGTTGCCGCCCGCCCCGCCGAAGGCGACGGCGGCGTCGTTGCCGATCACCTGGGCCACCACCTGGCAGACCGCCTCGGGCACCACCGGGTTCACCTTCCCCGGCATGATCGAGGACCCGGGTTGGAGGTCGGGCAGGTGGATCTCCCCCAGACCGGTGCGGGGTCCGCTCGACATCCAGCGCAGGTCGTTGGCGATCTTGTAGAGAGACACGGCCACCACCCGGCAGGCCCCCGACGCCTCGACCAGAGCGTCCCTGGCTCCCTGGGCCTCGAAGTGGTCCCGGGCCTCAGTGAAGGGGATTCCGCTGTCGGCGGCCAAGCGGGCGATCACCCCCTTGGCGAAGCCCTTGGGGGCGTTGAGGCCGGTGCCCACGGCCGTGCCCCCCAGGGGCAGCTCGGCCACCCGGGGCAGGACCGACCGGATGCGCTCCACCCCGTGCTCGATGGCGGAGGCGTAGCCCCCGAACTCCTGGCCGAGGGTGACCGGGGTGGCGTCCATGAGATGGGTACGGCCCGACTTCACCACCGCCTTGAAGGCCCGCTGGCGGTTGCGAAGGGCGCCGGCCAGGTGTTCCAGGGCCGGCACCAGCTCTTCCACCAGGAGCCGGCAGGCGGCCACGTGGATGGCGGAGGGAAAGACGTCGTTGGAGGACTGGCTGGCGTTGGGCTCGTCGTTGGGCCGGACCGGCCGACCCAGCGCCTCCCCGGCCAGGTTGGCCAGGACTTCGTTCATGTTCATGTTTGACGACGTCCCCGAGCCGGTCTGGTACACATCGACCGGAAACTGGTCGTCCCATGCCCCCGCCCCCACCTGATCCGCCGCCGCGGCCAGAGCCTCGGCCACGTCCTTCTGGATCAGCTTGAGCCGGGCGTTCTCACGGGCCGCCGCCGCCTTGATGGCGGCTAGGGCCCCCACCAGGGCCCGGTCGATCCGGAGGCCGGAGATGGGAAAGTTCTCCACCGCACGCTGAGTCTGGGCCCCCCAGCGGGCCGATTCCGGGACCTTGACGTCGCCCATGGAATCGTGCTCGATCCGGTATCCGCCCGACGCCTCCGCCACCCCGGCACGGTACCCCTCCGGCCCCGACCGCTTGCCGGACTAGCCCGTTTGGACTAGCTTTCCCAGACGTTGTGAACCTGTTCACGAGTAGACTCACGGCGCCCTTGGCGGGGGCGGAGTCCCGATCCAGGCTTTGGAGAAGACTCGGCGCAGGGGCGCTGAGCGTCGCTGCCCTGACCTCCGGGCTGTGGGTCAAGGCTGCCGCTGCCGATCCCACGGCGTCGCTCCAGTCCCAAGCCCAGACGATGGCGGCCCGGCTGAGCTCTCTCGACGCCCAGATGGCTCGTCAGGACGAGGCCCTCGACCAGGCCAAGAACCGCTTGGCCGGGATCCAGTCCCAGCTGAGCGCCGCCCGCTCGGCGGTGGCCTCGGCCAAGGACACCGTCGCCTCTGATCGCCAGGCCGTACAGCAGCAGGCAATCCTGGCTTACGTGGACGGGGGATCCCCCAGTTCCCTTGAGCAGATCCTCCAGAGCAGCGAGTCCTCCGTCGCCATGCGCCAGAGCTATCTCGACAGCATCACGGCCAACGAGCAGTCCTCGGTGGACACCCTCCAGGGCGCCCTGTTGACCCTGGACCAACGCCAGTCCCAGCTGCAGGGGGCCGAAGCCGGCGCCGCCGCCGCGGTCGACCAGGTACGCGCCGCCCGGGATGCCTCCGCTCGGGCCGCCTCGGCCGAGCAGGCCGCCCTTGGCCAGGTCAAGGGTCGGCTGGCCGACCTGGTGGCCCAGATCGATGCGCAGAAGCAGGCGGCGGAGCAGGCCAGCTTCGCCGGTCAGAGCTACAGCGGGGCCAGCCTGCCCCCTCCCAGCGGAGCCGGAGCTTCCCTGGCCGTCTCCTGGTCCCAACGGGAGGTGGGCAAGCCCTACGTCTATGGCGCCGCCGGGCCCGACTCTTTCGACTGCTCCGGGCTGACCATGTACGTCTGGGGCCAGGCCGGCGCCTCGCTGCCCCATTCCGCCGCCGGTCAGTGGGACGACACCGTGCGGGTCCCCATCAGCGACCTGGCCCCGGGCGACCTGGTCTTCTATTACCAGCCGGTGGACCACGTCGGGATCTACGTCGGCGGTGGGGAAATGATCGTCGCCCCCCACACCGGCACCGACGTCCAGTACCAGTCCATATTCGAGGGTGGCCTGGACGGCGGCGGACGGGTCGGATAGCAGCCGGTAGGTTCCGTCCATGAGGGCGGTCACCTTCGACAACGGCCGGGTCATGGTGGCGGATCGGCCCGATCCCGAACCGGGTACGGGCGAGATACTGGTGCGGGTCCGGGCCGCCGGGCTCAACAACGCCGATCTCATGCAGGCTCTGGGCTTCTACCCCGCCCCGCCCGGCAGCCCGCCCGACATCCTCGGCATGGAGCTGGCCGGTGAGGTGGTCAGCTGCGGGCCGGCCGCCGAGCGCTTCTCTGCCGGGGACCGGGTCATGGCCGTCGTGGGCGGCGGCGCCCAGGCCGAGTTGGCCACCTTCCACGAGCGCCAGGCCATCCCGGTGCCGGACCCGGTGGGCTGGCCCGAGGCCGGCGGGTTCCCCGAGGTCTTCACCACCGCCCACGACGCCCTCTTCACCCAGGCCGGCCTGTGTCCCGGTGAGCACCTGCTGGTCCACGGGGCGGCCGGCGGAGTGGGCACGGCCGCGATCCAGATAGCGGTGGCGGCCGGAGCCAGCGTGACCGCCTCGGTCCGCAATCCCGAGCTACGCCCGGCGGTGGCGGCCATGGGGGCAGCGGTGATCGACCCGGCCGGCTTCGAGGAGGCTGGCCCCTACGACGTGATCCTGGAACTGGTGGGGGCGGACAACCTGATGGGCAACCTGCGCACACTGCGCACGGGCGGGCGCATCTGTGTCATAGGTGTGGGCGGCACCGGGCCCCGGGGGGAGATCGACCTTTCCCTCCTCATGGGCAAGCGGGCCCGCATCCACGGTTCGACCCTCCGGTCCCGCCCCCTGGAAGGCAAGGCCGCGGCCGCCCGCCTGGTGGAGTCCCAGCTGGTTCCGCTGCTGGCCGACGGGCGCATCTCCCCACCGGTGGCCGCCACCTTCCCATTGGAAGCGGCCCCCGAGGCCTACGACCGCTTCCGGGCCGGCGCCAAGCTGGGCAAGATCGTCCTGGTCGTCTAAACCGCCGTCCAGCCTCCGTCCACGGGGAGGATCTGGCCGGTCACATAGGTGCTGGCGTCGGAGGCCAGGAAGAGAAGAGCGCCGTCGAGCTCATCCAGCTCCCCCGGCCGCCCCATCGGCGTACGACGGCGAATCCACCGTCGCGCCCCCTCATCAGCGAACATCTCATCGGTCATCTCCGTCGGGAACCAGGCCGGGGCGATGGCGTTGACCCGGATGCCGCGCCGGGCCCACTGGGCGGCCAGCTCCCGGGTGAGGTTGACCAGGCCGCCCTTGCTGGCGGCGTAACCGGCCTGGGGAATCTGACCGACGCCGCGCAGACCGAGCACCGACACGATGTTGACGATGGAGCCGCGGCCGGCTTCGAGCATGTGCCCCGCCACCAGCTTGCTCAGCAGAAACGGGGCGGTGAGGTTGACAGCCACGACCGAACGGAACAGCTCGGCCGGTTCGGTCTCGGCCGGGGTCACCTCCGTGATGCCGGCGTTGTTGACCAGGATGTCGATGCGCCCGCATCGCTCCATCGTCCCGGCCACCAGCGCCTCCAGATCGGAGTCCCGGGTCACGTCGCAATGAAGGGCGACGGAACCGGGGAGCGACGCGGCCAGCTCTTCCAACCGCTCAACCCGACGGGCGCTCATCACCACCCGGGCGCCGGCGCCGGCCAGGGCCGACACCAGGGAGCGACCGATCCCCGAGGACGCGCCGGTGACTAGCGCCACCCGGTCATCGAGGCGGAATCGGGCGGTAGGGTCCTCGGCCACCGGCGCACTCTACGGCCCGGCCAGGAGAAGACATCGATGGAGTACACCGAGTTCCACCACCTGCGCTTCGAGCGCCCCTCGGCCGGGGTGTTGCAGATCACCATCGACCGCCCGGATGTGTTGAACGCCGCCAACGTCGTTCTGCACCGGGAGCTGTCCGAGGTGTGGGCCACCTTCGACGCCGATGCCGAGTCCAGAGTGGCGGTGGTCACCGGAGCCGGCCGGGCCTTCTCGGCCGGTGGCGACCTGGCCATGATCGAGGAGATGACGACCAGCTACGACGCCGTGCTGGTGCAGTTGCGCGACGCCACCGCCATCGTGCGTCGCATGATCGAGACGGACAAGCCCATCATCTCGGCCATCAACGGAGTGGCCGTAGGCGCCGGCCTGGCCGTGGCCCTGTTGGCCGATATCTCCATCATGTCCGAGTCGACCCGCATCAGTGACGGCCACCTGCGCCTGGGCGTGGCCGCCGGTGATCACGCCGCCGTCATCTGGCCTCTGCTGTGCGGGATGGCCAAGGCCAAGTACTACCTCATGACCGCCGACTTCATCGACGGGCGGGAAGCGGAGCGGATCGGCCTGGTCAGCCGGTGCGTGCCTCAAGACGACGTGTTGCCGGTGGCCCTCGAGCTGGCCGGCCGCCTGGCGGCGGGAAGTCAGACCGCCCTGGCCTGGACCAAGCACTCGCTCAACGGTTGGCTGCGCATGGCCATGCCCATCTTCGAGCAGTCCCTGGCCCTGGAGATGATCGGCTTCCTCGGCCCTGACGCTGCCGAAGGGGTCAGCGCCGTGCGCGAGCGCCGACCGGCGGCGTTCCCCGGCGCTCCTTCGGCGCCCGACACCCCCGGCCCGGGCGCGCCGGCCGCCGGAGGGACGGGGCGATAGCTTCGCCGTCCATGGATCCCGACTCCGCTCGCCAGTTCATCAAGGACAACCACCGCGCCGTGCTGGCCACTCTGCGCTCGGACGGCCAGCCCCAGCTCTCCCCGGTGACGGTCGGGCTGGATGACCGGGACCGGGTCATCATCAGCACCCGGGAGACAGCTATGAAGGTCCACAACCTCCGCCGCCACCCCCGGGCCTGGCTATGCGTGACGACCGAGCGCTTCTTCGGTGACTGGGCCCAGGTGGAGGGCGAGGTGGAGATCGTCCCGCTGCCCGACGCCATGGAGATCCTGGTCGACTACTACCGGTCCGTCTCCGGAGAGCATCCCGACTGGGACGAGTACCGGCAGGCCATGGTCGACCAGCGCCGGGTCATCCTGCGCATCTCCATCGACCGGGCCGGACCCACCCGATCCGGATAGCCCTGCTGCGGCTGGGTACCATCGAGGTGCGCCGTCAGGCCTGACGGGCAGGAGGTCGCCTAGCTGTGCCACGCCCGATATGGAGCGGCTCGATCAGCTTCGGTCTGGTCAACGTGCCCGTCAAGCTCTTCACCGCCGTGCGCAAGAAGAGCGTCCGCTTCCACCAGCTCCACGCCTCCGATGGAGCCCGCATCCAACAGAGGCGGGTGTGCTCGGCCGACGGTGAAGAGGTGGCCTACGAGGATCTGGTCAAGGGCTACGAGCTCTATCCGGGCCAGTACGTGGTCATCGACCCCGATGAGTTGGATGCCCTCGACCCCGAGGCCACCCAGACCATCGACATCGAGGACTTCGTCGACCTGGCCGAGATCGATCCGCTGTTCTATGACGCCTCCTACTACCTGGTCCCCGACGCCCGGGGCACCAAGGCCTACCGCCTGCTGCTCGACGCCATGCGCGACACCGGCCGGGTGGGCATCGCCCGGGTGGTCATGAGGACCAAGCAGTACCTCTGCGCCGTGCGCCCGGTGGGCGAGGCGCTGGTGCTGACGACCATGAACTTCGCCGACGAGGTGGTCACCGAGGACGAGATGGAGGGCCTCCCCGGGGAGCAGGAGGCCACCGACCGTGAGCTCAAAATGGCCGGCGCCCTCATCGACTCGCTCACCACCGAGTGGGAGCCGGAGCGCTACACGGACACCTACCGAGAGCGCGTCCTGGAGCTCATCGAAGCCAAGTCCGAGGGCCAGGAGCTGGTCAGCCAGCCCTCGGCCGGTCCTTCGGCTCCGGTGGTCGATCTCATGGCCGCCCTGGAGGCCAGCCTCAAGGCGCCCCGGGCCGGACGGGAGCCGGCGCCGACGGAGGCCGCCGATGCGGCGCCGGAGGAGCAGCAAGAGGAGCACCAGGGCCAGGAGGAGCAGCAGGCCAAGACCGGCTGAGCCGGGACCCGCCACTCCCAACGCTCCGGCCCTCCACCTCACCCCCATCGTCGGATTCCATCGGCAGGATCAGGCGGGCGCCGCGCTGGAAGGTCAGGTAGTTCCAGGACCAGTCCAACAGCACTGACAGCCGGTTGCGGAAGCCGATGAGGAAGAGAAGGTGCAGGCCCAACCAGGCGATCCAGGCCGGGAAGCCGCCGAAGCGGATGTGCCCGGGCAGTTCGGCCACCGCCGAGTTGCGCCCGATGGTCGCCATCGTCCCTTTGTTCAGGTATCGGAAGGGGGCCGCGGGCCGGTTGAACATCCGGGCCTCGATCTGGCGGACGACATGGCGGCCCTGTTGCATGGCCACCGGGGCCAGCTGGGGATAGAGCCGCCCGAGCGGGTCCCGGGCGGCGGCCAGATCCCCGATGACGAAGACGTTGGAGTCGGCGGCCAGGCTCAAGTCGGCTTCGACGGGCACCCGGCCGGCCTTGTCCAGGTCGACGACGAGATCGGCGCCGATGTCGCTGGCCCGGATCCCGGCCGTCCAGATGAGGGTGTTGGTGGCGATGTGGGTCCCGTCGGTCAATTCCACGTAGTCCTCCCCCACCGACTTGACCGAGGTGTTCAGGCGGATCTCGACACCCCGCCGGCCCAGGCCCTTGAGGGCGCGCTTGGAAGAGTGCGGGTCGAAACTGCCGAGCAGCCGGTCGGTCATCTCGATGAGCACGATGCGGGCCCGACCGGTGTCCAGCTGGGGGTAGTCCTTGGCCAGCACGCTCTTGATCAACTCGGATATGCCGCCGCACAACTCGACCCCGGTCGGCCCACCGCCGACCACCACCACCGTCATGGCCCTTTGGGGATCCCGGTGCCCGGCATCAGCCGCCTCGAAGGCAGCCAGCAGATGGGTGCGAAGCCGCACGGCGTCGGTCAGGCTCTTGAGGGGCAGGGCGTATTCGTCCACCCCGGGCACCCCGAAGGTGGCCGTGACGGCGCCGGCGGCCACGACCAGGTAGTCATAGGCCAGCTTGTCCCCATCGGCCAGGGTCACCTCCCGGGCGGCCCGGTCGATGCCGACCACCTCACCCAGGCGGAAGCGGAGCGAGCGCTGGTGGTGGACGATGCCCCGGACCGGATAGGCGATGCTGGCCGTGTCCAGGCCGGCCGTGGCCACCTGGTAGAGGAGGGGCTGGAAGGTGTGGAAGTTCCTCCGGTCCACCAGGGTGACATCGACGGCCAGACGGGAGAGTTTCCGGGCCGCCGTCAGCCCTCCGAAGCCGGCCCCGATGACGACCACCTGGGGGCGGGGAGGCAGGCCGGGAGCGGCCGCCGGGATCGGCGTCGGGTCGGCCCGGGGCGGCTCGGTCGCCTCACTCACTGCGACCGTTGTGACCCAGCCCGGCCAGGATGAGATCCACCGCCGGCTCCAGGGCCAGCTCATCGACTTGCTCCCCGGCATAGAGCATCCGGAACACCAGAGGCCCGGTCAGGACATCGGCCACCAGCCGGCCATCGGGACCGCTGGGGATCTCCCCCCGAGCGACGGCCCGCTCGACCGCCTGTTGCATCGCCTCCCGCCAGGGCGCCACGTAGCGCTCACAGAACCGGGGATGAAGTTCGGGGTGGTCGGACATATCGGCAGCCAGGCCGGGCAGCACCCGCTGACCCTCCGAGGAGCTGAGAAGCTCCAATTGGAGGCGGCGGATGGCCAGCAGGTCGTCCCGCAGGTTCCCGGTGTCTGGCAGGGACTCCAAAGACAACGCTCGGCCCCCGAGGGCCCCGATGACCAAGGCGGCCTTGGACGGCCAGCGCCGGTAGATGGTGGGTCGGCCCACCCCGGCCCGGGCGGCCACGCTGTCGATGGTCAGGGAGTTGTAACCGGACCTGTCCAGCAGTTCCTGAGCGGCTTCCACGATGGCGGTGTCATGGGCGGCGTTGCGGGGCCGGCCCGGGCCCCGCCCGTTGCCGGGCTGTCTGGGCTCCCGGTCCTTCCTCCCGTCCCTCCCGTCCGGCTGATTTGCGGACGTCACGTCAGTAATAGCCACATGCGCGTCGTACCCCGGCACGGCCGAACCCATTCGGGCCCTACCGTTGGAGAGGTGCAACCGGAGCTCGAATCAGCCGTCCAAGCGGTGCGGGACCAGGGTTGGGTGGTGCTGGAGGAAGTGGCCCCTCTCGGCCTGTTCGACCAGCTGAAAGAGGCCCTCGACCCCCTCCTGGACCTCTCCCCTACCGGGCGCAACCCGTTCGAGGGCCACACCACCAAGCGGGTCAACAACCTTCTGGCCAAAGGGGCGGTGTTCCAGAAAGTGGCAGCCAACCCCGGGGTCCTGGGTCTGGTGGAGGCCCTCCTCGGGCCGCACTTCCAGATCTCCATCATCTCGGCCATCCAGATACTTCCTGGCGAGACCGCCCAGGACCTCCACACTGACGACGGACTCTACCCCCTGCCGTGGCCCCATCCCCCGGTGGTGCTCAACACCATGTGGGCCATCGACGACTTCACCGAGGCCAACGGCGCCACCCGCCTGGCCCCGGGGAGCCACCAGTGGCCGGAACGGGGCTCAGGAGGCGCATCCCCCGAGACCATTCCCGCCACCATGGCCCGGGGCTCGGTGCTGGCCTGGGTGGGAAATCTCGTCCACGGGGGCGGCGCCAACCGGACCGACCGGCCCCGCCTGGGCATCACCATGAACTACAACCAAGCCTGGCTCCGCCAGCAGGAGAACCAGTATCTGGGCATTCCGATGGATGTGGTCCAGGGCTTCCCCGAGGGCCTTCAGCGCCTGGTGGGATACGACCTGCACCCGCCCTTCATCGGGAATGTGGACGGACGCAACCCCTTGAAGCTTCTGCGCCGGCCCTGATTTCGGGGCTCAGCCCCGAAGATCGAACCGCCTTCGCGCTGCTCAGGAACCGGCGCTCTCCGGGGCCGCCACGACCCAGCGGGTCTCGATCCGTCCGAATCGCCATACGGCCAGTGCGATGACCCAGACCACGACGAACATGCCGACGATGATGAAACCCGCCGTGTTGATGTTGAAGTGGGCCATGTCGTCCCAGAAGCGCCCGGACAGCTTCAGCTCGTTCTGCAGGAGCCCCAGGACCTCGATGGTGCCGATGATGAAGGCGGCCACCACCGACAGCGCCGTGATGATGATGTTGTAATAGACCTTGCGGATCGGCTTCGAAAAGGCCCACCCGTAAGCGAAGTTCATGAAGCAGCCATCCAAGGTGTCGAACAGGCTCATGCCGCCGGCAAAGAGCAAGGGCAGCGACAGGATGGCGTAGAAGGGAATGCCACTGGCTACCGCCGTCCCGGACAGCACCAGCAGGGCCACCTCGGTGGCGGTGTCGAAACCGAGCCCGAAGAGGATCCCGACCGGGTACATCTTCCAGGGCGCATCGATCCGGCGGGCCAGCTTTCCGAAAAAGCGGTTCATGAGGCCGCGTTGGTCGAGCTGGCGGTCCAGTTCGGCTTCGTCATAAAGGCCGCGGCGCAGATCGAGGAAGACCCTGACGATGGAAACCAGGATGACGACGTTGAGGGCGGCAATCAGGTAGAGGAAGAAGCCCGACACCGACGTTCCGACGACGTTGGTGATGTTGTGCAGGCCGGAGCTGCCGCTGCGGACCTGGTTATCCAGGGACCGGATACCGAAGTTGAGCAATAACGACAGGACGAACACCACGCTCGAGTGGCCCAGGGAGAACCAGAACCCCACGCTCATGGGTCGCTTGCCCTCGGCCATGAGCTTGCGGGTGGTGTTGTCGATAGCGCTGATGTGGTCGGCGTCGAAGGCGTGCCGCATACCCAAGGTGAGGGCGAGGAAACCGGTGCCCAGCCCGAAGACCTGGGTCCGGGTCATGTGGTAGTGCCCATGGGCCGCGGCGAAGAGGAGGGCGAAACCGGATACGAGTAGCCCGACCACGGCCGCGGCCATGAGTCCTACCCGACCCCACTCGGCGGGAGTCAGGAAGTCGCGAACGGTCCGGAGCCGGGTGGGGGCGGCGGTGGCCATGTCCGAAACCTAGGTTAGCGAGGAGCTGGACGCAATCGCTATCAGGTCGCATTAGACACAGGCTCGCTGTTCTACGGAGATAGCATCACCGGGTGGTCAATCCGGCACATGGGTCCAGTGCGCTAACCGGATCGGGCGCCCCGGAATCGGCCGTGGAGGAGATCCTGGACCGGCTGCGCCTCAGCGGCGGGCGGATCACCACCGCCCGCCGGCTGGTGGTCGAGACCCTGCTCGAGTCACCCCACCACCAGACCGCCGAGGAGATTTCCGCCCAGGTCCAGGCCAAGGCTCCCGACGTGCACATCTCGACCGTCTACCGCAACCTGGACGAGCTGGAGAAGCTGGGCGTGATCAGTCACGTCCACCTCGGCCACGGCCCGGCCGTGTACCACCTCTCCGACGAGGACCACGGTCACCTGGTGTGCTCCGGGTGCGGCTGGGTGACCGAAGCCCCCCACCAGGCCTTCTCCGGTCTGGCCCGCGCCCTCAAGGCGCGCTTCGGGTTCGAGTTGGATACCCAACACTTCGCCGTACAGGGCGTCTGCAGCCGCTGCTGCGGCGGCGGCGCCAGCGGGTCCGCGGCCGTTTAAGACCGCCGGCGGTCCTGCGGCTGGTTAGACCGAAGGGCCGTGGCGCATCCGCCACTGGCTGTACCGCCACATGTGCTCCAGGGCGGTGACAGCCCGGTTGGCGGAGGGATAACAGAGCCGCTCGGTCTCCCGCACCGTGGCCGGGCCGGGGTTGTTCGGATCGGCCAGGGCCAGCTCGGTGGCGGTCAGCACCGGCTTGCCGGTGGACTCGGAGACCTCGGCCGCGGCGGTGGCGAAGCGGCGGTCCTGACGCTGGTGGAAATCGGCGATGCGCTCCAGGCCATGGTCGGGGTAGAAGGGCCCGGTCATGAGACTCCGGGCCGTATTCGACTGGATTCCGAGGCCGAGATAGACCACGGCGTCCACCTCCGGGTGGGACGCCACCATCTCCAACACCTCGGGGATGGTGTCCCTGGTCTCCCCGCCGGCCATGTCGATGGGGTTGCTCCGGCTCCACCGGGGCGGCAGCTTCTGGTCGATGGAGGCCCGCAGGTCATCGGGCAGGCTCATCAGCTCCAGCGAGGATCTCCAGATGGCGTCGGCAGTGACCACGCCCCAGCCCCCGGCCGTGGTGATCACGATGGTCCTGGGGCCCTTCGGCAGCGGCTGGGTGGCGAAGGTGGCCGCCGCCTCGAAGGCCTCCTCGATGGTGGCCGCCCGGCAAGCGCCGGCCTGGCGCATGGCCCCCTCGAAGACCCGACCCTCACTGGCCAGGGAACCGGTGTGGGACGCCGCCGCCTGCTGGCCGCCCGGGGTCATCCCACCCTTGACCAGCACCACCGGCTTGTCCTCGCTAACAGCCCGGACCTGCTCGTAGAAGCGCCGGCCGTCAGCCACGCCTTCGACATAGCCCAGGGCCACCTGGGTCTCCTGGTCCCGGCCGTACCAGGAGAGAAGATCCCCCACGGTCAGAGCGGCGGCGTTCCCGGCGCTGACCGCCCGGCTGATCCCGACCCCGGTCTGCACGGCGTAGTTCATGAGGGACGAGACGAAGTTGCCGGACTGGCTGGCTATCGCGATACGGCCCGCCGGCGGGTAGGGGGCCACGATCTGGGCGCACAGGGATGCCGGAGTCGACACCAGGCCCTGCCCGTTGGGGCCGGCCAGCAGAATCCCGAGTTCCTCGCACAGGCCGACCAGGCGGGCTTCGGCCGCCCGGCCCTCTTCTCCCGCTTCCCCGTAGCCGGCCGAGGTGATGAACGCGGCCCGGACCCCTTTGGCCGCGCAAGCCCGCAGCACCGACTCGTTGGCTCCGGCCGGGGTGCAGACGAAAACCAGATCCGCCTCCCCGTCGGGCAGCTGGTCGATCTCGGCCACGGTGGGCACGCCGAGGATGTCACCGCCTTCGAGATTGGTGGCGAAGACCTTGCCCGCGAAGCCGTTGGCCAGGATGTTGTGCAAAGCGGTGAAGCCGAACTTGGCCGGATGGGTCGAGGCGCCGGCCACGATGACGCCACGGGGCTCGAAGAGCGACTTGAACTGATCGTCCGAGTAGCGGGGAGCGGGAGCGCTCACCGGGCACCTCCCGAGCCGCCGCCGGCCCCGTTATCCGATACCTCGACCAGCGCATCCACGGCCACGGGGACGCCTCCGCTGACGATCAGCGGGTTGAGATCGACCGACACCACTGAGGGATCCCCGGCCAGCGCCGAAAGCCCCGCCAGCACGTCGATCAGGCGCTCCCGGTCCACGGCCGGCTCGCCCCGGAGGGGTCCCAGGAGGGCCTGGGCGGCCAGATCATCGATCATCTCCTCGGCTTCGACCCGAGTGATGGGCGCCACCCGGAAGGCCACGTCGGCCACCGCCTCGGCCAGGACCCCGCCCACGCCCACCATCACGCAGGGCCCGAACTGCGGGTCTCTGACCAGGCCCGCTATCAGCTCCCGGATGCCGGAGACCATGGGGGCGACCAGCACGCCCACCGGGCCGTCCTCGGGCGTGGCCGCCCCCAACAGCGCGGCGGCCGCATGCCGGACGGCTGCCTCATCGGCCAGGGCCAACCTGACCAGGCCGCGTTCGGTCTTGTGGGCGATGCCCTCCCCACATAGCTTGGCCACGACCGGAAACCCGATACGGGCGGCCGCTGCCGCCGCCCCGTCGGGGTCGGAAGCCACCTCCTCATGGGGCACCGGGATGCCCTGGGCGGCCAACAGTTTCTTCGAATCGGCCTCGGACAAGGTGGGCATATCCGCACTGTAGGGCGCCCCTCCAAGGGGCCCGACAGTCCCCAACCGGCACGTTCGCCGGTGCTGGGGAGCCTCCGGCGTCAACTCATGAAGACGAGCACAGGGACATGCTGTTTGAACGGACCCCCGAAAATCTTGTCGTTTGTCGTGTAGTGGTTTACAGATTTGATAACCACCACACGACATTCTTCAAGATTTCGGGGTGTGTGTCTGACTTACATCTCTCCGCTCCCGGCCGGCGGCAGGCCAGGTACCGGGACGGCCGGGATTGGGGGAGGATGTGGGCGTGATCGGCTGGATCTATCTGGGCGTCAGCGTCGCCGGCCTCCTGCTCACCCTCAACGCCTACCGGCCGCTGCGGGCCGAGCTTCTGTCCGTCTTCACCTTCTTCAGCGGCTGGCTCACCTCCGAGCTTCCCATCCAGACCATCCTCTGGCAGGCGGCGGCTACCGCCGGCTTCGGTTGGGGAGGCGCCCTGGCCACCACCCCGGGCCGGGCCGGCCTGGGCCTGTCGCTGGCGTCATGGGTGGGGCTGGCCAACCTGGCCCGCCAGGCCCAGCAGGCCGGAGCCGTGACCGACGCAGCCCTGGATGACGGGCTGGGAGCGGACTGGCATTCCGTTCGTGACGAGCGGCTCAGTAGCGCCGGAGCCCGCACCGCGGACTGGGCCCAGCTGTTGTTCGCCTTCTGGTTGAGGGACCGCCGGGTCGAGCGGGTGCACAACATCGACTACTGGGGTGACGGCATCCACCGGCACCGGCTGGACATCTACCGGCCCCGGGAGGTCCCCCAGCAGCCGGCGCCGGTGCTCGTGTACCTGCATGGGAGTGGATGGACGGTCGGAGACAAGCGGGAACAGGGCCTGCCCATGATGCTGTTCCTGGCCAGCCAGGGATGGATCTGTGTCACCGCCAACTACCGCCTCAGTCCCAAGGCCACCTGGCCGGATCACGTCGTCGACGCCAAGCGCGCCGTGGCCTGGGTCCGCCAGCACATCGGGGAGTACGGGGGCGACGCCTCTTTCGTCGCCGTCAGCGGAGGCTCAGCCGGCGGCCAACTGGCCAGTCTGGTGGCCCTGACACCGGGCGATCGGGAGTTCCAGCCCGGCTTCGAAGAAGCCGACACCCGGGTCGAAGCCTGTGTCTCATTCTACGGCGTCTACGACTTGACCAACCGGGACGGACTACGGGGCCGGGGGTTTCTGTGGTTCCTGGAGCGGGTGGTGATGAAGGCCCGCTTCGCCGAGCGGCCAGAACTGTTCCAGGCCGCCAGCCCGATGGACCGGATCGGGCCGTCGGCGCCGCCGTTCATGGCCGTGCACGGGAGCAACGACTCCCTCGTGCCCGTGGCGGAGGCCCGCCAGTTCGTGAAACGCCTCCGCTCGGTGTCCAACGAGCCGGTGGTGTACGCCGAGTTGCCCGGAGCCCAGCACGCCTTTGAGGTCTTCCGTTCGCTGCGGACGGCTCACGTGGTCGGGGCAGTCGCCGACTTCCTGGCCTTCGTTCGGGGAAGGCGGGTTACCGCCGAGGGGACGCCGCAGGCCATGCTGTAAGGGTGCAGCGCATCTCCCTGGTGGGCGCCTCGGGCTCAGGCAAGTCGACTCTCGGGCGGCGGCTGGCGGAGGCGGTGGGGGGTCCCTTCGTCGAGCTGGACTCCCTCCAGCACCAGGCCCGATGGGTGCAGCTGGCCCCCGAGGAGCTCCGCCGGCGGGTCGATGAAATGACCCGCGGCGACCGTTGGGTGGTGGACGGCAACTACTCGAACGTGCGGGAGTCGGTCGTCTGGCCCCGGGCCGACACTGTCATCTGGTTGGACCTGCCCCGGCGGGTGGTCATGCGCCAGGTGACCAGGAGGACCCTCGGGCGTGTTCTGCTGCGCCGGGAGCTCTGGAACGGGAACCGAGAGAGCCTGCGTAACGTCCTGTCCAGGGACCCCGACCGCTCCATCCTGATGTGGGCCTGGTCCACTCACTCGATCGTGCACGACCGCTACAAAGCGGCCGCCGGTGATCCCCGCTGGGCCCACCTGGACTTCATCCGCCTCGGGAGCCGGCAGGAGATGGACGACTTCGGGGCCAGGGGAACGGGTGCTAGAACATGCCGGTCGGAAGCGGCCGGAAGGCAGTAGGGGAAGGATCATTGGCCAACGAGACGGGAAAGCGGTACGCCTGTGGCACCTGCGGGGCCGAGGTCATCGTTACCAAAGGCGGCGGCGGTGAGGTTCACTGCTGTTCCGCCCCTATGAACAAGAAGTGAGAGGCGCCCCCCAATGCTCCAGGTAGGCAAGCGCTACCAGTGCCAGTCATGTGGAACCGAGCTGCTGGTGACCAAGGCGTCCGAGGGCGATTTGTCCTGCTGCTCGGCGCCGATGGAACTGCTCAAGCCCAAGCAGACGGCTTCGGCCGACTGAGCTAGACGGGACCGGCCCCGGCGCCGGCCCCGGGGCCACCGCCGGCCGCCGACCGCACCGTTTCGACCACTTCCTCATTGGAGGCCCCGGGGCCGAGGACGGCGGCCACCCCCGCCTGGTAGAGCCGGGACCGGTCCACCTCGGGCACGATGCCACCGACCACGACAGGTGTGTCCAGGCCGGCGTCGCGCAGGGCCTTGACCACGGCCGGGGCCAGGGTCAGGTGGGCACCGTTGTGCATGGAGACGCCGACCACGTCCACGTCCTCCTGGGCCGAGGCGGCGGCTATCGAAGCCGGGCTCTGGCGCAGGCCGGCGTAGATCACCTCCATGCCGGCATCCCGGAGGATGCGGGCCACCACTTTGATGCCCCGGTCGTGTCCGTCCAGGCCGACCTTGCAGACCAGGACCCGGAGCGGGGACCGTCCCGGGCTCAGACCCGGCCCGGCTCGGTCCATGTCCCGAACACGGCTTCGAGGCTCGACACGATCTCTCCCACGGTGGCATAGGCGTGGGCGGCGTCAATGAGGGCGGGCATCAGGTTCACCTCGGCCTGGGCCGCCTCCCGGCCCACCCGCGCCAGGGCCGCGTCCACGGCGCCGGCATCGCGCTGACGCTTCACCTCGTGCAGCGAGTCCAGCTGCGCCTTTTCGACCAGGGGGTCTATGTACAGGGTCGGCGGCTCGCTGTCGTCATCATCGCGATAGCCGTTGACTCCCACCATCACCCACTGACCGGAGTTGACCTTGGCCTGGAAGGCAAAGGCCGCATCGGCTATCTCGGCCTGGAACCAGCCGTCCTCGATGCCGGCTATGACCCCGTCCAGCATCGAGCCGGCCCCCATCTCCTCCAGCCGGGCGAAGATGGATTCGGCTTCGGCCTCCAGGCGGTCGGTCAGGTCCTCGATGAACCAGGAGCCGCCGAGGGGGTCGGCCACGTGGACCACGCCGGTCTCCTCGGCTAGGACCTGCTGGGTCCGCAGGGCCAGACGGGCGGCCTTCTCGGTGGGCAGGGCCAGGGCCTCGTCATAAGAGTCGGTGTGCAGGCTCTGGGTGCCACCGAGCACGGCGGCCAGCGCCTCGATGGCCACCCGAGCCAGATTGACCTCGGCCTGCTGGGCGGTGAGGGAGACCCCCGCCGTCTGGGTGTGGAAACGCAGCTGAAGCGACTTGGGATCGGCGGCGGCGTAGCGGTCGCGCATCCAACGGGCCCAGATGCGCCGGGCGGCCCGGTACTTGGCGATCTCCTCGAAGAAGTCGATGTGGGCGTTGAAGAAGAACGACAGCCGGGGCCCGAAGGCATCCACCGTCAGGCCGGCAGCCCGGGCCGCCTCCACGTAGGCGAACCCGTTCGCCAGGGTAAAGGCCAGCTCCTGGGCCGCCGTCGATCCGGCCTCGCGGATGTGGTAGCCGGAGATGGACACCGGATGCCAGCGGGGCAGCTCGGCGGTGGAAAAGCGGATGACGTCGGTGACCAGTCGCATGGACGGCCGGGGCGGGAAGATGAACTCCTTCTGGGCCTGGTACTCCTTAAGAATGTCGTTCTGCAGGGTGCCGCCCAGCCGGTCCCGGGGGACGCCGGTGCTATCGGCCACGCCGATGTACATGGCCAGGAGGATCGGCGCCGGGGAGTTGATGGTCATGGAGGTGGAGACGGTGCCGAGGTCGATCCCGTCGAAGAGGGTCTGCATGTCGGCCAGGGTGTCCACCGCCACCCCGGCCCTTCCCACCTCGCCCAGGGCCAGGGGGTCATCCGAGTCACGGCCCATCAGGGTGGGCATGTCGAAAGCCGTGGACAGTCCGTCCCCACCCGAGCGCAGCAGCTCCCGGAAGCGCTGGTTGGTGTCAGCCGCGGTCCCGAAGCCGGCAAACTGGCGCATCGTCCACAACCTCGAGCGGTACATGCTGGCGTAGGGGCCCCGGGTGTACGGCCACTGCCCAGGGAACTCGCCTCCCTCCGGCCCATAGACCCCCTTCAGCGGGAGCCCGGACATGGTCTCGGCCGGCCGGCCCCGATCCGGGGCGGCGCTGACCGCCTTCTCCCAGGCCGAGCGCTCACCCATGCGCCCGAGTCTACGGACCCCCGGTTTCCACCCGGGACTCTCCGGATGAGACAATGGCCGGCTTCAGTTCCAGCCCCCGATCGGGTGACGCCCCTCCATGACCAGCACCGACTACTCACTGTCCTACCTCGAAGCACTCGAGGCGGAATCCATCGAGATATTCCGGGAGGTGGCCGCCGAGTTCGAGCGACCCGTCCTGCTCTTCTCCGGCGGGAAGGATTCGGTGGTCATGGTGCGGGCGGCTCAGAAGGCCTTCTGGCCTGCGCCCATCCCGTTTCCGGTGATGCACGTCGACACCGGGCACAACTTCCCCGAGGTCCTCGAGTACCGCGACGCCCGGGTGGAGGAGTTGGGGGTGGACCTGGTGGTGGCCTCAGTCCAGGAGGCCATCGATCGGGGCCGGGTGCGCGAGGAGCACCCCCTGGCCAGCCGCAACCGGCTCCAGACCGTCGCCCTCCTCGACGCCATCGAGGCCCACGGTTTCGATGCCGTCTTCGGGGGGGCCCGCCGGGATGAGGAGAAGGCCAGGGCCAAGGAGCGGGTCTTCTCCTTCCGGGACGAGTTCGGCCAGTGGGACCCCAAGAACCAGCGCCCGGAGCTTTGGCGGCTCTACAACGGCCGCATCGCCAAAGGCGAGCACATCCGGATCTTCCCTCTGTCCAACTGGACCGAGGTCGACATCTGGTCCTACCTGGCCCAGGAGCAGGTGCCCCTGCCGTCGATCTACTTCGCCCACCGCCGCCAGGTGGTGCGCCGGGAAGGGATGCTGATGGGACTAGGCGAGTTCCTGCCGGCCCGGGACGGTGAGGAGATCCTGGAGATGTCGGTGCGCTACCGGACGGTCGGGGACATGACCTGCACCGCCGCCGTGGAGTCCGCCGCCGCCGACTTCGCCCAGGTGATCGAGGAGATCTCGGTGTCCCGGATCACCGAGCGGGGGGCGACCCGGGCCGACGACAAGTTTTCCGAAGCGGCCATGGAGGATCGCAAGAAGGAGGGTTACTTCTAGATGAGCGAGCTCCTGCGCTTCGCCACCGCCGGCTCGGTGGACGACGGAAAGTCCACCCTCATCGGCCGCCTGCTGTACGACTCCAAGTCGATCTTCGAGGACCAGCTGGAAGCGGTGGAGCGGACCAGCCGCCAGCGGGGCGACCAGTACACCAACCTGGCCCTTCTGACCGACGGGCTGCGGGCCGAGCGGGAGCAGGGCATCACCATCGATGTCGCCTACCGCTACTTCGCCACGCCCCGGCGCAAGTTCATCATCGCCGACACGCCGGGTCACATCCAATACACCCGGAACATGGTTACGGGAGCATCGACCGCGGATCTGGCCCTGATCCTGGTCGACGCCCGCAAGGGGATAGTCGAGCAGTCCCGCCGCCACGCCTTCCTCTCCTCCCTGCTGCGGGTGCCCCACCTGGTGCTGTGCGTCAACAAGATGGACCTGGTCGACTATGACCAGAACATCTATGAGGGCATCCGGAAGGAGTTCGGGGCCTTTGCCGCCAAGTTGGACATCAACGACCTCACCTTCATCCCGATGTCGGCCCTAAACGGGGACAACGTCGTCAACCGCTCACCGAACATGGCCTGGTACGAGGGGACTTCGCTGCTGCATCACCTGGAGGAGATCCATATCGCCTCGGACCGCAACCTGATCGATCCCCGCTTCCCGGTGCAGTATGTGATCCGTCCGCACATGGCCGACGGCTCCGACTACCGGGGCTACGCCGGGACGGTGGCCGGAGGATCCTTCCGTCCCGGGGACGAGGTCATGGTCCTTCCCTCCGGCTTCGCTTCCACCATCACCTCCATCGACACCATGGACGGACCGGTGGAGCAGGCCTACTCCCCCATGGCCGTCACCATCAGACTGGCCGATGAGCTCGACATCTCCCGGGGCGACATGATCTGCCGGCCCCACAACCACCCGACCGTGTCCCAGGACGTGACAGCCATGGTGTGCTGGCTGGATGATCGTTCCCGGCTCAGCTCCGGCTCCAAATACGTCATAAAGCAGACCACGCGCACGGCCCGCGCCCTGGTCAAGGATCTCCACTACCGCCTGGACATCAACACCCTGCACCGCCACGAGGACGCCGCCGATCTGTCCCTCAACGAGATCGGCCGGGTGACCCTGCGGACGACCACCCCGTTCTTCTTCGATGACTACCGCCGCAATCGATCGACCGGCAGCTTCATCCTGGTCGATGAGCACACCAACGCCACCGTGGCCGGCGGGATGATCCTCGGCTCTCCTTGAGCGACATCACCTGGCACGGCGGCCACTTTTCCCGCCGCGAACGTTGGGCGGCCCTGGGCCACGCCGGGGCAACCGTCTGGTTGACCGGCCTGTCCGGCTCGGGCAAATCCAGTATCGCCTCGGCGGTCGAGGCCCGTCTCCTCGAGTCCGGACGGCCGGCCTACATGCTCGACGGGGACAACCTGCGCCACGGCCTCAACGCCGGCCTCGGCTTCAGCGACCAGGACCGGGATGAGAACGTCCGCCGGGTGGGTGAGGTTGCCCTCCTCATGGCCGATGCCGGGACCGTCGCCCTGGTCTGCCTCATCAGCCCTTTCCGGGCCGGGCGGGACCGGGCCCGGGCCGCTCACGCCGGCGCCCAAGTGCCTTTCTACGAGGTCTGGGTCAATGCGCCGATCGAGGTCTGCCGCCGGCGCGATCCCAAGGGGCTCTACGCCCGGGCCGAGGCCGGAGGGATCAAATCCTTCACCGGTCTAGACAGTCCCTATGAAGCACCGCTGCAACCGGAGCTGGAGATCCGAACCGATGAGGTTGACCTGGACGAGGCGGTGGCCAGGGTGGTCGGACTACTGGACTGAGGAAAGCGGAGCCGCAAGCGACCGGGCAGCCCGGGCGGTCCGACAGAGTTCGGCCAGTTCCTCGACCCCGGCGTCGGCCTCGATCTGCTCGCGGTCGCGCAGTACGGCGCGCACACTTCGTCCAGCCGTGTCGAGGTGCACGCTGGAGACCCGGAGCCGGCGTTGGACCGGTCCCTGCAGGCGCCGGACGCTCTGGACCTTCTCCAGTGGAACCCAGCAGGTGGTCCGCTGCAGGCGGCCGTTGACGGTCACAGCGTGGCGCCGGTCATAGCCGGCGGCCAGGAAGTGATAACCGAGGGGCGCCTTGAACCGGACCCGCCGCGGCGGACGGGTGAGCGCCACCCGATGATCGCCCAGCACCCGGTCCAGCACCAGCTCTGCATCCGAGGCGCGGCCCACGGGCAGGAGCGCCCTGGACACCTGGCCGCCGCCGCTGGTCCGGCCCCTGCGGTTGGCCGTCCCGCCGGCCACGTCGACGATGACCCGGCGCCAGCCGAAGGGCCTCCAGAGCAGGGGCTCGACCATCCGCACCGCCTGGATGCGCCCGGCCGGGATCGTCTCGGCCACGGTCTGGAACATCCCGGCCCGCAGGCGCAGACCGTCCGGAGCGGCGGCGGCGGTGAATCGGAACTCGGAGGTCACCCGGCGCCAGATGCCGCTGCCAAGGGCGAACAGCAACGAGAAGGACGACCCGAACACCACCGCCAGGGCGGACGGAACGGTGATCGAGAGGACAAGTGCCACCAGGGTCAGGGCACCGGCCGAGCTGCCGAGAAAGCTGGTGGCCACCGACGCCAGCAGCCGGCCGGTAGGCACGGACAGCAGGACGCGCTCCGGGGGCGGTGGCGTGGCCTGGTCCAAGCCGTGGTGTGCGGCCAGCAGCCGGGCTCTCAGCTGGTGGGCATCGGCCTCGCTCAGATAGGACAGCCGCCCCCGGGAGCCATCGGCCCCGGCCAGGCGGATCCGCAGCTCGGCCAGGCCCAGGATGCGGCCGAGGAAAGGTTGGACTAGATCCACCGCCTGTATCCGGTCGACCGGCAGCCGCCGGGAGTCCCGCCGGAGCAGCCCGGTCTCGATGCGCAGGGCGTCGGCATCCAAGCGCCACCGGGTGACCAGCCAGGCGATGAAACCGGCCACCAGACCGAGGAGGATCAGGGCGCCGTAGATGGCAAGGCTCAGCGGGTTTCCGTGCCGGACCTGGCCGGCGTTCAGCACCGCCACCACGGCAATGCCGGCGACGGCCCGAGACGAGCGCACCAGAGGCGAGAGAGGGTGCAACCGCTGCCAGCCCACCACCCCGATCGGGCCCGGGGCCACCGGTGGCTGGGCGCCCGGTGGCTGGGGGCACGGGGCCACCGGTGGCTGGGCGCTCGGTGGCTGGGCGCTCGGTGGCTGGGCGCCCGGCGGCATCAGAGCCCGGCCGCCTTGGCCTCGCCCAGGCGGGCCAGCTGGTCCCGCAATCGGGCCGCCTCGGCCGGCTCCAGACCCGGCACCCGGGCGTCGCTGGCGGCGGCGGCGGTGTGGAGCTTGACGGTGGCCAGCCCGAAGAGCCGCTCCACCGGGCCGGCGGTGACGTCGACGTACTGCATGCGGCCGTAAGGCACCACCGACAGCCGCCGGAGCATCACTCCTCGGACCACCACTAGATCCTCCGCCCGCTCCAGGTAGTGCCAGGCCCGGAACCGCCGGCGCAGGAACCACAGCGACGTCACCGACAGGGCCAGGATGCCGACCAGCACGGCCAGACCGGCGACCACGCTGGCCACCATCACGCCCCCGCCGATCAAGAGGCCCAGGAGGGTCCCGACCACCAGCGCCTCCCAGACCCGCATCCGCCATAGGCGGCCCGACGGCGTGCGCCAGCCGGGATCGGAGCCGAAGGGTCCAGGGTCGCCCACCTCCGCACGGTAGATCGGGACTTCGCACCAGGCGCGATGATCCCTGGGTGCAGCGCAGCGAGGTGGAGCTGACCAGGGCCGACCGGGTGGCGACGGTGGCCGTGCCCGGTGGATTGCTCAGCCGGCGGGCGGCCATCGAGTTGGAAGACGCCCTGGGCGAACTGGCCGAGGACGACTCCGACCAGGTGAGGGTCATCGTCCTCCGCGCCGCCGAGGGGGACTTCTGCACCGGCCCGGCGGCCGATCTCCGAGCTGATACCTCGGGCCTTGACCCCCCCTCCCGCCTGCTGGCGTCGCGCCGGCCGGTCGTGGCCTGCATCGCCGGGGCCTGCCGGTCGGTCGGGATGGCCATCGCCCTGGCGGCTGACATCCGCATCGTCGCTCCCACCGCCCGCTTCGCCCTGCCCGAGATATCCGAGGGCGCCCTCCCGGCATGGAACGCCGCCTGGCTGACCGCCCGGGTGGTGGGTCCATCCCGGGCAACTCCGATCGTGCTGCTCGGCTCCGAGGTTGGGGGCAGGGAGGCGGTGGACATGGGGCTGGCCCACGAGTCGGCCACCGATCCGGGGGCCAGAGCAGCCGAAGTGGCCCACCTCCTGGCCGGTCGGGGCCCTCTCGCCCTTGAGTACGCCAAGGAGGCGGTCTGGCGGGGCGCCGGCCTGCCCCTGGGCGACGCCCTCCGGCTGGAGGCCGACTTCAACCATCTCCTCCAGGCCTCTTCCGACCGGGACGAGGGACTGGCCGCCTTCTTCGCGAAGCGGGACCCGCGCTTCACCGGTCGGTGATCCCGCCCCTGGCCGGCTTTTCTGCCGGCGCCACCGGCCGGTCGAAGGCGGCGGCCCAAGGTCTCGACCTGCTGTCCGGGCTGGGAGCGGGGCCGCTATCCGGGCCGGGGGCGCCGCTGGGGGCGCCGCTGGGGGCGGGGCTGGCGCCGCTGGGGGCGGGGCTGGCGCCGCTGGGGGCGGGGCTGGCGCCGCTGGGGGCGGGGCCTGGGGGGGCGCCGAGGGCCGAGACAGACCAGCCGGACCCGACCTCGGCCGGGGAAGCTAAGCCGGACGCCCTCATTTCGATCAGCGGGGCCGGACGCCGGGCGGTGGCCCGACTGCGCCCACTGCGCCGGGACCTGGCCGAGTTGGCGGCGGCAGGACTACCGGGCGGCGTGGCCGATCTTGCCCTCGGCCGGGCCCTGGCCACCGCCGCTCTGGCCGGCTGGATGGCCGGACGGGACATCGATGTGGATCCCCTGGCCGTCCTCATGCAGCTTCACCTGCCCGCCGTCATGGCTGCGTCCTACGGCTCGGACTGGTGGCCGGCGCCGCCGGCCCCTCTGCCCGCGCCGGACGGCGGGTGGCTCAACGCCGACCTGGGCGCACCGGGCGACGCCGAAGCCTTCGCCCGCCTGCTCGAGACCCTGGGCCCCGACGCCACGACCGCGGAGATCGCCGCCGAGGCTCAAGCCTGGAGGCTCCCGGTCTGCGACTACCGGACGCCGACCCCAGGGGGGTGTCCCCCCTGGCGCTCTGCTCCCCATGGGCGCCCGGTGCCTCCGGGCCGGAGGGCCGATGGAGACCGAGACGACGGAGGCCGGGACGATGGAGCGTGCAGCCGGGGCGTCTTCACCGGCGCCACCCCGCTGGCGGACCAGGCGGGACGGCCGGCGCTGGAGGGCATCACCGTGTGCGATCTCACCGCCATGTGGGCCGGGCCCCTTGCCACCTGGCTGCTGGCCCAGCTCGGCGCCAGGATCATCAAGGTCGAGCCGCCGTCGCGCCCGGATGGGACCCGCGCAATGTCCGGCCGGGGGATCTGGCCGGGCGGACGATCACGGGGTGGCCGCGGTGAGGACTCAGCCACCTTCAACGCCCTCAACGCCGGAAAGGACTGCGTGACCCTCGACGCCACCGAGGACGCGGCCGCCCTGCGTCATCTGGCTGCCTCGGCCGACGTCGTCATCGATTCCTTCTCGCCCCGGGTGATGCCGCAGCTGGGCCTGGACCGACGCGGCCTCGGCCTCGACCGGCCCGACCGGTCCGAGCCGGCGGCCGTGACCCTGTCCATGCCGGCCTTCCCCCCGGGGCCGGCCCGGGACTGGGTCGCCTACGGAAACGGGATCCACGCCCTGAGCGGCCTCGGCGGCCATGGCGGCAGCGGAAGCGGCGTTGGGCCGGTCGTCCCCGCCAGCAGCTACCCGGACCCGCTGGCCGGCCTGGAGGCGGCGGCCACGGCCGTGGCGGCGCTGGCCGGGCGGAGGGGCGGCTGGAGACCCGAGCACCTGGAGGTCAGCCTGGCCGGGACGGTGGAACCCCTGATGACGGCACCCCCCGGCCCCTGGCCCCGAGCCGAGGCCGCCGTCGGCCGTCGTCTGCTGGCCGCCGCCCGGGCCTCCGGGGCGGTGGTGGCCGCCCGGGACGGGGCCGGCATCCACTTGTATCCGGCGGGGCCGTTCGGGGAGCAAATGTGCGAGGTTGGGAGGGTGACTTCGCCGGCTGGGGTGGACCCATGAGCACGGTGAGACTGGAGGTGAGCGGAGCCGTGGCCAGGGTGGTGCTGGACCGACCCGACGCCCTCAACATCTACAACCTGGAGATGAGGGACGAGCTGATCGAAGCCTTCGGGGCGGTACGAGAGCTCCCCGAGGTGAGGTCCATTGTGCTGGCCGCCGAAGGGCGGCACTTTTCGGCCGGGGCCGACCTGGGCGAGTTCGGCTCAGCCGGTTCGATCTTCGAGGCCCGGCGCATCCGGTGGCGGCGGGACCCCTGGTCGGGACTGCTCAACTCGGACAAGCCGTCCGTGGCCGCTCTGCACGGCTACGCCCTGGGGGCGGGCTTCGAGATGGCGCTCATGTGCGACTTCAGACTGGCCGGCCCCGACACCGTGCTCGGCCTGCCGGAGACCAAGCTCGGCATGCTCCCCTCCGCCGGCGGCTCCCAGACCCTCGCCCGGGCGGTGGGGCCGGCCCAGGCCACCTGGCTGGTGATGACAGCAGACAACATCTCCGCCACCGAGGCCTTGGCCGCCGGCCTGGTCCATCGGGTGGTGGATGATGTCGACGCCGAGGCCATGGAGTTGGCGCGAGGGCTGGCCTCGGTGGACCCGGCCGTCATGACCGCCGCCCGGCGCCAGCTGCGCGGTGCCCCTCAGCCTGCCGGCTGGGGCAGCTCCACCACTTCGTAGGACCACAGTTCGCTGCCGCTGGCCACGGCGTGGCCCTCGGCGTTGGATGCGCCCGCCCCCCGGTGGCCGTGGGCGAACGCCGGCGACGCCACCCAGGCGTCGAAGGACTCCTGGTCCTTCCAGTGGGTGACGACCAGCCAGGTGGAGCGGTCATCGGTGGGGCGGAGGAGCTGGAAACCCTCGAAGCCGGCGGCGTCGTCAACGGCGCCGGCCCGGGCGGCGAAGCGCCGGGCCAGCTCGTCTCCCGATCCGGCCGGCACGGTGATGGCATTGATCTTGACGATGGACATGGCCCCAGCTTGTCCGCCGGCGGAGGAAGGCGCCGCAAACTGGTTCGCCGGCGCAGGGACCGGCCGCGACCCGAACTTGGTTGCTGACTACAAGCAACTAGGTGCTAACTTTCTACGGTGCCGTCCAAGACCGCCGGGCAGCCCACCCATGCGCCCGAAGGATCGTCCGACGGGGTGGCCGAGGTGGAGACCGCCCTCACCCGCCTGATGCGCCAGGCCGCCCGGCCGGCCACCTGGAGGAAGGTGGCGGCCGCCAGCGGGTTCAGCCTGGACCGGGCCGAGTACCTGACCCTGGCCCGGATCGAGGAGGCGTCAGCCGCCGGACCGGTTCGGCTGACGGATTTGGCCGAGGCCATGGGCCTCGACATCTCGACGGTCAGCCGTCAGGTCCGCTCGGTGGCTGACGCCGGGCTGGTCGAGCGCACCTGTGATCCTCGGGACCAGCGGGCCTCCCGCTTGCGCCTGACTCCGGCCGGGCGCTCGACCCTCGCCCGGGCCCGTCGGGCCAGCCAGGAGGCCATGAGCAAGCTTCTGATCGCCTGGTCCGTTGGCGACCGGAGGACCCTGGCCCAGCTGCTGGACCGGCTGGTGGAACAGATCGCCGCTATGGGCAGCACCGATCCGGGAGCGATCCGATGAGCGCGCCGGCGGCCATCCAGCCCCTGACCCCCACCCTGGCCGAGGAGGAGGGTCTCTCCCACCGCCGCATACTCATCATCTACTCCGCCCTGATGCTGGGGATGCTGCTGGCCGCTCTGGACCAGACCATCGTGGCGACGGCCCTGCCCACCATCGTGGGCGACCTCGGCGGGCTCAATCACCTTTCCTGGGTGGTGACGGCCTATCTGGTCACGTCAACCTGCTCGACACCGCTGTACGGAAAGCTGGGCGACCTCTACGGGCGCAAGCTGATCTTCCAGGCCGCCATCGTCATCTTCCTCATCGGCTCCGCCCTGTCCGGTCTGTCCCACTCGATGCTGGAGCTCATCATCTTCCGCGGCGTTCAGGGAGTGGGGGCCGGGGGCCTGATGGCCCTGGCCATGGCCATCATCGGGGACATCCTTTCGCCCCGCCAGCGGGGCCGGTACCAGGGCTACATGATGGCCGTCTTCTCCCTCTCCAGCGTCGGGGGCCCGGCCATCGGCGGCCTGCTGACCCAGGATCTGTCCTGGCGCTGGTGCTTCTACGTGAACATCCCCGTCGGCCTGGCCGCCCTGGTCGTGACCAGCTCCGTGCTCAACCTGCCGTTCCGAAGAGTGTCGCATTCCATCGACTACGCCGGCGCCGGGCTGCTGGTGGCGGCCGTGAGCGCGTTCCTGCTGGTGAGTGTCTGGGGCGGAACTTCCTATCCCTGGATTTCGGCCCAGGTCATCGGGCTCATCGTGCTGGGGGTGCTGCTGGTGGCGGCCTTCATCCGCCGGGAACGCCGGGCGGCCGAGCCGGTGCTGCCGCTGCGCCTGTTCCGCAACGGGGTGTTCGTCACCACCAACATGGCTGGCTTCCTGGTGGGCATGGCCATGTTCGGAGGGACCGTCTACCTGCCCCTCTTCCTTCAGCTGGTCACCGGGGTGTCGCCTACCGCCTCGGGCCTGTTGATCCTGCCGATGATGGCCGGGGTCACCATTGCCTCCATCAGCACCGGGCGGCTCATCTCCTACACCGGCCGCTACAAGATCTGGCCCATCGGCGGGGCCATCCTCACCCCCATCGGGATGTACCTGCTGTCCTTCATGACCGGCACCACGTCGCGTTGGGAATCCGGCTTCTTCATGCTCATCCTCGGGACGGGCATGGGCGCCATCATGCCGGTGCTGATCGTGGCCATCCAGAACGCCACCGAGCAGCGCGACCTCGGAACCGCCACCTCGGCCAACACCTTCTTCCGTTCCATGGGCAGCTCGTTCGGAGTAGCCATCTTCGGCTCGATCATGAACGCCCGCCTTGGCTACTGGATCCCGAGGCTGGTACCGGCGGCCGCCAACCATGCCGGCCTGTCCGCCCGATCGGTCGCCTTCAGCCCGTCGGCCATCCATCACCTGGCCAATGCGGCCGTGCGTAACGGGATCATCAATGCCTTCTCCCACTCGCTGCACACCGTGTTCCTGGTGGCGGCCCCGGTGGCGGCCCTGGCCCTGCCCTTCATCCTGGCCATGAAGGAGCTTCCCCTGCGCACCGGCGCCTACATCAGCGCCTCCTCCTCAGCCGCGGTGGCAGGAGAAGGCGTCGCCTTCGATGAGCACGCCCCGTTGGGCCCGCCCACCGGATCGGACACCGACCACGCCGTAGCCGAACACGGCTGAAGGCGCAGCCGCGGCGCACATACCGGATGCGGCCATGCGGACCAGGACCTCATCGGGGCGGCGGGGGAGATAATACCGGTTATCATCCAATCGTGGCACAGGACCTGGCAACCCGCGACCGCCTGATCGAGGCGGCCGTCGAGGTCTTCTCCGAGAAGGGTTTCGAGGGGGCCCGGGTGGGTGACATCGCCCGCCGGGCCGGGCTGACCACCGGCGCCATCTACGCCCAGTTCGTCAACAAAGCCGACCTGCTGAGGGAGGCCATCGAGAGCTCCAGCGCTCAGGGCCTGGACCGGCTCATGCCCGCCGGGGCCGAGGGGGCCGACCCGGCCGCCCAGCTCACGGCCCTCGGGCTGGGCCTGGTCGACTCTTCGCTGCCCGAGTGGGTCGGCGGCCTGCTGGTCGAGGCCATGGTGGCGGCCCGGCGCGACCCGCTCGTGGCCGAGGGCCTGCGGGAAGGACTCAAGGGGCAGGGCCGGGATCTGGCCGGTCTGCTCCAAGAGGGAAAGCGGCAGGGCGTCTTCGACGCCGCCCTGGACACCAATGCGGCCGTGCAGTTCTGCACGGCCCTGTCGCTGGGAATGCTTTTGCTGGGTTCGGTCGGACTCGAACCTCCCCCGCGGAAGGCATGGGAAGAGCTTGTCGGCCGACTGGTCGGAGCGTTGGCGAAACAGGAGGAACAGTGAGCAGCGACACAGCGGACATCATCGGCCGCGCGTGACCACCGACCTCGACTGGTCCATCGACGTGGATCAGGAGAAGGAGGTGGCCAACACGCCGGGAATCGGAATGGCGGTCGAGGCCGGGCTCATCGACCTCTCCCAGACCCCGGTCTTGACGACATCGTGTCCGACTCCCGCTGGGACATCACCTACCTGGGCATGCAGATCATGGTCGAGGGGCTGGCCCTGGCTGCCTTCGGCTTCATGCACATGCTGACCCAGGAGCCGCTGCTCAAGAAGCTCCTGCGCTACGTCATGTCCGATGAGGCCCGCCACGTCGCCTTCGGTGTCCTGTCCCTGCAGGAGTACTACCAGGGCCTCAATCAGGCCGAGATCCGGGAGCGTCAGGAGTTCGCCTTCGAGGCCGCCCTGCGTATGCGCGACCGCTTCCTCCAGCAGGAGGTCTGGGAGCGCCAGGGTGTGAATCCCATCGAGGTCATCAAGTTCATGGGCGAGAAGGGCCCCCAGGGCGCTGACCCCTTCCAGTACATGCTCTTCTCCAAGATCGTGCCCAACTGCAAGAAGCTGGGCCTGCTCGATGCCGGGGACGGCTGGCTGCGGGAGCGCTTCACCGAGATCGGGGTCATCCAGTTCGAGGACTGGGCCGACACCGGTGAGGAATACGAGAGCCTGGACGAGGTGGCCAAGGACCGCGCCGCTTCCTGAGCGCCACGGCTGCCGAAACCGGCGCCTGGTGCTGATCCACCCTTCGGGGGACGGAGCGGGTAACTTCCCGGGCCGGCCTCCGGGGGTGGACAATTGGCGGAGCGGGACCAGGCAACAGGCCCCTTGGGGGGTTTCCGGATTCTCGATTGCACCACCGGCACGGCCGCAGCGGTGGCCGGGATGTTCCTGGCCGACTTCGGGGCGGATGTGGTGAGGGTCGAGTCCCCGGCCGGGCCGGCCGGGCCGGGCGGGCGGTCTGACCCCGGGATGGCGGCCTGGGACCGCGGTAAGCGAAGTGTGGCGGCCACCGGCCCCGGTCCGGCCGTGTCCAGCCCGGAGGCGGCCGCCCTCGGCCGGCAGGCCGACGCCGTGCTCCTGGATGGACCGTCCGACGCTCTGGCCGGTACCGCCTTCGACCTGGACCAAGCCCGGGCCACTCCCCCCGCTTCGGTGCTCGTTCACCTCGGGCCCTTCACCGAAGAGGCGCCCTGGGCCGGCGGGGCCAACTCCGAGGCGCTGGCCTGGGCCGCCTCCGGCCTCGGGATGAGGCAGGCCTCCTATGACGGCGGCCCGGTGGAGATGATCGTGGCCTGCCTCAGCGTCATCCAGGGAGCCTGGGCCGCCGCCGTGGCCGTGGCCGCCCTCCGGGAGCGATTGGCCAGCGGACAGGGCCAGGTGGTGTCGGTGGCCGGCGTGCACGCCGCCGGGGTGGCCGGCGCCGCCGCCTTCACCTTCGATGCCTCCGCTCCGGAGCCGGTGCGGACCGGGCCCCGTATCGGCGGCCCCGGGGGCCCGGTCCCGTTCTACCGTCCCTACCGCTGCGCCGACGGGGAATGGCTCTTCCTGGCCGCCCTGACGCCCCACTTCAGCCAGCGGGCCTTCGGGGTGCTGGGAATGGCCGGCCTCACCGATGATCCGAGGCTCGGCGGGGGTGGGCGGGCAGCCATCCTCCGGCCCGAAAATGCCGGATGGGTCATCGAGGAGATGGCCGCGGTCTTCGCCGAGAAGCCGCGCCAGGATTGGCTCGACGCCCTGGCCGATGCCGGCTGCCCGGCCGGACCCCTGCTCTCCCGGGAGGACTGGCTCGACCACCCCCAGATTGCCGCCATCGGGATGCGGGCCGAGCTGGAGGACCCGCAACGGGGCCGGGTGATCATGCCGGGCCTGGCCCTCAACCTCACCGCCAGTCCGGCCCGGGTGGCCGGGCCGGCGCCGGCGGCCGGCTCGTGTCCCGCCGATGTCTGGCCGGAGCGGCCGGGCGGGCCTAGTGACACCGCGGGGCATCCACCGGCTGGGCCGGGCGGGACCAGTGACACCGCGGGACATCCACCGCCTGGGCCGGGCGGGCCCCTCCGCGGAGTGCGGGTCGTGGATCTCGGGGCCATCATCGCCGGGCCCTTCGCCGGGTCACTACTGGGCGAGCTGGGTGCCGAGGTGGTCAAGGTCGAGCCGCCGGCCGGGGACAGCTTCCGGGGTCCCGGCTTTGCCGCCTACAACAAGGGCCAGCGGGGCGTCTCCCTCGACCTTCGCCAGCCCGCCGGACGCGACGCCCTGCTGCGCCTGGTCCGGGGCGCCGATGTCGTCATCGATAACTACCGACCCGGCGTGCTGGGCCGGCTCGGGCTCAGCCACGATGACCTGGCCACTGTCAACCCGGACATCATCACCCTCACCATCACCGGCTTCGGCACCACCGGACCGCTCGGGGCCGAGGCCGGATTCGACCCCGTGCTGCAGGCCATGAGCGGGATGATGACCGCCCAGGGGGGCGACAGCGAGCCGGTGTTCCTGACCGTGCCGGTCAACGACGTGACCGCCGCGGCCGTGTCAGCCCTCGGGGCCTGCCTCGCTCTCCTCCATCGCCGACGGGGGGGGCCGGGCCAGCATGTGTGGACCTCCCTGGCGGCCATGTCAGCGCTTCTCCAGACACCTGATCTGGTCCGCTACCCCGGACGGCCGGCGCCCCGCCGGGGTGGGCGTGACTACCGGGGCCCCGCCGATCCCGGCCAGGCGGGCCCGGCCAGCCCGGGCGCGGAGACCGGTGCCAGCCCAGACCACCGCGCCGACCGCGACGGCGGCGTCGACCGCTTCTACCCGACGGCCGACGGCTGGATCCGGATCCAGTCCCCGCTGTCGATCCCTACTCTGGTCGAGGTGCTCGGCGGAGGCGACGCGCCTTTGACCCAGATACTGGCCGGCCGGTCGTCCGGCGGGGTCCTCGCCACCCTGGAGGCGGCCGGCATCCCGGCCGTCGGCGTACCCACCCCGCGGGACATGTCCACCGATGACGAGCTGGCCGCCTTCGGTCTCCTCCGGCCCGATCCGCGCCCGGACCGGGCCAATTGGTGGACGGCCCACCGTCTGGCCCGGCTCAGCCGCACCGAAACCGGACCCACGCTGGTGGCTCCCAGCCTCGGCCAGCACACCCGGGAAGTGTTGGCCACCGCAGGTTTCTCCGAGTCGGAAACCGCTGCCCTGATCGAGTCGGGAACAGCTGTAGCCGGGCCGGGGACCTGACGGACGCCTCCTGATCAGCCCGGCGCGGGTGGGCGACGCCGGGCCGGATGCCATCGGGTGGGTCGGCCCTGGCTACGGTGTCGGCCGGTGAGCGAGAACCTGGCCGATCGACAGGCCCTGGGCCGGAGCATCAACCAGCGGTGTCGGCTGCAGGGAAGCTTCACCCTGCGCTCCGGCCAGCAGGCCGATTTCTACTTCGACAAGTACCTCTTCGAATCGGATCCGCTCCTCCTCCAGTCCGTGGCCACGCTGGCCCGGCCGCTGATCCCGCCGGGAACCGAGTTGTTGGCCGGCCTGGAACTCGGCGGGGTCCCCGTGGCTACCGCCCTGTCGCTGCTCACCGGCCTTCCCCAGTTGCTGGTTCGCAAGGAGGCCAAGACCTACGGGACGGCCAAGCTGGCCGAAGGACCGGACTTTTCCGGCCGTCGGGTCCTGGTGGTGGAGGACGTGGTGACCACCGGCGGCCAGGTGGCCATGTCCACCGCCGAACTGCGCCAGCGGGGTGCCCTGGTCGACACCGTCGTGTGCGTCATCGACCGCAGCGGCGGCCACCATCCGCCCCTGGACGAAGCCGGCCTCACGGTGCGATCGGTTTTGGACCTCGCCTTCCTAGATGCGGTAGGCGCTTAGGAAGCTTGAGGACCGGCCCCGGGCTGCGGCGCAGGCGGGAGCCCCGAAGCTCGGCTCCGATCACCAGCGGATAGCGGCTGGTGACGGTGGTGACCATGTCCGCATTGGCACGCGGACCGACCACGCCGACCGCCTGGGGATCACGCGGGGACACATACTCGGCCGGAGCGGACGACCCGGAGGGGTCGCCGCCCTCGGGCAGGGCGCGCAGGGAATGCAACCAGGTGTCCGCATCGGAGGAACTCACCAGGCCCCATCGACCCAACCCAGCCCGGGCTTGAGCTATAGGGAGCGGGACCGGGTCGGCCCGGGGCAAATGTCCGGAAAAGAGTCCCGGACTGTTGGCCGGAGCCGGAGCCGCGGCCACCTCAGCGCCGGGCCAGGTCGTCCCCCGCCTCGGCCACGAAGGCGTCGGCCACCTCGGACAGCCGGGCGTCCTCGTCCGCGGTCAATTGAATGTCGGCGGCCTCGGCGTTGCTCGCCATCTGCTCCACGCTGCTGGCCCCCGGGATGGCCACCACATTGGGACGGGCGATCACCCAGGCCAGGGCGATCTGGGCCGGCGTGGCACCGTGGCGGCCGGCCACCTCGGCCAGAGCCGAGGTCAGGACCGAGGCCTTGGCCACCACCTCGGGACGGAACAGCGGGTTGTTCTGGCGCAGATCAGGAGGCGTATTGGACCCGTCGTAGCGGCCGGACAGGAAACCCTGCCCCAAAGGGCTGTAGGCGATCACGATCCGACCGTCAGCCTCGGCCCGAGGGATGAGGCGTTGCTCGGGATGGCGCGAGACCAGGCTGAAGCGGACCTGGTTGGAAAGGACCGGCCCGCCCAAAGCCCCCTCCGCCTCCCGCCACAGCTCGGTGGAAAAGTTGCTCACCCCGACGTGGGTGACGAGCCCCTCGGCCTGGAGCCGGGCCATGCCGGCCATCACCTGATCCAGGGGCGCCTGGTCGCTGGGCCAGTGCTGCTGGTACAGATCGATCCGGTCCACGCCCAGCCGCTCGGCGCTGGCCCGGGCCCGGCGGACGACCTCGTCGGCGTCGAGGGGCTCGTTGGGGAAAACCTTGGTGGCGAGGAAGACCTCGCTCCGACGGTCCTTTAAGGCGGCCGAGAGCACCTCCTCGGACCGTCCCCGACCGTAGGCCTCGGCGGTGTCGATCAGGTTCACACCCAGATCAAGGGCCTTCTCCACGATCAGCCGGCTCTCCCGGTCGATGTAGTCGTCCCCGTAGTCCCATCCCTGGGCCCCGAACTGCCAGGCCCCGAGCCCGATGACCGAGACCTTCACTCCCTGCACTTCGACGTGACGCATCCGACCGCCTTCTCTCTCTGGGCTGCTTGATTAGGTATATTAATAGTTAGGATATGGAACTTCTTTAGGGGCCTACCAGCCGAGGGTCCCACCCGGAGGAGATCACTGGTTACCAGCCGGCCGGATGGCCCCGTGGAACTACCCGAAACCGAGGGCTCCGGCCGGGCCTGGGCCCGTCGGATCATCAGGCTCATGGTCAAGAGGAAGGGCCGCTTCGCCCTCGCCCTCTTCGCCGCCGTCATGAGCATGGGGGCCACCAGCGTCCTGCCCCTCCTGCCCCGGGCCATCGTCAACGACGTGGTGGCGGTCAAAGGGGCAGGCTCGGGTTCGAGCCACCTGGTGATCACCGCCCACCACGACGTCACCCCTCTGATCCTCGCCCTGCTGGCGTTGGCCGTTTTCCAGTTCGGCTTCGCCTACCTGCGCCGGTACAGCGCCGGTCAGATCAGCCTGGGCGTCGACTACGACCTGCGCACGGCGCTGTTCGACCACTTGCAGCGTCTCGACTTCGCCCGCCACGACGACATGCAGACCGGACAGCTGGTCAGCCGGGCCAGCTCGGACGTCAATCTGGTCCAGAACCTGTTGATGCTTCTGCCGATCACCACCAGCAATGTCCTGCAGTTCGCCATCTCGCTGGCCATCGCCTTGTTTCTCTCTCCCCTGCTGACCGTCATCGTCCTGCTCTGCGTCCCAGCCATCGCCTTGGTTTCCTGGCGCATGCGGCAGTGGACCTTTGCCTCCAGCTGGGACGCCCAGCAGCGCACGGCCGAGCTGGCCGGGGTGGTGGAGGAGGCGGTCTATGGCGTGAGGGTGGTGAAGGCCTTCGGGCAGGAAGGACGGGAGCTCTCCCGGCTCAAGCAACGGGCGGCCATCCTCTACGGGACCCGGATGCGCAATGTCCGGATCGTCAACCGCTACCAGCCCACCCTTTCGACTATACCGACCCTGGGCGAGGTGGCCATCCTGGCCGTGGGCGGCTATCTGGTCTACCGGGGCCACCTCTCCCTGGGGACCTTCCTGGCCTTCAACATCTACCTCGCCCAGCTGGTGGCCCCGGCCCGCTCACTGGCGAATTTCAGCGTGCAGGCCCAGAACGCCCGGGCCGGAGCCGAGCGCATCTTCGAGCTGCTCGACTCCACCCCCTTCGTGGCCGACCGGCCCGGAGCCGGGACCCTCGAGGGCGTCGACCGGGAGATCGAGCTGCGCCAGGTGACCTTCGGCTACATGCGCTCCAGCCCCATCCTGCGGGGCCTGGATCTCACCGTTCGGGCCGGGGAGACGGTGGCCCTGGTGGGTGGTTCGGGATCGGGCAAGTCGACCATCTCCCTGCTCCTCCCCCGGTTCTACGACGTCCAGGAAGGATCGGTGCTGGTGGACGGAAGGGACGTGCGCGACCTCACCACGGCTTCCCTCCGCAGCCAGATCGGGGTGGTCTTCGAGGAGTCCTTCCTCTTCTCCGATTCCGTCCGGGCCAACATCGCCTTTGCCCGGCCCGACGCCAGCGATGCCGAAGTGGATGAGGCTGCCCGGGCCGCCGGGGCTTACGGCTTCATAACCGAGCTGCCCGAGGGCTATGACACCGTCGTCGGGGAGCGGGGCTACACCCTCTCCGGCGGGCAGCGCCAGAGGATCGCCCTGGCCAGAGCCCTCATCACCCGGCCGTCGGTCCTCATCCTGGATGACGCCACCTCTTCCATCGACGTGCGCACCGAGGAGGAGATCCACCGAACCCTGCGCCAACTTCTACCCGGGCGCACCACGATCCTCATTGCCCACCGCCGCTCGACGCTCGACCTGGCCAGCCGGATAGTCGTCATCGACGGCGGCCGGGTGAGCGACGCCGGCACCCATGACGAGTTGACCGAGCGCTGCCCCCTCTACCGGCAGCTGCTCTCGGGACCGGAGGATTCGACCATCGACCAGCCCGATGATGACGACGCATCGGAACTGACCGAGGCGCTGGTGGGCGCGGCGTCACCCGGGGCGCCCCTGGGCCCCTTCGGAGTCGCGGTGGAGAGCGACGCACCTGACAACGAGGGGGTCCCCCACCGCTTCACCGGGGTGGTGACGCCGTCGGCCTGGGTGGTGCCCGAGGATGGGGCCGACGGACCGGCCTTGGGGATGCCGGCGTGGATGGGCTCGGGCCGAGGCGGGCGGGGCATGGGCGGGGGCGGTCACGGCGGAGGCGGCGGGCGCCTGATGGCTGGGGGCATGCCGGCCAACCCCCGGGTGCGAGCCGCACTGGCGAAGTTGCCCGCAATAGTCGATGAGCCCTTCAGCGACGCCGATGCGGCCGCCGTGGCGGAGCCGAACTTCAGCCTGCGCACCCTCTTCGGGCCCTACCGCCGTCGCCTGGGCGGGGCCTTGTTCCTCGCCCTGGCCGACACGGTGGCCGGCACCCTGGTCGGGCCCTATCTGATCAAGTCGGGCGTGGACCGGGGAGCCACCAACCATGCCCTGTCCATCGTGTGGGCCGCCTCGCTGGCCTACCTGCTCTTCACCCTGGCCGATCTGTGGATCAACCGGGTGGAGAAACTCTACACCGGGCGCACCACCCAGGAGCTCCTTTACACCCTGCGCATCCGCATCTTCGCCCACCTCCAGCGCCTGGGCATGGACTACTACGAGCGTGAGATGGCCGGGCGGGTGCTGACCCGCATGGGCCCGGACGTCGAAGCCTTCCAGTCCCTGTTCCAGAACGGCGTGGTCAACGGCGTGGTGAGCATGATGCAGCTGGCCGGCGGCTGCCTGATCTTCTTCATCATGAGCGTGCGCCTGGCCCTCCTGGTCATGATCATCCTGGTTCCCCTCGGAGCCGCCACCCAGTGGTTCCGCCACCGGTCGGAGCGGGCGTATCTGACCGTGAGAGAACGGATCGCGGCGGTCAATGCCAACCTGCAGGAGAACATCTCAGGGGTGCGCGTGTCTCAGGCCTATGTGCGAGAAGGCCGGAACATGACCCAGTTCCATGGGCTGGCCGACGCCTACCGCAGCTCGCGCCAGGAGACCATCCGGCTCCAGTCCATGTTCTTCCCCTTCGTCAACTTCCTGGAGGTGGGGGCTCAGGCGCTGGTCCTGGCCTATGGGTCCTACCTGCTCGTGCGCCAACAGATCAGCGCCGGATCACTCCTCGCCTTCATCCTCTACATCGACTCGGTGTTCAACCCCGTTCAGCAGATGTCGCAGATCTTCGATTCCTACCAACAGGCCAAGGCGGCCATGACCAAGATCCGGGAGTTGATGGCCACCCCCATCTCCACCCCGGAGCCGGCCCTGCCCGTGCTCCCCCCGGCCCGGCTGAAGGGGGATATCCGCCTCGAGGGAGTGCGGTTCCGCTACCCCCAGGGAGTCAACGATGCCCTGCGGGGCGCCGATCTGCGGGTGGCGGCCGGGACGAGCCTGGCCCTGGTGGGCGAGACCGGATCGGGCAAGTCCACCATCGTCAAGCTGATAGCCCGCTTCTATGATCCCGGTGAGGGTCGGGTACTGGTGGACGGGATCGCCCTGACCGAGATGGATCTGCCGGCCTTCCGGGCCCAGCTCGGCGTGGTTCCCCAGGAAGCCTTCCTCTTCGGGGGATCGATACGGGACAACGTCGCCTACGGGCGGCCCGAGGCCACCGACGCCGAGGTCGAATGGGCCGCCAGGTCCATGGGAGCCCACGAGTTCATCGCCCGGTTACCCGGCGGCTACCACCACGTGGTCACGGAACGGGGCCGATCACTGTCGATCGGCCAGCGACAGCTGATCGCCCTCTCCCGGGCCTACCTGGTCGACCCCGCCATCCTGCTGCTGGACGAGGCCACCTCCAACCTCGACCTGTCCATCGAGGCCAAGGTGACCAGGGCGATGCGCCAGATGTCCTCCGGGCGCACCACGGTGCTCATCGCCCATCGGCTCCAGACGGCCCGGTTGGCCGACCGGATCGCGGTGGTGGACCGGGGTCGGATCATCGAGGAGGGAAGTCACGAGGAACTGATCAGGGCCGAGGGCGCCTATGCCTCCCTTTGGAAGTCCTACGACGTCACTCGCCAGGCCGTCTGAAGCTATCCGGAGCCACGGGGCAGCCCGGCGGCCCAGATCCGGCCGCCCTGGCCGATCCGATCCCCAGTTTTGCGGGCCCGGCAGGAGAGCGGCCAGACTTCGGGCAAATCCGAGCTTTGGAGGAGGCGAAATGCCTGAGACGTTCCTGTCCGACGCATGGTTCGATGAGGTGGAGAAGGTCCGCGCCGAGCTGGGCGATCCCGAGGTACCGGCGGCCATGAAGGACCTGACCATCAACATCGTCGTAACCGGCGGCCCCGATGGTGACCGGGAGATCCGCATGGAGGCGGGGGGCTTCGAGCGGGGTCTGGCCGACGGGGCGCCCACCAAGCTGACCGTGCCCTTCGACGTGGCCAAGGCCATCTTCATCGATGGCAATCAGTCCGCCGCCATGCAGGCGTTCATGTCCGGCCAGATCAAGGTCGAAGGGGACATGTCCAAGCTCATGGCCATGCAGGCCGGCGGCGCCGGCCCGGCGGCCGCTTCGGCCGAGGCGTTGGCGGCCCGGCTCAAGGAGATCACGGCCTGATCCGACCGGAGGGCGGGCGCGCCAGGGTGCCCGCCCTCCGACACGCCCTCCCGGCTGGCCCTATGCAGCCGAGGGCAGGGACACCACGAAGCAGCCGCCCCCGCGGCCGGCCTCGTACCAAGCGTCGCCCCCGGCGGCTCGAGCCAGATCGCGCACGATCGAAAGCCCCAGGCCGGTGCCCCGGACCTCCTGGGCGTCGGCCCGGAAGAAGCGCTCGAAGAGTCGGGGGACGAACTCCTCGGGCACGCCCTCCCCGCTGTCGATGACCCTTAGTTCGACCAGGGGCCCCGCCGTGGTCGCCTCCACCGTCACCGGGGACCGTCCGTGGTTGACGGCGTTGTGGAGGTAGTTGGTGAGCATCCGTTCGAGATGCTCGGGGTCAACCATGACAAGAACCTCGTCCGGTACGCCGACGCGGACCGAATCCCTGTCCTCCATGTGCCGGACGGCCAGATCAACGGCGTCCCTCAGTGGCACCGGCCGGGGCCGTCCGGCCGACACGCCGGCGTCGAGGCGGGAGATCATGAGGAGGTTCTCCACCAGGCGTCCCATCCGCTCGGAGGCCCGGGCGACCATCTGGGCGATGTCGAGCCTCTCGGTCTCGGGCAGGGCCGCCCAGTCAGCCGCCAGGGTGCCGGCCAATCCCCGGATGACCGCCACGGGCGAGCGGAGGTCATGCGAGGCCACCGCCACGAAGGACTTCATGGCCTCGTTGGCCCGTTGGAGGCTTTCCTGACCCGCCCGGCGCTC